>Ga0335083_10007215_pt1 | contig 13731 bp, 11 predicted proteins | sample Lox_Sample_42_FD_206716 | JGI IMG/M metagenome (GOLD analysis project Ga0335083, IMG submission 206716) | Soil microbial communities from Loxahatchee National Wildlife Refuge, Florida, United States - Lox_Sample_4.2 | ecosystem: Environmental > Terrestrial > Soil > Wetlands | place: USA...
GGGCGAGGCGCTGTTGCGTGTGCGCCATTCGCTGATCGCCTCGAGTCCGGTGGACGTGGGTGAGATCGACACCGTCCTCACTCACCCTGCCGTCCCGGGGCAGTGCTCGCGGTTCCTACGGTTGGAGCTTCCGGGCGCGCGGGTGCTGCCGGCGAGCTCCACGGCGGAGGCCGTGAAGATGGTGGCCGGGGACCCCGGACCGGGGCGGGCGGCGCTGGGGACGGCGCTGGCGGCGAGCATCTACGGGGGCACGATCGTGCGCGAGGGAGTGCAGGACCGGGACGACAACGAGACCCGTTTCGTGTGGCTGGCGCGCGCGGGCGAGCGGCGGGAGCCACCGATGCGGGAGCGGCAGGGTTCCACGTGGCGGACCTCGCTGCTGTTCTGGGGAAGCGGCGCCGAGCACTCGGGGTGGCTCGTTCGCTGCCTGCAGGAGTTCGCCGTGCGCGACATCAACCTCACGAAGATCGAGTCCCGCCCCCGGCGTGCGGAGCTCGGCAACTACGTGTTCTTTGCCGACCTGGCGGCGCGCGGCAGCGAGGAACGCGTCCGCGAGGCGCTCGGCGGCCTTGGAGAGATCTGTGAAACGGTGCGGGTGCTGGGGAGCTACCCGGCGGCCGAGGCCCCTGTGCGGGCAGTGCCGGCGACGGCGCCTCCACCCTAGGGCGCCCCCGGAGTCGGCTTCACGGATCAGTTTCATGCCAGTAAACTCGGGGCGGAGAATGGAGAGCACAGTCCCACCAGAGCCGGTGGGGTCCGTGTCGTCCTCACAGCACCCGCGGCACGGACCTGCCTCATCGCCCACCTCGGCGATGGGTGGTCGGGTGCTCGTCCTGAACGCCACCTACGAGCCGATCAACGTGTGCACCGTGCGGCGCGCCGTGGTGCTGCTGCTCAAGGAGAAGGCCGAGCTGCTGGAGCGGGGCCCGACGGTGCTGCACTCCGAGTCCTCGACCCTGTCACGGCCGGTCGTGATCCGGCTGGTGACCTACGTGAGGGTCCCCCGTGACGCCCACCGCCGCAAGATCACCCGCCGGGCGGTGTTCGCCCGCGACAGCTGGACGTGCCAGTACTGCGGCTCCCGTTCCAACCTCACCGTGGACCACGTGATCCCGCGCTCGAAGGGAGGCTCCTCGAGCTGGGAGAACATCGTGGCCTCGTGCGCGCCGTGCAACCGGCGGAAGGGCGACCGCACGCCGGGCCAGGCGGGGATGCACCCGCGGCACGCCCCCCGCTCGCCGCGTGCGGAGATCTTCATCCACGTGGCCAGCCCCACGATCCCGGCGGCCTGGCTGCAGTACCTGCCCCAGGCGGCCTGACCCACCCGAACGCCTCACCGGACTGACCGCCATCGCCACCGTGCGGACGCGCGCGAGGGGCGCAGCCGTGCAGGCGTACGCCCCTCGCGGTGATTCCTTGACTGGATGGACCGAGGCCGACCTTTGGAGTGCCGGAGGGACCAGGACCGGCGGTGGTCTCGGGGTGTCCCGGGGTGGATTCCGCTAGGCGGACCAGCCTCCCGACCTAACGGCCGGTCACCTCCAGGGTCCCGCAAAAACTGTCAGACAACGTTAGGACCACCTCCTTTCTCTGGTCTGGCCAGGTTAGCGAAAGCTGGCGACAGCGGGCCGGCCTGGGCAGCGATCGAATCTCCGCAACGTGCGGCCTCGGCACGCCGCCGGCGCCGAGGCGGCACGCCACGAGGCGAAGCGAAGCGGGCCGCCGGCGGGGGCGCCGCTCAGGTGATGAGGACCCCGAACTCCTGCGCGTAGGTGGCGCCGGGGGCGCCTTCGCCGCGCGACACGGGCACGGCGGCGGTCACGCCGATCCCGGTTTCCGTGTAGCGGGCTTCGAGGATGTTGGCCAGGTGGGGCGGGGAGGCGATCCACGCCGCCACGATCGCCTTCGGGGTGCCGAGTTCGTAGGTGCCCCAGGCGAGGTTCTCGCCGAGCACGTAGCCGTCGAACGGAGAGGGGACATATCCGGTGGCCTCGATCCGTTCGACGGGCGTCTCCCCCGAGGGGGACACGTGGGCGAAGTAGTCCAGTTCGACGCATTCGCGGCTGTGGGATTCCGCCGCTTCCTGGAGCTTGGCGTTGTTCCGCAGGGGCTGCTCGCCGTGGGAGGCGCGCTCCTGATTGATGAGGCACAGGGTCGCCGTCCGGACGGCTTGGAGGTTGGAGGGTTCCGGGGTCACTTCCGTGCCGGCGCATGGCGTGGCGAGCACGGCGGCGATCGTCGCCTCCCGGTCGTCGACCGTGATCGCCGGCCGAGCGGGAGGGTGGATCCCGGCGCGGGGACCGCGGGAGCCGTTGCGGTGCAGCAGCATGCGCACGCCGTGGGAGCGGCTCTTGTGTTTGCGGCTCAGGCACGCCTGCAGGGAACTGTGTGGCCTACGGCCCCGCGCCACCGCCCGGCGGATGGCCTGGCAACGGACGTGGACGTGGGGGCGAACGTGCCGGCGTCCGTGTGCCTGCGAGCGGGCGGGGGCGTTCGCCAGGGCGCCACCGGCAGCTCCGAACAGAAGGGCTAGAAGGACGGTCGGCGCGAGGAGGAGGCTCGCTGGGCGGCGATGCACCTCACCTTCTTCGGAAGCCCGCGTCCGATGTTTGAGCGCCCCGGCCGGGTTTTGGGCCGGTGGGCGATGTCTTGCAGCCCGTGCCCCGCCCGGGGCGGGCGGCGGGTGCAGCTAGTCGGCGTCCACGTCCTGCGGGTCGTCACTCCCGTCCTGCGGGTCGCCGGCGCCGTCCTGCAGCCGGGCGGCGCCATCCTCGCCGGGGGAACCGTCGTGCGAGGGTGCGCCCCCGCCCTGCGATGCGGCGGCCTCGTCGTCCTCCTGGGACTCCTCGCCGGTGTCCACCACCAGCGCGACGGCGCTCACGGCGTCTTCGTCCTTGAGGTTCATGACGCGCACCCCGGTTGCGGAGCGGCCCTGCTGGGAGATGCCCGCCGCGGCCGTGCGCTGGACCATGCCGCCGACACTGATGAACACCAGCTCCTGGTGTTCGCGCACGACCAGAGCGCCCGCGAGGGCGCCCTTCTGCTCGGTGAGGCCGATCGTCTTGACGCCTTTGGCGCCCCGGTTCGTCTTGCGGTACTGGCCGATCTGGGTGCGCTTGCCGTAGCCGTTCTCGGTCACCACGAGCAGGTCCATGTCGTCGCGGGCCACATCCATCGCGATCACGCGGCCGTCCTTGCCGACGTCCATTCCGCGGACGCCGGTGGTGTCGCGGCCCATGGCGCGGGCGTCCGACTCCGCGAAGCGGACCGTGAGGCCGGCCTTGGAGACCATGATGATCTCGTCGTCGGGATCGACCGCCCGCACCGCGAGCAGCTCGTCGTCGTCGCGGATGTTGATCGCGATGATGCCGTCGGCTTTGATCGGGGTGTTGTAGGCGGCCAGCTCGGTCTTCTTGACGGTGCCGTTGCGGGTGGCGAAGACGAGGTACTTCGTCTCGCCGAAGTCACGGGTGGAGAGCACGGCCTGGATCCGCTCGCCCTCGCGCAGCGGCAGGATGTTGACCAGCGCGCGTCCCTTGGCGGTGCGCTGGGCCTCCGGCAGCTCGTACACCTTCGAGCGGTAGACCTTGCCCCGGTTGGAGAAGAACAGCAGGTAGTCGTGGGAGGAGGTCACGAACAGGTGCTCGATGAAGTCGCCGTCCTTCATGTCCATCCCGGTGACCCCGCGGCCGCCGCGCTGCTGCTGGCGGTAGGTGGCGAGCGGGAGTGACTTGATGTAGCCGCTCTGGGTGATCGTGATGACCATCTGCTGGTCGGCGATCAGGTCCTCGATGTCGATTTCGTCCTCCGAGTGGCTGATCTCCGTGCGGCGCTCGTCGCCGAAGCGCTCCGAGATCTCCGTGAGCTCCTCCTTGATCACGGACAGCACCCGTGATTCGTCACCGAGGATCGCCCGCAGCTCGGCGATGCGCTCGAGCACGTCGGCGTGCTCCTGTTTGATGCTGTCCGCCTCGAGCGCCGTCAGCTGGGACAGGCGCAGGTCGAGGATCGCGCTCGCCTGGATCGTGCTCAGCTGGAAGCGCTCCATGAGCTGCTCGCGGGCGGCGTCGCGGTCGCGCGAGGCGCGGATCAGTTCGATGATGGCGTCGAGGTGCTCGAGTGCCGTCAGCAGCCCCTCGAGGATGTGGGCGCGGTCTTCCTTTTCGGAGAGCTCGTGCTTGGTGCGGCGGACGATCACCTCGCGCTGGTGGGCGACGTAGTTGTGGATCACCGCCCGCAGGTCGAGCGTGCGGGGCACGTTGTCGACGAGCGCGACCATGTTCACGCCGAAGGTGCTCTGCATCGGCGTGTGCTTGTAGAGCTTGTTGAGGACGACCTTGGGGATCGCGTCGCGCTTGAGCTCGATCACGACGCGCATGCCGCGCTTGTCGGAGTGATCCTCGATGTTGGCGATCTCGGTGATCCGCCCCTCTTTGACGAGCTCGGCGATCTTCTGGATCAGCCCGCCCTCGCCGCCCTTCTTGACCTGGTAGGGGAGCTCGGTGACGACGATCGCCTCTTTGCCCTGCTTGAGCGGCTCGATGTGGGCCCGCGCCTGCACCCGTACGCGCCCGCGGCCCGTCTCGTAGGCATCGCGGATGCCCGCGCGCCCGAGGATGACGCCGCCGGTGGGGAAGTCGGGGCCCTTGATGTGGCGCATGAGCCCGTCGACGTCGATGGCGGGGTCCTCGATGTAGGCGATCGTCGCTGCGATCACCTCGCGGAGGTTGTGCGGGGGGATGTTCGTGGCCATCCCCACTGCGATGCCGGAGCCACCGTTGACGAGCAGGTTGGGAAAGCGCGAGGGCAGGACGACCGGTTCCTGCTTTTTGCCGTCGTAGTTCGGCGTGAAGTCGACTGTGTCCATGTCGAGGTCGCGGAGCATCTCCATCGCGATCCGGGACAGGCGCGCCTCGGTGTATCTCATCGCGGCGGCCGGGTCGTCGTCGATCGAGCCGAAGTTGCCCTGACCGTCGACGAGCTCGTTGCGCATCGAGAACTCCTGGGCGAGGCGGACGAGCGTGTCGTAGATGGCGGAGTCGCCGTGGGGGTGGTACTTGCCCATCACCTCACCCACGATCAGCGCACACTTGGAGTAGGAGCGACCGGGGCCGAGGCCGAGCTCGTTCATCGCGTACAGGACACGGCGGTGCACGGGCTTGAGCCCGTCGCGCACGTCGGGCAGGGCGCGACCCACTATGACCGACATCGCGTAGTCGAGGTACGCCGTGCGCATCTCCTCCTCGAGCGCACGCGGTTCGATGTTGCCACCGCCGATCACGTCAGCGCTGGCCATTGGCGATCACCTCCCTCCTATACATCCAGGTTCGTGACCGCGCGGGCGTTCTCTTCGATGAATTCGCGCCGGGGCTCCACCTGGTCGCCCATCAGCTTCGAGAAGATCCGGTCGGCAGCGGCGGCGTCCTCGAGGGTCACCTGCGCGAGCACGCGGGTGCTCGGCGACATCGTGGTTTCCCCGAGCTGGTCGGCGTTCATCTCGCCGAGCCCCTTGAAGCGCTGCAGTTTGACGCCTTTCTGGGCCACCTTCATGACGGCCGCGTGAAGCGCCTCGAAGGACGCGGCCGTCTCGTTCGCATCGCCGAGGCGCACGTCGAACGGGGGCGCGCCCACGAGCTCGACCAGCTGCATGTGCACGCGGGCCAGCTGGCGGAACTCGTTGGAGTCGAACAGCGCCCGCCTGATGTGGTGGGTGCGGGCGAAGCCGGTGCCGGACTCGATGGCGCGCACACGGATCTCGAGCGGGTCCTGGTCGATGACCTCGGTCTTGTGGGTGTCGGCCTCGTCCCCGTTGCGGCCGAGCAGCTCGATCGCGGCCTCGGCGCCGGAGACCTGCTCGCTCAGCAGCGAGGACTCCTCCAGCAGCTGCACGACCTCGTAGCCGTGCTGGCCGCGCAGCGCCAGCGCCCACCCTTCGTACTGCTTGAGCAGCCGCGTGAAGCGCTGCCAGCGCGACTCGGTGAGCTTGAACTGGGTGCCGTGGCGGTCGAACACGAGGAACTTCTCCCACTTCTCCGACAGCAGGATCTCTTCGAGTTCGGACTCCTTCTCGATGTAGCGCTCGCGGCTGCCCTGACCGAGCTTGTACAGCGGGGGCTTGGCGATGTACACGTACCCCGCCTCGATCAGCTCCTGCATCTCGCGGAACAGCAGCGTCAGCGCGAGCGTCCTGATGTGGGCGCCGTCGACGTCGGCGTCGGTCATCAGGATCACCTTGTGGTAGCGGGCGTTCTCGATGTTGAACTCGTCGCGCACGCCGGTGCCGATGGCGGTGATCAGGGCCTGGATCTCGGCGTTCTGCAGCACCTTGTCGATGCGTGACTTCTCGACGTTGAGGATCTTGCCGCGCAGCGGCAGCACGGCCTGCGTGTTGCGGTCGCGGCCCTGCTTGGCCGAGCCGCCGGCGGAGTCTCCCTCGACAACGAACAGCTCCGCCAGCGCGGGGTCCTTCACCGAGCAGTCGGCGAGCTTGCCGGGGAGCGTGGAGTTCTCGAGCGCCGACTTGCGGCGCGTGAGGTCGCGGGCCTTGCGGGCGGCCTCACGGGCGCGCTGGGCCTGCACGGCCTTGTTGATCACGGCGCGCGCCTCGCTGGGGTTCTCCTCGAGGAACTCCGCCAGGCCGGTGTTGACGATCGACTCCACGAACCCGGCCATCCCGGGGTTGCCGAGCTTGGTCTTGGTCTGACCCTCGAACTGGGGGTCGGAGAGCTTCACGGAGATAACCGCGGTGAGACCCTCGCGCACGTCCTCGCCCGAGAGGTTGTCCTCTTTCTCCTTCAACAGGCCGTGGTCGCGGGCGTACTTGTTGATGGTGCGGGTCAGCGCCGAACGGAAGCCGCTCAGGTGGGAGCCGCCCTCGCGCGTGTTGATGTTGTTGGCGAACGCGTGCACGGATTCCTGGTAGGAGGAGTTCCACTGCATGGCTACCTCCGCCGCTCCCTCGTCGGACTCGCCGGCGAAGAAGATCACCTTGCGGTGCACGGTGTCCTTGTTCTCGTTGAGGTAGGCGACGAAGTCCTCGATGCCGCCGTCGTACTGGAAGGAGGCGGAGTGACCGCCGGCGCGCTCGTCGACGATCGAGATCTTCAGGCCACGGGTCAGGAAGGCGGTCTCGCGGAGGCGTTCCTCGAGCGTCGTGAAGTCGAACTCCAGTGTCTCGAACACGTCGGCGTCGGGGAGGAACGTGATGGTCGTGCCGGTGCGCCCGCCCTTGCCGAGCTTGGCGCCCCTCTCCAGCGGGCCGAGCGGATCGCCGCGCGAGTAGTCCTGCGTCCATACGTAGCCGTCGCGGCGGATCTCCACGTGCAGCGATTCGGACAGGGCGTTGACGACCGACACGCCCACGCCGTGCAGGCCGCCGGAGACCTTGTAGCCGCCGCCCTCGCCGAACTTGCCGCCGGAGTGCAGCACGGTGAGCACCACTTCGACCGCCGGCTTGCCCTCTTTCTCCATCGTCGCGACCGGGATGCCGCGGCCGTCATCGTCGACGGTGACCGAGTTGTCGGGGTGGATCGTCACCGACACCTCGCCGCAGAAGCCCGCCAGGGCCTCGTCCACGGAGTTGTCCACGACCTCGTACACGAGGTGGTGCAGGCCCAGCACGCCGGTCGAGCCGATGTACATGCCGGGGCGCTTGCGAACCGCCTGCAGGCCCTCGAGGACGGTGATGTCCTGCGCGTCGTAGCTGGCTGAGCCGCCAGTTGGCGTGTTCTCGTTCAAGTGGCCGTGCTCGCCTCTCTCGGGCGAGCCTTCGCTGCGTGATGCCAATTGCCCTCCGTTGACGTGAAAGAGCCCCGGTTTCCGGGGCTGGGAGTCCACGGCCGGGAGCGGGGGCTTGTGTACACACATGGTAGCACGAAGGGGTGCCGTATCCGGCCCTCCGAGGCGCGTAAACCCCTGCAAAATCGGGCTAAACGACGGCCCTTTCGGCTACTCCGTGCGACACCGCAGCGCGCGCACGGCGGGCACCCCGAGGGCGTCGTTGAGGCGCTCCACGAGGACCGTCTCCATCAGCTCGAGCTCCTGGGCCCAGACGGCGGCCTCGCAGCTCACGGTGAGCACCCCCTCGTGCTCGGCGGTGGGGTGGGCGGCGGCCGCGATCGCGCCGCCCGCGGCCGCCGGCCACGCCCGCTGGGCGCGCGCCAGCAGGGTCGCCGGGGCGAGCCGGTCGACGACCGTCGGGAGCACCGACGAGATCGGGCGCGGCGCCGGGCGCCTCACGCTGCGATCGCCTCCTGCATGACGGCCCCGGGGGAGATCCGCAGGCGTGCCACCGAGGCGTCGGCGGCGCCGGGGACGTGACCCAGGTCGGTTGTCGCGATCACGCTCTGCCCGCCCGAGCGCAGCTCCCCCGCGAGGATCTCCCGGCGCTCGGCGTCGAGCTCGCTCATCACGTCGTCGAGCAGCATGAGGGGGATCTGGCCGCGCTCCTGGGCGAGCACCGCCCGCTCGGCCAGCAGCAGGGCCAGCAGCGCGAGCCGCTGCTCGCCCTGCGACCCGTACACGCGAAGCTCCCGTCCCTCGCGCAGCACCGCCAGCTCGTCGCGGTGCGGGCCGTACCCGGTGAAGCCCCGCTCGAGGTCGCGCTCGAGCCGCTCGGACAGCTCGCGCACGTACTCCTCGGCGTCCGCGGCGGTGGCCCGGGGGCGGTACCGGAGCGTCACCTCGCCGGCGACCCCCAGCGCGCGGGCGCGCTCGGCGAACACCCCGGCGAGCAGCCCCACGGCCTGCTCGCGCCGCTCTCGCACCCGCAGCCCGGCGGCCGCCAGCTCGCGGTCCCACGCCCCCAGCGAGGAACGCGACGAGCGACCGGAGCGGATCCCTCCCAGCAGCGCGTTGCGCTGCGCCAGCGCGCGGGAGTACTCGCTGCGGTCCGCCGCCCGCGCGGGCCACAACGCCGCCACCAGCTGGTCCATGTGCGAGCGCCGCAGCGCGGGAGGCCCTTTCACCAGCTCCAGCCGGTCGGGCAGGAACACACTCACGAGCGGCCTGAAGGCGAGGTCGAGGACCCGCTCCACGGCGGCGCCGTCGGCGCTCATGCGCTTGGCCGGCTGGGTCGTGCCCGGTTCGGTGCCGAAGCCGACGGCGAGCTCGTGGGTCTCCTCGCCGTCGAGCAGCTGCACGGTGACGCGCGTCGCCTGGGATCCGAAGCGCACCAGCTCGCGCTCGTTGCGGGTGCGGGGGGAGCGGCCGGTGCAGCCGTAGTAGATCGCCTCGAGCAGGTTGCTCTTGCCCGCCCCGTTGGGGCCGTGGACGACGCTCAGCGAGCCGCCGAGGGTCGCCTCCGCGCGCGGGTAGCTGCGGAAGTCCCGCATCTGCACGGCGAGCACACGCGGCGCCACGGCCTCACACGTTCAGACGGATGGGCATGATCAGGTACACGAAGTCACCCGTCTCGGGGGTTTCGATCACGCCGGGGCGCAACGGGCTGATCAGCTTCAGCACGAGCTCCTCGGCCTCGATGCTCTCGAGCCCATCCTTGAGGAATTCGGGGTTGAAGCCGATCTCGAACACCTCCCCGTGGAACGGCACGGGGATCGCCTCGCTGGCCTCGCCGATGTCGGGGGTCTGGGCCGAGACGGTGAGCGTGCCCTCGCTGAAGCTCAGCCGCAGGGGGGCGTTCTTCTGCGCGAGCAGGCTGATGCGGCGCACCACCTCGCCGAGCTCCCCGGTGGAAAGGCGCAGCTCGTGGTCGACGGACTCCGGAAGCAGCTGCCGGTAGTTGGGGAACTGGCCGTCGATCAGACGCGACGAGAGCACCGTGTCGCCGAGCTCGAAGATCACCTGGTTGGCACCGCGGCTGACCGACAGTGTGTCGGCATCGGTGGCGGAGGCGATCCGCACGAGCTCCTGCAGGGCGCGAGCCGGCACGTTGACCTCGAGCGGGCTCCCCACGGGAGGGTCGATCGAGGTCTGCTTGACGCACAGCCGGTAGGAGTCGGTCGCCACCATCCGCAGCTCTCCGCCCGAGGCCGTCATCAGGATCCCGGTGAGCACGGGCCGTGTCTCGTCCCGGGAGGCCGAGCGGGCCACCCGGTTGACGGTTGCCACGAATGCCTCAGCGGGGAGCGTGACGCGGGTGTCCGGCTCCGGCGAGGGGAGTGTCGGGAAGTCCTCGGCCCGCAGCGTGCGCAGGTGGAAGGTCGCCGGCCCGCTGATCAGCTCCACGTCCCCCTCGGCGGTCCGTAGCTCCATCGTGAGCTGCTCGGATGGCAGCGAGCGCACTACGTCGAGTAGTAGCCGTGCCGGCAACACGACAGCACCGGGTCGCTCGACCTCGGCGGTCAGCGGTACCCGTAGGCCCACATCCATGTCGGTCGCGAGCAGCTCGGGCCGGGAGTCGGGTTGCGCAGAGATCATCACCCCGGATAGCGCCTGCACCGCGCTGCGAGTCGATGCGACGCGCACCGCACCCTGAAGTTGGTTGAGGAGATTCGAGCAGGAAAGGCTGAGCTTCATCTAATGAGATGGGAGAGGAAGATAGGAGTACATAGGGAGTGTGGGTATGTGGAAAGCCAGCGTTGGTCGGCGGTAGGGCGTGAAAGGCAGTGGACAGCCTGCGCCCCCACGGTGGGGAAGTCTCTCAGGCGCAGCGGTCGCGGGGGCTATCACGACGTGATCGGCGGCTCGCAGCCGAGCGCTCTGCACAGCCTGTGAAGAGCAACGCGTGAGGACTCGTCCGTGCTGATGCGAGCGGAGGCACGCCTGCAGGCATGGAGCACCGTGGTGTGATCACGCCCGCCGAACTCGCGGCCGATCGCCAGCAGCGACTCACCGGTGATCTCACGCGAGAGGAACATCGCGATCTGGCGCGGCCACATCACGCGTGCCGCACGTGAGGTGGACAGGAGCTCCTGGCTGCTGATGTGGAACACCTCGCAGGTGGCGGCCTGGATCTCGCCGACCGTGCGCTCACGGGTGCCCGCCGCGGGAGCCCGTGGGTAGAGCCCGTCGAGGACCTCTTCGGCGAGCTCGCACGTGACCGGGCGGCCGCTGAGCGAGCTGAAGGCGACGACGCGGATCAGCGCTCCCTCCAGCGCCCGCACGTTGGCGCGCACGCGGGCGGCGATCACTTCGAGCGCGCGCTCGTCGTCGAGCTCGACGTCGTCGTGGTGGGCACGCTTGCGAAGGATCGCCAGGCGCGTGGCGGGATCCGGTGGGTGGATGTCGGCGATCAGCCCGGCGGCGAAGCGCTCGCGCAGGCGGTCCTCGAGCGCCTGCAGATCGTTGGGAGGGCGGTCGGAGGTGAGCACGATCTGGCGGCCCTCGTCGTGGAGCGCGTTGAAGGTGTGGAAGAACTCTTCCTCGGTGCGCGTCTTGCGCTGCAGGAACTGGACGTCGTCGAGGAGCAGCACGTCGATGTCGCGAAACCGGGCCTTGAAGCGGTCGGCCTCGCCGGCAGAGAGCGCTGCCAGGAACTCGTTGGTGAACGCCTCGCCGGTGGTCGCGCGCACGCTCATGTCGGGCGCGTGCAGCAGCAGCAGATTCGCGATCGAGCTCAACAGATGCGTCTTGCCGACGCCCGGGGGCCCGCAGATGAACAGCGGGTTGTATGCCTGGGCCGGCATCTCGGCGACGGTCAGGGCAGCCGCGTGCGCAAGGCGGTTGCAGTCCCCGATCACGAACTGCTCGAAGGTGAGCTTGGGGTTGCCCGGTGGTCCCGTCCGGAACGGCAGGCGAGCACGATCGACGTCGCCGCCCACCCCCTTCCCGGCCTCCTCGCGCGCACCCTGCTCGGATGTTCCGGTCAGCTCCAGCCGCCAGCCCGCGCCGAGCACCAGCTCCACGCTCGCCTGGATCGCGCGCCCGTAGCGCTCCTGGATCCACCGCCGCGCGTGAGCGGGTACCGCCACCAGCACCGAGTGCTCGCGCAGCTCGAGCGCACGCAGGGGCTCGAGCCAGATCTTGTACGTGGGCTCGTCTACCGCAAGCGCGAGCTGCGCCTGGACGCGCGACCAAATCTCCTCGAGGTCCTGGCTCACGGCAGCGTCTCGCGGCTCCCTCCCGGAAGCGACCAACAACACGATTCAAAGGGGGCCCGAGGGCCCGGGAGCAGCGACTATAGCCCACCCCCGAGAGCGGCCGATCGGGCTGCTCGCAATTGGCGAGGAATTTTCCGAGGGGCCGCCGGCGGCGGTGCAGGCGGGGCACGATCAGGTGCCCGCGGCCGCGCGCACGGGGGCGGCAGCAGGCGTAACTGCAGCCCCCTCGCGCCCCTATACTCCTTCCGGCATGAAGCGGACCTACCAGCCGAAGAAGCGCAAGCGTGCGCGCGTCCACGGCTTCCGTGCGCGCATGCGCACGCGTGCCGGACGGCTGACCCTCAAGCGTCGCCGTGACAAGGGGCGCAAGCGCCTGTCCGCCTGAGACGCCGCGGCTGGCAAGACGCGAGGTGAGCGAGGAGCAAGCGATCAAGCCGCGCCTCACGTCCCGTGGCGGGCGCCTGTCACGCAGCGCCGAGTTCGAGCGCGTGTATCGGCACGGGCGCTCGAACGCCACACGCCACTTCGTCCTGTACGTGTTCGATCGGCCCTCCGGAGGCGACACCCGGTTGGGGTTGTCGGTCTCGCGCAAGGTCGGTGGGGCCGTTCAGCGCAACCACGTCAAGCGTCTGCTGAGGGAGGCATACGCCGAGCTCGCCGAGGGCGCGGGCGACGGCCACGACCTGGTTGTGGTCGCGCGCCCCGGCGCGGCCGAGCTCGCCGAGCGGGAGGGCCTCGCCGGCGTGCGTGACGCGCTCACGGAGCTGTTCGGCAAGGCTGGCCTGAGCGACCACGACCCGGCGCGGCCATGAGCTCTGCAGCCGCCCCCCCGACGCAGCCGCAGCCAGGGCTTGCGGTGCGCGTCGCGCGCGCCCTCGTGGTGTCGCCGATCGTCGTCTACCAGCGCGTGATCTCCCCAGCGCTGCCACGGCGCTGCAAGTACGAGCCGACGTGCTCCCGCTATGCGGTGGACGCGATACGTGAGTTCGGCGTGGGCCGCGGCCTCGTGCTGGCGGCGTGGCGGCTGCTGCGGTGCAACCCCTTCAGCTACGGCGGCTATGACCCGGTGGAGGACCAGACACTGTTCAAGGGCGGCCACCGCCACCGCCACCCCGCAGGGGACGGTTCGCCGTGATCCTCGCGAACGTCATCGAGAGTGCGTTCGCGCCCCTGATCACCCTCTTCGAAGGGATCATGGTGTTCATCCACGATCACCTCGTGGGTGGCAGCTGGGGCCTGGCGATCGTCGGCCTCACGGTGCTCATCCGGGCCGTGCTCGTGCCCCTCACCTACCGCCAGCTGAAGTCGATGCAGGAGCTACAGCGGCTGTCGCCGCAGATGGCGGAGATCAAAGAGCGCTACAAGGACGACAAACAGCGCCAGCAGCAGGAGCTGATGAAGTTCTACCAGGAGAACAAAATCAACCCGCTGGCGTCGTGCCTGCCGCTGCTGCTGCAGCTGCCCGTGTTCATCGCGCTGTTCTACATGCTGCGCACGGACCTGAAGAAGCACATCTGCCCGGAAGGGTTGATCCAGGCCTACAACCACACCGCCCACAAGGCCGTCCAGCACATCAGCGAAGTGCCATCGCACTTCATCGGCGAAAAGACGTGCAACCAGGTCGAACCGCACTCGGCCAAATTCCTGTTCATCCCCGACATCACGGACAAGGCCACCGGCATCGCGCTGGCGGTGCTGATCGTCCTGTACGTGGCATCGCAGGTCGGCTCCA
>Ga0335083_10007216_pt1 | contig 13731 bp, 13 predicted proteins | sample Lox_Sample_42_FD_206716 | JGI IMG/M metagenome (GOLD analysis project Ga0335083, IMG submission 206716) | Soil microbial communities from Loxahatchee National Wildlife Refuge, Florida, United States - Lox_Sample_4.2 | ecosystem: Environmental > Terrestrial > Soil > Wetlands | place: USA...
TGCATCAATGTTCGCCTGCTTCTCTTTGAAAGCTTGGGCTTCAGAATCTTCTGGGGCCGATAAAGCTTTGCCTTGGTTGTACAGCTCATGCGCGCGCTCGGCTATTCTGCCAAGGACTGTCGATGGGGCTTTTCCTAATGCGGCCATTTTGTAAGCTGCATTTTCCTCTGGATTGAGCACGCGTTCGCCTTTGTCCACATTGGCCACTTGGTCTTTGTGTACGTCTCCACCGTTTGCGTACGATGGGATAGGTTTTAAATAGTTTGCCATGCTTTCTCCTTATTTTCCGAACAATCCCCATGGGTTAGCGCCAGCTACGTCTGCCGCAGTTTTAACAATTCCCTCAGCGTTTTGCATCCAACCTGTCTTGCTTGCCTCTGTAGCAGCGTTGATGTCTTGCGACTCTTGGCCCATGGCTTGTAGCTGACCCTTGAGGTCTTCTCCATAGAGGCCAGCTTCCCCTGCGGCCCCTTGCTGGCGAAGTTGCTGTGCTCCTAGAACATCTTGGCCAGCTATGCTTTCCGATGTGCCCGCATTCGCTTTCATACGGTCGCGCGCCAATTCCTGCAAGCTCTTAGTGGCTGCGGATGGGTTTCCGGTCGTAGCTGCTTGTCTTTGCAGGTTCGTCTGCATAGCTCCTGTGGTTGCTCCAGTGCCCGCGCCTGCGGCAGTGAGCAATTCGTTGAGCTGTGTAGGATCAAAAGCGTGCTCAGCCGTCATCTCTCGTTGATAAAACGGGGTCAGAGCAGCGTGTTCACCGCCAGCTTCAGCTCCCAATTGAGCAGCGGTATTCTTTGCCGTGGCTGCTGCTCCTTTAGCCATGCTTTCCTCAGCGCGCAAACAATACGCTACCGGCCCTTCATATTCGAAATGTTCAGAGGAGACTAGCTCCAGCCCACCATCGGGCAACATTTGGTAAATAATCTTGGTATATGTTTTCACTGCTGTCTCCTAATGTGTCTGTTTTCCTGAGCTACTCGTCTAGCCGTTGTCCATGGTTTGCCTTTGGAAGCGTAGGTACGGCCTCGTAAAGCTTCCCCTATATTTTTACGATGCTCCTCAGAGTGTGGGCCACGGGTCTTTCCTTTGTTTGCTTTAGAAATAAGGGCTCTTGTAAAGGGAGAGTGCACACGTCCCTTGAAAGATGGGGTATGACCGTTTTTCTTCATAGACTCACTCATTTTTCTAAGTGTCTCTTCTGAGTGTTTCTTCCCTTTTCGGCTGGGAGGGTTTTCTCCTCCATCTGTTAAATTTCTAAGAATACCTGTACCTTGATCTAAACGTCCGTAGTAAAATATCAAGAACTTCTCAGCCTCAAGGGCATCTTCTTCACAGGGCCATTCTTGCACTATGATACGCTCTGGGCAAGTAGGTTTATGTACACCGTGGGACCAGCTTGTGTATGCTCTTATGCCTGAGCCTTTTCCTACGTAGTACGGAGTGCCGTCTTCTCTCAACCACAAATATGTATAGAAATTCATCTTGATCCTGTGTGCTTAGTGTACACGGCCCAATCGGGCCTAATCTTGGTGAATCCTAAATCCTTAAGTCGCCTTCCGAAGCGCTCATAGCCGGGAGGGGTGCAACACAGAACACTGTCGAACCCGAGCCTAGCTGCGGCTTCGTTGGCTTCTCTATCAAGAGTTTTTATGGTGAGCCATTTTGACTCTGCATCTGCCCACCCTGATTTGTCCAGCCAAAGGTGTGCCTCCAATGAAACCTGCATACCGTACGCGGCCCTGACTTTGCCTTCTACCTCCAGTACTTTGTTCACAGGAAATCTGTTGAGATTTGGAAGGCGATAGTCTATGCCATTTTCTTCGTGTATTCTTCGTATGGCTTCTAGGTCTGATGGGGTATAGCTCCTGATCTCTGTCATTACGCTAAATTCCTTTTGGGGCCGGGGGCCGGACGTACGATCAACGTGCCCAGTCCTTTGCCGCCTTGTGTACCTGTGGCAGATGCTGTTCCTGAACCTGTCGATGACAGAAGGGAGGTCTTACTTGTCCCCGTCATCTGAATCTTAGTTGCCCCTGCCAATCCCCCAAACACTTTAGGCGGGGCAGGGTCGCTGCCGGGATGCTGCGGGTAGCTGCGCAGGTAGTACGTTTGCGTTTTTCCTTCATTATCCAAAGCCGGTAGGTGCAAAAAACCTGACCTAGATGTGCCGTGGTCAATTACGTGCGGCTGATTGAAGTTAGGGTCAGTGTCCAATTCGGTAAAATATCTTACGCCTTTTTGCACTGGTTGATTGTGAGTAATAACCCAATGCAAAATCTCTGAAGGAGCTGTATGCGTATTGGTAGTGGTAGAAGAAGTGCCTTGCACCTGTATTGAATCCACCGGCGTAGGAGCCGCTGATTTTCCCACTGCTGTAGCTCCCAGATTGGTTGCTAGGGAGTTGATGGAGTCAATTATGCGCTTGAATAGATTCCCGTAATTGAAATCTTCTTGCAGTATACGGGTCAGTTCCTGTCCCCCAGTAAGGTCCCCATTTTTTCCTTGCATATCTTCTCCAATCAAAGTGAGGGAGGAGGTGCATTTGCACCTCCCTACTCTTATACAATACCCATATTGCCACCGCCCGTGGGGTTGAGTGGACTCCATGGGTCAGCCTTGCCTGTAAGCAACGTCTTGCTCAAGCTAAACCACTGATCAAGAGCGTTCGTAGAAAATTCCAAGAATACTCTTTGACCTTTAGCGTTGATCGGCTTAAACAGATCATCGTTGGCAGGGTATGTTAGCTTCATACCTCCCGGCACAGTGTATGGATAGCGTGCTCCGAGATCATTGGGTATCAATCTCACTTTTGCTGTCCCTGCACCTTGTATGTTGGCCTGAAGCACAGTATAGCGTTTCGTGTGCATGCCGAAGATGGGCATAGTCACAGCCTTAGCTGCGTTCACATGTCCGTATGTTGTGTACAGTCCATAGATCACTGCTCCATCATCATTGTGACGAGTATCGTCAAACTCATAAATTTTGGAGCTTGCTATGCCATTGCAAACGAACAGCGGTGCGTTCAGATAATCTGGCCGCAATATGAACCCCATGTAAGGGGTTGCAATGTTCCAGATCGACCACTTCCTGCGCATATCAGGAGCCGCTAGGATTCCGAACATGGTAGCGTGCACAGCGATACTGGCCATAAGCTCTTGGAATGACCCAATGGCTTGATAGTTCAGCATCAAAATTACATTTGGTGTGGTAGGTTTCGGATTGTAAGGCGCAAAAGGAAGCCATTGCACTGTGGCCGTTGCCACGCCCTCTGGGCTGGTTCCGGTAGGAAGAGGGACAGCGCACAGAATCCTGCGTTTGTTGATATCGTTCCTCACACAAATCGTGTTTCCCGCATCCCAGTTTATTGCGTTCCATATCTCCAAAGTTTCAAGATTAAGGAGTTTAGGCTCGCTTCCATCAAAACCGAAGAGACCTGCTCGGCAGGCCATGACGGCCCATTCCTCGCCTGTGTCGAACGCATTGATACCTACAGCTCCGACTCTGTTTGACACCTCATTAAGTCCCCAACCTCCGGGCTCTGAATTAGGGTTGTCTTTAGTGAAATACATGCTCGCTGTTTTCAGCAAATAGAGATTGTCACGCAAAACAAAACCACCCACGCACGGCTGAGGGTTCTCCGTAGATGTGTCTATGATTCCCCCGTCCCCCGAGGCATCGACAGCCTCCGGTTTGTTGACGTAAGAGCCATACACTTCTGTCTTCAGGTATGGGAACGATGTTGGGTAAACTTCCAACCTTTCAACCAACACATCTGCGTTGACTCCCATGTTGGATACCCACAGTCTCAACTGTAAGGTAGAAGGGACAATACCTGTGAAAATTCCCAGAGGCAGTAAGCTTCCAGAAAACACCTGAGGTATAGTGCCCATACTAGTAAGAGGAACAGAGAAAGAACCATACACAGTTCCAAAATTACCACCGCTCAAAGATACCAAATCAACATTCAAAGTTCCCAATCTAACTCCAGAGGGACACGCAGCAGCTATACGTACCGAGTACGCTACGTTGGGGCTGATGATAGCTACGTTAAACGAGTCTTGATAAGCCGTTTGAGAAATCATTCCCATGACAGGTTGTATACTACCGGTCGTATTGCTGACGTAGTACGCATCCCCAGTCACTGGGCTATTCACCAACTGCAATTCATTGGCCGTTAAGTATAGTCCCCAGCCTGCGGGTTGATTTGGATTTTGGTATCCTCCGTCAAATGAAAGATTGTTAAAGTTGTCCACCTTGTTCAACTGCAAACCATAGAACATGCGTCCTGCATAGGGAACGCACCAAGCGCAGCTCCCCAACTCAATCAAGTTGAATAGGTTGAATCCCGGGATGTCTACTTCTTGAGAATTCAGAAGCACTGCATCTGTGAAGCTAAATGCTGCTGTTGTGCTGGTGTTGTCGTTGATGATTGTGGAGGTGTACGTGGTAACTACCGTGTCTACCGTTTCGGTAACCGGCACAGTGATCACGTAGAAGTTTGCTCCGGGTACACCGTTGGCCCCTGCCTCAGTAATTGCGATACCTCGTGCAACTACATCTGGAGGTCCAATAGGAATGCCCGACACGTTCAAAATATTTGCGTCCGTGTTGGTAGTGAACGTAATAGGGGGAGAAGCCGGTGTCCACGCGCCAGTTTTTGTAATGAAAAAACAAATAGCCTGACGTGTTCCTGCTCCAATAGGCACCAAAGAAGATGAGCCTATAACAAAGAAGTTCCCCTGATTGGTCACAGTACCGTAGATCACGCTAGTATTGGTCTGCACAAAGTTGATGCCGGGGTCAATGGTGAACTTCGTGCCTGACATGATAGCCTGAGCAGAGCCTTCTGGTATAGGGTTAGGTTGTGATGCCAAACCGTCTATAGTAAGTACTACCGTAAAAGTGTTGCTCCCAGTGTCTACCGTGTTTATTACGAACGTTCCGTTGAATGCTGCATTGTTCGTGCAACCGGTCACTTCAATAAGCTGACCAACGACCGGCACTTGGCTGTTCGTGGTGCTTGCGAACTGGTAGTGATAAGTAGCCAGCCCAGAGGGTGTATCGGTATACTGTGTAGCTGTGATAGTATACTGACCGCTGTTGATGGCTTGCACAATGGTCCAAGTATTATTCCACCCAGTTTGGGGTGTGCCCATAACACCTGTGATGGTGATGTTTGTTCCCGGCGACAATCCAAGGATTGGAGGAGACACTGTGAGCGTAGCTAGGGTTAACTGGTAATCAATTGTGTGGTTGCCCGTATCGCGGCTTGCTCCTGAAGAGTTGAACGCGATAGAAAAGTAGTTGTGTTGGTCTTGTGCACCCGGAGGAATTGCTCTTCCTACCGCGATTACTTGCCAAACTCCATCGCATTGAATGTTCGGTCCAGAGCCCGTGATCTGCACATAGCAACCGATGCCAGAGTTGAACTGGCTGGTCAACACCTCGTCCGTAGAGTATCCATCTGAAGGGTCATTGTAGAAGATCGTAACAACTGACCCTGCTGCGGTAGAGCCTGCGCCGGTGCTTAATAGTACTGGGCAAGCGTATTCTATGACTCCCCTAGAATGCCCTGAGGCCGTCTGGGAGATAGAGGTGATTGAGTATTCAAACTGAGGGGTAGCCGTGCCTGTGATGTCCCCACCAGCTCCTGTGCCTGTAACGTTGGCAGAGAAGGTTGACGTTGTGGGAGCAGGGGAAGACAAAACCGTCACCACTTGCTTGTCCAAAAACGTGCCGGGAACATTCAGAACATACAGTGCGTCTACGCTTGGAGGAGTTGAAACCGTCTCAAATGTGAGGGCGGCTACTCCACCCGCATAGGTATAGCTGATGAGATTCAGTACTCCGCTGATAGAGCCGGTGCTCGCCTTGAAAGAGGGAGCAACCCCGGGTCCAACTTGAGTGACAGGGTACCAATTGCCGTCGTTGAATAACTGCCGAGGACGATCTGTGCCAATACTCAGGTCCGAGAACATCACAAACTCAGAGTTATTGAAGGTCGCCCCATTAGCGAAACTATTAGGAAGGATGCCTGTCAGAGACAGAGACAATACGTTGGGATTGTTTATGACATCCTCAACCCACATGTTGCCTGCTGCATCGAGAGCCAGCGTAGACAACGCAGCGTTGGCTTGCTCAAAGCTAGATACCCAGTTAAAGTTCTCCAGAGCTGTAGTCACATAGGTGATTATATCTAGATCGCCAGCGTACGTAGTGCCGCTTCCTGAGGCAGTTATTTGTATCCCAAACTGCGGACTGTTGACACTTGCCGCACTCCATACGCTTCCCCATGGGTCTGTCGGCCCTCCGAGAGTGTATATGGTGGGCACCGTAGTCAAAGTCACAACTTTAGGGTCACCCACAGGAGTACCAGCGAGCAACAACTGCAAGCTCAGCGTGGTATCACTATCGGTGTACGCACGGAAGCTGGTGCTAAAGCCAGAAATTCCCGAGGTAGTGGAGATAGAGAAACCAAAACCTTGCGCCAAAAGCACTTCAGAAGTGGCAGGCAACGTGTAATACACCGTGACCTTAAGACCATTCAGAGAAATACTGTTCGTGCCTGTGGTACCTGTTGATCCAACCCTAACCTGAACCCCCAACTGACTTCCATTTACAGTCGTGGGAGTAAAGGAAGTTCCCCATGTATAGTTGGAGGAGCCTTTGGTGTAGGTTGTGAGCGCGCCACTCAACGCGAAGTTAAGCGGGGTTCCCACAAGCGTTCCATTGGTTGTCAATTGGAGAAGCGCAAACACGCCTGACGCAGAGCCCGTCCATTTACCACTAAAGGACACTGCGATACCTGTGATGGTCGATCCTGCTGGTACACTAAAGTTGGTGCCGGAAGCCGTCAGAGTTTCTGACAACGTTGAGGCCGGAACGCTGGTCACCGCGAAGCTAGACCCTGTAGCTACCAAGTTGTTTGGGGTTGTCCATACGCTTCCCGTACCCATGGCAGATGTAACTACCGTGGTTGGGGCAGTAGGCCCAGCAATCTCATTGGTTCCTCCCACTACTGAAGTGAAAGCTGTGGGACTGAAAATATTACTTGGGTTAGTCCATGTGCTACTGGTGGCAATGCTGCCTATGTTGGGACCTACGAACTGCCCCGTGGTAGACACTGCTGAACCGCTCAGATTGTCCGCTGAAACAGTCGGCCCATCCGTCACAAAAGCAGTGAACTGCGTCATGGAAAATGATTCTACATAAACCGTCTGACCATTCAGAACACTATAGATGCCGGTGAAACCTGAAAGTATGAATCCCTCGTTCACTGTAGGCTCTGTCCCCACGTACGTAAAGGTAGCCAATTCTGTGTAAGGGTCCAAAGAGTATCCAGTAATTTCAAGAATTGTAGCAAAGGAGTATACAGAGGCTAAGCCCGGGCGGGTGAACACCGAGCCTACAGCGTAGTCTACGTCCCAATTTCTTGGTGATGCGCCCTCAGGCAAATCTCTTGGAGATGCGAAGGTCACTAAACCGGACATAGTATCTAACGATGCAGTGCCAAGAGCTTGTAGGTTGTGTCCCAAGGTAGCCTCCTAATTAAAACTAATGTGTGGGCCGATTCCCACGGCCCTTCCTAGTGCGCTAGGTCCATCTCACTTACCCTCGGGCAGTAGTACGATCCCAAGTTGCTTCAAAAAGCACTGTATCACTCAAAACCCCAGACGGTAGAGTTGTGCCTGCCGACAATTCAACGCCGTTAAGATAAATCTGAAGAACGTCCCCAACTGGGGAGTACTTATAGGAGTACACTGTGCCGGGGGCTGTTGGGTTATCTCCGTTTACACGGCAAACCAAAAACCCGTTAAAATCAATGGTACGTGCATCTGCAAACTGAAGCAGGCCCATGTTCAAACCTCCGGGGAGGTAGGTACCGGGGGCAAAAGACACTGTACCGAAAGCTTTAATGGTCTTTCCTGTAACATCTGGGAAAGTCAACTCACTAAGGGTAATTGCTGAGACTACACTAGACATATTTTTCTCATTTCCACGCTCTAAGGCGTATACGCTGTCGTTTCTTACTACAATTGTTGAGCTTACTGACCCAACAAAACTTTATTTGCGAGGTTGAGCTGTCTGCTCTCTCCTGCGCCTATTAAATGCGAGCACATCTTTGGTAACTGTGCCGGTCAATTGCAGAGCGTGCACTGCAAGAATGATTCTGAGTTGAGATTCTGGAGAAGATATAGGAGGTACCCATGGACCTCTTTTAGTGGTGCTCATTTATGATCCTTGAATAGCCTATAAAAAGCTTCTAAGATTTCTTCTTTGGGGGTCATGTGCCATCCCTGCCAATTAAGGTATACACAAAAAGCAAACGCTCCGTCCACTGGTACCTTTTCTGGTGGTCTTGGCCTACGCAACGGTCTCGCGGCAGGTTTTGGAGCCGGGGGTTTTCCTAGGTATAAAAAGTACCGGTCATCGCTGTGCAGAAAAATTCCTTGGCAATGTAGAACCGTGCTCACCCAAGCCTCATCATTGTTATGTACATGGCTATGTATACTTCCCGGTCTTCCCGGTAGAGGATTGTCTATGACTTTCTTCATGGCCCTTCTACTGAGCCAATAACAAAATCCCCAAGGTGTTCTTATTTCCCCCGGCTTACAACTTGGTTCTTGACACCCCGTGAAATCGTGCTCATAAAAATTAGAAGACAATAAAGCTGCGGGCAATAAAACTACGTCATCGTCGCACTTAAGTGCAAATTCATAACCATTATCATATGCCCAACGCATGATTTCCTGCACTTTGTTAGGTAATCCTTGATATGAGTCGTCACAGTCAAGAAAAACTTCGTCATTCAATGGAATTCTTGTTGACCCTCTTCCAAAGAAAAATCTTACATCTGTTGAAGAGGGCACTAAAGGTAGCCACGTCTTACGAATTGCGTCTGAAAACTCTGGTCGGCTGTGGCAGGTTACCACTGCTATTAAAGTTTTTGACATCTGGACTCCTCAACGGTCTTTTGAACAAAGCTCTTAGGTGCGCAGTTTGTTTTTCTTTGAATTCTTTGAATTCCTCCAAATTAAATTTGGAATCAAAGCGATATTTGAACTCAAACATCTCCTTTACTGCCCAATCTCTGTCGTACCCATGAACCACTGCAAATGGTTTATTTTTGGGTTTGCTCACACAGCCCACTCCAGCCATCGGACCAGCTTCTACCGGGAGCATGCTGAACGGTTTATCTTTACCCCAATGATTGTTGAATCCTACTCTTTCCTTCAGCATATCGTTAGAAGTGCCGGGATACAAGGTACATGTCTCTAAATGCAGTACAGGAGCGTTATCCCTAAGGTATGGTCGGCATTTTTCTCTAGCCCCTACCCACCACACTGGATGAAGGCAAGCTGCAAAACTTTCGGACCAACGAGGTATCCTGAGTACACTCTTAAACGGTTTTTGACGTAACACATAATTTATCCATATTTGACACGGAGGATAAGGTCCAGAATACGTACTGCACCCTTTGTTCACCTCTGAAAACACTTCTGTCATGGCCTCGACTGTGCCTGCCCAAGTCCCACCGTTTACTACCTCTTCGTCTTTTATCTCTTGGTATTTCTCTTCTCCAAGGATTGAGCGCGCCCATATTTGGTTGGTTTCTTCTTGCTCAATGGTCACACACTCAGTAGAGCCTATAAGCTCAGCGTCTCCTATGTTTTCTTCCATCCACACGGAAGGGTTAGTCTGAAACACAAAATCTTTGATGTCGAACCAAAATACAAATCTGAACTCTTTGTAATGGTTTTTTAAATACTCCCAAGCCAGCCTCATACGCGCATGGAAAAATGGCTCGGTCGGCCACGGGTTTATGTCTACCAATTCAAAACCATATTTCAAAAGAGCTTGACGAGCTGCTGGGTTAATGTTCCACACCAGCATCACTTTTCTTCCCGTGTATCCGCACCTAGAAATTGATTCTAGATACGCCTCCAATCCGGGGTACTTAAACACATACCCGAGTCCCGACAGTACTCCCAATACTACATCCTGAGTCTTTTCCATTTTATACCTTGAAGAATTCTGGATTTTCTGAGACATACTCAGCTAGTGCTTCCTTCCAATGCCTCATGACATAAAGTCCCTGCTCCTCCAGCTTAGTTGTGAGTAGTCTCTCACTTGCTGGGCGAGGGGCAAAGTATTCCTTTTTCCAGAATGAGGAATCTACTATGTTCACTTTGACTACATCCTGAAGATTCAGCAATCTCAGCAACTCTTCGGCAACGTCATACCTGCTGGCGTTGCCTTTGCATACCGCATTGTACACTCCATAACTGTCATTACTGAGAAGATGCTCTATCTGTAAAGTGAAGTCCTTTACGTAGGTGGGAGTACCCAACTTGTCGGTCACCACATTCAGCTCAGTGGCTCCGTCCTTTAACTGCTTCATGATCTTTCCAACAAATTTCTTGTCTTTTTCACAAGAACCCATTTGCCACCCGCATCTGAGGACCACGCTCTTAACGTAAGTCCGAGCTGCCAGCTCACCCCAATACTTTGATTTGGCGTACACGCATATGGGGTTGGGTTTGTCCCAGTCGTCGTAAAAATCTTGCTTTCCGTCGAATATACCTGCGGTGGAGATGTACACATGTGGTACTCCAAACTTGGCCGCTATGGCTACGCAGTTTTGCTCTCCTCCAGCATTCGTGTTGATGGCATCACCTGCTTGGGTCTCGCATTCTTCTAAATCTGTCATGGCAGCTAAGTTTATAAATACGTCGGCTTCGAACTCCGAGAAATCGTAGTGTAAGGCATGGTAATCTCTCACGTCCATGAAGTCCCCATCACCGACTATATCAGTAGCTCGTACTTTGTGTCCCTGTCCCTCCAAATATGGGACGAGGAACGACCCCAGCATGCCTGCTGCTCCTGTTACATAAATTTTCACCTGAGTCTCTCCTGTTGGAATTAAGGAGAGGATTTTTTATCCTCTCCCTTTGGGCCAGCGCTAGTTTGCGTTGGTCTTCTAAACCTGAGTGCTCTCGGTAGATTTTCTGGACTATACTCACCAGCGAGAGCGTACGCATCAAGCATCATTTGCGGGTTGTACTTTCCGTTCCACCCCTTGACACTGGATAGGTGGTAGGAAATAGTGTCCGGGGTCAATACTGCTCCCGGGTAGAACTTGTATCGAGAGTCTGCATGAAGAACCATGCCTCTGTCAAGTACCGCTTGTGCTGTGTGCACGTCCTCAGCCGCTTCTTGGTCCCTGTCATCAGACGCGGCGACGGCTCGGGCCATCTTGCTTGTCCAATAGCCCGCTCCACCACTAGCAAAAAAGCCATTCTGTCCTCCAACATAGTCATATTTTTCAAACTCGCTGGAGAGAAGTAGTTTTGGCCTCACTAAGGTATCTAGGTCGCATTTGAATACAAAGTCATACTCTTGATGCATTGACCAGCTAAAAGTTCTTCGCAACTTCTTGGTAAGACTCTTCAAGTCGTCTCCCACAGCCAAGAAAACTTCGTCTTGCTCGTCTGCAAGAAGAGGGTCTCCCAAGAAAAATTTGTAATCTACTCCCGGTGGAAGGTCTTTAAGCCATGTATCCCTGAGAACCTGCTGATAATGCCTGAGGGAATGACAACTGAGGATAGCTATGAGGACTTTCATTGCCCGTCTTTCTTATCCGACCCATTCTGCCTAAGCTCTTCCATCTTCTGCTCATGCCAATCCTCTTTACAACTGTGCGCAAAGATCAGGCCCTGAATAGCTGTGACAAAGAGTGCAAAATTAGCGTCGAGCTTTCCCATGAAAGCCAAGCGTATACCTACAATGGAGAACAAAATTGCAAAAGCGGTGGCCCTTCCTTGGAAGAAGTTAAAGAGAGAGGCCACTACACCGCTTTGCTGTACGCTTTCCTCTACTCTCTTAAAGATGTTCATTTCCTACTCCTACATCACTATGATGTCGCTGGCAAAGTTGAAGTCGGCAGCGTTGTATATGCTGACGTTTTCCCCAGAGGCAATTATTGGAGCCCCAGCAGGGTCGAAGTAAATGTGGGTAGGGTCTCCCACTACTTGTGCTACCTGTGTACCGTTGATAAACCAAGTGATGGTCTGCCCATCTGCGCTTATGGTAATCTTAAATTGCTGCACTGGGCCGGGAACTACTCCGCTATCCGCAGAAAAAGAAGCTGAGTTAGGTTGAGTGTGGTCGTACGCACACATGCACTGCCAGTTTTCACCGGGAGGAGCAAATGCGGCCTTATCATGAGCGAACACGATGTACGAGTCAGTACCTGCTGCTCCTCTTCCAGTGGATATGCCAAATCTTATCTGATCCTGCGCGCTGAAGGGTCCTTGGTCTCCGTTTTCCCAAACTATGCCAAAATCCATAGTCAAGGACATGGGTCTACCTATGACCCCACAAAGAGTATCTCCTTGGAAGCTGTATGCCCCAGAGTTGGACAGCATATACGTCACGTTTCCTAAGCCTCCAGAAATCTCTTTGCCAAACCCGGGGGTGAATCCATAATCTGTGTAGGGAAAGTCGTTGTTTATGGTGTCGCCCACTGTGTCCCACCAAGGCGACACGGTTTTTGGTGACCATTTCACTTTCACTCTATTTCGGTAAGGAATGGTACCGGCCATGCGTACGCCATTGGGAATCATTTTATGTCAAATCTCCTGCTGCCCACCAAGTATTCGTAGACAGTTTTATTACCGAGATGGTTGAGTATTGAGCGCGCGTTGTCAAAGAAGCCGGAGTGAGAATCGTAACCCCAGTGTCCGGGTTCAGGGTAGTCGTACCAGCGCCTTCTTGAAAAATGGTTATGGTAGTTCCAACAGGGAAGGCCACACTTGAGTTATTTGGCACCGTGAAGGAGTTAGCGCTGCCCGAGGTCATTGCCACGATGTTATTGGCATCGCTTAGGGCGGCTGTGTAGTTTCCGCCTTGAGAGTTTATCGAGGTGGAAGCCGTGGCACTATCAAAACCTATTGTGATGTCTCCTGAACCGTCATCGTTGAGAGTTACGCCGGGGCCTTGTACCAAATTCTGCAAGGCTTGATCTCCGTTGTCTACACCATTTGTTTGAAGGCGCAAAGGGGTGGATGAGCCGGTCGCAGAGATTGTGGTATTTCCTTCGTTGTCAGTTGCGATGGTGATGCCCACTCCCTGTATCAGATTCTGTAGTGTCTGATTGAAGTTGGGTGTACCATTGGTCTCAAACAGAACGGAAGTCCCGCCCGTGGAGCCCACATTTCCTATAGTTTGGTCGATGTAATAGTTCTGTAGCTTGCCCCCAAAATATACGGCCACCGTATACAGTCCCGGCAATACGTAGAAGTCATAGTGCCCAAATCCATCGGTCAAAACTGGCTGTGTAATCGGAGTCAGGCCCTGATCCGAGTAGATCAAAGCTTGAGGATTAGGAACAAAAGGTACAGGTGTAGTACGCGGAGGTGTAATAGGGGCCACCACATTAGCGGGCTGGGTAAGCACGTAAATCTGCGCCCCAGAGATAGCTGCTCCTTGAGTGTTCTTCACCCAGCCATCTGATCGGTAAAAATTGCTTATTGCCATGTCCTGTCCTTTTGGTTTACAGTATAGAAAAAGTTGAATACGCTAAACCCGCACCGGAATATAGGGCCATACCGGGGAACGTCAAATATGGTGGGGCAATAGCTGAAGAAGTAGCAGTGCCGAGATACATAGCAACCACTATGCCTCTACCAGCATTGCTGCTACTTGCCTGTATGCTTGCCATTTTCCACA
>Ga0335083_10007217_pt1 | contig 13730 bp, 9 predicted proteins | sample Lox_Sample_42_FD_206716 | JGI IMG/M metagenome (GOLD analysis project Ga0335083, IMG submission 206716) | Soil microbial communities from Loxahatchee National Wildlife Refuge, Florida, United States - Lox_Sample_4.2 | ecosystem: Environmental > Terrestrial > Soil > Wetlands | place: USA: Florida...
CTCGGCGCGCACGATTATTGGAATCTCGGCTCGCTCTGGCCGGAAATCCAGGCCGGCTTGCGCCGGGCCGCGTCCGCCCTGCCCCGCGGTGCGCGCCTCGCCTCCGTCGGCGTCTCCACCTGGGGCGTCGACCACGTCCTGCTCAACGATGCCGGCCGCATCGTTTTTCCGGTCCACGCCTATCGCGACGCCCGCACGCAGCCGGGGCTCCGCGCGCTCGCCGACACCCGGGCCGCCCACGAGCGCATCTATGCGGCGACCGGCATTCCGGCCATTTTCTATAACACCTCGCTGCAGCTCGCCGAGACCGTCGCCAGCTGCCCGGCCATCACCGATCTCGCGACCCGCTGCCTCTTCCTGCCCGACTATTTCAATTTTCTCCTCAGTGGCCGGGCCGAAAACGAGCTTTCCATCGCCAGCACCTCGCAACTCCTCGACGTGCATTCGACCGACTGGTCCCGCGCCGCGCTCGATCATTTTCATATTCCGTCGCAATGGTTCAGCCGGCCGATCCGCGCCGGAACCAGACTGGGGCCGGTGAAAAATCTCGCCGAATTGCGCGGCACGCAGGTCGTGGCGGCGCCCGGCCACGACACGGCCTGCGCCTATGATGCCATGCCTGCCGCGGCCGACGGCGCCGATCTCTACATCAGCTCGGGCACCTGGTCGCTGGTCGGATTCGAAAGCGATACACCCGTGCTCGGACCGGCGGCCCTGGCGGCGCGCATTTCCAACGAGCGCACCGGCGACGGGCGCTACCGCCCTCTGACCAATGTCATCGGCCTCTGGCTGCTGGAAAGCATCATGAAGGATTTCGCGGCGCGCCCGAAAAACGACCGCGATTGGTCGGCCTTGATTGCGTCCGCCGAAAAACTTCCCGCGCCCGCCGCGCTGCTCGATGTGAACGATCCGGCCTTTGCGAATCCGCCGTCGATGCGCGCGGCCATCGACGCGCAGCTGAAGAAGCGGCGGCTGGCCGCGCCGAAAACCCTTGCCGGTTATGCCCGGCTGATCTGCGACTCGCTCGGCCGCGGGCACGCCGACGCCCTGCGGGCCTTCGAGCACATGACGGGAAAAAAATTCCGCCGCGTCCTCATGGTCGGCGGCGGATCGAAAAACCGGCTGCTTTGCCAGGCCACGGCCGACGCCGCCGGCGTGCCGGTGGTTTCATTCCAGCTGGAAGGCACCGCCGTCGGCAGCCTCGCCCGACAGCTCATCGCGCTCGGCGAAGTGCGCCATCTCGCGGCTTTCCGCGCGCAACTCGGCCCGGCGCTGAAGCAAAAAATCTACGCGCCGCGCTGAGCCGCCAGGCCTTTCAGCTCGCCGTAGAGTTTTTCCAGGCGCGGCGCCTCCGCACCGGCCGCGCGCGCGCGGCGCAGCGGCTCGCCCCAGATCGCCTCGACCTCCACCTCGCGCCCGGCCAGAAAATCAACCAAACTGGAGGGCCGGTAGGCGCCCATCGGCGGCGTGACGTCGTATTGCTGACGGAGAAATTCGTCCGGAATGGCGAAGCCGAGCCGGCCGGCGGCGGCCTGGACCTCGCGCATGAGCGCCCGCACCTCGGCGGCGAGCGCCGGATCAACGCAAAGGCGGTCGGTGGCGCAGCGATGGACAACGGCGAGACCGTTGAAGGGAATGTTCCAGACCAGCTTGCGCCAGCGGGCCGCGAATAAATTTTCCACCACGCTGGTTTTCACGCCCGCCGCCTCGAACAGCGCCGCGAGAGCCCGCGTGCGCCCGGCCGGCGGCCGGCCGAACTCGCCCAGCGTCACGGAGCCGGGATGAAAGCAGACCACCTCGCCCGGTCCGGTCCGGTTTGTGGCGATGAAGGCCAGACCGCCCATGACCCTTTCCGCGCCAAAAAGCGCCGCGAGATGCTCGTCCGAGCCGAGTCCGTTCTGCAACGTGAGGATCGCGGTGCGCGGCCCGAGCAGCGGCGGGAGCAGGCGCGGAAATTCGCCGTTGGCCGTGGTCTTGAGCGTGACGATGACGAGATCGACCGGGCCGATTTCATCCGGTGTTCCGAACACCGCGGCGGGACGCAGCTCAACCGTGGTGCCTTCCCCCTGCAACCGGATCGAGCCGCGGGCGCGAACGGCGGCGAGGTCGCCGCGCATCAGAAAGCGCACGTCCGCGCCGGCGAATGCGAGTTTCGCGCCGTAATATAGGCCAATGGCACCGGAGCCGACGATGGCGATTTTCTGGAACGCGGAAGGCACAAGGAAAGAAAGGAGCAGAGGCGGGATTTTTCAATCCCTGCTCCGCCTGCGAATGTCGTCATTGCGCGAGCGGCACGGACGGGCGCGGCGTGGCGGGAGCCACATCGAGCGTGAGGCTGGCTGGAGCCAGGCCGGGCGATTCTGCCGTAAGCACCAGCGGGCCGGGCTGCGTGGTGGTCTGGATGATGACCTGGGCCAGGCCGTTGAAAACGTGACGCCGGTTGGCCCGGTCCGGCTCGTGGCTGCTGGGATTGCCGTTGCCGACGCCGAGGATGCGGCCGTTCGCACTCACCGTGAACACGACTTCGTTGTCCGCCACCGGAACGACGCGACCGGCGGCGTCCTCGATCGCCACCGTCACGACGGCCGCGTCTTCGCCGTCGGCCCGCAGAGTCGGCCGATCCGGCGTGAGCCGCACTCGGGCGGCCGCGCCGGTGGTGACGACCCCGGTGGAAATGACTTCCCTGCCGCCATTGTAGCCGCGGGCCGAAAGCGTGCCGGGTGCGTAAACGACCTGCCAGTCGAGGTGAGAATAACGCGACATCGGCTTCCGGCCGAGACTGCGGCCGTTGAGGAAGAGTTCGACTTCCCCGCAGTTGCTGAAACAGCGGACGTCGATTTGCTGCCCTTCGCGGCCGGGCCAGTTCCAGTGCGGCGCGAGGTGGATCGCCGGCTCGTCGCGCCACCAGGCGCGGTAGTAATAGGCGCCATCCTTGGGAAAGCCGCACGTGTCGAGAATGCCGAATTGCGAGCTGACGCACGGCCAGCCGAAGGGCGTGGGTTCGCCGCGATAATCGAATCCCGTCCAGGCAAAGCCGCCGGCCAGGAACGGCCGCGCCGCGTAGAAGGCCCACCATTCCTCGGCGGTCTCGCCCCAGCGGACCTTCTCGCCGCCGTAGTCGGCGACATAGCCGGCCTCGTTGTCGTTCGCATAGATGCCGCGCGTGGCGATCGCGCTCGCCGTCTCCGTGCCGATGAGCGGCTGCATCGGATGGTCGCGATGGTAGGCGTCGATCCGGCCCTGGTTGTAATTGAACCCTTCCACGTCCGCGTCGGTGGAGAAACCTTTGCCGTGCGCGCCGTTCATGGCGAAGGTGACGGGCCGCGACGGATCGAGCGAGCGGACAAGGCGCTTCATGGTTGCGCCGATGCGGGCGCCGACCCCGGTGGCCTGGATGTATTTTTCCTCGTTGGCCAGCGACCAGAGAATGACGCTGGGATGGTTGCGATCGCGGCGGATGAGCCGGGCCAGGCGGTCGAGCGACTCCGGCGTGCTGCCCGGCGAGCGATTTTCGTCCAACACGAGGATGCCGAGCCGGTCGCAGGCATCGAGCAGCTCCGGCGTGGGCGCGCCGTGGGCGGAACGATAGGCGTTGGCGCCGATGGCGAGCAGGCGGCCGAGGCGGAATTCCTGCAGTGCGTCGGGCAAGGCCACCCCGAGGCCGGCATGATCCTGGTGACAGCAGACGCCTTTGATTTCAACATGCCTGCCGTTGAGAAAAAAGCCGCGCTCCGGATCGAAGCGGATGGAGCGAAAACCAAACGTCGTCGTCACCTCGTCGACCAGGGCGTCGCCGCGGCGCAGCGTCGTGACCAATCGATAAAGCGCCGGCGATTCCGGCGACCAAAGCTGCGGGGCGGCCACGAAAATTTTTTGGGAGGCGATGATCCGCTGCGCCGGCCCAATCGTCAGGCTGGAGGAAGTGGCGCGGGCGACTTCGCGGCCCGCCGCATCGACGATGGCCCACTCCAGCCGGCATGGCGCGGCCGCGTCGGAGTCGTTGGCGAGATCGACGCTGACGGTGACGTCCGCCGGGCCCTTGTCATGAAGTTCGGTCAGCACCTGCACGCCATCCGACGCGACGTGGAGCGGCGCGGTCTTGACCAGCCAGACGTGGCGGTAAATTCCCGCGCCCTCATAAAACCATCCTTCCGGCTGGGTCGCGTCGACCCGCACGACGATGACGTTGTCCGCACCGTAGTTGAGATAATCGGTCAGATCGAAGCCGAATCCGTCGTAACCGCTTTCGTTGCGGCCGAGCCGGCAGCCATTGAGCCACACTTCGGCGTCGCGATACACGCCGTCGAACTCGATGGTGATGCGCCGCCCGGCGTCGGCGGCGGGAACGGGAAACACCCGGCGGTACCAGCCGATGCTCGTGCCGGGAAAGGCGCGACCGAGCGGCCTGAAGCCCTGATTCTTGCCTGCATTCCGGTCGAACGGCAGCGCCACCGCCCAATCGTGCGGCAGGTTGACGGCCTGCCAGTCCGAGTCGTCAAACTTGACGGAGCCCATCCCCGACGCGGTCGCCGCCTTGGTCGGGTCCGTGCCGTCGCCGTAGCCGCCGACTTTCTGCAGGTCGTTGCCGGCGCCATAATCGAAATCCTTCGCCGGATCCGCCGCATTGCCGTAATGAAACTTCCAGCCGGCATCAAAAAGGAGCCGCTCTCGCCCGGCCGGAGAGTTTTCCGCCAGCAGTCCGACCGCGGCAAACACGTACACCGCAAGCAGCCGGCAGACGCGACAAACTCCCCGGGGCGAGATCGGAACAACTCCGATAACTGGAAGATTTTGACACATCTCAGCCAATGTCTTTCAGGAGTGATGAACGGCTCCGAAAACTGTTAACAGGCATCCGTCACTTGCACGTAACACCGGCGATCAAATACGTGCGTTTTCATATGACTCATATCAATTTAATGATCAATATCTAAAGAATATTTTATAAAATCGTTTTTTTGTCATTCAAATCAGTAGCAATGGCATAACTCACAGGTTATTCACAAAGCAAATTTGCCGTTTGCCCTTTATTCCGCCGGCGTGTGACGGACCGTCGAATCACGCGCCACGCGGCGCTTGCCAGGGAAGTCCTCAATGGCGTGAAGGCCGCGGCTTTCATGGCGCTGGAGGGCGCAGGCCACGATGAGTTCGGCCACCTGCAGGAGGTTGCGCAGCTCCAACAGGCGGGAATCCACGGAAAAATTCCAGTAATACTCCTGGATTTCGCGCACCAGGTTGGTGATGCGATGGCGCGCGCGCTCGAGCCGTTTCGTCGTGCGCATGATGCCGACATAATCCCACATCGTGCGGCGAAGCTCGTCCCAGTTGTGCGCGAGGACCACGCGTTCGTCGTCGCTCCCGCCGCCCAAGTCGACCCAGGGGGGAATGTCGGCGGCGGCGCGATGGACGGTGCGCAAATAGCGTTCCACCGACCCGGCGCCGCGGTGCGCCATCACGACCGCCTCGAGCAGCGAATTGCTCGCGAGCCGGTTCGCGCCGTGCAGGCCGGTGCAGGCAACCTCGCCGCAGGCGTAAAGACCGGGGAGGGAGGTTTCCGCCGCGAGATTGGTGGCCACGCCGCCGCAGGTATAATGCGCCGCCGGCACGACCGGGATCAGGTCGCGGGCGAGGTTGAAGCCGAGCTTCCGGCAGGTCTGGTAAATCTGCGGAAACCGACCGCGCAAAAATGCCTCGTTGCGGTGCGTGATGTCGAGCCAGACATGCGGCGCGCCGGATTTTTTCATTTCCGAGTCGATGGCGCGCGCCACGATGTCGCGCGGCGCAAGATCGGCCATCGGATGGTAGGCGCCCATGAAGGCCTCGCCGGCGGCGTTGCGCAAGATCGCGCCCTCGCCCCTCACTGCCTCACTGATGAGAAACCGCTGATCCGTGGCCGAATAAAGCGTGGTGGGATGAAACTGGATGAACTCCATGTTCTTCACCGCCACGCCCGCACGGAACGCCATGGCAATGCCGTCGCCCGTGGCGATATCGGGATTCGTGGTGTAGAGATAAACCTGCCCCGCCCCGCCCGTGCTCAGCATCACGACCGGCGCGTGAAACGTCACCACCCGGCCATCCCGCACATCGAGCGCATAGAGGCCGGCGACGCGGTTCGGCCGGCGCGAAGTCCCGCCTTTGCCGCGCACGCGCCGGCCCGCCCCGAGCTTTGCGGTCGTGACCACATCGATCGCGAAAAAATGCTCAAAGAGGGCAATGCGCGGCTCGCGCGCCAGCGCCTTGAGCAGAGCCTCCTCGATCGCCTGGCCGGTCATGTCCTTGACATGCAGGATCCGCCGTTCCGTGTGGCCGCCCTCCCGGCCGAGATCGTAGGCGCCGCTGGTATCGCGGGAAAACTTCAGTCCGGTCTCGATCAGCTCCTGCACGCGCGCCGGCCCGTCGCGCACGATCTCGCGCACCACGCGTTCGTCGCACAACCCGTCGCCCGCCACCATGGTGTCGTGGACATGCTTGGCAAAATTGTCCGTCTGCGCCATGACGACGGCGATGCCGCCCTGCGCGCGGTTGGTGTTGGAGTCGGCCTTGTTTTTCTTCGTCAGAATGGCCACCGAGTGGCCGCCTTGCGCGACTTTCAGCGCGAAGCTCAGCCCGGCAATGCCGCTGCCGATCACCAGGACGTCGAATTGCCTGTTCACAGTTCGACGTTATCGATCAGCCGCACTTCGTCCACCCAGGCGGCGACGGCCAGCAGCGTCCGGCCGGGCACGACCTCGCGCAACGGCTCGAACGTGTCCTTGTCCACCAGCGCCGCATAGATGATACGGACGCGGCGCTTCTGGCTGAGCAGGTGCGTGGCCTCGGCAATGAGGCGGTCCGAGCGGTGCTCGCCGGCGGCGACCATCTCCTGCGCGCGATGCAGCGCCTGGAAGATGACCAGCGCCTCCTCGCGCTGCGATGCCGTGAGATAGCGGTTGCGCGAACTCATGGCCAGCCCGTCCGGCTCGCGCAAGGTCGGCGCGACCACGAGTTCGACCGGCATGTGCAGGTCGGCGATCGTTTTTTTCAGCACGGCCACCTGCTGCGCGTCCTTCTGGCCGAACACCGCGACGTGCGGGCGCACAATGTGGAAGAGCTTCACCACCACCGTGGCCACGCCGCGGAAGTGCGCGGGCCGCGAGACCCCTTCGAGCGGCTTGCTCACCGCCTCCTCCGTCACGTAGGTCGAATAGCCCTTCGGATAAATCTCCTCGACCGGTGGCATGAAGACCGCATCCGCGCCGGCCTCGCGGCACTGTTCGAGGTCCTGCTCGAGCGTGCGCGGGTAGCGGGCGAAATCCTCGTTCGGGCCGAACTGCGTGGGATTGACGAAAATCGACACGACCACCGTGTCGGCCTGCGCCCGCGCGGCCTTCACCAGGCTCAAATGTCCCGCATGGAGCGCGCCCATCGTCGGGACAAAGCCGATGCGCCGGCCTTTCCCGCGCCATTTTTCGGCCAGCGCCTGCATTTCACGAACGGCCTCGATTTTTTGCATGGGCATATGAGAGGGGACAACTCGGGCTTGAATTAACAGGAGCCGTCGCGCTTATTCAAGTATTTCGCCCGGCGCACCCACAGACTTCACGTTCCCTTTACCGACATGATCCGCATCAACGAAAATTACACCAAGCTCAAGGCCTCCTACCTGTTCAGCGACATCGCCCGGCGCGTCGCCGCCTACCAGCAGGCCAACCCGGGAAAGGCCGTCATCCGCCTCGGCATCGGCGACGTGACCGAGCCGCTCCCGCCTGCCTGCATCGCGGCGCTGCATGCCGCGACCGATGAAATGGCGGATCGCGCCACCTTCAAGGGCTACGGCCCCGAGCAGGGCTACGCCTTTCTGCGTGAAGCCATCGCCCGGCACGATTTCGCCGCGCGCGGCGCCAAGGTCGAGCCCGACGAGATTTTCGTCAGCGACGGCGCAAAGTGCGACTGCGGCAACATCCAGGAAATCTTTGCCACCGACATCCGTGTCGCCATCACCGATCCGGTGTATCCGGTTTATGTCGACACCAATGTCATGGCCGGCCGCACCGGCCCGAACCGCGACGGCCGCTACGAGGGCATCACCTATCTCGAGTGCACGCCGGCCAACGGCTACGTGCCCGCCCTGCCCTCCGCGCCGGTGGACCTGATTTATCTTTGCTTTCCCAACAATCCCACCGGCGCCGTGGCCACGCGCGCGCAGCTCGCCGCCTGGGTCGAGTTCGCGCGCCGGAACAAGGCCGTGATCCTCTTCGATGCCGCCTACGAGGCCTACATCCGGGATCCGCAGATTCCCCATAGCATTTACGAAATCGAGGGCGCGCGCGACGTCGCGATCGAGTTTCGCAGCGCGTCGAAGACCGCCGGCTTCACCGGCACGCGCTGCGCCTACACCGTCGTGCCGAAGACCGTCATGGCATGGGATGCCGCCGGCAACGCCCACCCCCTGCACGCGCTCTGGAACCGGCGCCATACGACCAAGTTCAACGGCGTCTCCTATCCGGTGCAAAAGGCCGCCGCCGCCATTTACACCGATGCCGGCCTCCAACAGGTGCGCGCGCTGACCGATTTCTACCTCGGCAACGCCAGGCTCATCCGCGAAGCCATGGCCCGGCTCGGCCTGCCGTGCGCCGGCGGAGAAAACGCGCCCTACCTCTGGGTCAGCACCGGCCGCGACTCATGGGAGTTTTTCGACCTGCTGCTGACCAGGGCGCAGGTCGTGTGCACGCCCGGCGCCGGCTTCGGAACGTGCGGCGAAGGCCACGTGCGCATCAGCGCCTTCAATTCGCGCGAAAACGTCGAGACCGCTCTCGCCCGCATCACCGCCGTGCTGAAGTGAACCGGCCGCCCCGTGTGACCGCAGTCGTCCCTTAATCGCAACAGACCGCAGGATTGATCGTGGCGCGGCGCCGGCGTATTCTTTTGAGACCATGAACTCCATCCTGCTTCGCACCGCCGTTTTTGTCGCCGCCCTGTCTCTCCTGGGCCGGCCGCTCGCACATGCCGCTGAAACCGTTTCCCCGGCATTCAACGACCTCACCTTCGAAGCCGCCGGGCAGAAAGCTGCGGCTGAAAGCAAAATTGTCTTCGTCGATTTCTACACGACATGGTGCGGTCCGTGCAAGATGCTGGACCAGTCGACGTGGCAGGACGCCGCGGTGATTGATCTTCTGCGCGCGAAGGCCGTCGCCATCAAAATCGATGCGGAAAAAGAGAAACCGCTGGCCGCCCGTTACAAAATCGCCGCCTATCCCACGCTCCTGCTGTTGAAACCCGACGGCACAGAAATCGACCGACTCGTCGGTTATCGCGAAGCCAGGACGTTCATCGCCGAGTTCAACAGCGGCCTCGCCGGCAAGACCGCGCTCCAGCGCGCCCAGGAGGCGGTCAAAGGCGCCGCGACCGATCAGGATCGCGTCCAGGCCCGCTACAAGCTGGCCCGCCTGCTGGCCCTCGATGGGAAAAACCAGGAGGCGCTCGACGAATTTCTCTGGTGCTATGATGAAGGCATGAAACAAGCGCCCGGCATGCATGGCGTCCGCAACAGCTTTCTCCTCTCCGACATGGCCAATCTGGGCCGCGATTTTCCGCCCGCGCTGACCGCCCTCCGCGAGCGACGGGACAAGGCTCTCGCCGCCGCGCAGGCGCCTGATGCCAGCCGGGACACATTAATGGATTTGGCCTCCTTGAATCGCACGCTCAAAGAGGATGCGAAGACGCTGGAATTTTTCGACAGGTTACCGGCCGATGACGTCCGAAGGGATCCCCTGGGCCTCATACTTTTCCCCCAACTCTTGGAGGCCAAACGCTATGCCGATGCGGCCAAAGCACAGCCCTACGAAAGAATCGCGCAGACCTTTGCCGTCATGCAGAAAGTTGAAAGCACGCGCGATCCGTCCAGGATGCCGGAACGCCTGCGGCAGCTCATGCACGAAAACCAAATAAAATGGCTCGCGGAGCATGTCGAGATGCTGGCCGGCTCGGGCCAGACTGCCGAAGCCAAGGAGCTGCTCGCCACCGCGTTGAACTACGACCACTCCGACGAAGCCAAGGCCACGTTCCGCCAGCATCTGGAGAGGGCCGGCCATCCCGAGCTGTTCGACAATCCGGCGACAAACACCACCGCTCCCGCCCCGGCGGCAGCACCGGCGACCGCGACGCAGACTTGAAGGCGCGCTATGGCGAGCCGGTTTTGGCCGGCAGCGCCGAGGCGATGGCGTCGGCCAGTTGCGCGGCGTCCGCGCCGAGCAGCTCGGCCAGCCGGGCGTAGTCGCGGCCGTCCCATTTCGCCGGTTCGGCGGTGAAGGCGTGCTGCGTTCCGCTGCCGCTGCCCGGCGCGAAAATTTCAAAAGTCGCGGCGAAATTCACGCCGCCGTCCGCCGTGCCCTCGCAGGCCAGGATCTGCACGCGCACATCGACGTCGCGCGATTCATCGAGGCGGAAGGGATAGGCCACGACCTGGGCCGACGCCGCGAGCTTCGCGCGCAGCACGCGGGCGAGCCCGGCTTCGAGCGGCTCGGCCCAGCGCGCGTCATCGTTGTAGCGCACCTCGCTCGCGCCCTGCCGGACGGCCAGCGAGGGCGACCGCAGGTACTCCGGCAGATGCACCGGCAGCAGTCCCAGGCGCAACGCCGGCGCCTTCGCCGGCGCCGCCTCGGCCGGCGTCGGCAGGACATAGTAGCGCGCCGCGTCGGGCTTGGCCTCGGGCAGCGAGCAGCCGGCGGACAGAAGACAGAGGATGGAAGCCGGCAAGCAGAAACCAGGGAACAGGAGCCGGAATGGCGCCGCAATGATTTCGAAAGAGCTGTTATTTTTCATTTTCACGGCCTTTGCGTTCTGCGGGTGGGACAGGATCACGGCTCCGGCTTTTTGCCGACGACCAGGGCGTTGGGATTGCGCTCGAGGAAATCGGCCAGCCGGCGCACGGCATCGGCGGCATCGCCGAGCTGCTGCAAGGTCTGCGCGGCCTGGTCGCCCACCCAGCCCTGCGCCTCGATGAAATGCTGCGCGCTCGCCGCCGCGGCGTTGAAACGCTCCAGCGCCGAGCGGGCCTCCTGGAGCGTGGCCGTGAGATTCTCGCCGGCGGGCGTGACCTGGGTGTCGAGTTTGGCGAGCACGCCGCGCAGCTCGGTGATCGCGGCGTTGAGATTGGCGAAGGCCTGTTTCGCGTCGGGCGACGACGCCAGGTCCTTCACCGCCGCGCCCGCATCCTTCCATTGGTTGACCAGGCCCTTCACGTCCGCGCCGTCGAGCTGCTTGCGCGTGTCGGCGACGAGGCTTTTCAGATTTTCCACCAAGCCCTCGAAGTCGACTTTTTTCAGGTTGTTCAAAATTTCCGAGAAGCTCGCCTGGTACTCCGAGGTGAGCGAGCGGACGGCGGGCACGACGGCGTATTTCATCTCGGTGAAATTGACGGGCGGCGCCGGATATTGCTCCGGACTCAGGTAGTCGAGCTCGACGAAGAGCAGCCCGGTCGCGAGGCCGACGACGCCGAGCTGGGCGCGCAAGCCGTGGTCGATCATGTCCTGGAACACGCCGCGCTTCGAGACGTCGATGGGGGAGCCGCGCGAATCGGTGATGATGTTGCGGTTCAGCTCGCAGACCACGGCGGCGACGGCGTGATTCTTGGCCGCGTCGTAGCGCACGCTGAGACCAACCACCCGCCCCACCCGCACGCCGCGCAGCTTCACGGGCGAGCCGAGATCGAGCCCGTGCACCGACTCGTCGAAATAAACCACGAACCGCTCCGGCTGGGAAAACAGACTCAGTCCGCCGAATGAGAGCAGCGCGATCAAGGCCAGCGCCATGGCCCCGACCACGAAGGCGCCGATCACGGAGGGACTGAGTTTGGACTTCACGGGAGACAGCGTTACGGATTTGCGGACGGGGGTGAAGTTTTTTGCGACACTCCGGCGTCGCGCGTGAGAAACTCCCGCACCCGCGGATCGTCGTTTTCATCCACCAGCGCGCGCGGCGGGCCCTCGGCAATGATGCCCTGAGCCGCCCGGTCCAGCAGGATGACGCGGTCGGCCAGTGCGAAGATGCTCGCGAGTTCGTGTGAAACGATGACCATGGTCGTCCCGAGCGTGTCACGGATTTCGCGGACGAGTTCGTCGAGATGGTAGGATGTGACCGGATCGAGGCCGGCCGACGGTTCGTCGAAAAACACGATCGCCGGATCGAGCGCCAGCGCGCGGGCGAGGCCGGCGCGCTTTTTCATGCCGCCGCTGAGCTCCGCCGGGTAATAGTCCTCGAAGCCGGAGAGTCCGACCTGCGCCAGCTTGAGCATGACGATCTGGTTGATTTCGCGCGGCGCGAGCGCGGTGTATTCCTCCAGCGGGAGCGCGACGTTCTCGCGCAGCGTGAGCGAGCTCCACAGCGCGGCGCTCTGGTAGAGCACGCCGAAGGTCTTGAGCATGGCGCGCCGTTCGCCCGGCTCGGCCTCGGTGAAGTTTTGGCCGAAGTAGCGCACCGAGCCGGCGATCGGACGGCGCAGTCCGATCATGTGCCGCAGCAGCGTGGTTTTGCCGCAGCCGCTGCCGCCGATGACGAAAAACAACTCGCTCCGCCGCACGGAAAAGGTGACGTCGCGCAACATCACCGTCTCGCCGTAGCCGCAGGTCAGGCCGGCGACGTCGACTGCCCGGGAATTGTTTTCGTCCGCCATGGCCTCAGATGTGCAGGATGTTGAACACGACCGCGAAGACCGCGTCGGCCGTGACGATGAGCAGGATGGAGGTGACAACCGCGGACGTGGCCGCGCGGCCCACACCCGCCGCACTGCGCTCGGCCTGCAGCCCCCGCAGACAGCCGGCGAGCCCGACGATGAGGCCGAAGGTCACGCTCTTGATCAGCCCCGCACTCAAGTCCGACAAATCGATGGCGCTCTGCGTCTCGACCCAGTAGGCGCTGGGCGGGATGTCGAGGATGCCGAGCGAAACGATCATGCCGCCGAAAATGCCGACGCCGTTGGCGTACAGCGCGAGCAGCGGCATCATCACGGCCAGCGCCAGCATGCGCGGCAGGACGAGAAAGTCGACCGCGCGGATGCCGAGCGTTTCGAGCGCGTCGATCTCCTCGTTCATCTTCATGTTGCCCAGCTCGGCCGCGAAGGCCGCGCCGGTGCGGCCGGCCAGCACCGTGGCCGTCATGACCGCGCCCATTTCGCGCACGGTGGAAAGGCCGACCAGGTCCGCCACCCAGATGTCACCACCGTACTGGCGCAGGATGATCGCGCCGGTATAGGCCAGCGTGACGCCGGCGAGAAAACTGATCAGGCTCACGATGGGCAGCGCCATCGCGCCGCAGGACTGCATCTCGGAGAGGCAGTCGCCCCAGCGAAACCTCCCCGGCTGCCGGCCCAGCCGCGCCGCCGCCAGCGTGCACTCGCCGACAAACCGGAAAAACTCCTTCGTCCGCTGCCAGACGCCCTGCGTGGCCAGCCCCACCACGGCGAGAAAATTTTTCGAGCGGTCGAAGGGCGGCCGCGTCAGATACGCGCCGGCCAGCCGGTCGGCCAGCCGCCGCACCGCCGGGGGCAGCGCCTCAAGGTCGAGGTGCGCGCCCGCGGTTTCGCACCACCGCCGCGCCTCGTGCACGAACAGCACCAGCGAACTGTCCCACTGTGTCTTTTCGCGCAGTTCCAGCCGTACACTGGTCGGCTTCAGCCCGCCCAGCGTCTCGGCCCACGACGGCCGCGGCGCGGTGATTTTCCACACGCCCGACAGCTCGAGGATGAGCCGGCA
>Ga0335083_10007218_pt1 | contig 13729 bp, 18 predicted proteins | sample Lox_Sample_42_FD_206716 | JGI IMG/M metagenome (GOLD analysis project Ga0335083, IMG submission 206716) | Soil microbial communities from Loxahatchee National Wildlife Refuge, Florida, United States - Lox_Sample_4.2 | ecosystem: Environmental > Terrestrial > Soil > Wetlands | place: USA...
GCACCTCGACCGTGGGGGCGAGCGCGGCCCGGGAGGCGGCCCTGGCGGCGGCCCAGGTGGCGGCCCCGGCGGCGTCCCAGGCGGCGGCCCTGGCGGCGTCCCAGGCGGCGGCCCCGGCGGCGGCCCCGGCGGCGGCCCCGGCGGCGGCCCCGGCGGCGTCCCCGGCGGCGGCCCTGGCGGCGGCCCCGGCGGCGGCCCCGGCGGCGGCCCCGGCGGCGGCCCAGGCGGCGTCCCCGGCGGCGGCCCAGGCGGCGTCCCTGGCGGCGGCCCAGGCGGCGTCCCTGGCGTCCCTGGCGGCGTCCCTGGCGGCGTCCAACTCTTCATTCGTCGCCTTACCCTTCAACCATTGCCTTTTGACTTTGATTGCCTTCCACGATCGCTCGTCAGTCACATCGGCTTTGCGTAATGCGCATTCCGCGCACCAGCACGCAAACAGATGGAGCATCTCGGTGGCGTCGATCTGCCATAGCGCTCGGCGCTCACTGGATGCGATCTTGTCGCCGTCATGTTCTACGATCGTTCCCCGGTGCTCCGTTCTGCGAAGGATGGCTCCCGGTGCGTACTGCAAGGCGTCCAGCAGACGAACCGATCCGTGCAGACCGTTCTGGCACGCCACGATCTCGCCTTCCACCTTGTACCACTTGCCGATCTTTTCTTTGACGCCGTTGCGGTTGGTTCCGTCGTATTTCACAAAATGCCACGCCAACACCGTTTCCTGCTTCACCTTTCTGCCTCCCCCTCACCTGACATGGCGCCAAACGTACAGAGCCAGAGAATCCCGCTTCGCTCTCACCTGCTCGCTCCACGCGATAGCCCCCGTCCGGGAACCGCTGTTATAAATCCGCACCGCGAGAGTGAAATTTCCCATCGCCTGATCCATGCACCCCTGCCAGATCGCCGCTCCAGCCGCCAAGTGCAACAGCAAGTCTCCGCGATACTGAACGTGCCACTCGTCGTCGATCTGCCAGTAGCCCCAGGATGTATGCCCGCGCGGCTCGTGGCGGAAGGCTTTCGCGTTCCACTGACTCTCGCAACTGATCACCGCCACGCCATCCAGACCGGCCAGCATGTAGGCCGCCTCCACGTGTGCGTAGGGCGCTCTGAACAGCAGGGCGATGCACAGCGCGGCCTCCTGCACTTACCGCTCCGCGTGCTCTATGTCGCGCCGTTCCGCTTCCTCAGTGAACCTCGATACGCGAAGGCATCCAAGGAAGAACAGAATGATCAGCGCAACCCCGATAGAAGTGAACACGATCCACAAATGCATGATTCCCTCCCTTTGAAAGTGGGCGGCCCAGTCCAGCGGACCGCCCTACCTACGAACCAGGAAGAAGACCCAACCTCGTTCACTGTTCTACCGGAGGACCCCCTGTCCCCTGAAATATCCCCGTGCCCATACGGGCCGGGGGCTCATCCCTTGTCGAAGGCTTCCGAGGCTCCAGCGTCCGCCTCTGGCGTCATCACGAATCTGCCACGCTTCATGACCGCGTTCTCCCAGAAGTCCAGCACCTTGTTCTGCCCCTCGGCCGTCTTCTCCTCCTGCAGCGACCGGAGCAGATCGGCCTTTTCGCTATCCGTGAGATTGGCGTTGCCCTTCAGTGCGTTGTAGCGTTGGCGCTGGGGGCTAATCTTCGGTTCCGCGACCTCGTGAATCTCGGTGACCGTAGTCTCCCCGGTGGTGGTGTCGATTGCCTTGATCTCCCGAACTCCAGGAACGGCCTCGATCTCCGATTCGTCCAGCATCCCGAGCCCAGAGAGGGAAAGGGTCAAGCGGCGCTTCGCCTTTGTCTCCGCCTTCATGTAGGCATTGGCCAGCGCTTCACCGCTAAGGCCCTTGATGTTTACCGCACCCGTGCTGGCGTCCGTCCGACCGTTTCGGTCCCGTCCGTAGGCCGTAACCATCAGGACTCCCTCGATGACTTCCTTTTCGATCTTCGTTATGGAGATCCCTCGGCGGTCCCGAAGCTGGTCGGTGGCGTCCTTCTTGGCGTAGAGCTGTTCGCGCCCCTGGAACGCGATCACCTGGAACGGCTGAGATGCGGGATTCAGGTCGAGTGACCTGCAGAGCATGGTGTAGTACTCGACCTTTGCCTTCGGGGTGAGTCCTTTGATGTCCCCCTTGATTACGAGCTGTTCCAGCGTGTCCGAGGAGATTGCCGGAGCAGAGGGAGAAACGAGAGCGATATCACCCATCAAGTGACCTCCTTGCGTTCGTCGGAGCCTACCTCGTTCATGCCAGCGCGGACGTAGAACTTGATATCCCCGCGGCGCAGTTCGCACCCGTCCGGCACCTCTCCGTTGAACTCGATGGCTTCCTTGACCTTCTTCTTGTCCACGGACTCCACGGTGCGGACTCCCTGCGGGTAGTGCTCCTTGAGCCATGCCAGCGCCGCGGCTTCGTCGGTGACCTCCAGAGAGTCGGGGGCCTTGCGGAATCCCACCTCGCCCGCCAGCAACTTCACGGACTTCGCCTTGCCGGCCTTGGCGATCTCCACCTCAGCCCACGGCCGAAGGAGCGATCCTAGGTAGGCCACCGTATCAAGGTCCTTCGCGTTTATGGCTTCCAATCGGGCGTCGATCTCGGCTTTGATCTTAGCGGCGCAGTCATTCCGTTCTTGTATGCGGGCCTCGGCTCGGGATATCTTCCGAAGGCACCATTCGGCAGTATCCAGGCTGTTGATGATGAAGCCTTCTATGTGTTCTCCCGCTCCATCAGGGAGAAGCTGCTCCTCGATTCGCTGCATCTCACCCATTGCGCTTTTCCTCCATCAGGCGGTCGCCCTCGCGGTAGATGCGGTCACGCACGCACGCGGGATCGGTGCAGTCGGGGTCAGCGCAGTTGTCGGGATCGTGCGCGTCGGTGTAGCCGTCGTTGCGGCCTTCTGGGCCGTCCGGCTCACTGGTACGCTTCGGGCACTGTGCCGCGTGGCCGATCAGCTCGAGGTTGAAGCCGCAGACGTCGCAGACCTCCGGCTCATCTTGGGGAGTGATGGCCTTGGCGAACTCGGGATCAAGCCCGGCAGCCTTGGCGGTCATTCCAAGGATCTTGTTCACGTACTCTTTTTGATTCATGCTCATCACAAGCCTCCTACCTATGAAAGCTGGCGGAGGGGTTGGTCCTTGCAAGATTCCCCTCGCGCCAGCAGGAGGCCCCGACCGTGCCGACGAAACAGGCTCCGGCCGGGGTCTCCGACAAACCCTCTACATGCCCTCCTCTCGCCCCTCCCTCAACTTCCAAACGCGCAGCAGATTGGAGTGCGCGTGTACCCTTTCGCTCTTGACGTAGCGGCCCGTGAACTCCCACTCGTCGCCGCGGAACAGGCTTCCCATGGCGTTGCCCAGCTTGGCCGTCAAGTTGATTCGGTTCCGTGCGAAGCGAAGTACCACGTCATCCGCGGTGACTGTCCCGTTCTGATGCGCAAGGGCCCGGGCCACGCTACGCGCGGCTTCCATCAGGTTTCGGTTCCAGACGGGGAGGCTGGCCTCTGCAGCGTCCCTGCCGTCGTCCTTGGCGGCCTCGGATGCAACAGCGTCGAACAGCGGAAGGCCATGCGGGAGACTCATGCCTGCGCCTTCTTTCCGAACCAGCGCTCTTCCACCTCCGGCAGGCACTTGTCGCAGATGCCATGGCTAGCCTCTCCGGGTCTCACCTCCCGCCCCGCGTCGATGTGGCGGATGATAGCCTTGCAATAGGAGCATATCACCGGCAGCATGTTGCTGGAGACGAGTTCAACGGTCATTTCTTTTCCCTCATCTGAGAGACGGCGGTCGTGATTCGGGGGGAGCCTTTCTTACATAGCTGGCGGACACGTTCCCTCGTTAGGCCCATGTGCTCAGCGATTTCGATGATGCTGAATCCATAGGCCCTTAGCCAGCTGTGTCTTTGCTTCTTGGTATCAGATCCGTTCATGGGCTTTACTTTATACCACAGGTAGCATCATTGCAACATGAATCTTTATCCATTTTTCGTATATATATTCAGTATACTTATTCAGAATGTGTAACTTTATGTCCTATTGACACACTGCAATTTTCGTGGTCGAATCTTCTTGCGCGCGCCAAAACCTTCCGCAACAGAAGGCAACGCCGATGGCCCTGAAGGACATCGGCGATGAGCCTGATCGAACCCTTCTGATCCGGTACTATGCTTCGCTCAGTGATTGGCCTGTACGCCGAGAGCCTTCTCGCCGGTTCGTGCGAGGTAAGACACCCCCAACATCCCGGTTAGGATCTCCTTCAAGAGCGGATCTGCCTGGGGAAGCGTGAACGGGTGGCCGAACAGTGCTGCCAGCCCTTCCACGATTGGCACGAACAGCACCGTCCACGCGAACCCTATCCCGCTCACCCACCCCACGAACGGACGCCATCCCGACACGAAGACGTTCGAGTTAGCGGCCTCTATGGCGTTCACGTCCGTCTGCGCCTTCTGGGCCTGCTGCTGCAGCGTGGCCATGGCTTGGGTGAGCTCCGCCTTCTTGTCGGCTGGCAGGACGCCCACGGCGTTGGTTACCTTGCTCACCGCATCTCCGACCCCACCCACGAGGCCGGAGATGATATCCGCTATGCCAGCCATCAGGTCTTCGTGAGGGCTGAGATTACGGCCACCACGGCGCAGTAACCGAGCAGGATCACGCCTTCGATCCGTCCGCCGCGGAACAGCAGGTCAACGCCGGCCACAAACGCTGCTGCGCCCGTAACGCGCTTCCAGGAGAACTTCTTGTCCGCTCCCTTGAACACCGAAAGCACCGTCCCGATCTCGGTGTAGGCGAACGAATAGATGTCCTTCGCCGCCTGTACGATCCATGCCCATACCTTCATGCTGTCACCTCGATTTGCACCTGCCCTTCTTTCAGAGCGGCGCTGATTTGGGAAACAAGCCAGAGAAGATCTGCCTCGTCAACGACGCGCAGACAGCCGAACGTGTAATTGATCGTGCTGTGATGGATGCCATAGCCCCAGTCCATGACTTGGCGGCCGGTGGGGCACTTGTAGAGCTGGTGCTCGTCCAGTTCCCATTCGTCCACAAGTTGGTGCGCATCCGTGGGGATGAAGAACGGAGCGGTATAGGGACTTGTTCTCGCCTCTGGTTCTCGGATGTTCCAGATCCCAACCGGGAATGACTGCGGCTTGTAGGGAACGCCATCGCTGCCGTCCGCATTCGTGGACTGCACCACGTGGATCCCAGGCGTCTCCGTCATAATCTCGTAGAAGTTGTTTGATACCGAGATGGTCTTTCCGAATGCTGAGAGATAGTCCGTTCCATGCTTCCATTCCAACATCACTGCACCCCCAGCGCGTGGTATGCGAGAGGCGCAAGCAGGCCCACGACGCCAATCAGCACTACCACCCAGACCGGCACGGAGTAGCGACGATCCTTGTGGTCCTGCAGGTGCGCACGGATCTGATCTCCCACCGGGCAGGTGAGATAGCCGTTTCGGAGCGTTTCCTCGTGGCGTTCCACCTTGGCCACTAGCCCATTCTCATAGAGCACGCCATACATCTGCGTGACCTTGCCATGCATGTCGATGATCAACTCGTCGCGCTTGTCGTCTGTCATGCTCACTCCTAGGTGTTCCAGCCATTAATAGGCACGGATGCATATAATGAAGCCGTTTCGTTGCTGCTTAGAATTGAACTGGCCGTCTTCTTGTTTAGACCGCCCGTGCCCGTATCTTGGTATCCGAACGTCAAATAGCCTATACCAGATTCGATCAAAACGGTCGGTTCCCCTCCAGCTCCCACGGCGTTAGTTCTCGTCCATGATCCGCATAGCATGATGCTCGGAACCAGCGTGGAGTCGGATACCAGTTGCGTCGTGTTGTCGAGAATGGGAAGGCCGGCTCGTGCTTCTACTGCGGTCGTGGTGCCCGCCGTCAGTTTGCCCCAAACGAACAGTAGCGGGCTGAGAAAGTAGCGTATCCAGAAGAAGCTGACGCCGCTCGGCGTTCCGAAGCCCTGAAACGCCGGTGTGTAGGAATAGGCATGGCCGTACTTGTAGGTACTGTTGCCGACCGTGAACGTCGGGCTGAGTGATGACGGAACGCTCGCGGCTATCGTGTTGATCTTCACCAGCAGGTCGAGGTCGGCCTTGCGTATCTCCGTCTCGATGTCGCGCCGGACCGACTCGTCGCTGATCTTCGCCAGCTTGTCCGCCAGAGAGACCAGAAGCGTGGAAGGGTATTTGTCGCTCACTTCGTCTCCGGCGTGGCCCAAGGCCCCTGCATTCCCATGGCAGGAGCCGTGCCTTGGTCGAGCATGGCCTTGTTCGGAGGCTTGGGCTTTTGCATCGGAGGGGCGGGCGGCATCTGCGGATTGTAGATGCGCTGGGCGGCCATGGCGAGGCTGATGTCTCCCATGGTTTTCGGAGTGTCCACAGGGATCGGCTTCGGAGGAGTCTGCCCCTTGAGCTCCGGTTCGGTGGGCTCGGGATTCTTCGCCTCCGGAGGACGTGCTCCTTTCTTGAGGTATGTCTTCAGGAGCATGTCCTTGATCTCACCCATTCTTCTTGCTCCGAAGGCTGGACGCCTTCTCCTTGGCCTTCTCGATTCCGGTGATCGTGCCTTTGTTGGCCGAAGCGTAGAAGACAGATTCGCCCTTGTCTTTCCCGTATTTCGAGCGCATATTCTTCAGAATCTCCTTGCCCTTGTCACTGAGCGGCATACTCTCCCCCTACCATAGGCCCATCTTCACGAGCAGCGGTACATCAACTCCGCCCTCTTTCACGATCATATCGAGCACCGCCTGCTTCTTCTGCTCCGGCGTCCTGCCCTTGCTCCATGCGATCTGCCGCAGTCGGTTGTCCACTTCTTTCACCGGAAGCTTGGTCATGTCGGACAGCGCCTGGACAAGCCGCGCGTTGTCCTCGGTCTCCCGCTGCTGCTCCTCTGGCGCCAATCGGTTGCCAAGCTGGAATAGTCGCGTGTAATGGTTCAGCGCCCGGCCCGGGTCCACGTCTGCGATCTTCTGCAGGCCCATGTAGGAGTTGTATAGTCGGGTGCCGGTCTCCTTATCGTCGAACATGGCCTGCCAGGTGGACGGCAGTTTAGGGTCCAGCCCCTGCGTGGCGTCCATGGCGGCCTGCTTGTACTGGTCGTATGGGATCGCGCCATACTGCCGCTGGTAGCGCTGCCACTTGGTCCGAATGCGGTTTTCTACGAACGCGGCGTTCCACTGGCCGGTCTGCCCGGCCGGCGTCTGGCCCGCGGAGGCGAAGTCGGCCTGCGCCTGATCCTGGGGCGAGATAGGCGCGGCGTTGGGGATAGGAGCGGCCCCGGGCGGAACGCCGGTGGCCTGCTGCGGCCCGGGTGCCGGGCCGGGGACTGGTGCGTTCGGTATCGGTTGCGCCCCAGCCGGCATGGTCGGCTGCTGCTCCGGCGGCGTCCCCTCTATCGTAGTTCCAACGGGCATCGTCGGTCCGTTCAGCATATCCGGCAGGCCCAGCGCGGAAGCCTTGCCGACCAGACCGCCGGGGAGTTCTTGGCTCCCCGCGATGGCCTTCTTGGCGAGCCCTGCCAGAGCCCCGACGCCCTTCTCTGCTATCTTCCCTCCGGCGCGTGCAACGACCGGGCCGAGTAGATGCGCGGCTGCGGCTCCAGCCGGTCCACCCGCAATCCCTCCCAGAGCGGTCCCTCCGCCCTGGAGGATGGCGTCGGTGGCAAGCCTTGCGAAAGTATCGGAACCGTTCGCAAAGTTGGTCGGGATCATGGGCTCTTCGCGGCCTTGTGCCCGTTTGATGGACTGGATCGCGGGATATGTGCTCTTCAGCGTCAGAAGATCCGGCACATTCTGCGCTGCCTGCTGCGCATCGGGACCGAGCGCCCCTTCCTTGGCCCAAGCCATAGAGCGGTCGGCTATTCCATCGATCTGGTTGCGCCAAGCCTGGGCGACATATGCCTGCAGCTTCTGAGGGCTGTCCGCGGCAAGTCGGCTATCATTCCCGGCGTTGATGTAGGGAAGCAGAACCTTATTCCGAGCCTGCTGCCACGGAAGTCCGTCGATCTTCTTTCCCATGGTCTGGACGGCATCGGCCACGGTCTGCGGATTGTCATGCCATAGCGCGGCATTCTCCATGAGGTCGGGATCCTGCAGAACGTGATCGGCATCCGACATTCCCGCCTGGCCACCTATGCCGGTCGTGACATGGTTGCCCGTAACCGCCTCGTAGATAGATCCATGCGCATCGAAGCCGGAGTCGTTCCAGTCGCGCATGGCCTCCTTGGCCGCCCTGCCCTGCCCGAACTGGTCCACTAGACCGCCGAGTTTTTCCTCGAGCGGAGTGGCATGGCTTGCCACGTAGGCATCCACCGCGGGACCGCGAAGGCCGAGGCTGTGCGTGGCGTACTGGCGAAGGTTCTTCGCGGCATCGCTGGTTCGCAGTCCGGCGCCCGCAAGCTGGATCTTGGTCAAGAAGCGCTGCACCGCGGGAACTTCGGCAATCCCTCCCAGCGCTGCACCGGATCCTGTCCCTAGTGCTTCGGTCGTGAGTCCAGCCTTCATGCCCTGCCCTACGTCCCCGGTCGTTGCCCCCACGTCCAGGCCGTGCCCAAGCGCGAATGGCGCCGCCGTAAGCGCCGCATTCCCTGCCGCCGCGGCAATCCTTCCCGGCACCGTGGCCCCCTGGAACGCTGAGATTCCGGGGATGGCAAACTGTCCGACAGTCCCCGCAATCTGTCCCTCTTTTGCCGCGTCGGGGTGCTGGTTCTTGATGGTATCGAGGTAGGATCCAAGCTCAGGGAGTTTCTTCTCTAGGAACTTGCTTCCAGGAACGGACTCGCCCATCCCCGTTAGGTATGCGCTCCCGATGGCCTGCTGCCGGTTGAGTTCAGGAGCCACCTGAGAGGAAAGCCAGTCCTTGATCTTGCCTACGGTCTGGTCGGTCCACTTCGGCGCCACCAGTTTGCCGATGCCATAGGCGGCCGCCGCCAAGGGAGCAGCCGCGCCTGCAGCCCCTGCCGCCATCCCACCCAGCCCCGCCGCCAAGCCCTGCACGCCGGGGATGGCCCCCAGTCGAGCCGCCTGTCCTACCAGTCCCGCGGGACCGAACGATGTCTCCTGCTCGGGCTGCAGCGCCTTGTAGTTTGGCGAGTTGGCGACGTTCGCAACCCGTTTGGCCAGGTCCGGCATCTGCTGCACGACGCCCGACGCCGGCGGTAGAGAGGTGTCCGGCTGGTCTTGCGGCTGCGGCCCCTGGGGGATGTTCTTCGGCAGAGGGTAGGCGTCCGACATGCTACTGCCCCACGAAGTGCGCCCCGGGATCCGCTCCCGGGCTCATGCCACGGATGGCATACTCCTGCTGGATTCGAAGCGGCATGAGCTTCAGCTCCTGCTGATACTGCGCGTCCAGCTCCGCGAGGCGGTTCTGAAGTTGCGCCTTCATCTCCACCGGTAGGTTGGCCATGTTCATCTGGTTCTGTAGCTGCATCCGGTCGGTCTGGTACTTGTTGTCCAGCGCCATCTGCCGTGCGGTGACTTCTGCCTGGATCTGCTGCTTCTGCAGTTCGAACGCCTGCTGCCGCTGGATATCGCCCTGCGTCTTGCCTTCGGGCGCACCCTGCAGGCCCATGCCCCAGCGCTGCAGGAAGTCTCCCAGTTTCCCGCTTGCGCCTTTCAGGAGGTCGGCGAAGTTGAACGCATTCTGCGAAGTCACAGGACCGGACGGTCCCGACTTCCCCGATAGAACCTTGGCGATCATCTGCTTCGTGCTGGGCGTCGTTGTCGCCTGCTGGCCGATGACCGGCAAGTAGGTCGAAGGTTTGGATGGGGTTGCCGCAACCGATGAATCCGGAGGTACAGCCAACGGAGGCTGAACATCCTTAAGGCTCAGGCCGGGTTCGGCATAGCCCCTGCTCGTGGCGGGGTCAACCGGGGTGGTAGCGGCGGCGATCTCCGCATCGGTGGGCACGACCTCCGGCACCTGGGCAGGAAGACCCATTATTCCCGCCTGAGTGGCATTCATCGTAGGCGCCGGTGCGCCCTTGGCGATGTTCTCCTTGGCCTGATCTACCGCTGCCTGCATCTCGGGGGCTGGCTGGGGTGCCGGCGCGGGGGGCTTCTGGATCGCCGCCTGTCCCGTGGCCTTGGCCGCCTGGGCTCCAGAGACCCGGTCGGCGACCTTCTCCGCCGCCTGATCGGCGATCAAGTCAAGCTGCCCCATTTTTCCGCCTCGCCTTCAGATTCGCAAGCAGTTGCTCATATCTCGGGCTTCGATGGATATCCGTCTTCAGGTTCTTATCGGAGGCCGCTGCCATAGCTGCTGCGCCACCTGCTTCCCCACCTGCACCCGAAGCGGCCGGGGTAGCCGCCGATTGACCTATGCCCAGATTGGACATGATGTCCTTCAGAGAGACTTGCGATTGACCGCTATCGGGGGCTTCTTTGCCCTGCAGCGCCGAGCCGTATGCTGAGAATGCGTCACCTATCCCCGGCACTTGAATGCTCCTTTCGCAGCCGATCGACCTCTGCGGCAAGCTGGATGATCAAGTCAAGGTTTGAGTTTTCCTGCTTGCCCGGGTGGATCATCTTGCCCGCAGGCGTATTGATCACGTTCTCTTTCATGGGAGTCTTCTCGAGGTCCTGGGCGGTCACCCCGACGTGTTCTCCGTCGCCCTGCCCTACCTCTTCTTTGTACTTGAACGCCACGGGCTTGATCTTTTTCAGGATCTCATGGAGGTCCGGGGCTTTCTTGACGTCTTCCTTGACCTTCTCATCGGAGAACAATCCACCGATTGCAGAGAGCAGTCCGCCCGTTGCCTGATTGCCCTGCGCGGATTGGTTGAGTCCGCTCTTCATCTGCTCGGTTCCGAGATTGCCCTGTGCGTTGGCCGCTCCGAGCTGGGTCGCCGCGCCCTGCCCATAGGCTCCCATACCGAGGCCCTGGCCCGCAGTCTGACCCGCGGTGAAAGCGCGTCCCGCTTCCTGGCCTCCAAGGATGGCGGCCTGCCCCTTGTTCACGCCCTGCGTGCGTGCCGCCTGTGTGGCCGCCTGCGTGCCACCGGCCGCGGCGGTCTGGCCCATCTGCTGGCCCAGCGCCTGGCCCGCCTGGCCGGCCTGCTGCGCAAACTGTCCGGCGGAGGTTCCAGCGATGTTACCAAGCGTATGCCCGGCGGCGTTCTCATTCGCCTGACCCGACTGCGACTGCTCGCCGGACCGGTTGGCTTGATTGACGCCGGTGATGTCACCGAGCGTGTTTCCGAGAGAGCTCCAGAAGTCCGCCATTACCTGCTCCTTGCGCCAGCGGTAGGCGCCTGTGCTTCATCGCCATACAGAACCGTGATGTCCGTCACAACGGCGTGTTTCGTGTAGTCGATCTGCAGAGAACTCGCCAGCGCCTTTTCCGTCTTTGGCTGGATTCGAAGGCGAACGAAACCGAGAGTATCCCAGTCCGCGGGGTTGATGGTCACATCCTCGCGCTGCAACGTGTAGCGATCTTGGTCGAAGGCATGGCAGCGCAGCGTCACAGGCAGTGAGATCGCCCCATCGGGCGAGAACACTGTCACCACCCATACCATGGACATCGAAAGCTCATTGCCTTTGAGGGAGTGGTAGGCGCTCTGCCAGGTGAATGGGACCACGGTGGAATTAGCCAGCGCCGTGTAGGAGTAGATCCACTTCGTGGTGTTGTTGGCTATCGTGATCCCCTGCTGCGTGTCATAGATGGCCACCGAGGTCTGATTGGCCTTCTTGTTATTCTGCGTGACCACGCCATCTCGGATCCAGACGAAGGTACTCGCCGTCTGCATCAGAAGCGCGTTGTCCCGGACGTTGAAGATGCCCGTGCCGGTAATGGCCTCGATGACGTTGGCGCTATTGCGCAGGTCGTTCATGCGCTTACCCTTCACCAACGCCCGGCCACCGTTGAAGGAGTATAGCGAATTGTCGAATGCGGACAGGAAGAATGCCTCAGTGGGCGAGACCGCGATCAGGGAGAGGCCGGTCCCGGTGGCCATCGGGAAATTGCCCTTGCCGTTGAATAGCGAGCCGTTGAACGAGGCCTGCCAGACATTGGTGCCATCGAACAGGTAGGACTGCGCATAGAGTACCAAAGATTGGAACGCGCCGAGCGTGTCATTGCCCAACTCGTAACAGAGATAGTCATAGTCGATCGTGGCAGATCCGGTAATGCCTACACCTAGGAAGACGGTCTCGATCTCCGTCTGCATGGTATGGCCGTCATAAAACGTATAGCCCATCCCGATCGGCAGGCGCGTGTCCTGGACGTAGAGCGTGTTGGTCAAGTTGCCATTGGCTGCGATGACGTTGAAGGCGTAATAGGTCGTGCTGTAGACCGGTACGCCCGTGGCGGCATAGTAGAGGTTGACGCCGAAGTCCTGCACCGCGCGGTCTATGAAGGATGGCAGGCCGATCCCGGGAATGGTGATGGAAGCGGTGGAGAACGTGATGGTGTTCAGTTTGCTACCGGGGTCCACGCTGTTGGCATGGGTGGCCTGGATCAGCGCCACTGCCTGCGCGGAGCTTCCGAGGATGGAACCGCTGGAGTTGAAGATCATTCGGCCGTTGTAGTCGTTGGTCCCCGTGAGTAGTTGCTTTCCAGCGACGTCAACCGCGTTGATCGGCGAGAGGCAGTTGACGAGGTAGAGGTTGTCGGAAACCTTGGAAAGCGTGTTGGTCACCCCGGATCGGATGTCCACGTAGAACAGAATCCCGTTGTAGCGGTAGATGATCTGCTGAGTTGTGCCTGAGTCGATCACATGCGGGACATAGAGCTCGTCGAACTCTCCCACGTTGGTGATTGGTACACCGAGGTTGTCCGTGGGGTAGGTGTTATCCGATGCGATCACGCCAGCGGACAGGAATGACGGCTGCCCGCTGATCATCACGCAGCGCAGGGAGCAGGTCGCCGCGTTGGCGTTGCCGTCAATGTCGGTGAGTTTGCCGTAGCCGTTGCAGAGCGTCTGCGTCTGGCTCTGGTGGTAGTCATACTTCGACCCTGGGTTGTGGGCGTGGACTGGCGCGAGGTACTGGTAGATGTTGGTGCCCGAGTCAGACCGGACGAAGGTAGCCTCGGCATAGCCCGGGCCTGAGACGTTGTTCGTGATGGTGACGGTGACTGCGGCGAGTGCCACGCCGTAGTAGGTCGGTGTCGCGGAGTAGGTGCCTGCGTTGTTGTAGCCCACCTCGCCATAGCCGGTGAGAAGGTTGGAGGCGTTCTTCTTCACGTTGAACGTGAGGATTGCGCGCGAGTAGACGGTACCGGAGAAGATGTCGATGGCTACCCAGGTCGCATCCGTGATCGCGGTTGGCGTGCCTGCGATGTCTCCGATGTACCAGGAGCCAGCGGTACCCTGCCGGCCAAGGATGAAGTTGCCAGCGGAGAATTTCCATGTGAAGTTGAGATTTGTAACTGTCGTATTGCTCAATGCGGTTGAAGTTCCCGCCCCGGATACCGCAACAAATGCGAAGAGCGACGGCGACCACACTATCGAATACCAGTTGGTTGTCGATAATGTAATGCTTGCCCAGTTTATGCCATCCGATGATATTGCCCCTCTTGGCGTGGCACTCGTGGAGACTGCACAGAACAAGTTCAGATCTGGAGACCATGCGACACTGGTCCAGTTGCCTCCTGCTGGCATCGTTCTTGTGTTCCATGTGATTCCATCAGCGGATGTTGCCGCATAATGCGTAGCGCCCTGTCCAACCGCCACGAATAGCCCAAGCGCTGGAGACCATGCAACACCATTCCATCCGTTGGCCTCAAGCGTCTGGGGAG
>Ga0335083_10007220_pt1 | contig 13728 bp, 12 predicted proteins | sample Lox_Sample_42_FD_206716 | JGI IMG/M metagenome (GOLD analysis project Ga0335083, IMG submission 206716) | Soil microbial communities from Loxahatchee National Wildlife Refuge, Florida, United States - Lox_Sample_4.2 | ecosystem: Environmental > Terrestrial > Soil > Wetlands | place: USA...
AACCGCGAGCATGCTTTCTTCGCCCTGGGCCCGAACCACAATATCGACGTAGTCCGCCTCAAGCGTTTGTGTGGGTAGCAAGGACGGGTGCCATCCGCCCAAGATGATCGGGAAGTCGGGATTCCATCTCTTGATCGCCTTAGCGACATCGACCGTCTCACGAATCATAGGGCCGGTCACGAGAGAAATCCCTAGACACAAAGCGTCTTTCACTTCTTCGAGAATTCGTTTCTTATAATCAGGTGCGATCGAGGCGTCGATGATGCGGATGTCGTACCCGGCGTCGAGAAGAGGAGTAGAAATCGCAAGTATGCCAAGGGGAGCGGTCGCCTCAATGCTGGAAAACGAGGCAACGAAAAACACTATTTTCTTCGACGATTTCACGGAAGTGCCTCTCGTCTGAGTCGCGGGGCAGTTAAGCTGGCGCAGCCTCTCGATCGTTCAGATATGCTCTCAAGGCTAAGAAACTACCAATCCCGCTTATGAAGTTTGTCTCCAAATTGTCAAAACTCTGCAAAATCAAGCTTGTGATTGCCTTATCCGAGGGACGCAGCCTGCTGCGATTCGTGCCTATACGACGCCTGCGCGGAGCGTTGCCAACGGATTCGTGAATCCAGTCCCTCATTTTGGCTCCAGCAGTTGAGCGAATGCCTGCCATGTCCGGGGCTGAGGAAATCCCCCCTTAAAGACTGCAACGGCAAATCCCAGGACATAGACGATTCCACCAAACGAAATCTGCAGGGCCAATCCGGCGATGCTGTGAACCGGAAATTGAACCCCGACGACCCACAGAGCCGCAGCCATCGGAAGGCAAAGAATCAGGGGCAAGGAATACGCGCGCCTGACGAATCCGAGTAGCGGCACATCGAGCCGGGAGCATAAGTGTCGCGGCAGAAAGAAAACACTGGTGCAGATCATAGGAATCGCCGTGCCCAGAGCAACCCCGAGAACGCCGAGAGGCCGCACTAGCCAAACGCTTAGAAACAGGTTCCCGGCTCCCTCAAGCAGCAGCACTGAGGCGAACACGCGATGGTGTCCCATTCCAAGGAGGATTCTGGTTGAGGTCGACTGAGCAAGATACACAGTTCGAGGAACGATGAGAAGAACCAAAACATAGTAGCTGGACAAATATCGCGCGCCCACCCAGGATGCAATGATCGGCTTGCCCAGGATCACGAGAGTCACGCACAGCGGGAAGGCGATCAAGGCACAGGCGCGGTTGCCGGCGAGAAAGGCACGACGTAGCCGATCGACGTCTCCCGCGGCGTGGAACTCACTGGACATTGGCGTGAATATCTGCGACATGCCTCGGACCGCATAGCTTGCGTATTCGACCAGCTTCGATCCGATGGAAAACAGCGTGATGGCTGAGGCTGAAAGGAAAGCTCCGATGACAATCGCGTCGGACTGGAAACGCAGTTTTTCTGCCGCCAGAATGGCAAACGCGAAAACACCATAGCTCGCCATTTCACGGAAAGTGCGTTTGTCCACATGCGCCCACCTGATTCGGACAGGTAAGAAGCGCATCGCCATCCACAGGAAAATCGAATAGCTGAGGAGACTCAGGGCGATCGTAATGATCCCGATCGCCAACAGCCCTCCTCCATACGTCAGAGCGACGACAATGAGAACGGCGCGTAGTAGCGTGACGCCGATCTGACTGAGTTGAAGCCACGAAAACTTCTGCAGTCCCTCGAGGACTCCCGCGAAAACACTGAGTGGAAATGCGCACGCTACGCTGATGCCCGAAAGCAAGAATAGAATCCGCGCCGTCCGGATCAACCCGGTGGGCACTTTGAACAGCGAATGCAGATACATTGATCCAATCGCAGTGGTGAGCAGAACGAAGAACGCAACCAGGACGTAGAAAGCCAGGCTCGTGCCGAGATGGCACGAGAGTTGCTCGGAATCGTGCAAAGCGGTGAACTTGGCCGTGTATTTGACGATCGCGGATCGAATGCCAAGGTCGAGCAATCCGAAATAGCCGGTGAGCACGAACACCAGAATCCACACACTGAACGCTTCATCCCTCAGCCGGTGGAGAATGAATGGCGACAAAAGAAACCCGACGGCTGCGTGAATCAGAAGACCCAGCCAGGTCGCCGTAACATTCTTCACATCTTGTTTCAGACGCATGACGGCCCTTTGTCGCCTTGTGCGGGAGAGGATCACACTCCTCCATCCAAGAGACAGGGAGGAGATTACGTGGCAGTCGAATGTGCACGATCCCGATTCAGCCATAACCACCGAGGAATCTCGCAAAGGTATCGCAAACCCGAGAGCGCATGGAAGATAACCCTGCGAAGCAGGAGCTGACGCTTCCACCACTGTCGATTTAAGACCAAAGACGGGTTGTTTCTCACCGACGAAACGATCCGACCGAGACGCGAAGAAGGGATCAGACGATTTCGAACCAGAACCTTCCCGGCAGGCATGTCATCCCGGTATTGCTGAAGGAGAAATAGAATAAGCTTTGTCTTTGGAAGTAAGCGGAACTCATAGGCAGGAAGCTCGCAAAGTGCACAATCCTGCGCGTAATTTTCGATCCACACCCTGGTCACTGGACGGACGCCGTTTCCCCAAGTGCGAACGAGATGTGGCAGAGGTGCGGCGAAAACCTGAGCGACCAGTTCGGATATGACGACCACGAGTTCCCGCAACACGAAGTTGTCGCCAACGCGTTGGGCAACGCCGTCCCATAGCGCTGTGTCGGAGGCCCGCCGCTTGAGAAAAAAACCGATCTCCAGGAGACACGATATTCGTATCCAGTAGCTGAACAAGTGGTGGCACGCGTGTAACACCTGAAGGAGAAATGCGTCCTCATCGGTGAGGACGGGAAACGTAAGTCCGTCCCACTGATGAGTTCGGGTTCGGTTCACGGAGAACAGACTTGGCAGCCGTGGCCTGTTCAAATCGCCATCCCAGATATCCAGATGCAATTCAACGGCATGAGGCGATCGAGCGGAGTATTGCGCAGCACTACGTGACGCATTCCCCGTTCCCGGCATAAGGAAAATAGACCCCTGCTTGGAAATTGAGGGCTTCGGGATGTATCCAGCTTCGACCACGACACGTTGGGCTGTTGCCAGCGACTTGTCGTCAACGAGGTAGTCGAAGTCGCCCTGATGCCGGAGACACGCATCCGGGCAGAACTGAGGAATAAGAGAAAGGCCCTTTAGCACTGCATATCTGACCCCGGCCCCATTGAACTGTTTATTCAGAGAATCAAATCGCTGCGCCATGTCGCCAACACGCTGCCGGTTGGCGGTGAAATTGTGTTCGAGACGAGACACAACCCAGGGTGGGATCGAGTCTGTCACGTTCATGTCCCTGATTTTCTGCAAGAAGTAGAATGCTAAGCCTGCATCATCCAGCCATCCCAAAGCATGTTTCCAATCACGCTGACGAAAGGTGCGAAGACCAGCGAGGTCATCCCTTGGGGCGCTCGAAAAGCTGAAGAAATCAACAATTTCTTGTTTCGGAGTTCGTCTCATTGTGTCGCCTCCGCAAAATCCTTTCGTGGGGATTGAATGGATCGGTCTGACAACCGTTTGAAATGGCAGACGAGGACCGCAGGTACTTCGCAAGCTTGTGCGAACAAGTGAGCCTTGCCCGCCCGCACGAAAATGGGTCGTTCGGAACGTCCCAGGCACAACGGGATGTACGTCAAGCACTCGAACCCGTTCGCGTAGAACGCTCTGACAATTTCTTCTGCCGTCCGAGGTTGCATTTCAATTTGGATGGCGATGTTCTCATCCCGAAAGCCGACTCGCCAGCCTCGTCCGTACGCCTCGGAATGAAGATCACTGACGAAGACTTCTCCGGCGGGCCTCACGACACGTGCTAACTCGCGGACCATCGACGCCAAATCTCGAATGTGGCCCACAGCAAACGAGCAGATCGCCAAATCAAAAGACGCCGAACGAAACGGAAGCTTCTCGCAAACAGCTCGCGTCAGCCGCCCTTGGATCGCGCTCTTTTGTTTTGCGACTCGAAGCATCGCCTCTGAGCGATCAACTCCAAGCGCGAGGTAGCCGCCTCTTGCCACTAGCTTTTCGAGCCACCGGCCCGTCCCGCATGCAAGATCGAGAATTGGTTTGTCGCGCAACTCCGGAAGCAACGGCATGAGATAGCGTTCTTCACGAGCTAGCAGCGGATTGGGCGCTTGATCATAAGTGGGGGCCCAGCGCTCGTAGCCCTCCGCCGCGGAGATCTCGCAGGATCCCGCTTGGATCGCAGCCCCATGTTCGCTAGGGCCCAACTCTCGCGGCGCGACTTTGCCCGCGCTGCTCACAAGCTTTCAGCCTTCGGCTTTCGCAACTCGATGACTTGCTGCAACCACCTCAATTCCATGGGCGAACCATAGACGCCGAGCCGGTAGCGCCAACTACTCAACGCCTTCAGAGCCAGCCTCCCCCAATGAGGCAGGCGAATATCTTGGACGGTAGGCCAACGCGACGACACCACTAGCTCGAAGTTATCAATTAACTGTTTTGTAGCGGGACGCAGCCATGGCGTTTGAGGGTCTTTCTGCGTGGCAAAACGCTGCCAATGGTCAGAGGCCCATTCATCTGGCGTAGTCGGGAAGTGCACTTGATCTTCCACATCGCCGTACATGCGGGCACGCTGCGGCACCGGGGTGTAGTGCTCGACAATGATCTCCGCGTCCGGGTTCAGGCGCTTCAGCTGCCGTATGAAGTCGATGCATTCGTGCGTGTCGCTTTCCGGATCTTTTGGATTACCAAAGATGATCGAGAACTCGGGAATGATTCCGAAGCGCCGGATGCGCGAAGCGAGAGCCAGCGTGTCTTCCGCGCGGAGATCTTTATTCATCTCTTTCAGGCGCTCGTTGGAGCCGGATTCTGCGCCAAAGAAGATCATGGTACAGCCCGCGCGTTTCAATGCTTCGAAGGTGTCATCCGAATACTTCATCATGATGTCTGTTCGTCCTTCGCACCACCAACGGAGATTGAGTGGCACGAGCCGGTCGGAAAGTTCGCGAGTGTGACCTTCGCGGAGAAAGAAATTATTGTCGTAGAACTGGACGGCATCGACTCCATAGGTACGCACCAAATGTCGCAACATCCCTTCTGTGCGGGCCGGGGATTCGATCTTTTCCCGGCTGCCGGAAAACGTTACCACCCCGCAGAAGTTGCACCGATAAGGGCAGCCGATGCTTGCCTGATGAACTGCAGTGCGACGGCCTAGAAAGGTCGGAAGAAAGTACTGCTCCGTCGGAATGCGATGGTACGGATACCATGGAAAGTCATCGAGGCCTCTCATAGGGCGCTCCGGATTGTGGCGCTGCGTTCCCTCCGGGGTTTTGTACGACAGACCGGCGATGTCTTTGAGATCGCCATAGCCGCGAAGCGCGTCGAGTAGGTCCAGAAAGGTCTGCTCTCCCTGGCCGCGGACTGCGTAGTCCACGTAATCCGCGCTCAGGACGGCCGGCGTGTAGTTCGAGGCGAAATATCCGCCCCACACGATTGGCAGATTTGGGAATTTGGCGCGAATCTCGCGGCAGCTCGCAACTGCGCCCACGGTCTGCGGCCCCGGCATCACCGTTACCGCCAGAAGTTCAACAGCGTGAGTCTTAATGATAGCGATGAGACTCTCGGTAGGATTCGGATCAAGGTTGCCATCGACGATGGTATAGTCTTCCTTACCCTCCACAACCGCTGCGATCGCAAGAATTGATAGCGGGAGACGCCGATTGCGGGGCTTGGTTGCTTTTGGATTGTAAAAAAGGATCATCTTCCGAACCCTGGGGTCTCGTTCGTGTCACTATCCGGCTCTTTTGCCAACATGCTGAACTGGTTAGTAAATATTCCAACCAAGCTACTAATCGCGTGTGTCCGATTTGTCTCGGATTTGTCAAACTTATGCAAAATTTGCGATCCGCTTGGGCGCCCGGTCCAGTCGGTCACTGTTGAACCTAATGTCCGTCGTCAAGAAGTGACAGAAATTTGACAATCCGCTGACAAATCGCAAGCTCTCGCCAAACTAAAGTGCGGTAACCGAACTCTCGAAAAGCGTGGGGACTTGCCTGAATCGAACAAAGTCGTCCTGTTCTATCCGCCGTATGACGGACCGCCCTTAGGTGCCCCGCTTTCGCTCCTTTGTCTTGCATCCCCGCTGTTACAGGCAGGATTTGAAGTCAAGCTCGTGGACAACCTGTTGTACCCAAACTACGAAGAGGCCATTCTTCGCGAAACCGAAGATGCGCTTTGCCTCGGCATTTCGGTGTTAACAGGCCCGCACATCGGAGCAGCAGTCAGGGTCTCACGGGCGGTGAAGAAGCTGCGTCCGACGCTGCCGGTTATCTTCGGGGGTTGGCACGCCAGTCTAGCGACCGATCAGACATTGCGTGAATCCTTTGTGGATGCGATTGTGCGAGGTCAAGGAGAGCTGACCCTTTTAGAGCTAGTGCTGCGAATCGCGACTGGGGCCGAATGGAGCGGCGTCCGTGGGCTTTCCTTCAAGGAAGCGGACGGAAGTATTGTTCACGAACCGGAAAGACCCGTGGCAAATGTGAACGATCTGCCGGCACCTGCGTATCATCTTGCGGATCCTGGCGTCTACGCCGCCGTCTCGGGGGTTCGTCAGCTTGCGTATACCAGCAGCGTGGGCTGTCCGTATCAGTGCAACTACTGCACCGACATGGTTTTCTACAAACGGCGGTTCAACGCTTACCGCGTCGAGCGCGTAGTCGATGAACTGGCGGAATTGGTTCCACGCTACGACATCGAGCACGTGCCTTTCTTCGACTCGAATTTCCTTGTGGACCGCCGACGTGCGGTAGCAATCGCCAAGGGAATTATTGCGGCCGGCGTCAAGTTCCAGTGGGACTTCCAGACGTCGACCGATTTTCTGGCGCTCATGAGCGAAGAGGATGTCCGATTGCTTGCGGAGAGCGGGGTTCATCATATCGGGTTTGGGACAGAGTCTGCGTCGCAGGAAGTCCTGGCGATGATGAATAAACGGTTTCAGCATGTGGAGCAGATGGTGGAGACAGCTCGCAAGACGAATCTGGCGGGCATTCACGTCGTGTTCAACATCATCCTGGGATACCCTGGTGAGACCGAAGCACATCGCCAGCAAACGTTTCGCGTCATGAGCGACATCGCGAAGGAGTATCCGAACGTCAGTTTTTCTCCCAACATCTTTACCCCCTATCCCGGAATTCCGATCTGGCAGCAACTCAGGGAAATGGGAGTACAAGAGCCGCAATCTCTCGAAGAGTGGGAAACTCTGGCGCTCGGCACAAATGTTCTGCCGTGGTTACGCGGTGAAGAATTGCGAAGGCTGCGGCTCAGCCTGGAGTACTTCCTTCTCAACAATCAGATCCGTAAGGCGACAAACAAGATCCCATGGGCTCGGCGCGGTGTGCGCCGGCTTCTGGGGGCGCCAGTCCGCTGGCGAATAGGCAGGAGCATCTACTCATTTCCGTGGGAGTTGTGGCTTTCGCGGACCGTAGAAAAAGTGGTGACACGGCGATCTCTTTTAACTGGACGCGCGCTGGCTGAGCGGACGCAGGAAGTCTGCTGATTGATGGGCACTATGGTTTCGCGAGGCGACCAACGTGACTGATGTCTTGCTGACCCACTCGTATCACCTCTATTATGACCGTAAGCAGACGCGCAAAATGCAACCGTACTTGCCGCTCGGCACGCTATATGCAGCTGCTCTGCTGCGCGCCGCGGGCCTCTCCGTCGCGCTGTTCGATGCGATGTTGAATGATCCGGAAGAAGGATTTCCCGCAGCGCTCCAACAGCAGCGGCCGAAGATCGTCGTGGTCTTTGAGGACAACTTCAACTTCCTCACCAAAATGTGCCTGACGCGAATGCGAGAAGTTGCGTACCGCATGGTCGATCTATCTCGAGGTGCAGGGGCGACGGTACTTGTGAATGGCTCCGATGCATCGGATCACGCCCTGGATTATTTGCAACAGGGTTTCCGGTGTGTGCTTCTAGGGGAAGCGGAACTCACGCTGCTGGAAGCCGTTTCGCGTCTTATGAAGGACAAAGAGTCGTCTCTGGAGACGATTCCCGGTATCGCCTATCTGCATAAAGAGACTGGCGAACTTGTGAAATCGCCGCGCCGTGAATTAATGCGCGATCTCGATCAGTTGCCGTTCCCGTCTCGCGATCTCGTCGATGTCACACAGTACCGGCGGGCCTGGAAGGAGGCGCACGGCTATTTCTCGATGAATATTGTCTCCAGCCGTGGGTGTCCCTACCGATGTAACTGGTGCGCTAAGCCGATCTACGGAGACCATTTTTCAGTGCGCTCCGCAGCCATGGTCGCGGAGGAGATGCGCCAGTTGAAGTACGAGTTCGGCGCCGACCACCTTTGGTTCGCCGACGATATTTTCGGATTGAAGCCCAAGTGGGTCCGCGAGTTCGCAACGGAAGTGGAGAGGTTAAACTCAGCGGTGCCTTTCAAAATGCAATCGCGAGTTGACCTAATGACCGCCGACAATGTGCGCTGGTTGCGGCGGGCAGGTTGCGCGGAGATCTGGATGGGCGTCGAGTCAGGATCGCAGAAGGTTCTGGATGCCATGGACAAGGGCACGCGACTGGAACAGGTTGCCAAGGCCCGCGAAAACCTGCGCCATGAAGGCATTCGCGCCTGCTACTTTCTGCAATTCGGGTATCCGGGCGAGAATTGGCAGGACATCCAAAACACGATCAGGCTGGTTCGCGACACCCGGCCCGACGACATCGGCGTTTCCGTTTCGTACCCGTTGCCCGGGACCAAGTTCTTCGAGCGCGTGCAGGTGCAACTCGGCGATAAGACCAACTGGTCCGACAGTGAAGATATGGCCATGATGTTCCAGGGTGCTTATTCCAATGATTTTTATCGCGCTTTGCACGATGCTCTGCACGCCCAGGTGGATTACTGGAACTCTTGTTCGGCCCAAACCGCTCAGAAAGAACAGGGCTCCTACGGTGAACCGGATCAACTCTGGAGGCGTGTGATGCGACTTGAGAAGACGTGCCGAAATCCCAGGCCCACCGTGTTGAATAGCCCGTCGAATGGGCAGTTGGTGCAACTGCAGGCACCGGTTTATGCAACGAGCTTCGACGAGCTTCTCAACGTGCTTGCGAGCTGAGCTTTCTCATGGACATCCTCCTGACTCACGGCTATTTCCTTTATGAAGATCCCAAGGAGCTTCAAATCATGAAGCCCTATCCGCCATTAGGGATTCTCTATATCTGCTCCCATCTACGGAAAAAAGGCCTGAGTGCGGAGGTTTTCGATTCCACGTTTTCATCGCGTCACGAGTTGTGGAATTTGTTGCGGCAGGGCCCGCCTTCGGTGATCGGGATCTACGCCAACCTCATGACTCGGACAAATGTGGTCGAGATTCTACGAGTCGCGAAAGAAGCAGGCTGGCAAACCGTTGTCGGAGGCCCGGAGCCGGGTGCTTATATCAATGAGTATCTCGCCGCGGGGGCAGACGTCGTCGTTGTCGGAGAAGGAGAGCTAACACTAGAAGAACTAGTGCCCTCGTTGCACTCGCACAACCCCGACAAGTTGGATCGAGTCGACGGCATCGCTTTTCTTGCCCCGGACGGCTCCGTGGTGCGCACCAAGCCGCGCCAGCAGATTAAAGATATCGATGCCCAGCCCTGGCCTGCTCGCGAATCCATCGACATGGCCCGATATGTGGACGTCTGGCGCAAGCATCACGGCATGGGATCCGTTTCGCTGATCACCGCGCGTGGATGCCCCTACCACTGCCGCTGGTGCAGCCATGAAGTTTTCGGCAAAACGCACCGGCGCAGGAAGCCTGTATCGGTGGCCGACGAACTCGAATGGTTGATGAGGCGCTACGAGCCTCAGATGGCATGGATGGCTGATGACGTATTCACTATTCATCATGGTTGGCTTTTTCTATACGCGGAGGAGCTGAAGCGTCGTGGCGTGAAGTTGCCCTTCGAATGCATTTCGCGCGCCGACCGGCTAAATCTTCAAGTCGTCGAAACACTCGCGGAAATGGGCTGCTTCCGCGTCTGGATCGGCTCCGAGAGTGGCTCGCAGCGAATCCTCGATGCGATGGAACGCGGTGTAACCGTGGAGGAGGTTCAAACTGCAGTAGCGCTTTGTCGATCGGTAGGAATTCAAACGGGAATGTTCTTGATGTGGGGCTATGAGGGAGAAGACCTCTCCGACATCGAAGCCACCGTCGAGCACGTAAAAAGATCCGATCCGGACATTTTCTTTACGACCGTCGCCTATCCCATCAAAGGTACGCCCTACTTTTCTGACGTCGCCGATCGCGTCGAGAATCCCAAGGCTTGGAGTGAGAGTTCAGACAGGGAGTTCCGGGTTCGCAGACGCCATTCGCGCCAGTTCTATCGCTTTGCCGATAAGCTCCTTCGCAGTGAAGTGGAACTCAGGCGACTCGGGGATAAGCCGGACGCGGACGAAGCATGTGTCGCAGCCCTGCGCGAGGGGATCTCCGAAGCTCGCGCGGGACTGCAGGCAACGATTACCGAAGTGGAGGCCTGATAAATGGCCGCCATCCAACAGCAGATCTACGCGGCTCCGTTTGATGCCGTCGCTGAGCAATATGACGCGACCTTCACGTTGTCCGGCATCGGCCTGGCTCAACGCCGAGCCGTGTGGAAAGAACTGGCCCGGACATTCCGTTGCGGCGAGCGCACATTGGAGATTGGCTGTGGAACCGGCGTCGATGCTTGCTTTCTGGCAAGCCGCGGAGTGCGGGTGGTCGCGTGCGACAGTTCCTCGCAGATGGTGGCAGTTACGGCGCGCAGAGTTCAGGAAGGCGGGTTACAGAAGTTCGTACATCCGATTCTGCTTCGAGCTGAGAACCTCTCGGCAGTAGCCGCGAACCCGTTGTTCGACGGAGCCTTCTCGAATTTCGGGGTCCTGAACTGCATCGAGAATCTCCGCGAGTTTGCCGGAGGCCTGGCCAGACTCCTGAAGCCAGGCGCCAGCGTTGTTCTGTGCTGGATGGGCCGTTACTGCGCCTGGGAAATGATCTGGTACTTTGCGGAAGGAAAGCGGGATAAGGCCTTTCGGCGACTGAAGCGGGATGGTGTTACCGCAAAACTTGCAGAGGGAGCATTCGTGCATGTGCAATACCCTTCGGTCCACGAGTTGTCACGCGCGTTTGCTCCGGACTTCCGGCTGAAGTCCGTGAAGGGCATCGGGGTTGCCGTACCTCCCGGCTATGTGGAGCCGTGGGCACGGCGTCATCCAACTTTGCTGCGGCTATGTGAACGAGCGGATATGGTGCTGGGACGATTTCCCGTTGCTCGGATATTTGCCGATCATGTACTGGTACGCCTTGAACGGCGGGAACCTTCAAAAGAAGTCCGAGAACAATGAGCACACTCGTCTCTATCGCATCGGTTGAAGAGTCCGGCGCAAAGGCTGACCACACCATTCGCTCGCTTCCGGTGCTGGTTATCCTCCTGCACAATCAGTGCAATTGCCGCTGCGTGATGTGCGACATCTGGCGCATTCGTGAGGCGAAGGAGATCACTCCTTCCCATCTGGAATCGCAAATGGCTTCACTACGCGAACTGCATGTTCGCTGGTCCGTCTTTTCTGGAGGAGAGCCACAGCTCAATGAAAAGTGGAGCCAACTGGCGAAAATGCTTCGCGCGGTGGGGAGCCGGGTCACCTTGCTGACTGCAGGGCTACTGCTCAAGCCTCAAGCTCAAACGATCGCTGACAGCGTCGACGACGTAATCTTGTCGCTCGATGGTCCGCCCGCGGTACACAACAGCATTCGCCGCATTCCTGATGCGTCGGAACGCATGGCGGAAGGCGTCGCTGCCTTACATCAGCTTCGTCCTCAGATGCTGGTTGGCGCGCGCTGCACGGTCCAAAAGGCCAACCATCACTTGCTACGGGCTGCGGTTGCGCATGCGAAGCGCGTGGGGCTGACTTCGATCTCGTTTCTCGCAGCCGATCTTACGTCGAGTGCCTTCAACCGCTCAGAAGGTTGGCCGCCCGAACGTCTCGACCGCGTGGCTTTGATTCCCAAAGAAGTCGATATTCTCGAGATGGAAATTGAACAGCTCATCCGTGACGAGCAAGCCACTCCTGGATTTGTCCTCGAAAGCCCTGCGAAATTAAGGCGCATCGTGCAACATTTCCGTGCCCATCTCGGGCAGGCAACCCATGTTGCCCCGCACTGCAACGCTCCCTGGGTCTCCGCCGTGATCGAGGCCTCGGGAGATGTCCGGCCATGCTTCTTCCACGCGGTGATGGGAAACATTCATCGCCAAGCACTGCCAGCGATCTTGAATAGTCCAGAAGCACTGAATTTTCGCTCAAGCCTGGATATCGCAAACGATGAAATTTGTCGCCGGTGCGTGTGTTCGTTGTACCTGCCTAAGATGACCAGCCCCGGGCAAACGAAGCTCACGAAACAATGATTTCGTCTCATGAGCTCCGTTGTCGAATGCCACCAATCATTGCTTGAAAGAGAAATCCAAGCTTTTTGATTCGCCCGGTCCGATGGTGACCTTTTGGGTTTGGATGCCCAACTTCTCCTGCCAAGCCGAGATCGTGTAGGTACCCGGCGGCAGATCTTTCAGGTCGAACTTTCCATCCTTGTCCGTCACCGCAAAATAAGGATGTTTGAAAACCGCGATGTAGCCCCGCATCCAGGGGTGCACGTTACACTTTACCGGGATCGCGATCTCCTCGCGCGTGAACGTCTGCTCAAGGGCCATCCCGTGTGGTTGGGTCATATTCCACTCCCGGTTGTTGCTTGGGCTGGGATGGATATTATGGGTGGTCTCATCATCGTTTACAACGTCCAGCTTCTGATTCGCCTGCATCGCCAGCACGTGGGGTTTGTACTGACACCCTTTTTGCAGAAAGACCGCCGGCTGCTGCGGTGGCTGAAAGTTATGGGAAGTGAGTCCATCCGAAACATAGACGACCACATTAGCGAGCCCACCATTTACACCCACCACGACATCCTCAGTAGTGATCGGAGTGGGATGCGCCTTGGCACAGAGCGGGTCGGCCAACATGTCGATGCGGGTGCCCTTCGGCGGCGTGCCCTCGAACTTCACTTCTCCCTTCAGTGAAGTAGAAGCTGAATCTGCGAACCTACCAGAGCCTGCAGACATCCGGCTCGAAAAGGCCAGCCCGAGGCCCGCGACCGCTACGATCGATAGACAATACTTCTTACGCATTGGAACACCGGCTTTTCTGCCCCTCGATGTTCGAGGACGGCTGCAAGTGAAAGGAAGGCAGCGCCGGTATCTCGCGCTGCGTAGAAAGAGGAATCGCGACTCGCTAGACAGACAACACACTCCAAAACTCACTGTCCACTGGTTTGGTTCTTCGCTTCTGAATGTTTCTTCGAAGCGCTCAACGTGCGAATGTAATGGATAACATCCCACCGCTGCTCTGCACTCATCGCCCCAACAAATGAGGGCATGGGAGTACCGTCGAGTCCGGTCACTAGGTCCCGAAACATATCGCGATCCGTTTCGCCGCATTTGAAGACTGGTCCGCTGGTGAAATCGAACGGTGTGATTGGATTACCCTGGTTGTCGGCCAGCGAGGCGGCTGACGGTCCGTGTCCTCGTCCATCCTTGCCATGACACGACCAGCAGTTCATGCTCTGAAAGAGTTCTGCCCCGCGCTTAATACTCTCCGCAGAACTCGGAGGCTCTGGAGGAATGACCACCGCAACGCCTGGCTTCTCCTCCTGGAAAGCTGATGAGA
>Ga0335083_10007222_pt1 | contig 13727 bp, 13 predicted proteins | sample Lox_Sample_42_FD_206716 | JGI IMG/M metagenome (GOLD analysis project Ga0335083, IMG submission 206716) | Soil microbial communities from Loxahatchee National Wildlife Refuge, Florida, United States - Lox_Sample_4.2 | ecosystem: Environmental > Terrestrial > Soil > Wetlands | place: USA...
CCGGCATGGCGATCACGATGGTCGGCGCCTGTCAACGCATCCTCGATCTGGTCCTCGAGCATGTCCGCAGCCGCCATCAATTCGGTGTGCCGATCGGATCGTTCCAGGCGGTGCAGCACAAGGCCGCTGACATGCACGTCGCAGTGGAACGCGCCAGGGCGCTGTCCTACTTTGCCGCGTTGACGATCGCCGTCGACGATCCACGGCGCCGGCTGGCGGCCGCAATGGCCAAGGCGGCTGCGGGGGAGTGTCAGTCGCTGGTGTTCCGCCACGGCCTGCAACTACACGGCGCGATGGGGTTCACCTGGGAGAACGACTTACAGTTCGCGCTCAAGCGAGCAAAGGCGGGCGAGCTGATGCTCGGCGGCGCGGCAGAGCATCGCGCGCGGATCGCGGAGGAGTACCGTGCAGCTGACTTTTGATCCCGACGTCGAAGAGTTTCGGGCGGAGTTTTCCGCCTTCCTCGACGAAAATCTGCCTCCCGCAAGCGAAACCCTGGAGCGTCCTCGGTCGGTCTCACACATGCCGGCCTGGGCGCGCCGCTGGCAGCGGCTGCTGTTCGACAACGGCTGGCTGCTGCCCGGACAGCCGCCGGAATTCGGCGGCCGCAACGCAACGGTGGTTCAGCAGTTCGTCCATCTCGAGGAACTGTGCCGCCGGCGGATCTACCACAGCCTCAACCCGCAGGGCGTGAATATCGTTGCGGCGTCGCTGCTGTCGTTCGGAAGCGACGAACAGAAGCAGCGCTGGGCGGTGCCCATCCTGCGCGCGGAGATCACCGCTTCGCTGGGGATGAGCGAGCCGAGCGCCGGCTCCGATCTGGCGTCGCTGCGCACCAGCGCCGTGCGAGACGGCAATCACTTCGTGGTCAACGGGCAGAAGGTGTGGACCTCCGGAGCCCATGACGCCGACGTGCTGTTGACCTTTGTCCGCACCGACCCTGACGCGCCAAAACACAAGGGCATCAGCGTGTTGCTGATCCCGACCGATACCGAAGGCGTAGTGCGCCGGCCCTTCCCGTCGATCTGCGCAGCCGACGACCTGGACTTCAACGAGGTGTTCTTCACCGACGCAAAGGTGCCCGTAGAGAACCTGGTCGGTGAGCTCAACCAGGGATGGCGAGTCGCCAACGGATCCCTCGGGCACGAGCGGACCATGATGTGGCTGGGTTTCGCCGATCGGCTGGACAACATGATCGCCGATTTCCACCCGTCCTCGGTGCTCGACCGCGACCACTACGCCACGACGATCATGGACAAACAGGCCCTGCGCCTGTTGGGGTCGGTGGCGTTGGCCCGCGCCGCACGTGGTGAGGACGATACTTCCGCGATTTCGGTGCTCAAGCTGCTCGGTTCGGAGGCAGAGCTGCGCGCGAGCGAATATGCCTTAGCTGCTTGCGGATCCGACGGGCTCATCCATCCCGCTCTGAGCGGCCCGTATGCGCCGATGAACCTGGACCACTATTTCAACAGCTGGTTCGAGCGTTACGCGCGCAGCTTCTCGGGCACGATCGCCGGCGGCACCTCGGAGATCCAGCGCAACATCATCGCCCAGCGCGTGCTGGACCTACCGCGGGGTTAGCTTCGCTTCTCGAGTGTGCGGCTAGCTTTACGCTCCGCCTCAGCGCGAGTCGCTAGACCGGGTCGAATTTGGTGATCAGCCAGGCGCCGTTGACTCGGGTCAAACTCACCAGCACGCTGCTGGAGGCCATCGCGGGGTCGGGGTTGTCTTTGGTCGTGGTGGCCTGGTCGACCAGCACCAGCACAACGGCGGAACCAGGCTGTAATTCGGAGACCGCGGCCCCCGAGACCCGAGCGATGGTTTTGAGCGACTTTTGTTTGGCCGCCGGAGCGACGATCTGCTCCGTGAACTGGTTGTAGTACGACAGAAAATCTCCAGAGAGGTGCGACTTTGCGGCCGCGAAGTCCTTGTCGAGTGACTCGGGCGAGTAGGACAGCAACGCGACCGTTCCTTCGGATGCCGCATTGACGACCGCGCTCGCGACGCCGGCGTCGGTTTGTTTAGCAGGTCGGTACTTCTCGAAGTACAGCCACGTCGCCCCGGCACCGGAAATCAGTAGCAGCGAAATGAGAATAACGGGAACGATTTTCACCTGTTGCCGCGCGCGAGGATTGCTACCCCCACTCCGTTTGAACGGCGTGGAAGAGTCGTCGGCGGTGTCGATGTCGCGGGTGTCTTCGCTCACAGAACGAACTCCAGTTTGGACATCTTGTATTGCCCGCCGTCGATTGTGACGGTCACCTTGAGCCGCCAGTTGCGTGGTTCGTCTTTGGCGCCCGCGGCGTTGGTGATCCGCGATGAGGCGGCGACGAGTACTAACGCGGAATCCCCATCGATGGATTGCACGGCCGCCGCATTCACGGTTCCCTGGGTGACCACTTTGGACTGTTCAACAACGGTCGTGAAATCTTTTGCGCGCTGTTGGAAGTCGTCCCTGAACTGGCCGGTCGAGCTGTCGATTACCCGCTGGACGTCCTCCTTGGCCCTGTTGAAGTCCATCGAAAACATGTTGACGACACCTTGTCTGGCCCCTGCCAGGAAGTTCGCCACGCGCTGGTTGCGCTCGGTGGTTTCATGATTTTGCCAAATCATGTATCCGCTGGCCCCGGTGAAGGCGCAGATGAGGATGATGACGGCCGCTTTCCACGCCACGGACAACGATGGCACCCGCACGCGCCGTCGAGACCGAGCCGATTTGGATTCCGTCTCCGCCTCTTCGACGGTTTCGTTGGAGGCTTCGTCCTCGGGTTCCGCTCTGTCGGCGTTGGTTGCTTCGACGGTGTCGGCGACGTCGTCGTCGGTCTTGACTTCGTCGTCGTCGGTTGCGTCCTCATCCGCTTCCGAGGCTTCCTGGGCGTTCTCAGCCTTGGCCGTTGCCTCGGCTTGCGCTTGCGCTTCACGCCGGAGCCGGGCGGCACGAGCGCGGGCGCGCGCCGCGGCCGCAAGCGCTTCGGCTTCGGCTGCTTCGGCTTCGGCTTCCTCGAGCAACGCCCTCAAGTCGGCTTTCGAGGTGGCCGAATCTTGCGGTGGGTTCTTCTCCTCAGCCATCGTGCTTACTGCCCGTCGCCGTCATGATCGACGGACTCCTGTACCTCTCACGCGGCTACCATCGCACGAGCGCGAACGGCCAACTGTTGGTGCCCCCCGGTCCGCCACCGCAGCCGGTGTCGAACGTCGAGTCGACCTGACCCGCCCGCGTCACCGGATCCCACGAGTAAACGTCGTGTGAGGGAAAGAACTGGACCACGCAGCGCACACCGTCGGGCACATCAACGGCCATTGTGTAGCGGCCGTTGGACAGATGTGCATCTGCCTTCCAGGGCGCCGCCTGTCCGTTGGGTTGCGGAACCGCTTGGACGGTTAGGCATTCGGGTCCTTGGTCATAACTGCACGGTCGAATCGCGAAAATCCAGCTGTGGCCAGGATCCCGGTTGGTATCCAGCCTGTAATTGCCAACCTGCATGTCCGCGTGGGCGGTCGGGGTGAGAGTCAGCGCGGCCGTGGTGAGCGCAAGGCCCACTGTGAAAGTCTTCACCGATGCTCTCCCGTCGCTGCACGCACTTGGCCTGAATATAGAGGGCGGCCGTGCTGAACAGAGCTACTCGGAAAAATTGGCGCAGTCAACGGCCGGTTCGTTCAGGTGTACTCGTCGATAACCGCGGATTCCTTGCGTTCGGTGATCGGCCTGGCGAGCTCCTGCTCGTCGCAGATGCGTTGAAGGTTCTCGAGTGTCTCGTCCAAGCCGGCTCCGACCTTGCGACCGGGCGTGAAGGTGGCCGGCAGTTTGCGGATGCCCTGGATGACACCGATGGTCTCGTAGTGAACGGTCCCGCCCGGGACGCACTGGTAGTCGGGCATCCGGTCGAGAACGGCCGTCAGCATGGATTTGAACACGGTGCGTGCCACGTTCGACCCGATGCACCGGTGGATGCCCAGTCCAAAGCTGAAGTGCCGATTGCCTTTACGGTCGAGGAGAATCTTGTCCGGGTCGTGGAAGACCGTTGGGTCGCGGTTGGCCATCGCCCACGAAATCCACAACCGTTCGCCCTCTTTGAATCGGGTGCCGTCGAGTTCGGTGTCGTCGGCGAAGGTCCGGCCATCCCCCGGCGCCGGAGTGAAGAAGCGAAGGAACTCTTCGGTTGCGGGGTCGAGCAGAGTTTTGCGCTCATTGCTCAGCAGCTGTCGTTGATCGGGGTGCTCCGACAGCCATTCCAAGGAGTGGGCGGTGAGGGCGGTCGTGGTGTCGAAGCCGCCACCGATGACCAGTCCCAGATTTCCCAGGATTTCCAGATCCGGGGCCGGCTCGCCGTCGATACGCATTTGGAGGAGACCGTTCACGATTCCGGGCCGCGGGTTGGCGCGGATCTCGATCATGCTGTTGACCATGTCGAGCCCCATCTCTCGGTGCATCGCGGTCACGCGCTCGATATCGGGGGAGTGCTCAGGCGTGTAGACCGCGGCGTGCACCGGCTCGCTGTACATGTTCCACTTCTTCAGCGGAATGCCCAGCATTGCCAGCGTGAAGACGGCGGGCACGATATTGGCCAGGTCGTCGACGAAGTCGATGCGGCCTTCCTCGATCTTGTCGTCGAGGCAGGCGCGCGTCACGTCGTCGATGAACGGCTCCCAGCGCTTGATCGCTGCCGGTGACAAATACGGGTTGAGTACGGTTCGATACGTGCGATGCTCGGGGTCGTCCATTTCGAGGATCCCGCCGCGAACCGCACTGACACGGCTGGCCGTCGGGATCGAAATACCTTTGTAGCCACGGCGCTCGCCGTGGATGTCGTGATCGTTGGAGATAGCAGGGCAACGGGCCAGCTCGAAGACCTCGTGGCCACCGGCCGCAACCCAGTGACCGCCATAGGTTTCCGTCCAGGCGATGGGGCACTTAGCGTGCATCTCTTCGGTGATCACCTTGAACTGCGACCGGTACTCGGAGGAATGCCGATCGAAGTGGTAGGAGTTCTTCTTACGTTCGCCGTCATCGACGACGTCGCTGACACTCAACGATCTGTCTCCCTATATGTCTCGGTAGCTAATGACCGGTGCCGGCTCAGGCGTCGTCGGTGATCATGATGGCCTGCTCCGGGCAGGACTGGGCGGCTTCACGAACCTGATCCTCCCGATCGGCCGGCACCTCTTCGTCAATCGCGGACGAGCTGCCGTCGATGTCGCTGAGCTGAAACGACTCGGGAGCGATCATCGCGCACAGGGTGTGGCCCTGGCATCGTTCTGAATCCACCCAGACCTTCACCGGCTTTCTCCTTACCTACTGCTCAGGACTCCATCGACTGTTGCCACCGCTTCTCCTTCTAGTCGGTTGCCGAGCAGTGCTCAGGTGTTGCGGCCGCCGTTGACGCCCAAGATTTGACCGGTGATGTAGCCGGCTTCCTCGGACACCAAAAAGGCGCATGCTGCCGCAATGTCCTGGGGCGTGCCTATCCGGCGCACCGGGGTCCGGGCGATGTTCTGCTCGACGTCGCCGAGGAATCCTTGTGCCTCCGCGTTGCGCAACATCGGGGTGTCGATGAATCCCGGCGGCACGGCGTTGACGGTGATGCCGCTGGGCCCGTACTCGAGTGCCAGCGACTTGGTGAGCCCATTGATCGCGGACTTGGCCGCCACATAGTGAGCCATGTACGGAACACCGGAGTGTGTGCTCGATGACGAGATGTTGACGATCCGTCCCCAGCCGGCCTCCAGCATGTCGGGCAGCACCGCCTGAATCATGTGGAAGACTCCGTTGAGGTTGACATCGATCACCCGGTGCCAGTCCTCGAACGTGATGTGGCTGAAGCGCTTGAATCCGTCCAGGCCGGCGGCGTTGACCAGTACCGTGACCGGCCCCAACCGGTCACGAATGGCCGACAGTGCGGCGTCGACCTGCGGGCGGTCGGTGACGTCAGCGGTAAAAGCCAGATCGTCGTCGGATGGTCTGAGGTCGATGGTGGCCACGTCAAGACCGTCGGCGCGTAGCCGACGTGCAACGGCCTGACCGATGCCGGATCCGCCACCGGTGACTAGTGCTGTCTTCACGTCGTCAATGTCCAAGCCTTTATGGAACGAGGGCAGTCTCCACTACAAAGAATCGCCCTTACATTTATGAGAACCTTACTCTCACACCGGAGCGGAGTGCAAGGTGAGCGGGAAACCGCGTGCGGCCTGCGCCGCGAGATGCGGAAACGTTACCGTTGCGTCAATACAGCGCAGGTCAGCAGCAGGACCAGTTCCTGAGAATTTCTTGAATTCTCGAGACTCGAATGTAAGATTCGCCGGGGAAGAGAATGAAATTATCGGGTCGGCAGCAGGGAGACGAATGGCTTTGCAGGACACAGCTGATACGTCGTTCCCGGCGATCACCATGCCGGCGGGTCCGGCCAAGGGGGCCCACGCATGAGGCCGTTGGAAGGCATCCGCGTCCTGGAAGTCGCGATGTATGGGTTCGTCCCGTCGGCCGGGGCGGTGCTGGTCGAATGGGGCGCCGAGGTAATCAAAGTCGAGCACGCGGTGACCGGCGACCCGCAGCGTGGCCTTCGGCAGACGGGCATGCTGCGGGTCGAAGGCGACCCGAACCCCAACTTCGAGCACGCCAACCGCGGTAAGCGCAGCATCGGACTGGACATGTCGGTGCCCGAGGGCAAGGAAGTGCTCTACGAGCTCGCCCGCCGGTCCGATGTGTTCCTGACCAGCTTCCTTCCTGACGCGCGGCAGAAGTTCGGCATTGATGTCGACGACATTCGGGCGGTGAACCCGAAGATCGTCTACGCACGGGGCAGCGCGCTCGGTCCCCGCGGGGCGGAAGCTGTCAAGGGCGGCTACGACATGACCGCTTTCTGGTGCCGGGCCGGAACCGCCGCCACCATCACCCCGATGGGTATGCCGGGCATGATCGCGCCGCCCGGGCCCGCCTATGGCGACACCATCTCCGGCACCAACCTCGCCGGCGGCATCGCGGCGGCGCTGCTCAAACGAGAGCGCACCGGCGAAACGTCCGTCGTCGACGTCTCTTTGCTCGGCAGCGGCCTCTGGTCGCAAGGGCACACGGTGGCGCTGACAAAGCATCTGGGTAGGCGACTGGAAGCACCTCCGCCGGGCGTGCACGGCGCTCCCCATAATCCATTGGTGGGGCTGTACACCACATCTGACAGCCGCTACATCTCCTTTGTGATGATGCAGCCCACCAAGTTCTGGGCTGACGTGTGCCGTCACGTTGACCTGCCGGAGTTGGTCGACGACCCACGGTTTGACACGGTGGAGAACATCGCTGCCAACACTGCCGACGCGGTTGAAATGCTGACCAAGGTCATCGCGAGCCGCACGCTGGCCGAGTGGAGCGAGCGCTTCGCGACGCTCTCTGGGCCGTGGGCGCCCGTGCAGGACACCCTGCAAGCCGTCGATGATGCGCAGATCCGCTCCAACGAGTACATGGTGCGGGCGGGTGAGCTCGAGTTGGTCGCCAACCCGGTACAGTTCGACGTCGCAGCGCCACAGACCGGACCGGCCCCCGAATTCGCTGAGCAGACCGATGAGATCCTGATGGAACTCGGCCTCGACTGGGACCGCATCATCGAACTCAAGACGGCCGGAGCCGTCACCTAGGACCGGAGCAGCCCTGACATGCTTGAGCCGACCGTCGCTTTTGCTGGGACGCAGATGTCATTGCCTCTTGGCACCGACCGCGAACTGCGCGATAAACGTTATGCAGTTTTCGTTCCGCCTGAACGAGGCATGAGCCATACTTGTCCGACGCTTCAAGACGTGGGGCCTCTCGTTTTGCTAGCGCCGGCTCATGTAACAGAACGGAGGTCTGGCGTGAGCGTCGTCGCGCCTGTCGTGCTGGAGCTAGACGCCGAGTTTTGGCCGTTTGCCAGGCATTTCGCCGCCGGTAGCTTGTCTTGCGGATCGTGGGTTCAACCGAGTTCACGTCAGCCGGTGCGCCACAACAAGACTATCGGTCTCGTAACGCGGGGAAGGGTCTGAGACCCATGGCAGATAGGCGCGCAGAGCGCTGGTCGGCGGGATTGCCCGCGCTGAGGCTGAAGTTCGACATGTCCGGGCCCATGCAGGCTGTCGGAGGTTTGTTTGCAATGTCGGCGGACGCGATCAAGTTTGCGTTCCGGCGGCCTTTCCAGGGCCGTGAGTTCTTGGAGCAGTCGTGGTTCATCGCCCGGGTGGCCCTGGCGCCGACGTTGCTGGTGGCGATTCCTTTCACGGTGTTGATCAGCTTCACGCTCAACATCTTGTTGCGCGAGTTGGGTGCTGCGGATCTCTCCGGTGCGGGAGCCGCGTTCGGTGCGGTCACTCAGGTCGGTCCGTTGGTGACGGTGTTGATCGTGGCGGGCGCCGGCGCCACCGCCATATGTGCGGATCTGGGCTCGCGCACCATCCGCGAAGAGATCGACGCGATGGAGGTACTCGGCATCAACCCGGTACAGCGCCTGGTCACCCCCCGCATGCTTGCGTCGGGTCTTGTCGCTCTGCTGTTGAACAGCCTGGTCTGCATCATCGGCATCATTGGCGGCTACGCCTTCTCGGTGTTCGTGCAAGACGTTAATCCCGGCGCGTTCGCCGCGGGTATCACCTTGCTCACCGGAGTGCCCGAAGTGATCATCTCCTGCGTCAAGGCAGCACTTTTCGGCCTCATCGCCGGATTGGTCGCCTGCTATCGCGGCCTCGTCATCAGCGGCGGAGGCGCCAAGGCAGTCGGTAATGCGGTTAACGAAACCGTCGTGTACGCCTTCATGTCGCTGTTCGTGGTCAACGTGGTCGTCACCGCCATCGGCATCAAGATGACGGCGAAGTAGGGGGCTGTCGGTGGCGCTGAGGGCTGCATATCCGCGATCGAGTCGCTTGCTCGAGTGGCCAGTCGCTTCGCTGGGCCGCCTCGGGGACCACACGCTGTTCTACGGTAGAGCGCTTGCCGGGATGCCCTTCGCCGCTATGCACTACACTCGCGAAGTCATCCGTTTGATCGCCGAAATCAGCATGGGCGCAGGCACTTTGGCAATGATCGGCGGAACCGTTGTGATCGTGGGCTTCTTGACGCTCGCCGCCGGCGGGACACTGGCCGTGCAAGGTTACAGCTCGCTGGGCAATATTGGCATCGAGGCGCTGACCGGCTTTTTGGCCGCATTCATCAATGTGCGTATCGCGGCACCGGTAGTCGCCGGGATCGGTCTGGCCGCCACTTTCGGCGCCGGAGTGACCGCTCAGCTGGGTGCCATGCGGATCAACGAAGAAATCGACGCCCTGGAAAGCATGGCCATTCGCCCGATTTCATACTTGGTCAGCACCAGGATCCTGGCCGGAATGCTGGCGATCACGCCGTTGTACTGCATCGCCGTCATCTTGTCGTTCCTTGCCAGTCAGTTCACCACGACGTTTCTGTTCGGGCAGTCGAGCGGCTTGTACGAGCACTACTTCTCGACCTTCCTGAACCCGATCGACTTGCTGTGGTCGTTCCTGCAGGCCGTCCTCATGGCGCTCACCATCTTGCTGATCCACACCTATTACGGTTACTTCGCTTCGGGTGGACCGTCCGGTGTCGGTGTCGCGACGGGCAACGCGGTGCGCACCTCGCTCATCGTCGTGGTGTCGGTGACGCTGCTGGTCTCGCTTTCTATTTACGGTTCCAACGGCAATTTCAACCTGTCCGGCTAGCGGAGGGAGGGGACGGCGGTGAGTCAAAATGCGCCCGCAGGTCGCGGTGCGCCAGCGGGCCGGCTTGCGCGTGCCAGTCATGCCCGACCCGCCGGCCGAAGCTATGTGGCGCCCTTGGTTGGATTGACGACCGTCGTGGTCATTTTCGGGATTTTCGCGTTGGCGGTGGGTCTGTTTCAGGGCTCCTTCGACAAAGTCGTGCCCGTGACGGTGATCGCGCAACGCGCCGGCCTGGTCATGAATTCGGACGCCAAGGTCAAGATGCGCGGCGTGCAGGTGGGAAAGGTTGCCTCGATCGAATCGCTGCCGAACGGCGAAGCGGCCATTCATTTGGCGATGGACCCGTCGCAGTTGCAGTTCATTCCCGGCAACGTGCACGTCGAAATAGCGTCATCGACGGTGTTCGGCGCGAAGTCCGTTGAGCTGGTGCCAAATCCCGGCGAGCCGCCCTCGGCGGCGCGGCTGCACGGTGGCCAGACACTGCGGGGCGAGCACGTCATGGTCGAGATCAACACGGTGTTCCAGCAACTGGTGTCGGTCCTTGCCCAGATCGATCCGCCGAAGCTCAACGAGACGCTCGGTGCGCTGGCACAGGCGTTCAGTGGGCGGGGCCCCCAGCTCGGTGAATCCCTGAGCGACTTGGATTCGTTTCTGGCCAGGCTGGAGCCGAGCCTTCCCGCGCTGAGGCATGACCTTGCGGTCTTACCTGTGGTGTCCAACGCCTATGCCGACGCGGCACCGAACCTGGTGAAGACCGTGGCCAACGCGAATCGGATCAGCAAGACTCTTGTCGATGAGCAGCACAACCTGGATGCGTTGCTGGTCAGCGCGATCGGCTTGGCCGACATCGGCAACGACGTCTTGTCGGCAAACCGCGGACCGCTGACGAATGTGTTGCATCTGCTGGTGCCGACCACCGATCTAACCAACGAGTACCACGAGGCGCTCACCTGTGCTTTCGGCGGGCTGATCACGATAGGGCACGGCCCGCCGTTGTCGGAACCGAGCATCAACATTTCGGCGAGTCTCACCTGGGGCGGCGAACGTTATCGGTATCCGACGAACCTGCCCAAGGTCGCGGCGACGGGCGGCCCGAAGTGCCTGGGTCTCCCAGTACTGCCGTTCAACTCGAGTCCGCCGCAATTCATTACCGATATCGGCGCCGATCCGGTGGGATACGGAAACCCGCAGTTGCTGATCAACTCGGATCTCCTCAAACAGCTGTTGTACGGGCCGATCGCCGGGCCGCCGCGCAACCCCGCTCAGATCGGACAACCTGGATGAGAACGCGCGCTACCCTGGTCAAGTTCGGGATCTTCGCGGTCGTGATGGGAATCCTGAGCACCTTTCTGTTCTTTATCTTCGGCCAGTACCGGACGGGCGCGACGACCAAGTATTCCGCGGTGTTCACCGACGTGTCGCGTCTTAAGGGCGGGCAGTCGGTGCGGGTCGCCGGGATCCGGGTGGGCACGGTCGATAGCGTTTCGCTGCAACCGGATAAAAAAGTCTTGGTGAAATTCGACGCCGACCGCAACGTCGTCCTCACCGAGGGCACCAGGGTGGCGGTCCGCTACCTCAACCTGGTGGGTGATCGCTACCTCGAACTCGTCGATGGCCCGGGCTCGACCAAGCGCCTGCCGGCCGGCGGTCAGATTCCCGTCAACCGCACCGCGCCGGCGCTTGACCTCGATCTGCTGCTCGGCGGGTTGAAACCCGTTACGCAGGGCCTGAATCCGCGCGATGTCAACGCGCTGACCTCCGCCTTACTGCAAGTCTTCCAGGGTGAAGGCGGGACTCTCGATTCGCTGTTCGCCAAGGCGACGTCCTTTTCGAACGCCTTGGCCGACAACGATCAAACGGTGCAGCAACTAATCGACAACCTCAACATTGTCGTTGGCACGATCTCCAAGGACGGCAGCAAGTTCTCCGGCGCAATCGATCGTCTGGAGCGGCTTATCAGCGGGCTGTCGGACGACCGCAACACCATCGGCTCGGCGATCGACGCCCTGGACAACGGGACCGCCTCGCTGGCGGATCTGCTGAGTAATGCGCGGCCGCCATTGTCCGGCACCATAGACCAGTTGAATCGGCTGGCGCCGATCCTCGACGCGGACAGGGACCGCCTCGACGCCGCAATCGGGAAGGCGCCGAAGAATTACCGCAAGTTGGTCCGACTCGGCGTAAACGGCGCCACCATCCCGTACTACCTCTGCCAGCTGACGATTCGCGGCACTGATCTTCAGGGCAAGACGGTGAGAGCCCCCATATTCAGGTCAGAAGCTGGAAGGTGCACGGAACCCTAATGCTTAAGTATCACGGATCGGGGCTCGTCAAGGCCGGACTCATCGGCGTTGCCTTGATCGTCATGGTCATCCTGGTGGGCCTGGCGCCCGACCGGCTCATCACCTGGGCGACGATGGTCAGGTACCAGGCGCTGTTTTCTGAAGCCGGCGGCCTTGAAGTGGGCAACCCCGTGACGGTGTCGGGCATGAAGGTCGGCACGGTGTCGGATGTGAAGCTGCAGCACGGCGATGCGCTGGTGACGTTCGCGATGAGCGGTAAAATCCTGCTCGGGTCGGAGACCACCGCGCACATCCGCACCGGCACACTGCTGGGCGAGCGGATGGTGACGGTCGAGTCCGCCGGCACCGGCACGCTGCGTCCGATGGCTGTCATTCCGGTCTCGCGCACGTCCTCGCCTTACTCGCTGACGGAAGCGGTCAGCGACTTCGCATCGAACACCGCCGGAACCAGTACCGCGACGCTGAATCAATCACTGGACACGCTGTCGGCGACGCTCGACCAGATCGCACCCAAACTGGGGCCGGCGTTCGACGGACTCACCCGGTTGTCACGCACCCTCAACAGCCGCAACAAGAACTTGGGCGACCTGCTCAAGAGTGCCAGCGACGTCACCGGTGTTCTTTCCGAACGCAGCCAGCAGGTCAACAAGCTCATCCTCAACTCCGACGTGCTGCTCGAAGTGCTGGCGGCGCGCCGACAAGAGATCGTGGATCTGCTGGCCAACACGTCGGCGGTGGCCAAGCAGCTGACGGCATTGGTGCACGACAACGAAAGCAAATTGGCACCGACGTTGGAGCGACTTAATCGGGTGACCGAGGTGCTGGAAAAGAACCGCGACAACATCAGCAAAGCACTGCCGGGCCTCGCTAAATTCGAGATCACGGTCGGAGAGGCCATCTCCAGCATGTACGCCTATTCGGCGTTCGTCCCGAACTTCCTTGCCCCCCAGATCTTCCAACCGTTCCTCGACTACCTCTGGGGATTCCGCACCTTCGACACGACCCGCGGTCCCGGCTACCCTTCGCCGGTACCTCGCTCGCTGGTTCCCTGGCCGTACAACGGTATTCCGGTGTGTCCTGCCTGCACGCTGGGCGGCAGGGTCGGGGGTTCACAGTGACCTCCCGGACCTCCCAGACCTCCCGGACCTCCCGGATCTCCCGGATCCCGCGCAGCAGGCTGGCGGCCGTGGCGGCGATTGCCCTGGTCGCGCTCACGGTTGCCGGAGCTGCTGTGCTCGTCCGAAATACATTCTTCGGCCCACAGACGATTACCGCCTATTTCAACACCGCCACCGCGATTTATCCCAATGACGAGGTGCGGGTCTCGGGTGTGAAAGTCGGCAACATCAAAGCGATTCATCCGCACGGCACACAGGTCAAGATGATTCTGAAAGTTGACCACGGCGTATCCATTCCGGCGGACGCGAGGGCGGTTATCGTCGCCTCGAATCTGGTGTCTGCCCGCTACGTCCAACTCACGCCGGCCTATCGGGATACTGGACCGGTCATGCGCGATGGGGGAGTTATACCGGTCGAACGGACCGCAGTGCCGGTCGAGTGGGACGAGGTCAAAACCCAATTGATGCGGCTGGCAACGGATTTGGGACCCAGAAGCGGGGTATCGGGCACGTCGGTGGGCCGGTTCATCGACAGCGCCGCCGACGCGCTCGACGGAAACGGTGACAAGCTGCGGCAAGCCCTCGGTCAACTCTCAGGGGTGGGCCGCATCCTCGCCAACGG
>Ga0335083_10007223_pt1 | contig 13727 bp, 13 predicted proteins | sample Lox_Sample_42_FD_206716 | JGI IMG/M metagenome (GOLD analysis project Ga0335083, IMG submission 206716) | Soil microbial communities from Loxahatchee National Wildlife Refuge, Florida, United States - Lox_Sample_4.2 | ecosystem: Environmental > Terrestrial > Soil > Wetlands | place: USA...
GCAACATCATGGCATCGGTGTGCCCGGATACGATCCGGATGCTGATCCCGTTTGAAAAATCAGCCAGGCCTGTTTCAGGATGAGCAGGAAGTTCCACCATGTTGAGGCGTCCGCTTTCCTGTATGGGAATAATATTTTCCTTCAGGAAGGATGCTTTCTCCCGGTCATTTGGCACCGTTGCCCATTTCCAGTGACGTTCGTTACTCCAGTACACAGCATTTCGAAAAGCGGGTTTCAATTTGTCCCCCTCGCGAACGATGCTGCCACCGCAATGGTCAAAATGAAGATGGGTCAGGAAAACATCGGTTACATCATCTCTGGAAAATCCGTAGGCAGCCAGGGAAGAATCCAGGCTGTCATCTCCATTCAGGTAATAGTGGCTGAAGAACTTTGCATCCTGTTTGTCTCCGATCCCATTGTCAACCAGGATCAGCCGGTTGCCATCTTCAATCAGCAGGCAGCGTAATGCCCAGTTGCAGAGGTTGTGTTCATCGGCGGGATTCAGTTTGTTCCAGATGGATTTGGGAACCACGCCAAACATGGCACCGCCATCCAGCTTAAAAAAACCCGTGTTGATGGAATAGAGTTTCATATGATAGTCGCCGGCACCGGCGCTTTTTTCATGCTTACAAACATCAGCAATACAAAACCGATGATAAAATAACTCATCAATGCCAGGACAGAATTGCGCATCCCCCCCAGGAATTCAGCCACGTAGCCAAAGGAAAGGGTGCCAATCACCGTTCCTGTCTTGTCGCACACATCATAAAAACTAAAATAGGAGGCCGTATCGGTCGTTTCGGGAAGCAATTTGGAATAGGTCGATCTTGAAAGAGATTGAATTCCGCCCATGACCATGCCAACGGTGAATGCTACGATGTAAAATTCGAGCACCGTGGTTGTAAAATACGCTCCTATGCAAATGCCGATCCATATGATGATCAGTACCGCCAGTGAGAATATGTTGCTGGTCCTTTTCGAGATGATGGAAAACAGGTAAGCCCCGGCAATGGCTACCAGTTGGATGATGAGGATGGTAAGGATAAGCTGGGCGTCCTGCATCTTCAGTTCGTCCGATGCGAAATAGGCGGCCATGTACATGACCGTTTGCACGCCCATATTGTAAAAGAAAAAACTGATGAGAAAACGTTTCAACCTTGGGTAATCCTGCAACTGGTTCCAAACTTTCTTCAATTCATAAAAACCGTTGGTCAGGATGCTGTGGTTGGGTCGCTGCTGCGGTCTTCGTGACTGTGGCAATAACCTGAACGTGATCTGTGCAAAACCGGCCCACCATACACCTACGGAAAGGAAGGATATCCGGACCGGTAGATTCCCCAATCCCCAGTTCAGACTTTTATTCAGCATGATAAATGCCAGGCAAAGGATCATCTGCAATACGCTGCCGATGTAACCGAGGGCGAAGCCCTTGGCACTCACCCTGTCCTGGTCCTCTTCCGCGGCAATTTCGGGCAGGTAGGCATTATAAAATACGATGCTTCCGCAATAGCCAATAGACGCAACGATGGAACACAGGAGCCCCAGCCCGATGTTGTCCTTTGTAAAATAAAACATGGCGCAACAGGCAGCCGAACCCAGGTAACAGAAAAATTGCATAAAGGCCTTTTTATTGCCTTTATAGTCGGCCATGGAAGAGAGGATGGGAGACAGAAAAGCGATCACCAGCAGTGAAAAAGAGATGGCATAGGACGCAAGTGCAGCCCGTTCAAAAGTGCGCCCGAGCAGGTGTACCTGTTCGGGCGCGACAGCAGTATAATACGTTGGAAAAATGGCCGAAGTAATGATCAGTGAGTACGAACTGTTGGCCCAGTCGTACATGGCCCAGGCCGTGATCACTTTTTTGGATGCTGTTTGCATAAGTCAGCAGTTGAATTGAAGAGGAATCATCACGCAAACAAAGATTGACATGTCAGGTATTTCCTCAACTCAGGAATGAATCAGGCCTGCATATACCAGGCTCAGGACCACCAGACCGGCGACAATACGATAAATACCGAATAATTTAAATCCATGTTTTTGCAGGTACCCGATAAAAAAGCGTACTGTCAGGAGGGCCACAACAAACGCAACCAGGCTGCCAACCAGCAGCGTGGTCATATTGTCCCTGGCCAATACTTCCGGGTTGGTCTTGTAAACATCATAAAAACTTTTCACCGATGCGGCCAGCATAGTAGGCACCGCAAGAAAAAAAGAAAATTCCGCCGCTGTACTGCGATCCAGTTTTTGGGTCATACCCCCGATGATGGTGGCAGCACTGCGACTCAGCCCGGGGAAAACGATCGATAATACCTGGAAACATCCAATCACAAAAGCATTTTTATTGCTGATGTCCTCTTCACGGTGAATAATGCTTCCGGTAAAGAAACGATCAATGACGAGCAGCACCAATCCTCCGGCAACCATCACCCAGGCAATAAACACGAGATTGCTGAGCGCAGCGTCAATATGTTTTTTCAAAAGGACCCCAAAAACCACTGCAGGAATAAGCGCGATGAGTAGTTTGACGTAAAAGCTGATCTTTTTAAAATCGAAAAACTTCTTCCGGTATAACACCACGACCGACAATATCGCTGCCAGTTGGATCACTACCTCAAACATATCCCTGAACGGCGATTCGGCCACACCGATCAATGGGTTGGTAAACTTCATATGTGCTGTAGAAGAAATGGGAAGAAATTCGGTGATCCCTTCCACGATGGCCAATATGATGCTTTGCAGAATAGTCATGCGAATGAGAAGCTGTATTTATATGCGTAAATGTAAACGAAAAAAAGGTAGGATCAATAGTTGCCCGGGCAGGGCGATGGCAACAAAAAAGCGATGGAAAAACCATCGCTTTCCAGAACTTATAAAATATTACTGGTCGCTGTTCTTTGTCCTTTTGAAGATGGCGACTATTTCAAGTCCCAGGCCGGCCAGGATTAGAATAGGAGCCAGGGTAATTCGCGTAAAGCTGTACACTTCATTTGGATTGAATACATTCGGGTCCTTGCTTTTGCCTCCTGCCATTAAAAAGAGTCCGAGCGCCATAACTACCAGCCCGATGATCATCCAACGGTAGTTTTCCTTTCCAAAAAGGGGGACATATTGACGGGTGTTTGTTGCTTTTTTCTTTTCAGCCATATCAAAATGATTGTAAGGGTCGCAATATACATTTTTTTTGATCAGGATGCATCTTCCTGGTCTGGCATACCCTGACTAGTACAGGTCATCCAGTTTCATTTTCAGGTATTTCAGCACACTTCGATGGGTGCTGGCGAAGGAAATGCATATTCCGAGGAGAATAATGGCCGCAAACAGGAAGGCCAGCAGGGTATAGTCGCGCAATGCCCGGAGGTCGGGGAGCCAGGTCTCTGCAACGAAAATAACGGCGATGATCCCGGCAATGGCAATTACCCCGCTAAGAGCTCCGTTTACAAGAGCGCGTATATCCATGGGCCGTGCAATAAACCACCGGGTAGCGCCCACCATTTGCATGGTTTTTATGAGGAACCGGTTACTGAACATCGCGAGCCGGATGGTATTGTCGATCAGCAGGATCACCAATATCGAGATTACAATGATCACTCCCAGCAACACAAGGCTGATCTTGTTGATGATGCTGTTCAGATTGCTGACCAGGGACTGAGGAAACAACACATTGCTGACGGCAATATTCTGGGAAAGCTCGTTGCGAATCCTGTTCAACGAATCAGAGGAGGCGTAATCTTTTTTTATTTTGAAGTCGATGCTGGCCGGCAGGGGATTTTTGTCGAGCAAATTACCCCAGTCCTTATTCCCATCCTGCAGGTATTTCTGTTTAGCCATATCCTTGGTCACATATTGGTAACTCCTGACATACGGTTGTGCAGCAATGAACTCGACCAGTGATGCACTGTCTTTGGGAGATACATTTTCCCTGACATATACATTCACTTCAATGTTTTCTTTAAAATACTCACCCAGTTTGTTCGCATCTATAACGATCCATCCGAGGATCCCCAAAAAAAACAGGATCAGCGACACGCCTACAATCGCCATAAAATAAGAAGGTGTTGAGCGCTTGGCATAACCTTTTCCGAATTGGGCCATGATTACCGATTTTGTTCGGGTTGAGTACAATTTGTGACGCGCAAAAATAACGGATTTACAGGCACAATCCGTATTTTTGTTATCCTCAAAACGTTGTCGTTCGTGCATTATTTTGAAGGCTTTGTCTTTTAACTTTTTTTCAACGATTCAGGCTTTCCGGATAATATAGATCGATAGGAACAAGTTGACCATCTGCGCAGGATATGTGCAGCTGGCGACCGAAGATGATCAAACTGAAACAAAAATGATGGAATACAATTTCAGGGATATTGAGAAGAAATGGCAGGAAGAATGGAATCAGCATGGCGTATACGCAGTAAGCAACAACTCATCCAGGCCGAAATATTATGTACTGGATATGTTCCCCTACCCCAGTGGGGCCGGTTTGCATGTAGGGCATCCGCTCGGCTATATTGCCAGCGATATTTACGCGCGCTTCAAAAGATTAAAAGGATATAATGTGTTGCACCCGATGGGGTACGACGCATTTGGGCTGCCGGCCGAGCAATATGCCATTGAGCATGGCATTCACCCCGCGGTAAGTACAGAGCAGAACATCAGCAATTTCAGGAAACAGCTCGACAAAATTGGTTTTTGCTTCGATTGGAGCCGGCAGGTCAAGACCAGCGATCCTTCGTACTACAAATGGACACAGTGGATATTCCTCCGGCTGTTCAACAGTTTTTATAACCGGGCCGCCCAAAAAACGGAGAATATAACGTTGCTGGTTAGTCTTTTTGAAAAAGAGGGCAATCAAAACCATCTTTGTCCCGGTGACGCCTCGATACGGTTCAATGCTTCCGATTGGAACCAATACAACGAAAAGCAACAACAGGATATTCTGATGCAATACCGGGTGGCCTATTGCGGCTATGGGGAGGTAAACTGGTGCGAGGCGCTGGGGACTGTATTGGCCAATGACGAGGTTATTAGTGGTGTCAGTGAACGAGGTGGCTATCCCGTGGTAAAAAAGAAATTGCGCCAATGGTACCTGCGCATCACGGAGTACGCCGAGCGTTTGCTGAACGGCCTGGAGCAAGTTGAATTCAGTGATGCCATGAAAGAAATGCAGACGAACTGGATCGGCAAAAGCTATGGGGCAGAAATTGAGTTCGGCATCTGGAAACAGGATAACCTTTGCCTGAAGGTCTATACCACAAGACCTGATACCATTTTTGGAGTTGACTTTATGGTGCTGGCACCAGAGCACGAACTTGTGGACCAGATCACCAGTGTTGAACAAAGAACCGCAGTAACCGACTATATCGCTTACGTAAAAAGCCGCAGCGAGCGGGAGCGAATGGCTGAGAAAAAGATCACCGGATGTTTTACGGGTGGTTATGCACTTCATCCGTTTACAGGCAATAAGATCCCTATCTGGGTTTCGGAGTATGTGTTAGCGGGTTATGGAACAGGAGCCATTATGGCCGTGCCTTGCGGTGATGAACGGGATTTCAGGTTTGCCCGGTTTTTCAATATACCCATCACCAATATCATTGGCAGTCATTTCGACGGGCAGGAAGCCAACCCCACCAAGGACGCCATCCTGGAAAACAGCGGATTTCTGGACGGCCTGTTGATGAAAGATGCTATCGAAGTGGCCATCCGAAAAATTGAGGAAATAGGGATCGGCCGCCGCAAAGTAAATTATAAGATGCGTGATGCGGCGTTTAGCCGGCAGCGTTACTGGGGGGAACCATTTCCCATAGTATGGAAAAACGGGATCGCATACCCGCTGGACGAAAAAGACCTGCCGCTGGAATTGCCGCATGTGGACAGTTATAAAGCCGGCCCGGAGGGTGAGGGTCCTTTGGCCAATATCCCTGCCTGGACTGCCCGGCACCTTGAAACGAATACCATGCCCGGTTATGCCGGTTCTTCCTGGTATTTCCTCCGGTATATGGATCCGCATAATGACAGGGAATTTTGCGACAGAAAAGCGAGCGACTACTGGGGACAGGTCGATTTGTATATTGGCGGAACGGAACACGCTGTCGGGCATTTATTGTATAGCCGTATGTGGACTAAAGCGTTGTATGACCTGGGTCATATCGGGCATGACGAGCCGTACAGGAAGTTGGTGAACCAGGGGATGATACAGGGGAGCAGCAGGTTTGTTTATCGCATCCACTTGAATACCGGCCCGGGTTCGACAGAGACAGGTGAGGCCATCCCGATCTTCATTTCGATTGGACCAAAGGAAAAATTCACCAATGCTCAGCTATCCGACGTCGTGAAAGCATTTTTCCCGTCGACAAATGCGGCGGAAATAACACCAGATTTAATATCCATCCAGCAATTGCATGTCGACGTCAACATGGTCGATGGCGTTGAATTGGATATCGACGCCTTCCGAAGATGGAGGCCGGAATATTCAAATGCTTGTTTTATCCTGGAGGATGGTTTATTGTCTGTACCCGGTCAGGGAGGGTTAAAGACAAGTACATATATCTGCGGGGTTGAGGTCGAAAAAATGAGCAAGTCGAAGTTTAACACAGTCAACCCTGATGATCTTGTTCAGAAATACGGCGCCGATACCTTTCGTATGTATGAAATGTTTCTCGGCCCGGTGGAGCAAAGCAAACCCTGGGATACCAAGGGCATTGAAGGGGTACATCGTTTCCTGAAAAAGTTGTGGCGGTTGTTTTATGACGAAATGAAGGGAAGGCTTTGGACGGAAGCAACACCCATGGAGGCCGAACTGCGTATCCTGCACCGCAGCATCAAAAAAATGGAAGAAGACACAGAAAGGTTTTCTTTCAATACAGCCGTCAGTGCGTGTATGATTGCCGTGAATGAATTCTCCGATGTAAAATGCTACAAAAGAGCTGTGCTTGAAAAATTGCTGATCATCCTGGCACCATACGCTCCGCATATCTGCGAGGAGCTTTGGCATGCGCTGGGAAATACGACCTATATTATCGATGCTCCTTACCCGGTACCGGAGGAGAAATACCTCCGGGAATCATCTAAAAATTATCCGGTGGCCATTAACGGTAAGACAAGAGCCGAATTGAATATAGCCCTGGACGCCACACAACAGCAGGTGGAGGAACTGGTCCTGGGCAATGAAACGGTAAGAAAATGGATGGAGGGGAAACCGCCAAAGAAAGTGATCTATGTAAAGAACAAGATGATCAACGTGGTGGTGTAAATATTCCGGCCGGGTGGACCACCTTAGGTGTCAAGTGGTCAATTCGCAAATTGAAGTTGACCACTCGATATTAGAAGTGGTCCACTTCGGAACAACTTTCTTCACCCACCTCAGCAACTTAATTTCTATTGATTTTCAGGCTATTATTTTCATTTTGAGGCCAGCCACAAGGGTAGAAAGGGAGTCGACCACTTGCAAGGGCAAGTTGTCAACTCGCAAATTGAAGTGGTCAACTTGATTCAAATTTCGGGTCATTTCACGCCTCTTTTTTATGAAATACGTTACTATTTTTATGCATGCCTGTCCCGGAAAAACTAACCGCCCATTTTGAAGAACAATGCTTTTACCATGTGATCTGCAAATGCATCGATGGCAGAAAACTGTTTCTGGACGATAATGACAGGGAGTTCTTCCTGAAACGATACCAGGAACTTATGGAACCCTTTATAAACACCTACAGCTATTGTCTGCTCGACAACCATGCCCATTTTCTCATAGAAACCAAGAATCCGGCAGATATCAACCCTTATTTGATGCAAATTCCCAAGTGTCGCCTTACTCTAACACATATTAAATTCCTGCGAACCGCCAACCAGGAAAAACTTTATCATGAATTGATAAAACAGCAATTCAACCGACTCTTTATTTCACACACCATGTCTTTTAACAGAAAACACCAGCAAAAGGGACATCTTTTCATTAGACCATTCAGGCGAATGCTGATAAATGAAGACGCATACCTTACTCACGTTGTGATCTACATACATGCCAACCCATTAAAACACGGCATCACAGACGATTTTACACACTATAAATGGTCCTCCTGCCAGGCGCTGCTTTCCGACGGGTTCACCCGGCTCAAAAGAAAAGAGGTATTGGACTGGTTTGGGGGAAGGGAGATGTTTGAAAAAACTCAGAGCGAGCAGGCAGAATATTATTTTACGCATCCGGTTCTGTAAATGCCCGGGCACTTCAGCATCCGGATTTTATTTTTTTACAAAGCGCACCATCGCACTGCTGTGCTCGTCGGCATAGAGGCGGGCCTCATATCTTTTGCCAGCCACCATCACAATCATCAGCGAGGTATTGGGAGGGATCGATCCGAGGTTTTCCGCTACCATTACCAGTTCATTATCATCAGCCAGCTGACTGACCGCTACTTTGATCGTATGCGGCTGATCTGTTAAAAAAATATGTTCTTCCATCATTCGGCCATTCAAAAAAACCGCAATGGAATCTCCATCAATATCTCCATCATCATAAAACCGCATATCAAGGGAGTCACCTTCAATCGGTATTACACTCTCCAGTTTTTTAACCCGGCTGCTGAATTTCTCTTCAGGCGTGCTGGTCCGCACCTGCAACGGTATGTCTGGTTGTTGGGATAACGGGACTTCGGAAATTGCAGGATGTATGGATTGACCGGTTTGTTGGGGAACCGGCCCTTGCACCGGGACAAATGCCGCACCGCCCGTTTCCTCAACGCTATTTGCGGGTGCTGGGGCAAATGCCAGCATCGCCACGCTATCGATCACATAGCTATTGCTGGCGCCCCTGGTATAGTTGTCCAGCACATAATCCCATTCATCATCAAAAACATGGCTGGAGGTTTTTTGCAAATTCACCGGAGCTTTGGAAGCCTCCCGGTCATCCAGCCGTGAACTCTCCCCTTCCAGTTTCATCACACCTTCACCGGGGCAATTGAAATCCGCAACCATCATCAGCGCCCCTTGTTTTGAAGAGCCCGTCTGATCCTCTAGCAACACGTCATCCCACCATACCACGCTGTTGTCCTTATCGTCAAAATAGCCTCTTACGGAATAGCGCCGGTAGTTGTTTTTTGACTCGTAGTAGTAAGATGTGCCGACCAGGCTGTCGCCTTTTTTCACCAGTTTTAGCTCCAGGCGGGTGGACCGGATTTTGCCCTTCCAAACCCCGGTAATCGGTTGTGCAAACAATACCCCTGCGTCGCTGCAGAGGAAAGCAAAAACGATGAACCCAAAAATGCCGGTTGTTTTCAATAACGATGATTTTAGCCGGAAAATACGATCCGTCTTCAAAAACGAAAGAGGCGAGTTTCTAGTACGTGAAAAGAGACGATTACCTGCCCGCAGAAAACCAAAGGCCGATAAAAAACAGTTTTATTTATTTCCCAGATATAGCTCCAACAGGCCGTCCGGTAAGCTCACGCTAATCACTTTATTTTTTTTGTCTGTTTTCAAAAGCGTTTCCTCGTTGATCGGGATCAGCACTTCCTTTTGCCGAAGTTCAATCCTGCACAATACCTGGTGCGGTTGTTCGATCACTTCCAGGATCTCACCCAGGTCACTGTCCTCATGCATTACCCGGTAACCCACCAGCGATATGGGAGCGGACTTTCCTGCATATTTTTGAAAATCATTATCTGCCAGCCACACTTCCTTCTGAACAAACCGTTTTGCCTTTTCTTTGTTGTCGACTCCCTCCAACTTCAGGTACAACTCCTCCTCATTCTTGATGGAGGACGATTCCAGGAAATAAGGCAGCATCTCATCTTTTTTATCTTCCAGGTATAGCACTTCCAGTCCCTTCAGGGAGGTTTTTTTTCCAAGGCGATGGTGAAGGACCAGCTCGCCCTTCAGGCCATAAACGGCCACCAGCCTGCCTATGTTACGATATTGGCTCATCAGCAAAAAATTCTACTGTCAATAAAAAATCCCGGTGAATTTCTTCACCGGGATCATCATGCAATTAATATTCCATTATCCTTCGGCGCCGTTCTCCGCCTTCTTCTCTACTTTCTTAACCGGTGGTTGACCTCTGCGGCCGCTGTATTTTCCTTTCCGGTGATCATCCTGGCGCTTCTTCAGTTGTGTTTCATGTTCGCTGTGCCATTTCTGAAATTTTTCCATGGCGGCAGTTTCATCAAACAACCCGAGCTTGACACCCCTCAGCAAATGCTTCAGATACAACACACCTTTAAAGGAGAGAATACGCCTTACCGTATCAGTGGGCTGGGCGCCTTTGTGCAACCAGTCGAGTGCCTTTTGGCGATCCAATTGTACCGAAGCAGGAACTGTGAGGGGATTGTAAGTACCGATTTTTTGAATGAATTTACCGTCTCTTGGTGCACGAATGTCTGCGACTACGATAAAATAGAATGGCCTTTTTTTAGACCCATGTCGCTGGAGTCTGATCTTTACTGGCATCTTAAATAGAAATTTAAATGCGTTATAAAATAGGGTTTTCTTTTGTGGATTGCAAAAGTAGCAATCAACTTTTATACTGCAAATTTAATGCATACTGCCCTAAAGGACGAATACGGGCGGTGATTTTTTTATGAACGGTTAAAATCACCTCTTTCCCAATCCCATACGCCCACCTGCAGGCATTTTATTCATCATTTTCATCATTTGTTTCATCTGCTCAAATTGCTTGAGGAATGCATTGATTTCGTTCAGATCTTTTCCGCTTCCCGAGGCAATCCGTTTGCGCCTGCTTGCGTCGATCACATCCGGGTTTGCACGCTCATGTGGCGTCATGGAATTGATAATCGCCTCAATACCCTTAAACGAATCATCGCTGATATCAACATCTTTGATAGCTTTCCCTGCACCGGGGATCATCCCCAGCAGATCCCTGATATTCCCCATTTTCTTAATCTGCTGCAGTTGCTGTTTAAAATCCTCAAAATCAAACTGGTTCTTGCGTATCTTTTTCTCGAGTTTCCTGGTCTGCTCCTCATCATACTGTTCCTGCGCCTTCTCCACCAGGGTAGTAATGTCGCCCATCCCCAATATCCGCTGCGCCATCCTTTCAGGGTAAAACACATCCAGGGTATCCAGCTTTTCGCCGCTGCTGACAAATTTGATGGGTTTCTGAACCGTATATTTGATTGACAGAGCCGCCCCGCCACGGGTATCACCATCGAGCTTGGTTAGCACCACACCTGAAAAATCGAGCCTGTCATTGAATGCTTTAGCCGTGTTGACGGCATCCTGGCCCGTCATGGAATCCACCACAAAGAGGATTTCCTGTGGGCTCACTGCTTTTTTAATATCGGCCACTTCAGTCATCATGGCATCATCCACCGCCAGGCGTCCTGCCGTATCGATGATCACCACATTCCGGTTCCGGCTCCTGGCCTCCTTTATGGCATGCTCCGCAATTAGCACCGCGTTTTTGTTCTCCGGCTCACTATATACGTCTACCTGTATCTGCTCACCCAGTATCCGCAACTGCTCAATGGCCGCCGGCCGGTAAATGTCGGCAGCTACCAGCATGGGGGATAAACCTTTTTTCGTTTTCAGGTAATTGGCCAGTTTGCCGCTGAAAGTGGTTTTACCGCTACCCTGCAAACCAGCAATCAGTATCACCGCAGGATTGCCCTTTGCATTCAGTTCGCTCTCGTGCTGCCCCATCAGTTCGGCCAGTTCGTCCTTGACGATTTTCACCATCAGCTGGCCCGGGCTCACCGCCGTGAGCACTTTCTGACCCATGGCCTTTTCCCTGACCGTGTCCGTAAATTCTTTGGCAATTTTGTAGTTCACATCCGCATCTATCAGTGCACGGCGGATATCCTTCACCGTTGCCGCCACGTTCAGCTCGGTGAGACGTCCATGTCCCCTTACCTGCTTAAACGCCAACTCAAGCTTCTCCGATAGGTTTTCGAACATATCTTCCTGATTTTTACTTATTTCAATTCACGCAGGCTCATTCCCGGGTAAAAAGCAAAAGTGAATATAACCTAAGGTCATATTCACTTTTAAAGAATTGCGAAGGTAAGAAAATCAAATGTAAATATCAGTCCAAATAGTGCATTTTAGCGGTTAAACACCAAGATAGCTGCGCAGCATCTTGGAGCGGGAATTACTTCTAAGCTTGGTGATGGCCTTGTCCTTGATCTGCCTCACGCGTTCACGGGTGAGGTTGAACCGCTCCCCGATATCCTCCAGGCTCATGGGATGATCCACCCCAATACCAAAAAAGAAGCAGATCACTTCTTTCTGCCTTTCGGTCAGGGTTTTCAGCGAACGATCTATTTCCATCTTCAGTGATTCCTTGTGTTCGATGTTCATTTCCGCCCGCTCAGCGTTGGGATTTTCCAGCACATCAATCAGGGTATTATCCTCTCCTTCTGAAAGGGGGGTATCCACACTGACGTGCCGGCCACCGATGCCCAGCGTTGATGACACTTCATCAATATCCAGCTCCAGGATTTCTGCCAGTTCCTCGGCGGAGGGCTCCCGCTCAAACTCCTGTTCCAATTGGGAGTACGCTTTCTGGATCCGGTTGGTGAGCCCCACTTTGTTCAATGGCAGCCGCACAATCCTCGACTGCTCGGCCAAAGCCTGCAGGATGCTCTGACGGATCCACCAAACTGCATAGGAAATAAATTTGAAACCGCGGGTTTCGTCGAAACGCTGGGCCGCCTTGATCAATCCCAGGTTTCCTTCATTGATCAGGTCAGGTAGTGTAAGCCCCTGATTCTGATACTGTTTGGCAACCGACACTACAAATCGGAGATTTGCCTTGGTAAGCTTATCAAGAGCCTTTTGGTCTCCTTGCTTGATACGGATAGCGAGTTTTACTTCTTCTTCGGGACTGATTAACTCTACTTTGCCGATCTCTTGCAGGTATTTTTCCAAGCTCTGTGATTCACGATTCGTTATACTCTTCGTGATCTTGAGTTGACGCATGCTCATAGGCCGGGCATTTTAAAGGGTTTTTGCAGTTTAAGGTTTTCTACACGTAATGGATATAAAAAAAACGAATAAATGAATATTTTCTTGTTACGGTACCGTCCAGTAAATATTACCATTCGTAACAAGCAATTTAACTAATTTCGGGACATTCTCCAAAAAAACTTTTTATAAATAATTGGTAGTCAATTTATTTAGGGTCAGTTGGTTCAATCTCAACTCTTTGTTCTTTAACAAAAAAGGATTTAAAAAAAATTTTGATCCATCAAATATTTTTCTATAATTGCAGGATTCCTCTGAAATCTTAATCATCCATAAAGATCAGTGGAAGGGTTCCTGGCGATTCAATGATGGCGTACGATGCTCTCACAAACTCCGGAACATTTGGTAACCCGAATCAATTGATATGTAGATGAGTAAGAAACAACTATTCACACTGGAGTATCCCGTCAAATGTTCTCCCACTATCCTATACGATTTCTTAAGTACCCCGGCCGGTTTACAGGAATGGTTCGCTGATAAGGTCGATGAACGCGACAATGTTTTCAGCTTTTCCTGGAATGGATCAATCGATAAGGCAGAAGTGCTGGAAAGTGAACTGGAAAAATTCATCCGTTTTCACTGGGCAACTGCTCCCACCGACGAATTTTTTGAGTTCCGCATTGAGAAATCCGAAGTTACCAACCAGACCATCCTGATCATAAGGGATTTTGCCGATAAGAAAGATATCAAAGACCAAAGCCAGTTGTGGAACTACCAGGTAAAAGACCTCCTACACCGGCTGGGTAATTAACGCTGCT
>Ga0335083_10007224_pt1 | contig 13725 bp, 17 predicted proteins | sample Lox_Sample_42_FD_206716 | JGI IMG/M metagenome (GOLD analysis project Ga0335083, IMG submission 206716) | Soil microbial communities from Loxahatchee National Wildlife Refuge, Florida, United States - Lox_Sample_4.2 | ecosystem: Environmental > Terrestrial > Soil > Wetlands | place: USA...
GCACCGTCTGGTTGCCCAGGGGGATGCCGGCGTCGGCCAGCTTCTCGCACGCGGCGCGCGCGCGGGCCGTCAGCTCCTTGGGGTGGTTGAAGTGCGTGTTGATGTAGAGCGGGTGGTACTTCTTCAGCATCGCGCAGAGCTCGTCGTCCACGCGCATGGGCAGCACCACCGGGACCCGGCTGCCGATCCGGATGATCTCGACGTGCGGGATGGCGCGCAGCGCAGCGACGATCTCCTCGAGGCGCGACGTCGAGAGGGTCAGCGGATCGCCCCCCGAGATCAGCACGTCCCGGATGGCGGGCGTGCGGCGGATGTAGGCCAGCGCCTGGTCCAGATCGCCGCGCGAGATGGGCGACTCCTCGCGGCCGACCAGCCGCCGCCGGTTGCAGTGCCGGCAATAGATCGCGCAGCGGTCCAGCGCCAGCAGCAGGCAGCGGTCCGGGTAGCGGTGGAAGATGCCGGTGGCGGGCGAGTGGCTGTCCTCGCCCAGCGGATCGATCAGGTCGCCCGGTTCGTTGACCAGCTCGCGCGACCGCGGGATCACCTGCATGCGCACGGGGCAGGCCGGGTTGTCGGGGTCGATCAGCGAGAAGTAGTAGGGCGTGACAGCCACCCGGAAGCGGCCAGGCGCCGCGTCCAGACCGGCCGCCTCGTCGTCGGTCAGCGGCAGCCGGGCGGCGATCTCTTCCTTGCCGGTGATCCGGTTGCGGAGCTGCCACCGCCAGTCGTCGAACCCGGCGCCGGCGTCGTCGTTCAGGACCGGGAGGACCAGGCTCACTGGCCACCTCCGGCGTCGCGCGGACGGCCATCGGCGCCACCATCGCGCGCGCCATCCAGGCGGGCCGCGTCGCGGGGACCGTCGGCGCGGGCGTCTCCAGCCGCGTGCGCGTCGCTGGTCGGATGAGCGTCGGTGGTCGGATGCGCGTCGACGCCGCCCTGACCAGCGTCGGGCGTCGACACGACGTACCCGGTGTCGACCAGCGTGACCACCAGGATCGTCTGGCCGCCGACGTCCAGGTCCTGCCGGGTCGCGGTGCCGCTGGCCACGATGAGCCCCAGCGGGTCGATCGCGGTGATCGCGACCGTGACCGGCCCGACGATCGTGCCGGGCAACTCGACGGTGAAGCTGGCCGGTAGCGACACCACGCCCGAAGGCGGCGAGATGTAGAACGTGCGCTCGGCGGTCCTCGGGGCCGTCACCGTCACCGATAGGGCAAAGGGCGTCAGGTTCAGATCGCCGGCGACCTCGACCAGCAGCACCGAGTTGGGCCGATGGCAAGACGCGGTCCAGGTCGACAGCGCGACGACGGCGAACGCGAAGAGGGGGCGTTGGACCGGCATCAGAAGTTGTAGTTCCCCAGCTGGGTCATCGGCACGGGGGCGCTGGGCGTTCGCAGCGCGAAGTAGGCCCCCGCGGCGGCCCCGCCCGCGACCAGCGCTCCGACCGCGACCCAGATCCAGAGACGTCCGTGGCCCTCGCTCTCGACCGCCGGCTGGGCAGGCGCCGGCGCCTCGCGCACGGCCACCACCGCCGGTGCCTCGGGAGCCGGGGCCGGCGCGGCAGGGGGCGGCACGCTGGGTTCGGGCAAGGGCGGCGGCATGGGCGGCAGCGGAGAGATCGCGGCCGGGGGCGGCGGCGCCGCCGCCTGCGGCGGCTGCGCGATGGGCGGCGGAGCGGCGGCCCGGACGGGCGGCGGCGCGGTCGACCGCGGCGGCGGGGCGGCCGGCCGCGGCGGCGGCGCCCCCGGCGCCGGGGGCGGCAGACCCTCCATCACCGCCAGGCGCGCCTCGACCTCGACGCGGTTGGGGGCGTGGGGGACCGCCTCGAGAAAAGCGCGATAGTCGTCGGCCGCGGCCGCGTTCTGCCCCATGCGGCGGTAGCACTCGGCCCGGTTGAACAGGACCACCGGGTCGTGCAGCTTCTGGTAGGCCTGCGTGTACTCGCGCACGGCCGCGTCGCAGCGCCCCTCGTTCGCCAGGGCGTTCGCCTTCTTCAGGTGGTGGCGGCCCTGGTCCAGGTCGTGCGGGCTGGCCGCCCCCGCGGCGGTTCCCAGGGCCAGCACGCAGGCAGCCACCACGACGGCGAGGCTGCGCCTCACGGCGACGGGGCCCCCCGGCCCAGCCGGTGAACGTAGCCGGACAGCTCCTGGATCTTCGGGACGCTCAGCGCGCTGCCGAAGGCCGGCATCTGCCCCTTGCCCGCCATGATGACGCGCGCGATCGAGTCGTTGGTGGCGCGCGCCTGGAACTCGGGGTCGTGGAAGTCGCGAACCGCCGGCAGCGTCTTCCGGATCTCCGGGTCGCCGCGGCCGTCCAGGCCGTGGCAGCGCGAGCACATCTGCGCGTAGATCACCGCCGGGTCGACCGTCACGGCCGGCCCGGGATCGTCGCCGGTCGTACACGCCGGCAGCGCCGCGAGCCCAGCCGCCAGCAAGAAAGCTCGAAAGCGAATGGGCTTACTCCCCGCCTGCCGAATCTCCCGCGACATAGATCTCTTGCCCGGACTCCCGGAAGGCGGCGGCCTTTTCCTGCATGCCGGCATCCAGTGCCTGGTCTGTCGCGATCCCCTGAGCCGCGGCGTAGTCGCGCACGTCCTGCGTGATCTTCATCGAGCAGAAGTGCGGCCCGCACATCGAGCAGAAGTGCGCCCCCTTGGCGGCGGGCGCCGGCAGCGTCTCGTCGTGGAAGTCGCGCGCCGTGTCGGGGTCCAGCGACAGGTTGAACTGGTCCTGCCAGCGGAACTCGAAGCGCGCGCGGCTCAGGGCGTCGTCGCGCTTCTGCGCCCCCGGGTGCCCCTTGGCCAGGTCGGCCGCGTGGGCCGCGATCTTGTAGGCGATGACGCCGTCCTTGACGTCCTTGCGGTTGGGCAGGCCCAGGTGCTCCTTGGGCGTCACGTAGCAGAGCATGGCGGTGCCGAACCAGCCGATCATCGCGGCGCCGATGGCCGACGTGATGTGGTCGTAGCCCGGCGCGATGTCGGTGACCAGCGGGCCCAGCGTGTAGAACGGCGCCTCGTGGCAGATCTCGATCTGCTTGTCGACGTTCTCCTTGATCTTGTGCATCGGCACGTGGCCGGGGCCCTCGATCATGACCTGCACGTCGTGCTTCCAGGCGACCTGGGTCAGCTCGCCCAGCGTCCGCAGCTCGGCGAACTGCGCCTCGTCGTTGGCGTCGGCGATCGAGCCGGGGCGCAGGCCGTCGCCCAGGCTGAACGAGACGTCGTACTTCTTCATGACGTCGCAGATCCGCTCGAAGTTCGTGTAGAGGAAGTTCTCTTTGTGGTGGGCCAGGCACCACTTGGCCAGGATCGACCCGCCCCGCGACACGATGCCCGTCACGCGGCGCGCGGTGAGCGGGATGTAGCGCAGCAGCACGCCGGCGTGGATCGTGAAGTAGTCGACCCCCTGCTCCGCCTGCTCGATCAGGGTCTCCAGGAAGATGTCGATGGTCAGGTCCTCGGCCTTCCCCTTCACTTTCTCGAGCGCCTGGTAGATCGGCACCGTCCCGATCGGAACCGGCGAGTTGCGGATGATCCACTCGCGCGTGGTGTGGATGTCCTTGCCGGTGGACAGGTCCATCACGGTGTCCGCGCCCCAGCGCACCGACCATCGCAGCTTGTCGACCTCCTCGCCGATCGACGAGGACACCGCCGAGTTGCCGATGTTGGCGTTGATCTTCACCAGGAAGTTGCGGCCGATGATCATCGGCTCGGACTCGGGGTGGCGGCGGTTGGCCGGGATGATCGCGCGGCCGACGGCCACCTCGTCACGCACGAACTCCGGCGTGACCCCCTCGCGCAGCGCCACGAAGCGCATCTCCTCGGTGATCTCGCCGCGGCGGGCGTAGTGCATCTGGCTGAAGTTCGTGTCGCCGCGCGCCACCCGCCGGTCGATCCAGGACTGGCGCAGCTTGGGCAGGCCCAGGTGCGGATCGACGCCACGCGGACCGGCCGGGTCGTAGACATCCACCGGGGCCTCGCCTGCGCCGACCGTGATGCGCCGGACCGGGACCCGGATGTCGCCATCGGTCAAGAAGACGCGCTCGGAGGCCGGGAGCTCCCCCAGCGGAGCCAGGCCGTCGACCGGGTCATCCACGACCACCCTCAGGCCGCGCTTTTCTCCTGGATCATCGTCTGAACTGCCGTTCTTTCCGCTTTTCATCGGGCCTCGCTTTCCTTCGCCGGCATTACCCGGATCAGGTTCAGGGGTCGCGCCTGTTCACGGATCGACCGTGCACGGCGCCTCTCAGCCTTTCGGGCGGCTCCCCCAGCTCTTCGGTAGTGAAGCCAGCAAATTAGCGTCGCGCGGGCCGGAATGCAAAGCGGGCTAGTTGAGGTACTTCTTGGGCGGACGGGGCGGCGACGCCCCCCCATCCAGGACCCGGTACCGGCGTCGAAGCCGGCGCATCCGGAAGGTCCCCCAGGCCTCGCGTAACCCGCCGGGCGCCGCGCCCAGGTATCCGGCCGCCGCCGCGACCAGCGTCGCCACCAGCTGGGCCCAGTCGGCCCGCAGCAGGCTGGCGACCACCCCCCACCCCACGAAGATCAGCGCCAGGTGCCGCGCCTGCAGGCTCAGAGCGCCCAGCACCTGGGTCGGCGCGCGACCGTAGATCCGCCCGAAAGCGCAGAAGAGCGCCAGCACGGCGAACGAACAGCCGTCGAAGACGTCGCCGGCCTGGTAGGTGCGCAGGTGGGCGATGCCCGCCAGCGCCACGTTGGCCAGCACGCCGGAGACCAGGAACAGCGTGACGAACCGGCGCGTCCCCTGCGTCCGCTCGATGAACGCGCCCACGAACCACAGCCCGATGACGTTGAAGACGAACCCGAGCAGGTCGAAGTGCACGAACAGCGACGTGACCAGCTGCCAGACCTCGCCGCGCCACAGCCCCGGTCCCAGCGCGACATGGGCGATCATCGCCGGCCGCACCTCTCGCACGAACACGTAGAAGGCGTAGAGGATCGCGTCCGTGATCACGAACGCCTTGATGGCGGGGGTCAGGCGCTCGGCGATCGGCTCGGACCAGGACGGCCGAGACGAGCGGCGCCGCCGGGGGGGGAGATCAGGCATCGACGTTGATCATAGCGTAGGTTTTCGCGCCCACGTGCTGGTCACTCCGACCCGCCGTCCGGGTTGCCGTGGCAGTCGGGATCGTCGAGGTCGACCCGACCGTCGCCGTCGTTGTCCACGCCGTCATTGCAGGCCTGCACCGGGGTCAAATGGATCAGCACGGACCCGGGTGTGTCGACCGTCACTGCCGCGGTGCCGGTTGGGTCGGGGGTGTCGCCCGAGGGCTCCATCGTCTGCCCCTCGGGGCCGAGCATCGCGACCGCGACCATCCAGTTGCCCGGCTTGACGCTGACCGTCGCCTGGCCAGGCGTACAGAGGACCACCTGCCGCAGCCCATCCCCGTTGTCCGCCGCGCCGGTGAGGAGGACCGAGTCGACCCCATGCTTGCCGCAGCCGCTCGAGGCCGGCTCCGTCCCCTGGAAGTCCCAGGCGATGTGGAGCGACGCGTCCTGCGTGCAACCCACCACGGCCAGCAGGGATGCCAGCCCGAGCGCGCGAACCCAACCACGGAGCATGCGCGGCTTATATCATCTAGGTCGAGCTTGGGGGGGTGACGACCAGGATGGCGGGCGTGTTGGGCTCTGTATCCCCGCAGCTCGTGATGTTGAAGCTTCTCTGCTGGGCCGGCGCCAGCGGGTTGCCCTTGCTGTCGAAGAGGTCGATCGTCGCGTTGTACTTCCCCAACCCCTGCAGCGGGACGGCGATCTGCCCGAACGACGACCCCGGCCGGCAGGACTGCGGGAACATGACCCCATCGACCGTCGCCTGGACGGAGACTGCGCCCGCCCCCGCGCAGGTGACCGGCGCCCCGGAGGCGTTCTGGATCTCGTAGTCGATGTAGAGCGTGGGGAGGCAATCGCCGCCATAGGTACCGCCGCCGCCGTCTGGCCCGGGATCGACGACGCACCCGGCACCGGTCAGCCCCATGGCCACCGTACCGATCATCAACAACGTGCGCTTCATCGGAATGCTCCTGGTCGTGGTCGAGTGAATGTAGTTCGCGCTGGTCACTGAGGCGCGCAGACGCTGCCGTTGCAGGTGGCTGCGCACTGCGCGACCAATGTGAAGGCCTCCACCTCTGTCGGCTGCCCGTTCACGACCTGACGCAAGATCGGTGCCGGTACCTTGATCATCCCGGCCATCGTCCCGTTTGGGACCTCGTTCCCCCCGTCGTCGACCGGGACGACCGAGACTGCGTAGGATTCCCCCGGGCCGGTGGGCGGGATGTCGAACGCCGTGGCTCCGGTCTGCCGCTGACACGGGAAGTCGCACTGGGCCTTCCCGGCACAGGGTGTGGCGCCATCGATATTGCCTCCCACCCCCGTCAACACCAGGCGGACCTTCGAGATGGCCGGGTCCGCGCAACGGCAATCCGTGATCCCGCGCCCGTCCTCGGCGATCACGATCCAGCTGATCTCGACGGCCCCGCCGTCGATCGACACACAGGCCGGGATCAGGGCGGTGGCCAGCGCAAGGGCGGCGAGCAGCGGTCGAAGATACGGTCGAAGAGGCATGGATTCCGGCGGGCCGGGCGGCCGTCCGGGAGAAAGTCGAGGTTAGGAATGCGGGACAATCGTGTCAAACTGCGGACCGGCGCGTCCCCGTCGCGGGGCCGCCCGCCCCCCAAGGAGGTCACGCCCGATGCTACCGCTCATCCTGCAGGCCGGCGCCGGCGAGGCGCGGCTCGACATCATCTCGCTGATCCTGAACGCCTCACCGGTCGTCAAGGGCGTGCTCGGCCTGCTGATCCTGATGTCGGCGGCCTCGTGGTTCGTGATCGGCTCGAAGGCGCTCTATCTGTCGAGCGCCGCCTCGCGCTCCACCAAGTTCCAGGACGCGTTCTGGAAGACCGGACGGCTCGACGAGATCTGGCGCATGAGCGAGGCCGCGGCCCCCTCGCCGGTCGGTGAGGTGTTTCGCGCGGGGTACACCGAGCTCGCGAAGCTGCAGAAGCGCCGCCAGGAGAACGCGGACGCCGATCGCGAGGCGCTCCTGGGCGACATCGAGAGCGTCGAGCGCGCGCTGGACCGGGCGCGCACGACCGCGATCACGGAGATGGAGTCGCGCGTGCCGCTGCTCGGCACGACCGCCAGCGCGGCGCCGTTCATCGGCCTCTTCGGGACCGTGTGGGGCATCATGAACTCGTTCCGCAACATCGGGTCGAAGGGCGCCGCCAACCTGGCCACGGTCGCGCCCGGCATCGCCGAGGCGCTGGTCGCCACGGCCATCGGCCTCATGGCCGCGATCCCCGCCGTCATGGCCTACAACTTCTTCTCACGCCGGATCCGGGTCTTGACGGCCGAGATGGAGACGTTCTCCAGCGACTTCCTGAACATCGTCCGGCGGAGGTTCTTCTAATGGCCATGTCCAGCGGCAGCGGGCCGGGAGGCACGCTGACCGACATCAACGTCACGCCGCTGGTCGACGTCATGCTGGTGCTGCTGATCATCTTCATGGTCACGGCGCCCATGCTCCAGACGGGCGTGGACGTCAACCTGCCGCAGGCCAAGGCCCAGACCATCCCCGACGACGAGGGGAAGCTGATCCTGACGGTCACCAAGGACAAGCGCGTCTTCCTGGGCAAGCTGCAGATCCCCTGGGATGATGTGGAGAAGGTGTTGAAGAACAACGCCAAGCTCAACGCCGACCACGAGCTGTACCTGCACGCCGACCGGGCGCTCAGCTACGGCGACGTCGTCAAGGTGATGGCCGCCGTGAAGCAGGCCGGGGTCGACAAGCTGGGCATGGTCACCGACCCGCTCGAGTAAGATGGGCCCAGGCAGGGAAGCACAACGGCGCGGCTCGCGCCGGAACTTCGCAGGCCTCCTGATCACGCTGGCCCTGCACGGCGGGGTGCTGGCCGCCGTCGCCGCGGCCCACAACAAGGAAGAGACGCCGCTCATCATGCCGCACGACTACGTGCAGGCCGAGATGGTCAAGCTGGGGAAGCCGCGCGACAAGTTCTGGCTCCCGCGGGTCACGCAGCCGCCGCGCCCGACCGCGCCACCGCAGACGATCAAGGTCGCCGAGGATCCGAACGCGAAGGCCGCGCCCAAGGAAGCGCCGCGCCCCGAGGATCCCAAGATCTCGAAGGACCTGAAGAACGCGCTCGAGCGCGCGCGCAAGCTGGAAGCCCTGGCAGCGGAAGAACAGCCCGACGAAGGCTCGCTGACCGGCAGCAAGCTGGGCCGGGCGACCTCGGCGACCGGCGATCCGTACCTGGCGGGCGTGAAGGGAACCCTGCTCCAGAACTACAACCTGCCGGCGGGCATCGCGCCCGACCAGATCGCGAACCCACCCCAGATCCGGTTCACGATCACCGCGGACGGAACGCTGACCGGGGTCAAGCTGCTCAAGACCTCGGGCAACAGCTTCGTGGACGACGCGTGCGTCGACGCCGCCAAGCTGACCGGGAAAGTGCCGGCTCCGCCCGCTCAATGGAGCAACCGTGGTATAGGCGTCGAGTGCCAAAAGTGAAGCCGACCCTCCTGGCGGCGGTCGTTCTCCTGGGCAGCGTGGGGATCGCAGCAGCGCAGCCACCCGGCGGCGGGGCCGACGAAGACCTGCCCATGATTCAGCTCTCGGGCGCCGGCACCGAGCTGTTGAAGCTGGCCGTCCCGCGCGCCGAAGGTGACGGCGACGGCGCCGCGACCCAGATGCTGTCCAAGGACATGGACATCACCGGGCTGTTCCAGGTCCTCGATCCCGGGTCGTTCCCGTCGCAGCTCCAGTCCGAAGGGTTGAATTTTTCGTCCGCGCTCTGGTCTCAGGTCGGCGCGCAGGCGGTGATCAAGATGAAGATCTCGGGCGGCGCGCTCGAGGGGCGCGTCTTCGTGGTCGCCCGCGGCGACACGGCGGTCCTTTCCAAGAGCTATCGCGCGGCCGACCCGCGCGACGCGGTCCACGAGTTCGCCAACGACGTCGTGAAGTCCTTCACCGGCACGCCCGGCGTGTTCGGCTCGCGCATCGCGCTGGCGCTGACCGGAAGCGCGGCCCACGAGATCGCGGTCATCGACATGGACGGCGGCCGGACCTCGGTCGTGACCAAGATGGCCTCGGACAGCCTGCTGCCGGCCTACTCGCCGTCGGGCGCCGAGATCGCGTTCACCTCGTACGCCCGCGGGAACCCGGACCTCTGGATCGTGTCGGCGGGCGGCGGGCGCGCGCGACGCGTCTCCAAGGAGCCGGGGCTGAACACCGGCGCGGCCTGGGCGCGTTCGGGCGCGCTGGCCCTGACCATGTCGTTCGAGGGCAACTCCGACATCTACAAGATCGATTCGAACAGCGGCCGGATCGAGGCCCGGCTGACCAACAACCCGGCCATCGACAGCTCACCCTGCTTCTCGCCCGATGGGACCCAGATCGCCTTCGTGTCGAACCGGCAGGGCTCGCCGCAGATCTTCCTGATGTCCGCCAACGGCGGCGACGCCAAGCGTCTGACCTTCCAGGGCAAGTACAACCAGACGCCGCGCTTCAGCCCGCGCGCCGACAAGCCGCAGATCGCGTTCACGGGCCGGGACGAACGTGGCGTGTTCGATCTGTTCCTGCTCGACGTCCGGTCGGGCAAGATCGACCGGCTCACCCAGGGTCACGGATCGAACCTGGACCCGACCTGGTCGCCCGACGGCCGCCTGCTGGCCTACGTGTCCAGCCGGGGCGGGGTCTTCGTCCAGAACCCCGAGACCCATCACGAGGTCCAGGTCTGGAAGGGGAGCGCCTCGTCGCCCTCGTGGGGCCCGGCCCCGCGCCGCTAATCACCGCTGTGCTTGCCGGCCAGTCAGCCGGCCGCAGATTTTCCGTCATGACAACCGACCCAGTCTGCGGCATGACGCTGGAAGAGTCGGCGGCGAAGGCGACGACCGACTACGAGGGGAAGCGCTACTTCTTCTGTTCGGACGCCTGCCGGGAAGAGTTCGAAGCTCATCCCGATCAGTACGCTGGCCTCGAAGAAGGCATCGGGGCCTCGCCCTGATGAACGGCCCCCGCTGGACGGCGGCGGGAGTCTGAAGGAAGCTCGACCGGCATGGTGCTGGCGACCATCGACGTCGGGACGAACACGACGCTCTTGCTCATCGCGAGGGTCCGTGAGGATGGCCGTCTGGAAGCGGTGGACCAGCGCGCCGAGATCACGCGCTTGGGACGGGGAATCGGCGCGGGCGGCGCGCTGGGCGCGGAAGGGATAGGCGCCACGCTGGCCGCCCTGCGCGGCTACGCCGATCTGGCGCGCGCGCACGGAGCGCGAATCGCCGCCGTGGGCACCGAAGCGCTCCGCCGCGCCCCCAACGGGCCGGACTTCCTGCTCCCGGCCGCGGAGACGCTGGGGGTGCCCATCGAAGTCATCGACGGCGAGCGCGAGGCGGAGCTGACCTTCCGCGCGGTGATCGAGTCGTTCCCCGACGCTCGCCAGGGCCACCTCATCGTCGTCGACATCGGCGGCGGATCGACCGAGATTGTCCTGGCAGACGGGGGGCGGCACACCCTGGCGCGCAGCCTGCCGCTCGGTTCGGTGCGGCTCACCGAGCAGAACGTCCACAACGACCCGATCGCGCCCGGAGAGCTGCAGGCCGTCCGGGCGGCCGTGGCCTCGGGATTGGCCGGAATCGACTTCCCGCCTGGCGCCGCGCTGGTCGGGGTGGCGGGAACGGTCACCTCGCTGGCCGCCATGGCCGAATCGATGGCGACCTACGATCCGGAGCGCGTCCACGGATACCGGCTGTCGCGGGCCCAGCTGGCGGCCCAGATCGCCCGCCTGGCCGTCAGCCGGCAGCCCGACCGCGAACGGATGATCGGCCTGGATCCGCGGCGGGCCGACGTGATCCTGGCCGGGGCGGTCATCCTGGAAGGGATCGCCGCCGCGGCCGGCGCCACCGAGGTTCGGGTGAGCGATCGGGGCATCCGGTGGGGCCTGGCGCGCGAGCTGGCCGAAAAGCTCGGCCGCTCCGCTTGAACCGCCCCGCCCTGAACGGTATTTTCTGCTCATGCGGCGCGCCTGGCTTCCCTGGATCTCGGGGCTGGCGTTCGCGTCGCTGGCCGGGTGCAAGGGGAAGCCAGGCGCCATCCAGGCCCCCTTCACGGACGACTTCCAGCGCGCCGAGCTGGGCGCGGACTGGAATCCCACCTCGCCCGCCTATCGGATTACCGGCGGCCAGCTGGAGGTCTCGGGGGCCTACAACCACCCGGCCTGGTTACGCCGCCGCCTGCCCGACGACGCGGTCCTCGAGCTGGACGTCATGTCGAGGAGCCCCGACGGCGACATCAAGGTCGAGCTCTACGGTGACGGCGAATCGTTCGACCCCGACAAGGGGAGCTACGACTCGACGGGGTACGTGCTGATCTTCGGCGGCTGGCACAACTCGCTGTCGGTGATCTGCCGCCAGGAGGAGCACGGCGCCGGGCGCAAAGCGCAACGCGCAGACGTCCGGGTCGAGCCGTCGCGGCGCTATCACTTCACCATCAACCACCACGGCGGAACGATCGACTGGCAGATCGACGGCCGCCCGTTCCTGACCTGGACCGACCCCGAGCCCCTGACCGGCCCGGCTCACGGTTACTTCGCAGTCAACAACTGGGAATCCGACGTGCTGTTCGACAACCTGCAAATACGACCGGCGCCCTAGGACGCGCGATGGGCGAACCTCCGCAAAACGCGCGCTTCGATCTGGGACAGTCCCTGGCCTCACTGGCCGGCCGCAAGACCGCGCTCGTCTACATGCACGACAACCCGGACCCGGACGCGCTGGCGGCCGGCCTGGGCCTGGGACGCCTGTTCGAGCACGAGCTGGGCGCGACGGTGACGCTGGGTCACGGCGGCATCGTCGGCCGCGCGCAGAACCGCGCGATGGTCGAGACGCTGGGCATCCGGTTGACCCCCGTCGACCGCCTGGATCCCGACGCGTTCGAGCTGATCGCGCTGGTCGACAGCCAGCCCGAGACCGGAAACAACTCGCTGCCCCCCGGCCACCGGATCGACGTGGTCATCGACCACCACCCGCTGCGGCCCAGCAGCGCGCGGGCAGCCTGGTGCGACGTGCGCCCGAACTTCGGCGCCACGTCGACCATCGTGTTCGAGTACCTGCGCGCTCGCGGCGTGACCGTCGACGTCAAGCTCGCGACGGCCTTCTTCTTCGCGCTGCGGACCGAGACCCGCGACCTGGGACGGGAGGCGACGGCCGCCGAGCGGCACGCCTACATCACGCTGGTGCCGCTGGTCGACCACGGCCTGCTGTACCGGATGAGCCACCCGAAGGTCCCGCGCGCCCACTTCGCGGCGTTGGATCGAGCCCTGCGCTCGGCGGAGGTGTTCGGGGACCTGGTCGCCGTCAACCTGGGGACGCTCGGCTACCCGGACCTGGTCGCCGAGATCGCCGATCTGCTGCTGTCCTACGACGGGGCGCGCATCGTCCTGTGCATGGGCGAGTTCGAGCAGAGCGCGTACATGTCGCTGCGAACCGAGGTCGACAACGCCCGGGCGGGCGCGGTCATGCGCCACATCGTCGCGCACGACGGGGCGGCCGGCGGACACGGCACGATGGCCGGCGCCCGACTGCACGGGAGGGTGACCTCCGCCGCCGAACTGGAGGTGATGTTCCGCGAGATGGTCCGGCGGCTGGTCGAGACCCTAGGGATCGGCGCCGACGGGGGCGAACCACTGCTGAAGAGCTCCGTCGACGACGATCCGAACGGTCTGAACGACGGTTAGTCAGACCGTCCCGCGAGGGCCGATCACGCCGCCGCGGTCGAAGCCACCGATCGAGCTGGCGCTGTCCTGCCGCTCGAGGCCCAGGTAAAGGCCCAGCGCCATCAGCAAGAGCACCCCGGTGCATATCGCGGTGATCCGGATGATGCGCCGGCGGGACCGGGCCGCGACCCATTGCCGGCTGCTGAGCGATCCCCGCGACCGCCGCTTGCGAACGACGTGGCTCTGCCGCTCGGGGCTCGCCACGGGATCCAGGGTCACACTTTCGGTGGCGCTCGCTTGTCGGTCCATGCCCAGCGCAGCCTCCGTCTTCGGGAAAGGCCGCAGCTTACAGCAAGGTAGCCGGGGGGGTCTATCGCACGTTCAAAGCGACCACCAAGCCCCATACGACCAGGGAGATGACCGAAGCAGCCACGACCGCAAAAACCGTCCTACCTTTTTCTCGGGAACCGGAAATCACGACTGCTCCAAGGGGGTTATCGGCAACTACCTTGCGCATGAGGACCGACATTCGCAAGATTGCGGGCTGATTTTTTGCGTCACACTTTCAATATCGGCGGCTCGGGTGACTCTTGAGCATCGCCGCTTCACCATGTCGAACTTCCCGCATGATTTCGACGGAGCGGTGGCAGTAAGGGCACAGGGCCACCTTGGCACCGGCCAGCAGCGGGACCACACGAAGCGTTCCCTTGCACCGTGTGCGCTCGGACGATGACGGCGAACCCATCGCCATAGGTTACTTCGATCTTTCGAAAAGTCCCGACCAGTAATCTCGCCCACAGATTTGCAGGAGTCTGCACTACTTGGCCAGGGACGGGTATACGGCGCAGCCCCTCGGGAACGGGCGCGCGGGCTCCGGAGCGCCCGGCTGCGGATCGGGGTCGCGGCACTGAGCCGCGTGCGAGCAGGCCACCAGCCGGTCGATCACCTGATTGCGGGTCGCCGCCACCGTCCGCCCCAGGT
>Ga0335083_10007225_pt1 | contig 13725 bp, 14 predicted proteins | sample Lox_Sample_42_FD_206716 | JGI IMG/M metagenome (GOLD analysis project Ga0335083, IMG submission 206716) | Soil microbial communities from Loxahatchee National Wildlife Refuge, Florida, United States - Lox_Sample_4.2 | ecosystem: Environmental > Terrestrial > Soil > Wetlands | place: USA...
GCGTCAGAAGAAATCCGCCGCCGACCCCGAACATGCCGGAGAGGAAGCCCACGGCAGCGCCCATGCCGAGAAGGATCAGCCAGTGAACCGACATCTCGGCAATGGGCAGATAAATTTCCATCGGCGGCTGAATGAGCTTCCGGTGAACCGGACTATAGCCGCCGGGGGCCGCAGGGCAAATTTGGAAGGGAGGCACCAGGCAAGAGGGAATAGGAAATAGGCAGTGACGCGGAAACGCTCCCACCACTGCCTACTGCCTATTGGCTACTGCCTCACTATCCAGCGCTGGCCGGAAGCGAATTGGCCGCGGCGTTGATGGGCTGCGGCTTGAACGAGGCGGCGGCCGCCTGTGCCGCAGTGCGATCCGCGTCGCTGATCTGAGTCGAGAGCGCATCGATTCGCGCCTTCGATTCGGTGTCGCCCTGCGAGGCCGCGATGGCATACCACTTGTAGGCATCGACGAGGCTCTGTTTCACGCCCATCCCGCGCTCGTAGAGCACGGCGAGATTGAATTGCGAATCGGCCAGTCCGAGATTGGCGGCCCGCGTGAACCAGGCCGCGGCCTGGGCGTAGTCTTTCGGCTCGCCGGAACCTTCCGCGAAAGCCACGGCCAGGTTGTGCATCGCCTTGCGATTGCCCTGCTTCGCCGCGAGTTCATACCAGTGCGTTGCCTGCTTTGCGTTGGCAGGAACGCCTTTGCCGCGCTCATAGAGCGTGCCGAGGCGATATTGCGCCAGCGGCTCGCCCTGTTGGGCGGCGCGTGCAAGCCAGCGCGCGGCTTCCGCCTCGTTCACAGGAACGCCGTTGCCGTCGAGATACTTCACGCCAAGCAGAAGCTGACTTTTCGCATCGCCGGTGTTCGCCATCGCGGTGAGCTTGTCCGCCGGCGATTGCGGCGTGGCCGCTGCGGGTGGCGTTGCCGCCGGCGCCTGTGCGGTCGCGACCGGCTTCATGGGCGCCGGCTTCGCCGCGCTGGCCGATGTCTGCGGTTTTGGAGAAGCGGCGGGCGTCGAAGGAGACGTCGCATTCGCCGTGTTCGCGGACGAAGCGGTTTGATTTTGGCTTGCGGGTGCTTCGTCGTCGGTCCTGCTCGGCGGCGCGATGCTCGGACGTGCTGCAAACGGCCCGCTGGTCGCTGGCGTTGCGGCGTTTGGAACTGGCGCGACAACGCCACGGCTGAGCATCAGCGCGGCGGCAACCACGATCATCGCGATCACGGCAACAACAGCCAGCAGCGCATACTTCACGCGGCTGCCGCCGGTGCTTGCGGTCGCGGCCGCATTGCTGTCGCTGCGATTGGCAAAGCCCCAGCTGAAACCGCCGGCGGGTGCGGGCGGTTCGGCAGCCGCAGCAGTGCGCGCGGAGCGACGTGCTGCCGCGATGAAGGACTCGTTGCCGGCCTCGCCGGCGGCTTGTGCGGCGTTGGCGGCGAACGCGTCGGCGCCAAAGGGCGGCGCGGCGGCGAATCCGTCCGTCGCAAACGGCGGAGGGGAATGATCGAACGGCGGCGGCTCGAAGCCGTCGGCCTGAGCCGCGGCAGGTTCGGGGAATGGCGGCGCATCGAACGCCGGTTCGGCAAACGTTGGAGCCGGCGCAGCGAAGGCAGGGGCAGGTGACGGCGCGAACGATTGCTGCATCGCGGGCGCGGCTGTGGGGGCAACAGGTGCCGCACCGACCACGGGATTGCCTTCCAAGGCCGCGATCTTCGTGTTGGCGTCCCTCAGCGCGGTCTGCAACTCGGCGACCGTGTCGCGGTTGCGCTTGTCAGCGGCCTCGAGCCGCGCAGTGAGATCGCGCACGCTCTGTTCGACGCCGCCGGAAGCGTGCGTGCTGGTGCGTTCGGCCATGTCGATGCGGCCGACGATGTCGGACAGCGCATGCTCGATGCCGGCGAAGCGGCGGTCGAAGGCGGTGTCCTGGGCGTTGGTCTGAAGCTGGCGTGCGGTTTCCTCGAAGCGGGCCTGCGCGCCAGCGTTCTGCGCTTCGGCGGCAGCGAGACGTTGATGCAATTGATCGATCTGCCCCGAGAGATCGGCGACCGCGCCGGAATGCCGCTGTGTCTCGACGATCCCGGCTTCCTTTGCCGCGCGCATGCGTTCGACGTCTTCCAGCGTGCGGTCGAGCGCGGCGGCGCTTGCGTAAGCGGTTCGTTCCACGACGCGGATACGCTCGTCGAGCGCCGCAACCTGCTGGCGATATCCTTGCGTGGCCGCTTCGGCTTCGCTGCGGGCTTCGACAAGCTTCGCGGCAAGCTGCTCGACGGTGGAAGCAAGTGCTGCGATCTGCTGTGCGGACTGGTTCGCCGTCTGCGCTGCCTGATCGGCGACGCGCGCGAGTCCCTGATGCAGGCCCTTCACCGCGTCCTTCATGCCATCGTTTGCCGTCCCGCGCTCCATGCGCGTCAGGCGATCGGCAAGGCCGGTCACATGTCCCGTCAGTTGATCGAAGGCTTGCGCCTGTTCGCGCGCCGCGATGTTGATCTGCGTGGCAGCCTTGTTCATGGCGCGGCTGTTTTCGGACTGGTTGCGCTCGGTGGCTTCCAGCCTTCGCGCAACCGCCTTCATCTGCTGATCGATGTTCGTGTAGGCGTTCTGCGTTTCGCTCTCGCTGCGCGAGACGCGCGCCAGCATTTCCTGCGTGTCTCTCGCCGGGACAGGTTCGGGGGCGGGATTGCGCACGGCCTCGACCACGTCGCGCTGCCAGGCGGCGCGTTCCGCATCGCCGGAGGCGGTCGCGTCGGTATAGCTGCGCAGGATCCTGCGGGTGAGCCATTCGCCGACGGCCAAGCCCTCGCGGCGGGCCGCGGCACGAGCCGCTTCGCGCGCCTCTGGCGGGATTCCCGCGACACTCCAGGGGAGATCAGCCTGCATATTCATCCGCAATCCGCCGCCCTTTTTCAGGATATCGGCGTCCAAATCTTGTGTAAAGAAAACGGGCAGACGCTAATTCCTGCTGGAACGCACGTCATGCCTGCCTCCGGTTCGGTACACCTTTAACGAAGACGGTTAAGGCGGCGTTAGCGGTGCGGGATGCCTGCCTTTGCAAGCTCCTGGCTGAGGCGGCCGGTCGCCCATGCGAACGCCATCCGGTAGTCCGAGGCCAGCGACCATAGCGGGTAGGTGAAAGTGGCGGGCTTGTTGTGTTCGACAAAGAAGTGGCCGATCCAGGCGGGCCCGTAGCCGCCGATCAGCATTGCGGGCAGGAACCACAGATTGCGCGTGGCGACCAGTGCAATCAGCGAGATGGTGGCGATTGCCGTGCCGAGATAGTGGATGGCGCGCGTTTCCGGCCTGGCGTGTTCGCGCAAGTAATAGGGCCAGAACTCCCGATAGGTTGCGATGCGGTCGGCCATCGCCCCTCACTTCGCCGGCGCCGGCGCGCCGCCGGCATTGGCCGGAGCGGGCGGCAGGCCGAGATTGGTCGCGAACAGCTCCGTAACGTACACGGTGTCGCCGTTCACCGCGGCGCCGACACCGGTGCGGTCGTAGGCGGCGAGCGAGAGGTTGTCGCGGTGGGTCTTGCTTGCGAGCCAAAGATCGACGAAGCGATGCGCCATCTCCTCGACGTCCACGCCATAGTCCTTCCAGTAGTGTTCGGCGCCGATGTTTTCGCCGAGCAGCCCCTGGAAGCTCGCATCCTTGTCCATGATGATGCTCGCCGATGTCTGACCGTCCGGTGCGGCATGCGCGATGTAATTGTGCTCGGCCATGTCAGCCGATTTGCTGCGCGCCACGCCGACAAGCTCGGAGTCCAGCGAAAGATCCTTGGCATTGGGATCGATCTTGTGCCGCTCTTCCGACACGAGTTCGTAGATGCGGTTTTCCAGGGCCGGCATCACGGTTTTCGGATCGGGCGGCGGTGTGCGCACGGCAACCTGCGTGGTTGTGCAGGCTGTCAGTAGTAGCACCGCGACACAGACGGCCGACGCGCGAAGCAATGCTTCGTCTCCTACTGCAGAATCTCGAACAGGCCGGCCGCGCCCATTCCGCCGCCGATGCACATGGTGGCGACACCAAGCTTGGCCTTGCGCCGGCGCCCTTCGATCAGCAAATGGCCGGTCATGCGCGCGCCGGACATGCCGTAAGGATGGCCGATGGAGATGGCTCCGCCGTTGACGTTCAGCTTGTCGTGCGGGATGCCGATGCGGTCCATGCAGTAGAGCACCTGGCTCGCGAACGCCTCGTTCAGCTCCCACAGATCGATGTCGTCGGGCTTGAGTCCATGACGCTCGAGCAGGCGCGGCACCGCGAACACCGGCCCGATGCCCATCTCGTCGGGCTCGCAGGCGGCAACCGCAAAACCGCGGAAGATTCCCATCGGCTTGATGCCCTTCTTCGCCGCCACGTCCGAATCCATGACGACGCAAGCCGACGCGCCGTCCGCGAATTGCGAAGCGTTGCCTGCGGTGATGTATTTGCCCTGCTTGATCTCGAGCCCTCCGCCAAACACCGGCTTCAGCGCCTGCAATCCTTCGAGCGTCGTGTCCGGGCGATTGGCTTCGTCGCGATCGACCGTGGCCTCGACCACTGATTCCGCGCCGGTGGCCTTGTCCACCTTCTTCATCTTCGTCTTGAGCGGCACGATCTCGTCGTCGAACTTGCGCGCCTGCTGGGCAGCAGCAGTGCGACGCTGACTTTCCAGTGCATATTCATCCTGGCGTTCGCGGCTGACCTTGTAACGCTCGGCCACCACTTCCGCCGTTTCGATCATCGACATCCACAGTGCCGGCTTGATCTGCATCAGGTGTTCTTCGGTGATGTTCTTGGTGTTCATCCCGCCCATCTGCACCAGCGAGATGGATTCCACGCCGCCGCCGACCATTACCGGCGCGCCTTGGGTCAGAATGTATTGCGCCGCCGATGCGATCGCCTGGAGTCCGGAGGAACAGAAGCGGTTGATCGTTGTGCCCGCCGTCGTCACCGGACATCCCGCTTCGATGGCCGAAAGCCGGGCGATGTTGAAGCCGGTGGCGCCTTCCGGGTTGGCGCAGCCCACAAACACATCCTCGACTTCACCGGGATCGATCTTGGCGCGCGCGATCGCGTTCTTGATCGCATGGCCGGCCATCACCGCGCCATGCGTGATGTTGAACCCGCCGCGCACCGATTTCGCCAGTCCCGTACGCGCCGTCGAGACGATGACCGCTTCCTTCATGTCGACCTCCGATTTTAGCCGCGCGGAGAGTAGCGGCTAGGCATCGGGTGGGGAAGGCGTTGTTTCGCTGGCAGAGGCTGTGAATGGCCTTACTCCGGAGTCATGTCCACCGTATGTTTGTGCGGATCGCGCCGCCAATAGACGTAGGAAAGGACAACCGAGACGGTCGCCGCGACCAGCAGGCCGGCGATGAGGACGATCCCTGCTGCTTTCACGCCTCCGGCCAACAGCGCAGCCAGCGTTGCGAGGCCGGTGATCACGAACAGCCGTCCGGCCGCGCGGTTGCTCTTTTCCCAGGCGAAATCGCTCGACAGCGACCATGGCGTACGCACGCCCGCGAAAAAATTTGCGCGCGTCTTTCCAAGAAAGTTTCCCATGGCAAGCAGAAGCACGGCGACCGACACCGTGGCGATGTTTCCGACGTTCAGCTCCACGCCCTTGGCGTAAAGGACGGTCACCACCTGCACGACAACAAGCAAGGCGAGGCTGCCGAGCCAGCCTGTGACATAGAAAGGACGGCTGGCGCCGAGATTGCGCCGGCGTGGCTCGATGCGCGGAATCAGCCAGAACATGCCAACCAGGCCAACAGCGAGAATTGGAGTCAGCAACAGGCCCACGTTCTTGCTGGTCCAGCCGTTCGGCTGCCCGTTGATGCCCCAGTGAACGGCTATTTGCACGCCGGCAGGAATCGCCATCCATCCCCAGGCGGTCACGCAGCCGACGACCGCAAGAAGCAACAAGCTGACAAGCAGAGGCGTGCGGGTATTCATTTGGGTTCTCCCTGTGCGGCGCGCTTCGGCAACCGCCCGGCGATCGACATTAGGGCGGACAACGCTTCTTCCAGGACCGACATGTTGAGGCGATAGAGGATCGACGTCCCGTTGCGCTCCGCGCTGATCAGGCGTGCCGTCTTGAGCACCGAGAAATGGCCGGAAAGCGTAGGCTTTGCGAGATCGAACACATCCGCGATTTCGCCCGCCGTGTGCGGCCGCTTGCGAAGCATTTTCAGAATTCGCCGCCGCACCGGATGGGCGAGCGCATCGAAAACATCGCTCATGTTTGCTTGTTAGCTAAATAACGAAATAACGTCAAGCCGACTGAGTTTGCCGCAGGCCCGTCAGATCAGATGTAGGCGCCGTGGTCGACCCACTCGGGCGCCGCGCGCTGGCGCGAGCGATGGGTGATCATCTCGTCATGCAAGTGGCGGATCGTGGTGCTGCCCGTCTTCACGAACAGGAACGGCAGAATGCCATGCAGGAGACAGGCGATTCCGGCGACGCACATTCGCCAGCCGAACGAAAACGCCGAGCTGAGATGCTCGACATAGGTCTCGCCCACCGATCGCGGATGCTCCGTGAAAAGGCCGCGCAAATCAGACATGGCGATTCTCCTAAAGTCACAAAGGAACTAGCACCGGCCGGATACCCGGTGAAGGTGGCACATTCACCCTCGCCGGAGTTTCCGAAGCGTTACGGATGCGTCGCGGGCGCCGCGGCTGCTGGCGCGCCACCCGCCTGATGTTGCGCGTAAAGCGACCACAGATGCGCGGCTTTCGTGGCGCCGGGGCTGCCGCTGACGCTGTTGAAGGTCTGCACGGCGTCGGCATTCTTGCCCTGGGCAACCTGCGCCATGCCGATCAGAAGCTGCGCTTGGCCGGGGTGCTTGCTGCCGCCCTTGGCGGCCGCGGCGCGGCCCAGCTCCTCGGCTTCCGCATAGCGGCCATACCCGTAAAACGCTTCGCCGACACTCAAGGCCGTCGCGCCGCCGCTTTTGCGGGCGGCTGCAAGTTCCGCCTCCAGCGAACCTTTTTCCTTGGCGGCGCCAGCGCGCGCGCTCTGCAGGTCCTTGCCGTTGGAGCCGAGGTTCTCAAGCATCGCGACACCGTCGCCGTAATAGCGCAGCTGATCGGTGAGACCGCCGATGATCTGCGCATCCGCGGGCTTCAGCGCATGCGTGATGTATTTGAGGCGATAGAGATCCATCGCAAACACGCTGTCCATCGTCGTGCTGCCGAGCGTGTATTCGATGATCTGGTCCCATTTAGCCGGATCGTTGGTTTGCGCCGCGAGGTTGGCGAGCGATTGCTCCGCGGCCGCGGGGTTTGTCGCGGCCTCGGCGTTCATCACGATCTCGCTTGCCACCTGCTCGGGTTGTTTGCCCGCGGCCTTTGCCGCATCGATGGATTTCTGCGCGTAATCAAGCGCGTTCTTGTTGTCCTTGAGGTTGTAGTAGGCGACCGCGGTGACGGCGAGCATCACATCGTCGAGCGGCTTCATCGCCGCGAGCTGCTGGCTGTAGGTCACGACCTTCTGCCAGGCCTGGATGTTCTGGTCGACGATGATCGCGTCGTGCAGCGCGTTCTGCCTTTCGTCCACGCTCATATTGGCGAATTCGGGCGAGGCGATCACCGCATCGAACGCCGGCGAAGCGCCCTGGAAATCCTTCGCGTTCGCCGAAATCGTCGCCATGAACCGATTGATCATGAAATCGTCATAGGCCGAGTGGCTGGAGGCAGCCTGGGCTTCCTTCACCTTGGCGAGGGCGCCCTGGAAGTCGCCGGAATTGCCGAGCTTTTGCGCTTCGGTCAAGGCGGCACCGACGTCCTTGCTGACATGCTCGGCGGCAATGGCGGCAGAGGGAACAACCAGCAGCGCTGTGGTTGCGGCGGTTGAGAGCAGAGAGGCGATGGATGCCGCCCGGACGAACTTCCTGAACATGTGTTTCCTCGTGGCGTTGACAGCCCGTCCGTGCATGGCTCGCACGGGCCTGGGCCTGCTGTTTCCAGTCTAATGTGGCGGTTCTGTGGATTCCACGTGTGGCGCCCCGAAACAAGAGCAGGATTGCAACACCGCAATTTCTCTTGACGGCCGCCAAGAAGCCAACAATCTCAATCGGATGGATCAGGCGGGCGGGATTCTGGACGGGGCGGAGGGGATTTCCGTCGGCGGGTTCAACCGATTCATCGGGCCGCTCTACCGCCTTCCCGACGAGCCGGACGGGCGCACTCACTTCGCCTTCAAGGTGCTCGACAAGCACATGAACTTCCTCGGCACGGTTCATGGCGGCATGCTGATGGCGTTCCTCGACATCTCGATGAGCCGCACCTCGCGCCTTGCGAGCGGCGCCAAAAGCTGCAGCACGATTTCGCTCGACTGCGAATTCCTTGCTGCGGCCCGGTTGGGCGATGTTGTGGAGTCGCGCATCCGCGTCGCGCGCAAGACCAAAACCATGGCCTTCATGACCGGCGAGATTTCAGTTGGTGCCGACCTGCTCGTGACCGCGCAAGGCATCTGGAGGCTGGTGTTTTGAGCGAGGCGCCGCCCGGCTACGCGCAAGCCGAACTGCTCGATCCGTTCGAGGTCCACATCGGCCCGGTGTTCGAGCGGTGCGACGATGGCGGGCGACGCTTCCTGCTCATTGCCGATGAGCGGCACGTCAACATGCGCGGCGTCGTGCATGGCGGCCTCTTGATGACCCTGGCCGATCTCGCCATCGGGCAGGCGGTATGGGACGCAACCGGTCACGCCACCGTGGTGACGGTCGGCATGCAATCGCAGTTTCTCAAGCCGGCGCATGTCGGCGATCGCATCGAAGTCACCCCGCAAATCGTGCGGCGGACGAAGTCGCTGGTGTTCGCGCGCGGGGATTTCATGGTGGAGGGCGAGGTGATCTACACCGCAACCAGCCTGTGGAAGGTGCTGGCGAACCGCTAGCCTTGCGCACAGCGTAAACGGCTTCTTTACCATGCTGGCGCAGGCTCAATTGGCGATTTCAGGATCACCCGCATGCGTGACCGCGCGGCCGAGCTGGTGTTCGGAACGGTTCAGCTTGGATTGCCCTATGGCATCGCGAACCGCACCGGCAAGCCGTCGCGCGAGGATGCCGTCGCGCTTGTGCACCTGGCGCTGGAAAACGAAGTCCGCACATTCGATACCGCGCGCGCCTATGGCGACAGCGAAGACGTGCTGGGCGCGGCGCTGAAGGGCCGCGCGCGCATCGTCACCAAGCTCGGCCCGCTCGCCGATCTTGTCGCCAGCGCAACACGCGATGAGGTGCGCTCAACGGTCGACCGCAGCATCAGCGAGTCCCTGTCGGCCTTGCGTCATGGCCGTCTCGATTGCCTGTTGCTGCACCGCGCCGAGCACTTGACCGCCTTTCGCGGCTTCGTCTGGGAACGGCTCAAGGAGCTGGCCGCCGACGGAACGATCGGAACGCTGGGCGTTTCGGTGCAGTCGCGATCGGAGGCGCATGCGGCATTGATGCGGCCCGAGGTTCGCCACATCCAGCTGCCGTTCAATCTGCTGGACTGGCGCTGGAAGGCGTCCGGCGTGATCGATCGCATTCGCGAGCGGCCTGACGTCACGGTGCACCTGCGCAGCGTGTTTCTCCAGGGATTGCTGTGCTCCGGCGACGCCACACTGTGGCCGCCCATGCCGGCGGTCGATCCGGTTTCGGTCATCACCTGCCTGCACGCCTTCGTCCGCACGTTTCGCCGGTCGGGCCTCGCCGACCTGTGTGTCGCCTATGCGCGCGCGCAAGTGTGGGCAAATGGCATTGTCATCGGCATGGAAACGGAAGAGCAGCTGCACGCCAATGTGTCGCTCTTCGGGCGCACGCCACTGACGGCAGATCAATGCGCGGAGATCGAATGCTGCCTTCCCCGTGTGCCGGTCGAACTTCTCAATCCCGCACGATGGCCCAAGCGCGAGCACCGGCATGCGGCCTGAAAGCGCGCTGCAGAAATTCCGGCTGGATGGGCGCATCGCGTTCGTGTCCGGTGCCGCCGGCCATCTCGGCAGCGCCATGGCGTGGACGCTGGCGCAGGCCGGCGCGCATGTGATCCTCAACGGCCGCACGCTTGAGAAGCTGACCGCGCTGCAGGAGCAGATGAAGGACGCCGATTGCTCGGCGGAATGCGCGGCCTTCGATGTGGCGGACTTCGCTCGGGTGCGCAATTATTTCTCCGCGCTGCCGCGCCTCGATATTCTGGTCAACAACGCCATCTCGATGCGGCCGGCGCCGATGGCAAAACTCGAACCTGCCGCCTTCGATGAAACCTATCGAAGCAGCGTGGTTGCCGCGTTCGAGGCAACACGCGCGGCGTTGCCCGCCCTGCGCAATGCGGTGACGCGGGCCGGCCAAGCAAGTGTCGTCAACATCGCGTCGATATACGCAACCGTGGCACCCGATTCCCGCATCTACGCAAAGCCGGAACAGGCAAGCCCCGTCCATTACGGGCCCGCCAAGGCGGCGCTTATCCAGCTGACGCGCCATCTCGCCGCCGAGCTCGGCCCGGAGCACATTCGTGTGAATGCGCTGGTGCCCGGGCCATTCCCGCGGCCCCAGGTGACATCCGACGATCCGGAGTTCGCCACGCGCCTCGCCGCCAGGACGATGCTGGGCCGCACCGGCGAGGCATCCGAGATCGCCGGCCCGCTTCTCCTTCTTGCTTCATCTGCCGCAAGTTTCATCACTGGTGCGACAATTGCCGTTGATGGCGGCTGGACGGCTTGGTGAGATAGAAGGAGCGGGGCTGATGAATATGGCGTTCCTGTCTTCCTTCCGAACCGGCCGCGACACGGTGTATCCGGAGTCGCTGCGCGAGCAGCTGCATCATTTTCCGCTGCTGGCGGACATCGGCGATGCGGCGCTGCGCAAACTGCTGGCCGAAGCGAACTGGTTCGGCCTGCCGGGCGGCACGCTGCTGGCGCGGGACGGCGAGAACAATCACGCGCTTTTTCTCGTCGTCACCGGGGCGCTCGGCGTGTTCGTGGACGATGAAACCGGCGGCAAGCGGCTCGTGGCCCATGTTCCTGCCGGCGAAACCGTCGGCGAGATGTCGCTGATCTCGGGCGAGGCGCACACCGCCCAACTCGTCGCGCTGCGCGATACCGAACTCCTGCGCGTCAGTCCGAAGGCGTTCGATTCGCTGATCACGCGGCATCCCCGTGTGATGCTCAATCTCATGCGCATCATGGTCCACCGGTTGAGCGAGACGACGCGGCAGCCCGCCGATCATTCGCGGCCCAAGACCTTTGCCCTCATCCCGGTGCAGGACGGTCTTGCCGACGAGCAGATCGCCGGCCGCCTGGCCGCCGCCCTGCGCGACATGGGTTCGAATGCCGCCGTGCTTCGCTCCGACGTCGCGGACGAAACGGCCGAATGGTTCAACCGCTTCGAAGCGGCGCACGATGTCGTGTTCTATCGCGGCGATGCGCCGGACAGCGCATGGACCCATCTCTGCCTGCGCCAAGCGGATCGCGTGTTCCTGCTGGCGCGGGCAGACCGTCCGCTGCCGCTGAAGCCGCTTGATCTGCCCGCTTTCAAGGAGCGCGCGACAGGATTGCCGCAGCTGCTGCTGCTGCATCCGGAAGGGCGTTCGCAAAATCTTCCCGAACATTTCGCGCTCCGCAGCGGATTGTTCGAGTCGCACCATCATGTGCGCGCCGGGCGTGGCGAAGACGTGCGCCGCCTGGCGCGATTTATTGCCGGCCGCGCTGTCGGTCTGGTGCTGGCGGGGGGCGGCGCGCGCGGCTTTGCCCATATCGGCGTGATCAAGGCGCTGATGGAGTCCGGCGTGCCGTTCGACAATCTCGGCGGCACCAGCATGGGCGCCATCATCGCCGCGGGGCTCGCCTGCGAGTGGGGCATCGAGGAGCTGACCGAGCGGATGCGCGCGGCGTTCGTCGAAACCAATCCGTTGTCCGACTACACGCTGCCGCTGATCGCACTGGTGCGCGGCAAGAAGGTTTCCAACCTGCTGGCCGAGCATTTCGGCCAGATCCGCGTCGAGGAATTGCCGAAGCCGTTCTTCTGCGTATCGTCGGATCTGACTTCGGGCCGCATCCACATCCATCGCGACGGCAAATTGTGGCGCGCGTTGCGCGCGAGCGTGGCGTTGCCGGGGATCCTGCCGCCCGTCACGCATCACGGACATCTGCTGGTCGACGGCGGCGTGATGAACAACCTGCCGGTCGATGTCATGAAGCTGACGGCGAGCGGTCCGATCATCGCTTCCGACGTGACCGGCGAACTCGATCTGCGCGCGACCGACGAGCGCTACGGCGAACGTCCGGTGTGGTGGCTCATCTGGGAGCGCATGAAGGGCACGCCGTCCATCGTCTCGATCCTGATGCGCTCGGGCACGGTCGGTTCGGAAGCCCAGCGCCGGCTGGTGCGCGAGCAGGCGGATTTCCTGTTCGAGCCGCCACTGGAAGATGTCGGCCTGCGCGACTGGAAGAAATTCGATCGTGCCATCGCCGAAGGCTATGCCCACGCCATGACCATGATCGAAAAGCACGGTCTGCCCCTTACCAACGTATGGACCGAAGGCCCGGCCGTGATGCTGCCGCAGCGCGAGACTTTGACTGCCGTTTCGCCGTAGCGGGCTCTTGTGGTTCAATCATCGAATTCGAATCGAGAGGGAACGCCCATGGCTGCACGCAAACGTCGGACCAAATCGAAAGCACGCAAGGCGGTGAAGAAGGCGCGGCGCGCGGTGGCCGCCAAGGCGCGTTCCACGAAGAAAAAGGCGAAGAAGGTTGTGCGCAAAGCCGCCAAGCGCGTCTCGAAGAAGCGCAAGGCTGCGAAGCGGACCGTCAAGCGCGCGGTGCGCAAGCGGGCGCCGAAGAAGGTCGGCCTGAAGGACGTCGCCAGCGCGGCCGCCGATGTCGCATCAAGCGCCGGCCGCGTGGTCGCCGCGCTGCCCGACGCCGTGGTCGGCATGGTCACTGGCCATGAAGGCGGCAACGGCTAGCGGACCGCGTTGCCTTACGGTGCCGGCTTGCAGACAGATGCGTAGGTGAGCGGCTTTCCCTCGCGCCAGGGATGATAGCTGTTGGCGAAGCGGATGCGTTCGCCGTCGGAGGGATGCGTGGCCCGAAAGATCAGGAAGAAGGTGTCCCAGTCCGCCGGATTCTTGTCGCGCGACATGTAGCCGGCTTCGAGCTCCGCCAGGGCCCGGTTCTCATGGGTCAGTTCCAGCCCGAAGCGATCCGCCTCGAATTCGATATGCCGCGCAAAGACATTGAAAAGCGGAAGTGCGCACAGCCAATACGCTGTCATGATCAGGATGATCAGCGGCAGTGATGCGGGATCCGACAATTCCTTGAATCCCATACGCCGTCCAAAGCGCGCGATGGCGCCGCGTCCGATCCGGTCCGTCAGCCAGAAGCCGGTGAGCAGCAGGACTGCGATGATGGCGAGCGCCTTGTAATTGTCGCCCATCACATAGTGCTTGAGTTCGTGGCCGACGGTGAAGCGGATCTGTTGCGGCGTTTCGTTCTTGAAGATGTCGCCGTCGAGGATGATGCGATTGGTCGGGCCAAGACCGACGACGGTGTCGTCGTCGCCGCCCACCAGGACGGGAATGTTGTGCACGCCGCAGCGCGCCGCGAGCGATTCGATCTGGGCGTAGAGCGTCTTGTCCTTGAGCGGCTCGTAATGCGTCGTCAGCGGCGAGACCCACACCGGCAGCACCGCCAGCACCACGAACGCGACGGGCACGAGGGCCACGGCACCATAAAGCCACCACCGCCGCGGGCTTTTGCGGATGAGGGTGTAGGGAATCCA
>Ga0335083_10007226_pt1 | contig 13724 bp, 8 predicted proteins | sample Lox_Sample_42_FD_206716 | JGI IMG/M metagenome (GOLD analysis project Ga0335083, IMG submission 206716) | Soil microbial communities from Loxahatchee National Wildlife Refuge, Florida, United States - Lox_Sample_4.2 | ecosystem: Environmental > Terrestrial > Soil > Wetlands | place: USA: Florida...
GATCACGACGAACGGAATCGCCCGGAGCCGCACCGTACGACCGATGGGATCGATGCCGGGCCCGAAGAGTTTGTCGGAAGCCGTCTGCCCGAGCACGATGACTTTCGCGCCCGTGTCCACCTCGTCCGGGCCGAACGCGGAACCGAGCGCGATTCTCCAGGCGCGGATCGAGAAGTAGTCCGGACTCGTGCCGACGACGCCCGTCGTCCAATTGGCCTGATCGGAGAGGATGGTGATGCGAGCGCTCGCGGCGGGCGCGGCCGAGCGCACGGCGCGCGCCTGGGTGCGAATCGCCGCGAGGTCGTCCCAGGTGAGCGTCGGCATCGAACCGAAGCCGCCCATCACGCCGCCCGACGAGGTCGAGCCCGAGAGCACGATGAGCATGTTGGTGCCCATCGTCGCGAACACGCCTTCGACACGGGCGCGCGCGCCTTCGCCGACGGCCACCATCGAGATGACCGAGGCGACGCCGATCACGATGCCGAGCGTCGTGAGCAGCGAGCGCGTCTTGTTCCGGCCGAGCGCTTTGAGCGCGAGCGGCAGGGTTTGCCAGAGCTTCATGCGACCCTCGGGACGGGAGCCGCGCCCGCCTCGTCGGCCTGCTGAGCTCGATCGGAGACCAGGCGGCCGTCGCTCATCACGACGACGCGCGAGGCGTAGCGCGCCACGTTCGAGTCGTGGGTCACGTAAGCGATGGTGAGTCCCTCGCGCGCGAGCCCTTGGAGGACGGCCATCACGCCCGCGCTGTTTTTGGAGTCGAGGTTCCCCGTCGGTTCGTCGGCGAGGAGAAGACGGGGACGGTTGACGATGGCTCGCGCGATCGCGACGCGCTGCTGCTGGCCGCCCGAGAGTTGCGAAGGGTGATGCTGCGCGCGATTGGCGAGCCCCATGCGCTCGAGCGCCTCGAGGGCGCGCTGGCGTCGCTCGGCGCGCGACACCCCGGCGTAGATCAAGGGCAATTCGACGTTTTCGAGCGCGGAGGTGCGCGGCAGGAGATTGAAGTTCTGGAACACGAAGCCGAGCAGCTCGTTCCTGATCTCCGCGAGCTCACCCGGCGTGAGCCGTGAAACGTCGCGTTCCGCCAGGAAGTAGCGGCCCGAGGTCGGCCGATCGAGGCAGCCGAGGATGTTCATCAGGGTCGACTTGCCCGAGCCCGAAGCGCCCATGATCGCGACGAATTCCCCCTGCGCGATGTCGAGACTCACGCCGTCGAGGGCGTTCAGCACGTCGTCGCCGAGCACGTACGTCTTCATGAGCGACTCGACGCGGATGAGCGGTGCTTCCGACACGCTGTCTCCTCACGGCGCGCGCTTGGCGCCCGTCTGCATTTCGACCACGAGCGCGTCGCCCGGCTTGAGCGGTCCCGAAACGAGCTCGCTGTAGGTTCCGTCCGTGATTCCGGCTTGCACGACCAGCGGCACCGCGTTGCCCTTCTCGACGCGCCAGACGATCCGATCGTCCGGCGTGACGACGGCCGGCAAGGCGCGACCTTGCGTGAGCGCCGGGATCGAGGTCGCGTCCGGCCGAAACCTGAGCGCCGCGTTCGGAATCCGCACCGTGGCCTCCGCGTTCGCGTACATGAAGGAGACGTTGGCCGTCATGCCCGGCTTGAGCAGCCGTTCGGAGTTGTCGACGTCGACGACGGCGTCGTAGGTGACGACGTTTTGCAGGGTGAGGGCGTTGTCCCGCACTTGGCGGAGCCGGCCCTTGAAGACGCGCTTCGGGTACGCGTCGACCGTGAACGTCGCCTCCATGCCGGCTCGGATCTTCCCGACGTCGCCCTCGGCGACGTTCGTGTCGACCTGCATGCGCGTGAGGTCCTCGGCGATCGTGAAGAGCGTGGGGGCTTGGAGCGCCGCCGCGACGGTCTGTCCGACATCGACGTTGCGCGAGATGACCACGCCGTCGATGGGGGAGATGATCGTCGTGTATTTCAGGTTGAGCTCCGCCTGGGCGCGTGCGGCCGCGGTTTGATTCACGTTGGCGCGCGTGACGTTCAGGTCGGCGCGCGCGACGGCCAGGTTCGCTTCCGCCGTTTCGAGCTCGGCGCTCGTCGCGAGGCCCTCCTTTTGGAGTGTCGCTGTGCGGGCATATTGCTTCTCCGCGTTGACGACCTGCGCTTCGCCCCGCGCGACGCCCGCGACCGCGGCTTTGTAGTTCGCGGCGGCTTGATCGGCGGCGGCCCGAAACAGCGACGGATCGATGGTCGCCACGACCTCGCCCTGCTTCACGGTCGAGCCGAAATCGACGAGCAGCGACTGGACGCGACCGGACACCTGGCTGCCGACGTTGACGGTGACGAGCGCCGAGACGGCGCCGTTCGCCGTCACCTTCGCCTGAATCGGGCCGCGGTCGATGCGCGCGGTGTCGAATTGGAACGCCGCCGGTTTCGGCGCGCGTTCCCAGCGGACGGCTCCGACGACGGCCGCGACCGCGAGCAGCGCCACGGTTCCGTATTTCGCGAGCCGGCGTAAGCCCGCACGTTTGGCGACTTTCGACGCCGCGGAGGTCGACGGTGTGAGGGACGGCTCGAGGCCGCCGAGGGCCGCATGAGTCATGAGGTGTGCTCCGGGGTCGATGTCGAGCGTCGAGGGACGGTGAGGACGGGGACGGGCGCGAGCCGCACGAGCTTCTCCGCGACGCTGCCGAGGAGCAGGTGCGAAAGGCCCGTGCGCCCGTGCGTGCCGATCACGAGCAAATCGTGGCGGTCCGCGCCGAGCTCCTCGAGCAGCACGGCGGCCGGGTTTCCGCCGAGCAGTCGAGTCGTGAGTTTCACGCTCGGAGGAAGCGCGAGCTTCTGCGTGAAGGCATCCATGTCCGCGCGCGCCTGCTCGCAGACCATGTCGACCAGCGAGCGAGCGCTGTCGCCGTGGCCGACCCTCGTGTCGTCGCCGACGTAGGCGGGGCGTTCCCAGACGTGCACCACGTCGACGCTCGCGCCGAACTTCGACGCGAGCTCGACGGCGAGGGCGAGCGCCTTGGCGGAGCACTCCGAGTAATCGACGGGGACCAGGATCGAGCGAACGTTCATCGTCATTTCCGAGCGCTGCGTCGCCTCCAAAGCAAGCTCCGATCCACCGCCCACGGCGCGCGGCGCCGAGCCCGATTCGGCTCGCCGAAGCCGGCTCCGCGTTCCCGGACGAGCAAAACCTGCGCGACGGCGAGCCCCGCGCGCAGAAGTTGCGCCCCGCCCGGCGGACTCGGCGCAAAACGCGCATGCGCACGGCCGGGCCCGTGATTTGCACTCGCAGCCGGCATGACGACGCCGCTCTCGACGGAGGTGCGCCACGAGCTCTCGAAGCAGCACGCGGCGCTCGAAGAGACGCTGAAGCGATTGAACGAAGCGGCGGCTTGTCCCGACCCGCGGGTGCTCCAGCAAGCGTGGTCGAGCTTCGAGGGCGACCTCCTACGTCACCTCGAGCTCGAAGAAAACACGGTCATCCCGCTCTACGCGGCCGCGCACCACGACGAAGCGCACGCCCTCTTGTCGGAGCACGACCGCATTCGTGACGTGGTCTTCGAGCTCGGTCTGCGCTGCGATTTGCACGCCGTGCGAAGAGCGTCCATCGAGCGACTCTTGCGGATGCTGCGCTCCCACGCCGAACGCGAAGACGCGAGTCTCTACCGTTTCATCGACACGCACGCGACCGTCGATACCCGCCGTCACTTGCTGCGCCTCCTCGTGAACACGGTGCAAGCGGAGATCCACCCCGAGGGTTCCGGCAAGCCGGGCCCCGTGTCGCCCTCGGCGTGAGCGGCGCGCCCGGCGGCGCGCTCAGGCTTTCGGCGCCAGGATGCGCACCACCGCGGGCAGGGCGTCCGGCGTGACGGAGATCGAGTCGATGCCCGAGTCGGCGAGAAACGTCGCGAAATCGGGGTGGTCGCTCGGAGCCTGCCCGCAGAGGCCGACCTTGCGCCGCTTCTCGTGCGCGCGTTCGATCACGAGCGCGATCGAGCGCATCACGCCCGGGTCCCGCTCGCTGAAGAGCGGCGCGAGAATGTCGGAGTCGCGATCGATGCCGAGCGTGAGTTGCGTGAGGTCGTTCGAGCCGATCGAGAAGCCGTCGAAGAGCTCGGCGAACTCACGGGCGAGGATCACGTTGTTCGGGATCTCGCACATGACGTAGACCTCGAGCTCGTGGTCGCCGCGGCGCAGGCCGTTCTTTTCGAGCTCGGCGAGGACGCGACGGCCTTCCTCGAGAGTGCGGCAAAACGGGATCATCACCTTCACGTTGGTGAGACCGAGCTCTTCGCGCACGCGCCGAATGGCCTGGCATTCGAGGGCGAAGCCCTCGCGATAACGCTCGTCGTAATAACGCGACGCCCCGCGGAAGCCGATCATCGGGTTTTCTTCGTGCGGCTCGAAGTCCGCGCCGCCGAGTAGCCCGGCGTACTCGTTGGTCTTGAAATCCGAGAAACGGACGATGACCGGACGCGGGTAGAACGCCGCGGCGACCTCGGCGACGCCGTGAGCGAGCCGGTCGACGAAGAACTCCGTGGGCGTCGCGAAGGCGCCCGTGCGCTTGCGGATCTCGGCCGACGCCTCGGCGTTCGTCACGCGCTCGGGATGCACGAGCGCCATCGGGTGCACGCCGATCGCGCTCGACACCATGAACTCGATGCGCATGAGGCCGACGCCCGCGCTCGGCAGCTGTCCGAGCAAGAACGCGTTTTCCGGATTGCCGACGTTGAGCATCACCGGCACGCGCGGCTCGGGGAGCTTCGCCGGGTCGACTTCGGAGCGCTCGAAATCGACGTGGCCGGCGTAGACCTTCCCGTCGTCGCCTTCGGCGCACGAGACGGTCACCTCGTCGCCGGTGGCGAGCGTGCGCGTCGCGTTGCCCGTGCCGACGACGCACGGAATTCCGAGCTCGCGCGAGATGATTGCCGCGTGGCACGTACGCCCGCCGTGATCGGTCACGACGGCGGACGCTCGACGCAGCACCGGTTCCCAGTCGGGGTCGGTCATCGGCGCGACGAGGATTTCGCCTCGCTCGAACGAGGAGAGTTCGGAGGGCGAGCGAACGACGCGGACCTTGCCGGCCCCGACTTTGGCGCCGACGCTCTTGCCCTGCACGAGCACGCGGCCCTTGCCGCGCAGGTGAAACATCTCGAATTTGGGCGGGCCGCTCTGCGTGTGCACGGTTTCCGGCCGCGCCTGCACGACGAAGAGCTGGCCCGAGCGACCGTCCTTCGCCCACTCGATGTCCATCGGCGTGGGATGACCGGCGCGCTCGGAATAGTGCTGCTCGATACGCACCGCCCAGCGCGCGAGGGTCAGAATTTCGTCGTCCGAGAGCACGGGTGTGCCGCGCTTGTCTTCGGGAACGCGCTCCTCCGTCACGCTCGCTCCGCCGGCGCCGTAGACGAGACACACGTCCTTTTCACCGAGCTCGCGCCGGATGATCGCAGGGTAGCCCTTCGCCAGCGTCGGCTTGTGCACCCAAAATTCGTCCGGATCGACGCGTCCTTGCACGACGGTTTCGCCGAGACCGAACGCGCCCGTGAGCACGACCACGTCGCGAAAGCCGCTCTCCGTATCGAGCGTGAAGATGACGCCCGCCGAGCCGAGGTCGCTCCGCACCATCTTCTGCACGCCGACCGAGAGCGCCACCGTACGGTGCGAAAACCCGCGTTCCGCGCGATACACGATGGCGCGATCGGTGAAGAGCGACGCCATGCAGTCGCGCACGGCTTGGAGAAGCTGCTCTTCTCCCCGCACGTTGAGGTACGTCTCCTGTTGTCCCGCGAAAGAAGCGGTCGGCAGATCTTCCGCCGTCGCGCTCGAGCGCACGGCCACGTCCGTGGCTTCCTCTTCGTAGCGCTTCGAGAGCGTCCGGTACGCTTGTCCGATCCGCGCGGCGACGTCGGCGGGGAGCGGCGCCGTTCGGATGCGCTCCCGAATGCCGGCGGCCACGCGTGAAAGCGCGTGGAGGTCGCTCACGTCGAGAGCGTCGAGCTCCGCGTAGATGCGCTCTTCGAGCTCCGCGCGCTCGAGGTGCCGGCGAAACGCGGCGGCGGTGATCGCGAAGCCGTCGGGGACGCGGATGCCCTTCGGCTCGAGGCTCGTGATGAGCTCGCCGAGCGAGGCGTTCTTTCCGCCGACCTCGGCGACGCGGGTGATGTCGAGCTCGCGGAACGGAATGACGTGGACGGCCGGGGCGGTGGCGTTTGCTGGCGACGGCATGGGGGCTCCGTCCGAACGGAGTGCACGCCGTATGCCAGCAACGTCGTGCTCGTTCGCCCGAGTTTCGCGCGGTACCGACGCGCGCGCGTGCGCCCGCACGCAAACTTCGCTGAGTCAGCCGCGAGCGCTGCAGCTTCTGCGCGCTCGGAGCCGGCGCGCGGTGGCTTCCCCGCTCGCGAGCGTCACGACCACGGCGAGAACGAGCGGCAAGGCCGCGCTCGGCTCGAGCGCTTGGAGCGCGAGCGTGCTGCGGAGCGGCCCGAGCGCGACACACAGCACGGCGAGTCCGACGCCGGCGCCGATGGAGAGGTGCAGCCAAGCGTTCGAGCTCGCTTTGGGGCCGAGCCGGCGCGCCGGATACGCGCTCAAGAGCTTCGCCAACGACTCGTAGAAGAAGACGGCCGTCGCCGTCGCGCCGAGGCTCGTACCGAGCGCCGGAAGGAGTGCGAGGAGCGCGAGCCCGACTCCGCCCTTGAAGCCGCCGTCCACCAGGATGAAGCTCGTGGTCGGCCGATCGAGCAGGCTCGTGCCCGGCGCGAGCGGTCGCTCGAGCATGACGTTCGGCCCGCGATCCACGGCGAGCGCGAGGGCGGGTGGCCCGTCCCCCAGAAAATTGATCCAGAGGATCTGGAGCGCCGTCAGCGGGAGCAGCACGCCGCCAGCCCGGGCGCGGAGGCCGAGAAACATCGAGCCGACCGCGCCGCCGAGCACGAGGATCGTCAGCGCGACGTTGCTCGAGGAGGTGTAGCGCACGAAGTTCACGATGTTCCGGTAGATCACGCGTCCTTCCTCGACGGCAGCGATGATGGTCGAGAAGCGATCGTCGAGCAGCACCACGTCGGCGACTTCGCGCGCGACTTCACTCCCGCGCTGTCCCATGGCGACGCCGACGTCCGCCTTCTTGAGCGCGGGGGCGTCGTTGAGTCCGTCGCCCGTCATCGCGACGACTTCGCCTTTCGCCTGCAGCGCCTCGACGATGCGAAGTTTGTGCTCCGGGAGCAGGCGAGAAAAAACACGAATCTCCTCGAGCGCGGCTCCGAGCGCGGCCTCGTCGAGCGCGTCGAGCTCGGTGCCGGTCAGCACGCGGGTGGACGAGATGCCCACCCGCTCGCCGATGGCGCGCGCGGTCGCGGGATGATCGCCGGTCACCATCAGCACGCGAATGCCGGCCGCTTCGGCCGCGCGCACGGCGACGCGAGCGTCGGGGCGTGGAGCGTCCCAGAGCGACACGCAGCCCAAAAATCGGAGCTCGGCGTGGTTCGCGCCGCGGCCCGTGGCGAGACCGAGCACTTTGAAGCCGCGCTCCGCCTCGGCCTCGGCGAACGCCTCCCACTCGTGTCGCGACTCCGCGCCGAGATCACACGCCGCGATGACGATCTCGGCGGCGCCCTTGAGGTAGCGCTGGAGCTCGCCGCCGGCCCGCTCGACGATGACGCTCATCGAACGCTTTTGGCTGTCGAAAGGTTCGCTCGCGACGCGCGGATTGGCGCTGCGGAGCGCGACCACGTCCGCTCCGCGCGCCGTCGCGTATTCGAGCAGCGCGCGCTCGAGCGGGTCGCCGGCGCCGCGCGCGTGGTCGGCGTCGTTCGCGAGGACGAGCGCGAGCAGCGCTTCGGGCTCGTCGCGGCTCTCGAGTCGTTCGACGACGAGGTGATTCGACGTGAGCGTGCCGGTCTTGTCGGAGGCGATCACCGTGACGGAGCCGAGCGCTTCGACCGCGGCGAGGCGCCGGACCACGGCCTTTCGACGCGCCATGCGCTCCACGCCGAGCGCGAGGGACAGCGTCATCATCGCCGGCATGCTCTCCGGCACGATGGCGACGGCGAACGCCACGGCGAACATGAGGACGGCGGGGAGCCGAGCGAGCCCCTCCACGACGAGACCCGCGCCGACCAGCGCGACGCTGAGCGCTCCCACGTAACCCGCCAGGCGTCGCCCGAGCGCGTCGATGCGGAGCTCGAGCGGGGTCTTCACCGACCCAATCCTCGAGAGTGACGCGGCGAGGCGGCCCATCGTGCTCGCGGGCCCCGTCGCCGTGACGACGAGCTCGGTTCGGCCTCGGACGACCAGCGTTCCACTGTGAAGCTCGGCGGAATCCGCCTTGTCGATCGGCAGCGCCTCGCCCGTGAGCGACGACTCGTCGACGGCGAGGGCGCTCGCCCGGCGCGCAATGCCGTCGGCCGGCACGCGGTCGCCCGCCTCGAGTCGAACGAGGTCCCCGGGGACGAGCGTGACGGCGGAGACTTGCTCGAGCGTGCCGTCGCGCTCCACCCAGGACAGCGGCGCCGCGAGCTTCTCGAGCTCGTCGAGCGCGCTCTCGGAGCGGTACTCCTGAATCACGCCGAGGCCGGCGTTGAGCGCGAGCACCGCCAAAATCGCGAGCGCTTCGACAGGAGCGCCGTGTCGCCCGTCGTAGAACCAGACGAGCACGTCCATGCCGAGGGCGAAGAGCAGGAGCAGGATGAGCGCGCTCTCGAGTTGCCGCAGCAAGCGGCGCAGGAACGACGCGCGTTCGGGCGGCGGCAACGCGTTCGGTCCGAAACGCTCGAGGCGCGCGAGCGCTTCGCGCCGCGTGAGGCCCCTCGTCGTTTCAGGCGGCGCGGCCACGGCTCTCCACCCGCTCGGTCGCGTGCTCGCGGCGCCGGTTCGAGCGCCACCCCTTGAGCGTCATGTCGGCGAGAAGGATCACGGGAAACGCGAGCAGCGCGCAAGCGAAGCCCCGCGGCGTCGGTGGTGCTTGACCGAGCGCGCGCGCGAGCCACGGGACGAAGAGCAGCGCCGCGACCAGGCACCAGGTGACGGGCAACGCGGCGACGAACAGGCGATTGTTCCGGAGCGGCACCGCGAACGCCGGCCGCGACGCGCTCCGGCACGCGAAAGCGGTGGTCGCCTGCCCGCAGACGATGGCGACGAAGGCGGCGCCCGAAGCCGCGGCGAGCGCCGCACCGCTCGGCGCGTTCGGCGGGCGCCAGCCGAGCTCGAGCAACACGCCGGAAAAAGCCGCCATCGAGACGACCGACTCGAGCGGACCGAAGAGCGCGAAGGCTCGCAAGAGGAGCCCCGCGTCCACGAGCCGCCGCCCGGCGCGCGACCCCTCGAGCGCATGGGGGCTCGGCGGCTCGGCACCGAGCGCGAGCGCGGGCAATTGGTCGGTCAAGAGATCGAGGCACAGGATCTGGAGCACGCCGATGGCGAGCGGAAAGCGGCCGCCCGAGAGCGCCCAGAAGACGAACGGAGTGAGCTCGGAGACGTTGTCGGTCAGGTGATAGGTGAGGAAGCGGCGAATGTTCGCGAAAGCGCCGCGCCCCTGCTCGACGGCGAGCACGATGGTCTCGAAGTGGTCGTCGAGCAGGACGAGGTCGGCCGCGGCGCGCGCCACGTCGGTGCCGGACTTGCCCATGGCCACGCCCACGTCCGCTTGTTGCAGCGCCGGACCGTCGTTCACGCCGTCGCCGGTCATCGCGACGACGTGGCCGCGCGCCTGGAGCGCCTTCGCGATGGCGAGCTTTTGTTCGGGTGACACGCGGCAAGCGACGACGCCGTCGCGGTCGACGAGCGCGCCGAGCAGGGCCGGATCGGTCGGTAGCTCGTCGCCGGTCACGACGAGCTCGGGTTCGAGCCCGACTTGCTCCGCGACCGCGCGCGCCGTCCCCGGGTGATCGCCCGTGACGATCGCCACGCGCATCCCCGCCTGGCGACAGCGAGCGAGCGCCGCTCGCACCTCGGGACGCGGTGGATCGAACAAGCCGACGAGTCCGAGCAGCTCGAGTCGAGCCTCCGCGTCGGCGGCGCTCTGCGGCGGCGCCGACGCGAGCGCCCGAGACGCGACGGCGAGCACGCGCAGGCCGCGCTCGGCCATGTGCGTCGCGGCTTCGGCGGCGAGGGCGGCGGCTTGCGGGTCGTCGCAGAGCGGAATGAGCGCGTCGGGCGCGCCTTTCACGAACACGTGCCGCGCGGTCACGATCGACATCCGGCGCCGGCGCGGATCGAAGGGAAACCGCGTGAGCTCCGGCTCAGCGGCTTCGTCTTTTTCGAGCTCGAGCCCGAGCCGCAACGCGAGCGCGTGAACGCCCGCTTCCATCGGATCACCGCGCGACGTCCACTCGCCGTCGCGCTCGAGCGCCCGACCCGTCGAGGCTCGCGCGCCCGCGAGAGCCGTTCGCTCCGCCGCCGCGCGGGCTTCGGGCGTCGCCTCGACGGCCGCTCGAGGCTCGTAGCCGCGGCCGGCGAGCTTGCAGGTGCCGCGCGGTGTCCAGACTTCGACCGCGCTCATCTGGTTCAGCGTCAAGGTTCCCGTCTTGTCGCTGCACACGAACGTCGTCGAACCGAGCGTTTCGACCGCCTCGAGCCGGCGCACGAGCGCGCCTCGTTTGGCCATGCGGTTCGCGCCCATGGCGAGCGAGAGGGTCACCGTCGGCAGCAAGCCTTCGGGGACCAGCGCGACCGCGACGCCGAGCGTGAACAAGAAGTCGTCACGCCACGGCAGGCCGACGAGCGCGGCGACGGCGAAAAAGACGACGCCGATCGCGACCGCCAGGAGGGCAATCACGCGGACCAACCGATCGAGCTCCCGAGCGAGCGGCGTCTTCGGGCGGATCTGGCGCTGGGTCAGCTCGGCCACGCTCGCGAGCCGTGTCGAGCCGCCGACGGCCGTCACGCGCGCTTCGGCTTCGCCTTCCACGACGAACGTGCCCGCGAAGGCGCGATCGCCGTCGTCGAGCGCGGCCGGCACGCTCTCGCCCGTGAGCGTCGACGTGTCCACCGTGACTCCGCGCGCGCGGGTCAGCGCCACGTCCGCGGGAATGCGATCGCCGGCCGCGAGGAGCAGCACGTCACCGACCACGACGTCCTTCGCGTCCATTTCCGTCCAGCTGCCGTCACGGCGCACGAGCGCGCGACGGGGCAGGAGCCGCTGCAGGCGCTGCGCCGCTTTCTCGGCTCGATGCTCCTGCGCGAACGCAAAGAGCCCGTTGACGACGATCACGACGAAGATCGCCACGCCGAGATCGGGCATGCCCCCCGCCACGGCGAGTCCTCCCGCGACCCACAGCATGAGCGCGAAGAAGTGGACGAATTGCGCGGCCATTCGCTTCCAGGCCGAGGGCGGCGGAAGCGCGGGGATCTCGTTCGGCCCGTCGGACGCGAGCCTCGCCGCGGCGGCGTCGTTACTCAGCCCTTCGAGCCCCGCGCGGTCGGAAAGAGCGGCCGAGTCGGTGAGCATGTCTCGCGTCGCCCGTTGCAGGATGCGCGCCTGGACGCCGCCGCCGCCGACCGCGTCTCCGAGCGCAACCCGTTCGCGGGTTCGACGACGACGCGCAACTCCTGCGCGCCGAGCCCGACTCGTGGTCGGTCACGGCCGCCGAACGCCGCGCCCCTCGCGAATCGCGCAGGGCACGCCGGCCCGCCACGGCTCACGCGCTCGGGCCGTCGTCGGACGCGAACTCGGCGACCAGGCTCTCGAGCAGCGCGAGCCCGGTCGTGATCTTGTGCAGAAACGACGGGGTGTGCGGCACCAGCAGGAAGCGCGGATGGCGCGACCAGAGCGCGTGCAGGCGCCGATCGATGGCGACGGCTTCACTCAGCGATTCGGTGCGCACCGGGTTCCCGCCCTCGATGGATTGGCCGGCCACGGCCGCGGTCTCGAAGAAGACGACGGCGTCGTAGCGGGCGAGCTCGTCTTCGGCCGTCGTGCCCATCGCCGCAAAGAAGTCGTGGTCGCCTTCGGGCCAGTAGGCCGCGCCGTCGACGGTGCCCCGGTCGCACAAGAGCACGCGGTCGCGAAACAACGCGGACTGCACGTTCTCGAGGTTGTGTTGAACGTGGAAGATCGCTCGCTGCACCGCGCGCTGCGCCTCGGCGTCGTGCGTCCGCGGAAAACCACCGGTGAACAAAATGGTCGCGGACTCGGGCACGACGACGACACGCTCGCCGAGCTCGCGCCGGAAGAGCTCGGCCGCCGTCGTCTTCCCGCCGCCGGGGCCACCGGTCAGCACGAGGCGGCAACGGCGTCCGGCGGCCAAAGTGCCCGGTTCGGCGGGTTTTTCGCTCACGTTCATGAGAACGTCAATCGCACGCGGTACACGCCTGCGTCGAGACGCGTCTCCACCCGCTCGCCGCTCTTGTGGAAAATCCAGAGCATCCGGCCGTTGTCGGCGAGCACGTCCGCGGTGAAGCCGAGGACGCCTTCGGCCTTGGCAATCTCGAGCAGGCGCGCGAAGAGCGCTTTGCCGAGACCCTTGCTCTGGAACCGGTCGATCACGACGACCGCGACGTCGGCGAAGCCCGTCGCCCCGTCGAGGTCGTAACGAGCCATGCCGACGAGCTCGCCCGTGTCGGCGCCTTCGACTTCGGCCACGAGCGCCATGCTCTGCTCGTAGTCGATGTCGGCGAGGGCCATGATCTCTTCGCGGGGGTGGCACTTCTTGTAGCCGAGGAAGCGCTGATACGTGCTCTCGTCGGACAGGCGATAAAACAGATCCTGCAAGAGCTCTTGGTCGGCCATCCTGACGGGGCGGATGCGCACTCGCTCGCCGTCGTGCAGCGCCGCGGGTGTCAACGAGTAGCGCGGCGTCGCGCGCGGCACCCGCTGGTCGGCGAAGACATAGTGCTTGTTCTTCGCCGCGCCGAGCAGGTCGGCCCGAAAATCGGGGTGGGCGATCTCGATGAGCGCCGTGGCGCGCTCGCGAATGCTCCGGCCCCAGAGGTCGGCGACGCCGTACTCGGTGACCACGTAATGCACGTCGCCGCGACTCGTGACGACGCCGGCGCCCTCCTCGAAAGCCGGCTGAATCCGGCTCACGGTGCCGTCCTTCGCGGTCGAAGGCAGCGCGATGATGGGGCGCCCCCCGCGGCTCCGAGCGGCTCCGCGAATGAAGTCGACTTGCCCGCCGATGCCGGAAAAGAAGCGACCGCCGATCGTGTCGGCGGCGACTTGCCCCGTGAGATCGACGGCGAGCGCCGAATTGATCGCGACCATGTTGTCGTTCCGGGCGACGATCAGTGGATCGTTCGTGAAGTCGCTCGGCCGGAGCTCGACGACGGGGTTGTCGTTCACCCACTCGTAGAGCCGGTTCGTGCCCATGACGAACGAAGTCACGATCTTGCCGGGTAGCAGCGTCTTCTTGCGGCCGGTGACGACGCCGGCCTCGACGAGGTCGACGATGCTGTCGGAGAGCATCTCGGTGTGGACGCCGAGGTCGTGCCGGTTGCCGAGCGCTTTCACGATCGCGTGCGGGATCTTGCCGATGCCGGTCTGGAGCGTCGCGCCGTCGGGGATCAAGCTCGCGACGTGTTTGCCGATGGCGAGGCTCGTTTCGTCGAGCGGATCGGGGGCGAGCTCGGGAACCTGGGTGTTCACGGGGACGAGCCAGTCGATGTCCTCCACGCGGACGAGCGAATCCCCGAACGTGCGCGGCATGAGCGGGTTCACTTCGGCGATGACGAGGTCCGCCGAGTCGACCGCCGCGCGCACGACGTCGACGGAGACGCCGAGACTCACCTGCCCGTGGCGGTCCGGGGGCGTCACCTGCAGCAACAC
>Ga0335083_10007228_pt1 | contig 13723 bp, 13 predicted proteins | sample Lox_Sample_42_FD_206716 | JGI IMG/M metagenome (GOLD analysis project Ga0335083, IMG submission 206716) | Soil microbial communities from Loxahatchee National Wildlife Refuge, Florida, United States - Lox_Sample_4.2 | ecosystem: Environmental > Terrestrial > Soil > Wetlands | place: USA...
GAGCAACCAGTGCGGCTGGCAGGGCGTCTATGCGCGACACTAAGTTTCAGCCAGATCGAGGAGATCATGGCGCAAGGTGCGAGTGGCTATGTCGATAGCATCCGCTGGCAATGCGCGCAGGCACACACCGCCATTCAGCAAGTGTATTTCGACTATTCGGCTGAGTCCGCACTGGTTTCATGAGGTAGAAAAGTAGCGCCGGCAACTTGCCGGCTGCCGCGAGGGCGTCTCGCCGCTCGCACGAAAGCGAGAAGAGATCGCAGTGATATATTCAGTCCGCCATGTCACCACATTTCGTTACGAGCCCGCCGTTCGCGAAAGCGTGATGGAGGTCCGGTTGCAACCGCGCAGCGACGGAGAACAGCGCTGTCTCAGCTTCTCGCTCGACGTGGATCCCGCGGCGAACGTCATGCAGTACCGCGATTTCACGGGAAACACCGTCCATCATTTCAACATTGCCGGAACGCACAAGCTGGTCAGAGTCACGGCCCAATCGACAGTGGAAATGCATTCCGTCCCCGCACCTTGCGGGAGCAATAGTGGCGACTGGGCCGATCTCGATGCTCTCGTGGCGGGCAACGATTACTGGGAGATGCTGTTGCCCAGTCACTTCGCTCATTCGAACCCTCCCTTGGAGCAACTCGCCCAGGAACTCGGCGGCGACCGCCGCGACAATCCGCTAACGTTGTTGACGGAGCTGAACGAAGCAATCTACAAGTTATTCGCCTACGTGCCGAACAGCACCAAGGTGGATTCACCCATCGAAGAAGCCCTCCGCGCCCGGCAGGGAGTCTGCCAGGACTTTGCCCACATCATGATCGCGCTGGTGCGCCGGCTCAACGTTCCATGTCGCTACGTCAGCGGTTACATGTTTCATCGTGACGAAACGGAAAAGGATCGCTCGCTGGAAGGAGCATCGCATGCCTGGGTGGAGGCACTCGTCCCAGGTCTTGGCTGGGTAGCATTTGATCCGACGAACAATCTGGTCGGCGGCGACCGCCACATTCGTGTGGCAATCGGACGCGACTACGCCGACGTCCCTCCGACCCGCGGGGTATACAAGGGCGAGGCGCAGAGCGAACTTAGCGTGGCCGTGACGGTCAGCCCGGCCGATAGGATCGCGCCAGAACCCGTGACGCCCAGTTTCGTCGTCCGCTCAAGACCAGTATTGGCGCGGCCCTCCGTCCGGTCGGAGCAAGAACAGCAGCAGCAACAGTGAATTCGGGCATCGGGAAAAACCCGTCGAGCATAGCCCAATGAGGGCACGCACCCGTCTTCACGACACAGTTTGCAGTGTTCCAGCGATATAACCAGCCCGGCAAAGATACCGTTGGATCTTGCCGCTGGTGGTGCGCGGAATAGTCCAGGGCTTGACCAGAACCACCTGGTCGACGTGAAGGTCGTGGGTCTCGCTGATCGACGCGGAGATGCGGGTGGTGATCTCCTTCAGTTCCTCAGAAGCAAGGCGCCCATCCACTTCCTGCATCAGAATCAGCCGTTCGATGCCGTCACGCTGCACTGAAAACGCCGCGCCACTGGCCGGCTGAAGGGCAGGGTGAGAACGCTGGGCCGTGAACTCCAGATCGTGCGGATAATAGTTCTGGCCGCGAATAATGATCAGATCCTTGATTCGCCCTGTGATATAAAGCTGCCCGTCACGCAGAAAACCGAGGTCTCCACTTCGAAGGAACGGCCCCTCGCCCGTCGCTAAATGCGCGGAGAAGGTTTCTTCCGTCTCCTTTGGCCGTCCCCAGTATCCGGCCGCAACGCTCGGCCCGGAAATCCAGACTTCGCCCACGCTATTGGCCGGAACAGTTCTCGCAGTCGCGGGATCTACGATCCGAACATCCTGAGTGCCGGCGGCATGTCCGCTGCTCACCAGCGTCATTTCCTCATCGTTCGCGTTCGGCGGCTCGATCTGATCCTTCTCCAACGCGGTTCGCGAAACCGTTTGGAACTGCATTCCAGTTCCGTCACGATCCATCCCCGTAGCCATCAACGTCGACTCGGCGAGCCCGTAGCAGGGATGAAAACTGCTTCGCCGAAATCCGCAGCGCGCGAACTTCTCACTGAAGTCATCAAGCGTCTGCTTGCGGATCGGTTCAGCGCCGTTGAAAGCGATTTTCCAGGTACTGAGATCAATCTCACTCATCTCCTCATCGCTGACACGGCGAACGCATAGATCGTATGCAAAGTTTGGTCCCCCACTGCAGGTCGCGCGCAAACGAGAGATGGTCTGCAACCACCTCGACGGCCGCTGCAGGAACGCTACTGGAGACATCAGACACACGGGGAATCCAGTGCAAAGCGGCTGCAGAATTCCGCCGATCAACCCCATATCGTGATATGGCGGCAGCCAGAAAACGGTCGAACTCGTAGTGTCGAGAGGGAAGTTCTTCTCGATTGCGGCGGTGTTGTCCACAATGTTGCCGTGCGTCAGGGTCACGCCCTTCGGAGATGCGGTGGATCCCGAGGTGTACTGCAGAATCACAGGAGTCTCGGGCGTGATCTTCGGCACAGCGAATTCCAAGGATGGGTCGGGCCGGATCTCGTCCGTAGCGATACGTGCCAGATTCGCTAGCGGGCCCTGCTGCTGGCGAAACATGCCCTTGGGGGCGTTCAATAATTCGCGCGTAGTGAGCGCCACCCTTGGCTGGGCGTTCGCCATGATCGATTCCAGCCGCGACAGCGGGCGATTGGGCCGTGGTACATACGAGGGAACCGAGATCACTCCCGCATACATGCAAGCGAATAACGCAATCACATAGTCCAATCCGGGCGGATATATCAGCAGCGCCCGGTCTCCTGGGGCACACTGTTGGAGCAACCTCGCAGCCGCGGATCGGGCAATCGTGTCGAGTTCCGCATAGGTAAGCGAATGTTCTTCCTGGCCATACAGGAATGTGTAAATGCGCTCTCCGCCCTGTCGGGTGGCTCGTTCCCGTAAGATTTCAACAAGAGTACTGCAGGTGGTCAGCAAAGCAGTGGGCCCCTTCCAGATTTCGTGCCCTGGCAACTCCAGGCGCAGGCGTGGATTCTACATGCCCGGCGAATTCTGACCAAGAAAATGTTGGTCATCCTGGCTTAAAGTCGCGGGTGCTGGAAACCTGGATAGAGAAGGAAGACTCTTGACACGCTAGTTTATTATGTTCGTAATAAACATTGGAACCGTCATCCCCCCCTCGGCGGTTCTGTTTGGGGCGTTCCTCGTAGTTCCCTCGCATTCTGAAAATTTTGGTTAATGGCAAGATTGAACGACGCTACCTACAATTCGCAGGCAGCAACTCGCGCTAGTCAAGAGGCCCAAAGATTGCAGCGGCGTATTGCCCTTTGGGTCGTGATCATCCCTTTTGTTGCTCTCCTGATAGGGATCGTTTTGCTATCCCGCTCAGCGGTCGGACGCATCGAGATTTTGCTCCTGCTGGGCATGTACTGGGCCAGCCACATCGGCGCTGGGCTTGGCTTTCACAGGTATTTTTCCCATCGCTCCTTTCAGACGACGAAATGGTTCAGAGGGCTCCTGGCGATTCTCGGATCTATGGCCGCTCAAGGGCCGGTCGTGCAATGGGCCGCCGCTCATCGACGTCATCACAATTTCAGCGATCACCAGGGCGATCCGCATTCGCCGCTACTGCATGGGACTGGCGTTATCAATACGCTGCGCGGGTTGTGGCATGCGCACATGGGTTGGCTCTTTGAACCCCAAGTCTACGATTGGGTTCACTACGTGCCTGACCTCGTCAAAGACCGAATGTTGATGAAGCTGAACCGGTTCTATTTTCTCTGGGTGTTCCTGGGACTAGCCCTGCCCGCACTGCTCGGTTACTGGCTCATTGGAGGATGGCGTGGGGCAGTGGACGGCCTGCTTTGGGGAGGGTTGATTCGTATCGCTCTCGGCCACCATTCTGTCTGGAGCGTGAACTCCCTGTGCCACATCATCGGAACCCGGCCATACCGCAGTAACGACAACAGCCGCAACAATCCATTCCTTGCGATTGCGGTTTTCGGTGATGGCTGGCACAACAATCATCACGCATTTCCGACCTCAGCATTCCATGGCCTGGAGTGGTGGGAGATTGATCTGCACGGGTATTTTCTTCGCACGCTGGCTCTTTTCGGTCTGGCGTGGGACATCAAGCGCCCTTCCCGAAGTGCGCTTCAGCAGAAGTTGCGGTCGAAGACCGATGTTGCTTTGGTAGCCTAACTTTCGAGTCAAAAGGGGTGTCCGTGGGATTGCTAACAAAGTTACTGGGGAAGAAGGAAGAGATTTCGCATCAGCCAATCGAACTCCGCACCGAAGCCAGCATTCAACAATGGCTGGTTACGCGCATCGCTGGGATCGCTCAGATCGGGCCCGAAGAAGTGGACATGGATCGGCCGTTTGCGGAATTTGGAATGGATTCCATGCAGTTGTTCGAACTTTCCGGCGACCTGCAGAAATTTCTGGGACACGACGTCTCCGAAATCGTCGCGTGGGATTATCCAACCATCGCCAAGCTCTCGTCCTATTTGAGCTCGCCGGAATCGCTCGTCCCGGCTGGCGAGACCGTCGTCCCTGAGGAGTTGGCGGGTATGACCCTGGATCCCCAGGCAACGGAGCCGCAGCGATGAGCACAGTATCGACGATGCGCAAGCCTATCGCAACGGCACGTGACGGCATGCGGCTGCAGCGCCTTGTTGCATTCCTGGTCATGGCAATGCCTATTACAGGGACCGGCGTCGCGATCTATCTGATTGTCCGCAACGGCATCGGAGTAGTCGAGATCGCCAGCTTCTTGTTCATGTACCTGGTGACGATGGGAGGCATGACGATCGGCTTACACCGTTATTTTGCTCACCGGTCCTTCGAAACGGGCCCTCGCATGCGCGTAGCGCTGGCGATCCTGGGTTCGATGTCGACGCAGGGCCCCCTTCTCTCGTGGGTTACGATCCATCGCAAACATCACGCGTTCAGCGACCGTCCTGGCGACCCGCATTCCCCACACGTTCATGAGAACAAAGTCTTTGGGATGCTGAATGGCCTATGGCACGCTCACATTGGCTGGATGTTCACTGAAAACTCGGCCGACTGGAGTTTTTCTCGTGACCTGATGGGAGATCGCAAATTGTTCTGGGTTCACCGCACATATCTCTATTGGGTCGCTCTCAGTTTTCTGCTTCCCGCCGTACTGGCGGGCGGTCTTACCCGCAGTTGGTCCGGTGCGGCTTTAGGTTTCTTGTGGGGCGGATTGGTCCGCTGCTTCGTCGTCAACCAGGCGAGCTGGTGCGTCGGATCGATCTGTCATTATTTCGGAACCCGCCGGTTCGATACGCACGATCACAGTGCCAACAATTACACGGTCGCGGTATTCACGTTCGGCGAAGGTCTGCAGAACAACCATCATGCTTTTCCCAGCGCCGCGCGCCACGGGTTGCGGTGGTGGGAGCCAGACCTTAGCGGAACACTCATCTGGCTGCTGTCCGCAGTGGGACTGGTCTGGAATCGCTACCATCCTTCCGATGAATCGATCGAAAAGCTGCGCAAGGCGGCGTAACTTAAAGTCACACGGATGAGCACCCGAACCCGGGGCCCGTTTGCTTTTCTATTTTCCCCTCCTCACTGTTGCCGTGTCCGCACGAAAGGAACAGGCTGAATTGCAACCGATTGCGATCATCGGCGCGTCTTGTCGGTTCCCCGGCGCCACCGGCCTCGAGGAATTCTGGCAATTGCTTCGCGAGGGTCGCAATGCGGTCGGCATGGTTCCGAAGGACCGGTGGGATGCCGGCGCCGCATTCGATGCCAATCCCGCTTCTCCCCTGAATGTCGCCATACGGCACGGTGCTTTCATCGAAAGCATCCGCGAGTTCGATAGCGCCTTCTTCGGAATTACACCTCGCGAAGGCGCTGCGATGGACCCCCAGCAGCGCCTCTTGCTCGAAACGGCCTACGAGGCCTTCGAGGATGCCGGCATTTCAATGGAGACGCTTGCCGGATCGAAGACGGGGGTCTTCGTCGGCATCGGTCCCGGCGACTACGGCCGCATGGGGGCCCGCCTCGGGCAAGAGATCGATGCTCACTACGTCACTGGAAACTTTCTTTCAACAGCGGTCGACCGCGTCGCCTACTTCTTCGACCTCCGCGGCCCCACGATGGCCGTTGATACCGCTTGCTCATCTTCTCTGGTCTCATTGCATCTGGCGTGCCGGAGCCTGGATTCCGGCGACACGGATCTCGCCCTGGCAGGGGGCGTAAATGCCTTGCTGGCGCCGACACTCAGCGTCTCTCTTGCGAAAGCCGGAGCCCTGTCGCCAACGGGCCGCTGCCGCTCGTTCGACGCAGACGCCGACGGTTACGTGCGTGGGGAGGGTGCGGGTTTCGTAACCCTGAAGCGCCTGGAAGAAGCCGTCGCCGCTGGCGACAGGATCTATGCCGTGATTCGCGGGACTGCCGTCATGCAAGGTGGACGCCGCAACGGCCTCACCGCGCCCGGTGGATGGGGCCAAGAAGCTGCGATGAAAGCCGCATGGCAAGCCAGCGGCGTCTCTCCTACACAGGCTGCCTACGTGGAAGCGCAAGGCACTGGCACTTTGATGGGTGATGCCATTGAAGGCAACGCGCTCGGTAAGGTCTTCGGTCCGCGAAACCGTGATGGCCTCTGCCGTATCGGCTCCGTCAAAACAAACATTGGCCACTTGGAAACCGCTGCCGGAGTCGCCAGCCTGATCAAGGTGGGGTTAATGATCTCCCACGGCGAGTTCGTACCCAGCCTCTACCCACAGAAACCTAATCCTCACGTCAATCTCGAAAAACTAGGACTCACCGCAAAAATAGACAATGAAGTTTGGCCGGCAACACCGACGGCGCCGAGGGCAGCTGGCGTCAGTGCATTCGGCCTCGGTGGCACTTACGCCCACGTTTGTCTGACTAGCGTCGAGCCGCCTTCCGCGGGGGCCGAGCTTGAGTCTCCGCCGGAGCGAGGCTTCCTGATTCCAGTCTCGGCCCGCCATCCAGACGCACTACGCACGCTGGTTGAAGAGACAGCCCGTCTGTTCGCGAATGCGGATCCACTCAATGCCCTGGAATATTGCCGCGCCGCGGCCCTGCGCAGGACACACCTCGAGTATCGAGTGGCGTTCGCCGGATTATCCGCCGCGGATGTTTCTATCGCCATGGCGGATTGGCTAAAGAGATCGAATGCTGACTTGACCAAAGGGAGCGCGCGCCGAAGACTCGTGGTCTTGATTCCGGAAATTGACGAGTATCGAAATGGCGTTGCCGCGTGTGCCACCTTGGAGGTTCGCGGCGCGCCCGGCCGGGAACAGAACCAGAACCTCACCTCGTCGCTGGCTCTACTTCAACTACTGAAACATTGGGGAGTGCTCGTATCGACGCAGTACAGCTTCGCTGACGGCCGAGTCATGGCACGTACGGACGCCAGTACTGCAGCCGATGGTCCCGGCTCTGCGATCGAACTGGAAGACTTGAGAAGGGCAGGGAACGATTTCCTGGACCTGACTCGCGAGAAATTCTTAGGCAGATTGTTACCACTGGCTCGCGGCGGATCCGTGCTTACCGGATTCTCGGAAGACGAGCCCGCATTGCTGACTCCACTCCGACTCGCAGCCGAACTCTACCGCCTGGGATATCCCCTCGCGTGGGGCGAGGTCTATCCCGGAGCCGTCAAGCAAGTTCGCTTGCCGCGCTATCCGTGGCAGCATCAGGTCTGCTGGCGAGAGTTTGTCGGCTCCATCTCTGATGCAGCACCCACGCCCGTTTTTACGCCACCAGGGGCGACATCCGACAGCAATCTCCAGTCTGTGCTCGCCCGCTTGACGGGACGCCCTCTGCACGAGATTCGTCCGGATGCCTCCCCCAGTGATTTGGGGATCGACTCATTGATGACCTTGGAACTGCAGGAAGAGCTGAGGCGCATCTCGGGACGCTTGCTTCCCGTTGAATCCCTAGTCCGCGTAAAAAGTGTTCGTGATCTGGAACTGCTGCTCCGAAATGAAACGGGGGACACGTCACCCCAGTCTGGGACCGATTCCACCGCCGCTCTTCGGGCCGGCGCTCTTCCGCCAGCCACTGAAGTTCGCGAAGCCTCTCTTGCCGAGTATGAGAAGATTGCCGCTCTCATTTATCGCAACGGCCTGGACACCAAGATTCGCGAGGAATGGGAGCACCTCTGGGTCAACAATCCGGTCTACAAGAGAGTCGAAAATTGGCCCATCGGGTGGGTTGCACAAGACGGCGGAGAAATTGTTGGCTTTCTCGGAAACATCCCCGTGAGTTACCACTTCAAGGGACGCGAGGTACTGGCTTCGAGCCTCCACGCATTTTCACTGGATGTCTCGCACCGCGGCCACGGACTCATTCTGTTGAATCGGCTCCTGCAATCACCGCCGGAGGTAGAGTACTTCGTCGGCACGACCGCCAACGCCAATTCTTCCAAGGTTCTCGATCGTCTCGGCGTGGGGCGCATTCCCGTTGGGGACTGGGAAAACTCAGCATTTTGGATCACCAACTATGACGGCTTCGTAACCAGCGCGGCCGTAAGAAAAGGATGGCCAGGATCTCTGGCAGGTTCCGCATCCCTTGGCCTAAGAATGTACGACAAGCTCTCTAAAACGTCGTGGCCGCGCCAGAATCATCAACTACACCGCCAAGCCCGCTTTGATGAACGATTCGACGTCTTCTGGCAAGAACTCCAGCAGGCCTATCCGAATCGGTTTCTGGCCACGCGGTCGCGCGAGATTTTGGACTGGCATTTCAAGTTTTCTCTCGCTCAGAATCGGGCCTGGATCGTGACCCACGAAGTCGGTGGCCGCATTCTCGCCTATGCCATTTTCCACCGTCAGGACCATCGCGAAATCAATCTGAAGCGAGTTCGCCTGGTCGACTGTCAAACCTTGCCAGAATCCGCTGATGCCCTACCCTCGTTGCTTGCGTGGGGACTCGAGCAGTGCCGCGACCAAGGCATCCACATGCTGGAAGCGTTTGGTTTTCGCCCTGACAAGCAACAGGCCATCGATCGCCTTGCACCTAGGCGTCGAAGGCTTCCCTCGTGGACCTATTTCCACAAAACATCTTCTCCATCCCTCCAACTCGAGATGCAAGACCCGCAGATTTGGGATCCTTCCCAGTTCGACGGCGACGCCAGCCTGTAACGCGATCTCTGATCCACACTATCGAGCCTTTCCGCCTGAAGATCGAGTCAGGAGAATTCCGGCGACGGTGTTCGTGTTAGCGATATAGCCAAATCTTCACAAATTGTTAACTCAGGCGTAACAATCGGGCGGTTATTCTGTCTGGTCGCTTGCGAACGCCTATAGGAGATACCGAATGACTTCGCGATCCAATCGCAAGGCCAGGCCGTCCCTTCTGGCCCTTTTGCTGCTTCCAGTTCTAGCCGCGTGTGGTGGCACTTCCTCCGGCACAAACTCCGGCACTCTGTCGGCGATTACTCTGCAGCCAGGTGCGGCACCCTCGATCGCGGTGGACGGAACGCTTAAAGTAGGCGCAAACGGAAGCTATCAAGAATCCGCAGGTAAGATTTCTTACCAGGATGTAACGAATTCCGCGGCGTGGAGCAGCTCGGACACCTCCGTTGCAACTGTGAATCGGGGCGTGGTGACCGGCACAGGGATTGGCACGGCCACGATTGCCGCCTCCCTTGACGGAAAAACGGGTACGACCGTCGTGGTCGTCGGACAAGCGCTCACCTTGGAAGTTACTCCGACCGTCGCGGGCACGTTTAGCGTATCCGCGAATTCAGACCGGCATTTTCAGGCCCTCGCACATTATCCCGATGGCACCGTGCTGGACCTCACCCTTTATACGATCTGGAGCTCAAACAATTCCGGAGTTCTGCTGTTTTACGACCCCACGGACTACACACACGCTCCCGGAGAAGCCACGCTCGTTGCCCCGGGGACCGCCACCGTTACATCCACCCTCGATTTAGAACACATAGGTTCCTTAGGCGTGATTGTGTACCCATAGCACGTTCCCCGTGTTAGGTCGTCCCGGCGTCCCCGTTTTTGCGGGGTCGCAAATATTTGCACACTGACGATTTGTCGTCCTCGTTGCATCGAGTTCGAATGCGTGATACGATCCGCAGCCGACCGTTGATCCTTTACGTTGGATCACCCCGCACACCGGTTGGTCCAGCCCGACGAAACCCCCCAAAAAACCTGACTAGGAGGAATGACGATGCACTCACGCAAAATTGTGGGACTGGTGTTCGTAGCTGCTACCTTGATGTTGCTTACACCATTCGCAAATGCAATCAACGCATGTGACAGTTTTGGTCAAGATTGGCAAATCACCCTTGCTGTGTTCGGCGGGACGTTCCCTGCGACGCAAATTGTTAGCGGCTGCCGCGATTGCAACAATTCCCTGGGATGCGGCGGAGCGCTTCCGCTGGATGGTGCTCTGGTTCGCGGCGGTGGCACCTCTATCTTTTCTACGACTGCATACAGCCCTACGAGTGGATCCTGCTTCAGTACCCATTGGACCGGCCAAGTAATCGGTGGGAACTCCATCAGCGGAAACGTATCGAATAATAATGGCCCGTTTGGGACGTTCACCATCACAGCAGGCAACTGTAGCGCCGCTGCGGCTGCTGCAGACCCGGCTCGTGCCGCACACGCATCGTGGAAACTTCCTGAGTAAGAGGATGTCCCGAAGCGTGTAACCAAATTACCTATGTTGTAGCCTTTCTAAACCAGGAGGCGAGAGGCACGCTCAAAGAGGTGTGCGGCTCGCCTCCGCCTTTACGGATTTTTTCGTATCCCGAGTTGCTCATCCAGTTGGAGTGATTAGCTTCACTGCGGTTCGCCTCTGAACTCCGCCTAACCGTGAGGTTTTTGCTTTGAAACCATTCCTAAAGCTCGCCCTGTGGCTGACTCTGTCGTCTGCTATCGCGTCATTCGCGCAGTCGCAGGCAGTGGCCCCCGAAGTCGACCAACGAGCGATCGCCACGCTAAGCAAAGCGCAAAAGGCAGTCGGCGGACTGCATCGGCTACAAGCCATTCGCGATGTCACCCGCACCGTCGAAATGTTGAACCTCGCCGCTGACGGGCGCGCTCAGGCCACCTCGCAGATCATCTTTCCCAATGTTCTTCGTTTGACGACTGACAGTCCACTAGGAGAGATCACTGCGTTCAGCGACGGCCACACTGGCTGGGTGTCTTCGGGCATGGGAGTCGATGACCATCTGCCAGATTGGCAGACCAAGGCCGCTCGCCAGGATCTCTTCCGCCAAATCGAGTCCCTCCTGCTGAGCGACCGGGACCTCGACAGGAAGGTTGAATTTGTCGAACATGGCCAGGTGGAAGCGCGGCCCGCGAGCGTGCTTCAGGTCTCCTCACAGACCGCCGGAATCATCCGTCTCTGGATTGACGATGCCACCGGCGATTTGCTCAAAATCGAATACCGGCGCATGGTACCGCGAGGGACCGGACCGCTCGTGACCGACTTCTTCTCCGACTATCGTTGGGTGAAGAAGACCCTTCGCATCCCCTTTTATGTCCACACGCTCAGCGATGGGCAACCTTACATGGATTTGCGGATTCTGCGCGTCGAGTACAACCGGGGTCTTCAGGCCGAGACTTTGGGGCAGAAACCTCAGCCAAAATAGCCTGAGCCGCCAGACCGCGACGTCATACTGAGAGCGATGGCAAGATTCGAGAGAAGCTGATGACCATCACGCTCCATCATTTGTAGAATCAATAGTTTACTGGCTTTTCAATGACCTAGAGGTTCAGGACTTTCAGGCATTAAGGGTTTGAAGCACAAATTAGCACGGGATTTGGTAGTGGCTGTTTAAAAACTGGAACGATGTGATCGGCGTCATAGACAACTCCTCCTTAGGAGATTACCTTTTCCCAACCCTGAAGGAACAGGAGATGTTATGCAATGCCGATATTGCCGGGGTAATCAAAAGGAATTCGCTTCGGAAGTGTGCATTCATTTCTCCGGGATCGACAATCATGAGGAACCGCACGTCTTTGAGTTTCCAAAGATTTTGGTCTGTCTGCAATGCGGCTTAGCATCTTTTAAGGTTTCCGAAAGCAGCTTGCCTCTGCTCGGAGACACCTCCCCGCACAGCAACAGAACTCCTGGGGCAACCGCTGCGAGACGGTGACGCAGGACTTCAGCCGGCTTTGCGCGTTATCAAGTCCGCATTACCTTCGCGGCACAAGTGTGAATCGAACTCAGCTCGAATCCGCAAGAGCACGTCGTCCACCCTCTCACCCGGCTTCGGTTCTGCCTTGAATGTTTGGCCACAACGGCTGCATTGGGATGAGATGTCCGGCTTCCGCATGTCAATGTTGTCGAAATGAAGATAGCGATGCACATCAAGCATTTTGTGCCCCAAAGACTGACGGACTGCGCGGCCCAATGCCGCGTGGCGGTTACCATGCACCATTTCAGGCGAGGGAATAAGATTCGCTTCTGACCGAGATTAGACCGCGCTTCAAGGCAAACAAGACCAGATCGGCGTTGCTCTTGAGATTGAATGCTCCCATGATATGTCGCTTGTGAAACTCCACTGTCTTTTCACTTACGTTGAGGACCGTAGCAATTTCTTTGAAGGTATGGCCCTCGGCGAACAACCGGATGAACTCGCTCTGTCGTTCGGTCAACTCCGTTCCGAATTGACGCACCCTGGCCTTTGCCTCGACGCAATCCTCAACTCTTAGACTGGGAGTCAGGTAGGATCGGCCGTGCAACGTCTCTTCAATCGCTTTGAGCACTTCCCGTCCGCCGCAACGTTTGAGAACGAAAGCGACGTGTCCTAGTTCAAGCGCTGCGGCAGCGAGATTTGCGTCGTCGAGCATTGTCAGAAACACTAGAGCCACTCTCGGTGTCCGCTCTCTGATTGTTCGGGCCGTGTCCAGTCCGTTCAAGAGTGGCATTGAGATATCGGCAACGACTACATCTGGCTTGAGCTCGATGGCTTGTTGCAGCATGGCCTGACCATCTGTTACGACCCCAATCACGGTGAAGGTTTTCGACAAGTAGGTGCTCAGAGTCTCTGCGAAGATTAAGTGGTCATCAGAAACGAGGATGCGGGGGCGGGTGTTCTGGCCCAGAGACGAGCATAACGCCGTCATACAGGACTCCAAAAAAATTCAGCCGCGCTGTGATTAGAGATCTGAGGCGTACCAATGTCTGTGAGGGTGATCACAAAAGGCAGAACTATTTTGTCAGTGCCGAAATATCGCGACCACGCTCAGACCTTTTGCCATCTGCGGGGGCGGTCGAAATGTTAAAACCCAATCCTCTACCAAGCCCGTATGCGTGGACTTGGGTTTGTTTGTCCTGGTGCTCTTGCCCGGACTTCACTTCTGGAGTACGACCGGCTAATCGGTCCTCAATCTCCCGTTTTTTGTTCTCTGCTAAAGTCCATGACCGGGTGGCGCATGGCGGACGAAAATCGTGATGATGGGTGCGCTGGGTAGCACGCGCCACTTACCGCGATTCCTTTGGATTACGTCTCTTGTGGCTTTCTCTCGTCCGTGAGGTTGTAGGGGTCCATGCCACAGGCGCCGGCACAAATTAAACGCAGATTCAGTGACAACGATCACAAAATGCAGTATTTATGCGGGTGTGTCCGTTCCGAGACATGGGTAACAGAACGTTCCGGAGACATGGGTTACACTTTTCGGCCCGAAGGGGGCGGAGAGGGGATGCCATGGAAGGAGCGTTCTGTGATGGACGAACGAATGCGGTTTG
>Ga0335083_10007229_pt1 | contig 13723 bp, 13 predicted proteins | sample Lox_Sample_42_FD_206716 | JGI IMG/M metagenome (GOLD analysis project Ga0335083, IMG submission 206716) | Soil microbial communities from Loxahatchee National Wildlife Refuge, Florida, United States - Lox_Sample_4.2 | ecosystem: Environmental > Terrestrial > Soil > Wetlands | place: USA...
CCACTGGCGGTGATCAGACCGATGCCGGTCCAGGCGCAGGCGTGAACCGAGGCGCCGAGATCGGCCGCGGCGATCATGCGATACCGCCACATGCTGGGCAAGAGCTCCAGACCGGCCGCCACCGCGACACGGATCGGCCCCGGGCTCGCCAAATTCACCAGGTTTTCGGGCGGCGACCCGCCGAACAAGGCGAGGAACAGGAAGAACACGAGCGCGAGTGGCGTGCCACCCACCCACACCAGCGCCAGGGCGCAGGCGGCGGCCGCGCTCGAGCCCGCCACGCCAGCGGCCAGCGCCGGAACGCTCGGCCCCGGTGCCCCGCCCAGCCAGAGGTCGAGTGCGGCGACGACGAGCACCGCGAGGACCGCGCCGGTCCAGGCCGCGAACCAGCGGCCGACGACCAGGGCACGGGGAGTGGTCGGATGACTCAAGGACAGGACCAGGCCCGCGCGGTCCTCCAACGACCCGGCGAGGCCGGCGGCGCAGGCAATCGCGCCCAGCATACCCACCCGCAGTGCCAGTGTCACCGCATCCCAGGAGCCCGCGAGCCGGCTCGCCGTCCAACAACCCCCGACGAGCACGCCCAGCCACATGCCCAGGGCGGAGCGGCACAACCGGGCGCGGAGCAATGACCAATCGGCAGCGGCGCAGCGGAGGAATCGCACGCGCCGATCGTAACCAGACCTGGCCGGGGGAGCGTCATCCGATCACCGCGGCTCGGATCGAATTCGCGCGTCGCACGCTAGCTTTCACGCCATGGCCTCCTCCCCGGCGCCCGAGCGTGCCGCTGCCCTCGTGTACGAAGGGTTCGAGCGCTATCAGCGCGAATTCCTGGAGGTCACCCGGCGGGCGAAGCTGCGGTTTGAGCGCCGGGACTGGCAGGGGGGACAGGCCGACACCCGAGAGCGTCTCGATCTCTACGAGGTCGTGATCCGCGACGTGGTGGCCGCGGTGGCACAGCTGTTGGGCCCGTCCAACCGGGAGATGGCCCTGTGGGCGGCGATGCGCGCGTCTCATTCCGCCCTGATCGTGGGCCATCCCGCGGCGGAGATCGCCGAGACGTTTTTCAACTCCGTCACCCGGCGCGTTTTCCAGACGGTCGGCATCAATCCCGCGATCGAATACCTCGATTTTCAATTCGAGCGGGTGTCGGGTGGCGGGGTGATGGCATCGGTGCCCTACCGCACCACACCGGTGCCACGGAACGCCGCGGCCGCGTTGCAGGCCGTGCTCACCGCCTGTGCGTTTGCAGCCTCCTTTGCCGATCTGGAGGGCGACGCCATTCTCGCCGGCCGCGACGTCGATCGGGCCTGGGCGGCGGGGGGCGCTCCCCTGCCCGTCGAAGCGATCGACGTCATCGATTCGGTCTTCTTCCGGCGCAAGGGCGCGTATGTGGTCGGCCGGGTGCGCGGCGGGGATCGGGTGATGCCCCTCGTCCTGGCGCTCACCCATGGCGAGAAGGGCATTGCGGTGGACGCGGTGCTGTGCGCCGAGGCGGAACTGAGCAAGATCTTCAGTTTCACTCGCTCCCATTTCCAGGTCGCGCTGGCGCGCCCGGCGGAAGCGATCGGGTTCCTGCGCACCCTGATGCCGATGAAGCCGGTCTCGGAGCTGTACAATGCGATCGGCTACCACAAACACGGCAAGACCGAGTTCTATCGCGACCTGCAACGCCATCTGGCCCGCACCACCGACCACTTCGAGCGCGCACCGGGGGCGCGGGGGATGGTGATGGAGGTGTTCGCCCTGCCCACCTTCGATGCGGTGTTCAAGGTGATCCGGGACACCTTCCCGCCCAACAAGCAGACGACGCCGACGGCGGTGAAGCGCCGCTACGACCTGGTGTTCGCCCACGATCGCGCCGGTCGACTCGTCGACGCCCAGGCCTTCACCGGCCTGTCGTTCCCCACCGCCCGGTTCTCGCGCCGATTGCTCGCCGAGCTGCTGGAGAGCGCGTCGCACAGCGTCCGCGTCGTGAACGATCAGGTAGTAATCGAGCATTTGTACGCGGAGCGCCGGGTCCGGCCGCTGGACCTATACATCGAGGAGGCCGGCCTTGCCGCGGCGTTGGAAGCGGCGCTGGATTGCGGCCAGGCGATTCGGGACCTGGCCGCGACCGGGATCTTTCCCGGCGATCTCCTGCTCAAGAACTTCGGGGTGACCCGGCACGGGCGGGTGGTGTTCTACGACTACGACGAGCTGCGGCTGTTGTCCGAGTGCCGTTTCCGGGATCTCCCGGAGTCACGGACTCCGGAGGAGGAGGTCGCCGACGAGCCGTGGTACTACGTCGGCCCCGACGACATCTTCCCCGAGGAGCTGGCCCGGTTCGCCCCCTTCAGCGGCGCACTCCGGGCGGCCTTCCTGGCCGCGCACGGGTGCATCTACCAGCCGGCATACTGGCGGGATCTGCAGACCCGGCAGGCGGCCGGGGATGTGGTGGACATCTATCCCTACGGCGAAGACCGCCGCCTGTCGCCCTAGACCGGATCTTTTGGGATCGCGCGTCCCGCGATGATGGTGATGTTGTCGCTGCCGCCGGCGTCCAGTGCCTCCTGCAACAGATCTTCGCAGACCTGCTTGGCCGAAGTCATGGTCGCGAGCTTCTCCCGAATCCGGTCGTCGGAGACTTCCTTGGTCAGGCCATCACTGCACAACAGGTGCACGATATGCCAGTCCGACCGGATGCGCGTCACGACCGGCGCGGCCTGGGGTCCGCCGATGGCGCTGGAGAGCACGTGCGCCCAGCGCGAGTTCATCGCGTCCGAACGGGTGAGCACCCCCTGCTCCACCAGGTCCTGCGCCATGGTCTGGTCGCGCGTGATCTGGTTGAGCTTCCCCTCGCGATACACGTAGTAGCGGGAGTCCCCGACCTGTAACAGGTAGATCCACGGCCACACCGCGAGGAATACGGTCAGCGTGGTCGCCATGCCCCGCAGCTCGGGGTTCTGGGTCCCCCGCTCCAGGAGATCGGCGTGGATCTGGAGCGCCGCCTCCTCCAGCGTGTTCATGAACGTGGTTTCGTTCGCGTCGGCGCCGTAGTACACCCGGGTGCTCTGGGCGACGTACTGGGTCACCTGCTCGAGCGCCAACCGGCTGGCCTCGCCGCCTTTCGCGCTGCCGCCTACGCCGTCGGCGACCATGGCGAGAAATGCGAGACGCTCGTCCTCGAGCGTCAGTTGATTCGCGCTGGGGAGGCTGGTGAGCATGATGTCCATGCGCTTGCGCAGGGACCCGAGCACGAAGTGATCCTGGTTGCTCTTCCGGACCTTCCCAGGATGGGTCAGGCCATAGACGTCGATCTCGTCGTCACGCGGCTTGCGACCGGCGACGATTGCGGATGAGGCTGCCATGTCCAGGCTCCGCGCAGTCATGGGAGGCTCCATGAAGTCGTACCCGGAAGATGGCCCGGGGTTGGGGAGATGGCTAGGGATCGCTGCCGCGACGTTTCCCTTCCGCCGTGGCGCGCAGGACCGCGTCGGTCAGCGGGCCGGCGCCGAAGCGCACTGGATCGGCGGCGGGGAGCCCGGTCTCGGCCGCCGCGCGCGCCACCGCCGCACGGGCATCCGCCTCCGGCATATCGTAGGTATTGAGGCAGATCCCGATCACCCGCGTCGGATGCACCGGATGCGCCGCCCGCTCATAGATGTCGATCATCTCGCGGTACGACGGGATCTTCACCCACGGCTCGCGGCCGTGGTAGTCCCCGATGTAGTCGCGTGTCGTCTGATGGCACAGAATCAGTGCGTCGGGACAGCTCCCGTGAAGCAAGCCAAGGGTCACGCCCGAGTATCCCGGATGAATCAGGCTCCCCTGCCCTTCGACCAGGATCACGTCGGCGTCCTGCGCGGCTTCGAGCACCAGCTGCTCAGCGGCCCCCGCGATGAAATCCGCCACGACCGCGTCGACGGCGATCCCCCACCCCTCGATGAATATCCCCGTCTGTCCGGTGGCGACGAACCGGGCGCGCGACGCACGGCGCACCAGATCGTCGCGGACCTCCAGCATCGCCGTCATCTTGCCGACGTTGCAATCCGAGCCCACCGCATGCACCACGTAGGCCGCGACCTCGGCGGCCCGACCGTCGGCGATGGGAAGATTGGCGGGCGGCTTCCGGGCGTCGAGGATGCGCACCCCGAGCTTGTGGGCCAACGGGCCGAGCTCGGGGTCGTCTCCGATGAACGTGTGGAGCCCGCTCCAGATCTCGAGCCGCCGCTCGATGGCGAGCCGCAGCCAGCTCTTCCATTCATCCGGGAGCCGACCCCCCGCCGGGGCGATCCCGATCAGGATGGCCGTCGCGCCGCCGCCCAGCGACAGTCCGCGCTCGAAGTCGCCGACGACCGGGATGGCGCCGCCGAACCCCAGCACATCCTGGACGGTCTTCCCGGCCGTCGTCCGGTCGAACACGCCGACGATGCGCTCGGGGAAGTAGCGGATGCAGGAGTTCGCGGTCTTGGACGTGAGGGGGCCGAATTGGCCGTCGGCGACGATGAAGAACCGATGGTCCGGGCGGGCTGGCATGGGGCGGGAATTTAGCGCGGGAAGACGCCGGGCGGATGCGGCTCCCGATAGATCTCCGCCTGCAGCACCTGTCGCACGACCACGAACGTGACGACGAGCAGCGGGACGGCCACGACGAGACCGATGGCTCCGAGCAACACCCCCATGACGAGCACGCAGGCGATGGTGAGGGCCGGGGGCAGGGCGACCGACCGGTGCATGATCAGCGGGGCCACGAAATTCGCCTCAATGATGTGCACGACGACGCCGAGCGCGAGCACGAGCACCGCCCGCAGCGCGTCGCCGCTCCCCAGCACGACGATGGCCGGCAGCAGCGTCGATACCATGGTCCCGAAGAACGGCACAATGGCTACGAGTCCCGTGAACAGCCCGAACGCCAGCCAGTAGGGGACCCCGAGGATCCACAGGCCGATCGCCGTGAGCACGGCGAGCACGGACATCGCCAGGAGCTGGCCGCCAACCCAGTCGCGCAGCCCTCCGCCGGCGTCCACGAGCACGCGCGTCGCGACGTCGCGGTGCCGCGGCGGGATCAACGCGACCAGCCCCCCGGCGTAGAGCGCGGGTTGGCGGGCGAAATACAGCGCCATCACCAGGACGCTCGCCGCTTCGATGAACACGATGCCGCCCGCCGTCAGATACGGCAGGAGCGAGCCCCGGAGGAAGTCGGCCGCGTCGCTGATCATCCGAGCGACGATTCCCGACTGGGGGTCGGCGAGCTCGGTGTCCCGCAGCAGCGGAGACCGGCCGGCCCACCGGGCGACGACGGCCTGCGCATCGGTCAGGATCTGGGGCGTGGCGGCGAGCAAGGCGCGGGTCTGATCGCGCACCGGCGGCATCAGCAACGCACCGAGCGCCGTGACCGCCGCGAGGGTCCCGACCAGCGCGATGGTCAGTCCCAGCGGCCGGGGGACCCGGAACCGCCGCTCCAAAGCGTCGGTGATGGTGGAGAAATAGACCGCGAGGAGGACCGCCAGAAACACGAGGAGCAGAACCGGCACGACCCGGATGATCAGCCAGATGACCAAGGCCGCAATAAAGAGCGCCACGAACGTGGCGCCCGACAACCGGTCCTGCGCGGACTCGCTGCTCAGTGGCCCGGCCCGCCGTCGTCATCATCGACCAACTCGGCGTCGGCCGCCCCCTTGCCGAGTTGTTTTGCCTCGGGCGCCGCCCCGGCGCCCAAGAGCCCCATCTTCTGCTTGAGCGCCAGGAGCTGCTCGTCGGCGTCGGCCTTCTCCAGCGATTTGAACTGGTCCATCAGGGAATCGCCGGACAGGTCGTCGTTGACTTCCGCGGCCGCGATGAGCCGGCGCTCTTCGTGCTCGATCTGCTCCGCCATGCGCTCGAAGGTCTCGAAGGCGCTCTTGTCGGAGATCGACGACATCGTCTCCTGAATCCGCTTGTGGGCTTCCGCCCGTTTGGCGCGGGCGATCAGGATGTTCTTCTTGCGCTTGGCTTCCTCGATCTTGTCGTTGAGCTGGCGCAGCGAGAGCTTGAGCTTCTCCGTCTCTTCCCGGTGCTTGACCCACGTTTCGTGCAGCTGCACGGCATTCTGGACGTGCTCGTTGTAGCGCAGCAGGGCCTGCTTGGCGAGGTCGTCCCGCCCCTCGCGCACCGCCAGCTCGGCCCGCTTCTCCCACTCCTCGGCGAGCTTCTTCTCCTGCTCGGCCTGCGCGGCGAGGCGTTTCTCATCCGCGATGGCTGAAGCCACCTGTTGCTTGGCTTTCGCCAGCTGCCCCCGCATGTCGGTGATCAGCTGGTTCAGCATCTTTTCCGGGTTTTCGGCACGCGAGATCAGGTCGTTGATATTCGACCGGATCAGCGTGGACAGGCGGTCAAAGAGCCCCATGGGATTCCTCGAGAAGTGGATTGGGGCCTACTGCCCCGCGCCCAACCGGCGCTCACCGCGCCCGGCCAGCATCCGCTCGGCAAAATCTAATCGTTCGGCCAGCTCAGACACTTCATGGGTCAGGACCCCGACCCGCTCTTCCAACGCCGCGACGTGAGACTCGCTCCCCGACACGTCACCGGTCGTATCCCCGATGCCCCAGCGCCGCCGCCGCCGTAACCGGATCCCTTCGGCGATCGCCTCGGCGATGGGCGAGCGGAAGAACCAGCGGGCCACAAACACGATTGCGACGGCGGCGATCAATCCCTCGAGCGAGTTCATGATCTGAACCGTCAAGAAGTTCGGATCGAACGGAATCTGGGGGATGGGCGGCGGCGCCGGCGCCGGGACCTGTACCATGACCATCATGTACGCCGCTCCTCCCCCCCGTGTTTCATTCAGGAACCCGCCCCCCGCGCGGGAGCTGCGTGGCCTCCGGGCGCTTGGCCAGGATCCGTTCGGTAAAATCCACCCGCTCCGCCAGTTCCGCCACCTGGCGCCGCAGGTCGTCCAGCGTCTCGAGAATCTCCTCCTGCCCTTGCAGTGGCGCCGGTTCGTGCGCCCGGCCCCGGATCTTCTCCGCATAGGCTTTACCGACCGGAGATAGCGCGATCATCCAGGCGAAGAACCCTCCGACCGCCACGATCGGGATGATCAACGCGATTGTGCCTTCCATGAGGTTTACCCCGGTGGCGCGAGGCGAGCCGCCTCACGCTGCTTGGCGAGCAATCGCTCGGTGAAATCGACCCGCTCGGCCAAATCGGCCACCTCCTGGCGCACCTCCCGCAATTCGTCGATCAGGGCAGCATGCTCGGCCGAGCCCGCCTCCCCCGCCCCGACTCCCTTATGACGGATCCGCTCCGCCAAGGCGGCGACGATCGGGCGAAGCAACAAGAACCCGCCTCCCATGACAATGATGGTCAGGAGGAGATCTCCCGGAGGCATCCCTAGCTCCATCTGATCACGGCGGCGCGAGCCGTTGCGAATCGCGGTTCTTGGCGAGCAGCCGTTCGGCGAAGTCCAGCCGTTCGGCCAGCTCCGCGACCTCACGTCGCACCGCTTCCAGCTCCTCAGTCAACGCTTCGCGATGCTCGGCCAGCTCGGCCCGCACGTCTTCTCCCACGGGTGTCTGTCCCTTGCGCCGGATGATGTCGGCAATGGCGCGACCGATCGGCGAAAACCCGAGAGCCACGATCGTGCCGCCACCGAAGATGAGGATGATGGCGAGGATGTCTTCCATCAAGGCCGCCCCGGGCCGAGGCGCTCGGCGTCCCGCGTTTTCGCCAACAGACGCTCCGTGAAGTCGAGCCGTTCCTCGGCCTCCGCGAGCCGATGGCGTAACTCCTCGACATCGGCCTGCAGCGCGGCGACCTCTTCCGCCGGCTGTCCTCCGCCGTATTTCCCCTCGATCCAACGTTGCTCGGTGTGCGACCAGCTGCGAATCCAGTCGGCAAGCGCCTTCCCGATCGGCCCGCGCAGTACTACTGCGGTGCCGACCGTAAGAAACGTGACGCTGAGCCCAACTACCGGTGTCCAATCCCCGCTCATATGCACGCCATCCCCCGGACCAACCTGCTGACTTAGTCGCCCGCTTGCAACACCTTCCGCAGGAATTGCCCGGTGTAGGAGCCTTTCACCTGGGCCACTTCCTCCGGCGTCCCCTCCGCCACGAGTCGCCCGCCGGCGTCGCCCCCTTCAGGCCCGAGGTCCAACACCCGGTCCGCCGTTTTCACCACATCGAGGTTGTGCTCGATCACCACGACCGTGTTGCCTTTGTCCACCAGCCGATGCAGCACCTCCAGGAGCAACCGTACGTCCTCGAAGTGCAACCCCGTCGTCGGCTCGTCCAGGATATACAGCGTCCGGCCGGTGTCCCGCTTGGCCAGCTCGGTGGCCAGCTTGACCCGCTGGGCTTCCCCACCCGACAACGTCGTGGCCGGCTGCCCGAGATGGATGTACCCGAGTCCTACGTCGTTCAACAGTTCCAGTTTCGAACGGATCCGGGGCTGCGCCTCGAAGAACTCCAGGGCGTCGGCCACCGTGAGGTCGAGCACGTCCGCGATCGACTTTCCTTTATACCGGACCTCGAGGGTCTCCCGGTTGTAGCGCCGGCCCTTGCACACCTCGCAGGGAACGTAGACGTCGGGAAGGAAATGCATTTCTACTTTCACCAATCCGTCCCCCTGACAGGCTTCGCACCGCCCCCCCTTCACATTGAAGGAGAAGCGTCCCGGCCCATACCCCCGGATCTTGGACTCGGGCAGGAAGGTGAACAGCTCGCGGATCGGGGTGAAGAGACCGGTGTAGGTCGCGGGGTTGGACCGCGGCGTGCGCCCGATCGGGCTCTGATCGATGTCGATCACCTTGTCGATATGCTCGAGCCCCTCGAGACGGGTGTGCGTCCCCGGCACCACCTTGGCCCGGTAGAAATGCCGCGCGAGGGCCTGATAGAGGATATCGGTGACGAGGGTGGATTTTCCCGATCCCGAGACGCCGGTCACCGCGATGAAGAGCCCGAGCGGAAACTCGACGGTCAGGTCTTTCAGGTTATGGTGCCGGGCGCCGACGACGCGCAGGATGCGGTCTTCGGCCACGACGCGCCGCCGCGGCGGCACGGCGATCCGCAGCTCCCCCCGGAGATAGCGGGCCGTGAGCGATTCCCGGTGCCGCAACACGTCCGCCAGCGATCCTTCGGCGACGACGAGGCCGCCGTGCCGTCCTGCCCGCGGACCCAGGTCGAGGACGTGGTCGGCCGCGCGGATCGTCTCTTCATCGTGCTCGACGACGAGGACCGTGTTGCCCAGGTCGCGGAGCTCCATCAGGGTGGCGAGCAGCCGCTTGTTGTCCCGCTGATGCAGGCCGATGGACGGCTCATCGAGGATGTAGAGCACCCCCACCAGACGGCTGCCGATCTGCGTGGCGAGCCGGATCCGTTGCGCCTCGCCACCCGACAAGGTTACCGCGGACCGCTCGAGGGTCAGGTAGTCGAGCCCCACATTCTTGAGGAAGCGGAGTCGGTCGTTCACTTCCTTCAGGATCGGCCGAGCGATCCCCGGATCGATCCCGGCGCGTCCATTTCCGCGCAGCGGCACCTGCTCGAAGAAGGCGAGCGCTTCCGACACCGGGAGCGCCACTACCTCCCCAATGTTCTTGCCCGCCAGGAGAACCGCGAGGCTTTCGGGCTTGAGGCGCCGCCCCTGGCAGGTGGGACAGGGCTGCTCCACCATGAACGCCTCGAGCTGCTCGCGCACCGCGTCGGAGGTGGTTTCGCGATACCGCTTCTCGACGTGCTCCAAGACTCCGCGCCATCCCGATTGGTAGGTGCCGTGCCAGCGCTCGCTGTGGTACTGGTAGGTGAACGTCTTCCCGGGAGCGCCCTGGAGAATCGTTTTCTTCACGGCCGGGGCGAGGTCGCGCCACGGCGAGTCGAGGTCGAACCCCAGCGCCTTGGCGAGCGTGGGCAGCACGACCTTCCGCAGGTATCCGGACGGCTCTCCCCAGGGGAGGATCACGCCCTCGAGAATGGAGAGGCTGTGATCACCGAGGACGAGTTCGGCGTTCACTTCGCGACGGGTGCCCAGCCCGGAGCAGTCGGGACAGGCACCGAACGGCGAGTTGAACGAGAACTGCCGTGGCTCGAGCTCCGGCAAAGAGAGGCCGCACTGGGGACAGGCGTACCGCTCGGAGAAGAGGGTCGACTTGGGGGCACCGCCGCCGGCCCTATGTTGGACGACCTCCACCACGCCCTCCGCCGCGCGCAACGCCGTCTCGACCGAGTCGGCGAGCCGGTTGCGATCGGCGGACCGGACCACGAGCCGATCCACGACGACCGCGATGTCGTGGTTCTTGCGGCGGTGCAGTTTCGGAACCTCGGTCAGGTCGTAAGTCTCCCCGTCGACGCGCACGCGCACGAATCCCTGCTTCCTGGCCCCATCGAAGAGATCGCGGAACTCTCCCTTGCGACCACGGACGAGAGGGGCGAGCACCTCGATCTTGGTTCCCTCCGGCCATTGCAGCACGAGATCGGTGATCTGCGACGCGCTCTGTCGCTCGACCGGTGAGCCGTCCCTGGGACAATGCGGCGTCCCGCAACGGGCCCACAGCAGGCGCAGGTAATCATAGACCTCGGTGATCGTCCCGACTGTGGAGCGCGGGTTGGCGCCCGCCGTCTTCTGCTCGATGGAAATCGCCGGCGACAACCCTTCGATGGCATCGACGTCGGGCTTTTCCATGAGGCCCAGGAACTGCCGGGCGTAGGCGGAAAGCGACTCGACGTAGCGACGCTGGCCTTCGGCGTAGATGGTGTCGAAAGCGAGGGAGGATTTGCCGGAGCCGGAGAGCCCCGTGATCACCGTAAGGGTGTTCCGGGGGATCTGAACCGTGATGTTCTGGAGGTTGTGCTCGCGCGCGCCGCGGACGATGAGGAAGTCGCCGGCCATAGCCTTGCACGCTAGTCAGTGGGCGCCGCCGCGGTCAATCCTCCGGGTGGGTCCCCTTGGTTGCTCGTGATCAACCTCTTGTCGGGGCTGCCCGCATTTCGTTTTGGCAAAGCTTCATCCCGCGTTCATGACTTCTTCCACCGGTCCGCCGTAATCGTGCTTTTTGCGCGTCGCGAGACGCTTGCCTCTCTTGCCGGGAGCTTTCCATGCGTGCGGCCGAGCCGAGCGTTGCCCAACCCAAGAACACGGCCTTCGTGCCGGGGGTGAACCCGTATCGGGAGGCCTACTGGGATCCTGGGTACGAGCCACGAGCGACGGACTTGCTGTGCGCCTTCCGCGTGCAGCCGAAGCCGGGCGTCGATCGAGTCGAGGCCGCCGCCGCCGTAGCCGCCGAGTCCTCCACCGGCACCTGGACGGAAGTATGGTCCAACGCGCTGACGGATCTCGAGAAGTACAAGGCGCGGTGCTACCGCATCGACGGTGACATCGCCTACATCGCCTATCCGATCGACCTCTTCGAGGAGGGCTCGATCGTCAACATCATGTCATCGATCGTCGGCAATGTCTTCGGGTTCAAGGCGGTCGCCGCGCTGCGGCTGGAAGACATGCGGATTCCGTTCGCGCTCGTGAAGACCTTTCCTGGACCGCCCACAGGCATCGAGAACGAAAGAGCTCGGCTCAACAAGCATGGCCGTCCGCTGCTCGGCGGCACGGTAAAGCCCAAGCTGGGCCTCAGCCCGAAGAACTATGCGCGCGTCGTCTTCGAGTGCCTCATGGGCGGCCTCGACACGACCAAAGACGACGAGAACATGAATAGCCAGCCGTTCAACCGGTGGCGCGATCGGTTCGCGTTCGTGATGGACGCGGTCCACAAAGCGGAGGCCGAGACCGGCGAAGCGAAGGGGCATTGGCTGAACGTTACGGCGGCATCGACCGAGGAGACCCTCGAGCGAGTGGAGTACGCCGACCAGCTCGGCTCGCGCTACGTCATGAGCGATTACCTCACCCTGGGCTTCGCCGCGCACCAGAGCCTGGTGAAACGGGCCGCCCAGCTCGGGCTCATGGTCCACGTCCACCGGGCGATGCACGCGGTGATCGACCGCCAGAAGGAGCACGGCATCTCTTTCCTCGTGCTCGCCAAGTGGCTCCGCCTGTCTGGCGGCGACCACCTCCATACCGGGACGGTGGTCGGAAAACTCGAGGGCAACCGGATGGCCACGATGGCCATCGCCGACATGCTCCGCACCGACTTCGTACCCACCAATCCGGCCGCGGGGGTCTACTTCGATCAGGAATGGGCGAGTCTCAAGACGGTTTTCCCGGTCGCGTCCGGCGGGATCCACGTGCTGCATATCCCGGCGCTGCACGAGATTTACGGCAACGACTGCTTCTGGCTGTTCGGTGGGGGCACGCACGGCCATCCTGGCGGGAGCCGGGCGGGGGCGCGGGCGAACCGCGTGGCGACGGAAGCCGTGGCGGCCGGCCGCACCCTGGAGCAGGCGGCGAAGGACTGCCCCGAGCTGCGCGATGCGATGGCGCTCTGGGCCGGCGTCACGTTCGAGGATTGAAGGGAGGCCCGCCATGCCGTTCCGTTCGGGACGACCCATCATGCTGTGCCTGGTCGGAGACTCGGGGGCGGGAAAATCGACGCTCTCCAACGGGTGCGTCGCCATCCTGGGTGCCGACCGCGTCACCCTTATCTGCCTCGACGACTACCACTCGCTCGATCGGGCGGCGCGCGAAGCGCGTCAGATTACGGCGCTCCACCCCGACGCGAACCATCTCGCCCTGATGGGTCAGCATGCGCGGTTGCTAAGGCAGGGCGAGACGATCTTCAAGCCGGTCTACGATCACTCCAACGGTACCTTCGGACCGCCGGAATTTGTGACGCCGAGGCCGATCGTCCTCATCCACGGACTTCACGCGCTCTATACCCCGGAATTGCGCCGCCAGTGGGACGTGTCGGTCTTCCTGGATCCCGATCCGGAGCTGCGGATCGGGTGGAAGATCCAGCGGGACACCGCCAAGCGCGGCTACACTCGCGAGGAAGTCGTGCGACAGCTCGAGCACCGGCGCCACGACGCCGAGACCTATATCATGCCGCAGCGTGAGCAGGCGGACATCGTGATCTCCTTCTATCCGCCACCCCAATACCGTGAGACGAAGGACAATACTCGGCTGAACGTGCGCATCGTCCTGCGGCACCCCATCCCGCTGCCGGATCTCGAGGACGTGCTCGCGGCGGGAGGGCAGCACCGTACCGCCGACCTGAGTCTCAAGCGGGGCGTCGAGGGTGGGGACTTGCTCGAGATCGGCGGTAACATCGGTGATGCGGCCACTGGGACGATCGAGGCTCGCATGTGGGATCACATGCCCGCCGCGCGGCACCTGCGCTCGGATCGGCTAGGGGTGTTCCAGGACGGCGACGTGCAGCGGCACTCCAATCCGCTCGCCGTCACGCAATTGGTGCTCACGTACTACCTCGTGAAGGCGAGCGCCATTGCCCTGAAGCAGGAGCAACTCCGCGAGCAGGCCGGCGTCGGAGCGGCCGGCAGCGCTCGGTGAGCTCCGGCGTGGATCAAGCCTGAGTCCCACTACCCGCGGGGACCGTCAATAGCGCAGCTGCCGGTCCAGCGCGGCGTAGCGTGGATCGGCGCGCAGCGGGGCCAGCTCCACGTCCACGCGCACCGCCACCACCCATAAGGTGCGTTCGTCGAAAGCCCGCTGCAGCCACTCCATGCCCCGATCCAGGTCACCGAGAGCGGCATACGCACGGGCCAATGCCATCGGGTTGTAGTAGCCCGGGGACCGTGCCAGGAGCATCGAGTCGACCGTAGCCCGCGCCGCGACCGTGTCACCGCGAGCGAGCAGGGCGCGC
>Ga0335083_10007230_pt1 | contig 13719 bp, 8 predicted proteins | sample Lox_Sample_42_FD_206716 | JGI IMG/M metagenome (GOLD analysis project Ga0335083, IMG submission 206716) | Soil microbial communities from Loxahatchee National Wildlife Refuge, Florida, United States - Lox_Sample_4.2 | ecosystem: Environmental > Terrestrial > Soil > Wetlands | place: USA: Florida...
CGGGCAGTGGCACGATCCTCTATACAGGCAACCCCGCCCAACTCACCAAGTCGGTGACCGGCAGCGGCACGATCAGCGGCGAATGATCGCGGGCGCATACGCGCCCCCGATCGCGAGGTTTGCTCTCCTTACGGTTTCGTGGCTGCTCGCTTGCCCGTCGGGGGTGCGCCGCGGTGTTGTTCGAGACAGACTCTAAATTGCGTTCGTGTCCGGAGCCCGATGCGTGGTTGGAAGTAGAACGCAATTGAGCGGGATCGTGACGGCCGGATCGTCGGCAGGAGATGATCGCCTATTCATCGGCGAGGGCCCCACAAGCTTGGACTCGCCGTCATGGTTGTCGCCGTGGGTGGACGGGGAACGACGAGCGCCGAGAGCGACGCGGCTCTAATTGGTGAAGCCGACGCCTGAGAGGCGCGGCTTGCCGCTCGCGCGCAGGAGAACGATTAGGCCCTCACCGTCGCGTTCGAGTTGCCGGCGTGGCAGTTTGACGTCGATGAGCACCTGGTGATCGGTCTTGCCGGTCAGGTTGACCGTCGTCAAGACGCGGAACGGGCGACGCCCGAGCGGATATTTGGTGAACGCGAGCTCCACCGTCCCGCACTCGGGGCAACGCTCGGCGACGAGCACGGCCTGCGACGGTGAGAAGAAAGCTTGGTCATTGATCGTCTGTATTAAGTCGTGCCCGTTCGCCATCACGATGTAGTGACCGCGCCAGGCCTGCGGGTCTCGGACGCGCTGGAAGTTGTACGGGCCCCACGGCGGCGCGAACGAGTCCGGGATCGTGGTGCAGGACGTCCTCGCCGCGGACACGTTCCCGACCTTGTCGCGCGCATCGACCTTGACGCAGACCGAGTCTCCCGGGTAGGGCGTCAGCCTCAGCGCGGTCCGTTTCGTGCGGGAGTACTGCTTGATCTCGAGCACGTTGTCGCCGTGCTCGTCCATTCCGGTCGAGAGCTCGGGCAGCGTCTGCACGGTCACGTCGTAGGAGACGGCGCTCGCGTCGCTCTTCCACTGCGCCTGAAGCCGGGTGGAGAGCGTGAACGTCGGGGTGCTCAGCAGCTTCGCGAGCGGGTTGGTGAACGTCGATCCAAGGCCGGGAGTGGGCCCGACCTTGACCGGCGCGGCGCTGCTCGCCTTCGCCGCGGCCGGCGCCGCGAAGATCGTCACCCTCGGCCGCTTCGGCGGCGTCAGGTCGCTCGTCCAGGCGTACACGGCCGGCGTCGGGTCGACGTTTCCCGCCCCGTCGACGGCGCGGACGCTGAACTTTTGGCGCCCCGAGCCGGGCACGTCCACAAGGTCCGGCGAGGTGCAGGCAGCGAACGGCGCGTTGTTGAGCGCGCACTGGAAGGTCGAGCCGGCCTCGGTGGCGGTGAACGTGAACACCGGGAAGCGCTTGCCGACGACGTTGCCCGGGTTCGCGAGCACGGTGTCGGGCGGCGTGGTGTCGACCGTCCAGGCGATCGGCTGCGCTTGGACGTCGATGTTGCCGGCGGGGTCGACCGCCTGGATCAGCAGCGTGCGGGTCGCGTCGGCGAGCCCGGAGTAGACGACCGGCGAGGTGCACGGTTGCACCGGCGAGCCATTGAGCGAGCACTGGAACGTCGCCGTGGCATCGGGAGAATTGAACGCAAACGTGGCGGTGGAGGAGTTCGACAGAGGCGGTGGCTTCTGAGTGACCACCGTCGTCGGCGGCGTCAGATCGACGGTCCAGTCGTCCGTGATCGTGATTGGCGCGACGCCCGGCTCCTGCACCCGGAACTCGTGCGCGCCCTCCGAGAGCCCGGAGACTGTCGTGGGTGAAGTGCAAGTCTGGAACGCGGCGCCGTCGAGCGAGCACGTGAACGACCCGGTTCCCGTCCAAGCGAACGTCGCCGACGTCTGGTTGGTCGGATTATGTGGCGTCTGCGAGAACGCGAACGGCGGCGCCGCGCGAGCGGCGGTCGCGACGACCGCGAAGATCACGACAGAGAATCCCCCGATCCTCCTACCCACGCGCAGAGTCCCCCACAGTCGAGCGGTCGGAGCGACCGGGCAGGCACCCGATCTGACGCCAGCGGGCAGGACCTCGCAGCGTGCGGCTCCCGCTGAGCAGCGTCCGATGATCCTCTTTAAAATCTTGGGTAGGTGGCTCGTGGGATTACCTTTCCTCGCAGGTCTCCAGCTACCCGGCGGTCACTGCGGGGTACGTACCCGCTGAGTCTTTTGTGGACCGGCGGCAGTGCTGTGGCCGCGGCGGCTGAAGCCTTATTTTCAGCTTCTTCATGGCGTGGCTGCTGCTCTGGTTCGAAGAGCGGTTGTGTCCGACGAGGACGACAGTGGACCCGTGCCCCTGGGGGCTGCGGTCTGGGTCTGGCCAGCCACTTGCCGTCGCAGGGGGTTTTGGAATCGTGATGGTGGTGACCGGTCGGGTTTGGAAGCTGGTCGTGGAGCGTGACCTGTTCGGCGCCAGCGTGATCGGGACCGACCGCCCCCGACGGTCCCGTTTGATGTGCACGTGTCCGCCGTAGCAGGCGGGACGCTCATGGTCAACGACCGTGACGCCTTGAAAGAACTTGACCGGCGGTGTGGGGTCCTTGACCACCGCATTGAAACGACACAAGCGGCAGCACCAGACCTGCCACGAGACGCCCGTGCCGCGGATCGCGGCATGCCGGTGGGCCACCAGTCCCAGGCCGCTGACGCTCGCCGGTCCTCGCGACCGATGGCATGCTTGCCCCCGTGGTGCTGTTGCCGCCCCGCAACGGGTCGTCCGTGCCCGGGTGATCCTCGTTCCACGTTCTGAACCATTCACGACGTTGTTGGAGGCAGCATGTTTACGAACCCGGGCGGCGAGACTGACATGTCGATGATCGGGTGGCCGGTTACGAGGAAGCTGTCGTTGGCGGCGCTGCCGTCGAGGTTTGCGCGTCCGATCGTGCCGGGGAGGTTGCTCCAGTAGATGTACGGCCCGTGGACGTCAACGGCTCTCGGGTGGTTGGCGCCTGTGATGAAGCTTTGATCGACGTCGGATCCGTCGAGGTTCGCGCGCCCGATCGTGTCGGTCGCCTCGTTGCTCCAGTAGATGTACTGGCCGTCGATGGCGACTCCGAGCGGATTGCGGGCACCGGTGATCAGGCTCTCGTCGACGGGGCTTCCATCGAGGTTGGCCTCCGCGATGGTTCCGTCGCCGTGATTTGTCCAGTAGATCTGATGGTCCCGGAGGGTCAATCCAACCGGGGCGTCGGCGCCAGTGATGAAGTTCGGGTCAGCGTCGCTGCCATCGAGATTGGCTCGTCCGATCGTGTTGCCGAACGGGTCGGCCCAGTAGATGTAACGACTGGTCACCGCCACTCCGCCTCCGCCGGCCAGACCTCCCTGGGCGCCCGCGATGAAGGTCGGGTTGATTGCCTGCCCGTCAAGGCGAGCACGCGCGATCGAGCCGTTGCCGGCGTTGCTCCAGTAGACGTGCCGGTCGTCGAATCCGAGTCCGGTGGGGAAGTTCGCTCCCGTGATCAAGCTGTCGTTGCTGGTGCTTCCGTCGAGCATGGCGACGCCGATCGTGTTGGTCGTCGTGTTGGTCCAGTAGATGTGAGGTCGGTCGCAGTCCGATCGAACCCGGTCTGTGGCGGTTGCGTCGGTGACGCGATCGTCGGCGCCCTGGCCACAGCTGAACACGTCGATGCCCGGACCGCCCGTAAGCGTGTCGTTGCCTTCGCCGCCCGCCAGCGTGTCGTTGCCGGCGCCGCCCGCCAGCGTGTCGTCGCCATTGCCGCCGATTAGCCTGTCGTCGCCGAGTCCGCCGATCAGCGTGTGCGGATTCGCGTCGCCGATCAGGACGTCGTTGCCCCGGCCGCCGATGACCGTCTCGACGGTCGCGGCGACGTTGTCGCGTTCGCCGCGTTCCCCGTCGTTGGCTCGACCGTCGAATGTAACGTGGACGGGCAGTGGGTCGCCGGCGTAGGTAACCGCGTCGGTGCCGGAGCCGCCGTCGAGCGTATCGGCACCGGCCCCGCCTGACAGAACGTCGTCACCGGCGCCGCCCTGCAGCGTGTCGTTGCCGCCCCGCCCGAGCAGCGTGTCGTTGCCGCCGCCGCCGCTGAGCACGTTCGGCCCGTCGCTGCCGACCAGTTGGTCCGCGAACGGCGTCCCGATCAGATTCTCGATCGAAGCGCGAGGGGAGATCCGCGTCAGACTCATCCCGACCCCGTGTGGGTAGGTCGAGTAATCAAACGTGTCGTTGCCAGGTCCTCCGCGAACGACTGTCTTCACGCCTGGGGTCATCACGAACGTGTCATCGCCAGGCCCGCCGCTGGCGAAGTTCGACGTCCCGCCCGGCTCGAGCCTGTCGGGGCCACCGTTGCCGACTAACGTCTCCCTGCCGCGGACGGTGCCGCTCACGGAGTCAGGACCGGGTGAGCCGACGATCTCGACCGCGCGCAACCCGACGTCGTCGAGCGTGACCGAGGCCGACCGCGCGCGCGAGAGGTTGATGAGCAGATGGTCGGAGGAGAAGTTCGGGCAGACTACCTCGTGCCCCGGCCGCTTAGACGACAGGTTGAGGCATCCATATTCAAACTGGGTGCTCCCGAGGTAGTGCTTCACGTGGTAGGCGTAGCCGATCCTCGAACCGGCATCGGTGAGGATCAGGCACGAGCCGGGGATACCGGGGAATGGGATGTTGCAGACCCTGGTCGCGACCGTCAGACGGACGCGCTCCCCCCGCGCGGCCGTGAACCGGAACTGGTTATAGCTGCTCCGGGGGATGGCCTTTGCGTGGCTGAACCCGCTGACGCCGGACGCGACGTCGTGGGGGCGAGACGCGCCGTCGGCGATCGGGACGATCGCGAGCGCGACCACGAACGTAAGCGACGCGGAGTGGCGCAGCAAGATCCCGCGGCCTAGGCGCATCCGGCACCGACCTGATCGCCAGCCCCGGCGTCGGTGACGTGGTCGCTCGAGCCCGACGGACACGAGAACACGTCCTGACCGGGGCCGCCGGTCATGACGTCGTCGTCGGGGCCGCCGCGGAGGGTGTCGTTGCCGGGGCCGCCGTCGAGGGCGTCGTTTCCCTGGCCGCCATCCAGCGTGTCGTCGCCGGTGTCTCCGTGGATTGTGTCGTTACCCTCGCCGCCGTCGAGTTGGTCGTTGCCCGCGCCGCCCTGCAGGGTGTCGTTCCCGCCGCCCCCGGCGAGCCGGTCGTTTCCGTCGCCCCCGTTCAGCGTGTCATCGGTGTTGCCGCCGATGAGGACATCGTCACCGGGCCCTCCGATCAGCGTGTGCGGGTTATCGCCGCCATCGAGCAAGTCGTCTCCGCTCCCGCCAATCACGGTCTCGACGTCGAAGCCGACGTTGTCCCCCTCGCCGGCCGCGCCGTCGTTCGCCTGCCCGTCGACGGTGACGGTGATGGGAAGCGGGTCCCGCCCGTAGCTGACGGTGTCGGTGCCGGGGCCGCCCGCGAACGTGTCGGCCCCGGCTCCCCCGACCATGACGTCGTTGCCCGCGCCCCCGTCGAGCACGTCGTCGCCGCCCCCACCGAGCAGCTTGTCGTCACCACCGGCCCCGTCAAGGCGGTTGGCCGCCGCGTTCCCGATCAGGGTGTCCGCGAACGGCGAGCCCACCACGTCCTCAATGGAACCCGCCGGCCCGAGGTGGAACTTGACTCGGTGCATCGCGTGCGAGAAGTCGAGGGTGTCGGTCCCGGGGCCTCCACGGACCCGAAGGCCGACCCCCGGCGTGAACACTAAGGTGTCGTTGCCGGCGCCTCCCTCGAGCGTCGAATGGCCGGCGGTGGCGCGGAGGATGTCGTCCCCGCTCCCACCCGCAACCACACTCGTATGCGCCGCGCCGGTCAGCTCGTCCGCGCCATCCTGGCCGAACAGCTCCTCGGTCGCCCCCGCCGAGCCGGTGATGGTGTCAGCGCCGGGCGATCCGATCAGCTTCAGGTCGCCCACGCCAACGCCGTCCAGGCGGACCGTCGACGAACTCGCACGGCGGAGGTCGAGCAAGACGACGAACTGCGCCGGCTGGCCTAGACCCCTCGTGGTCTCGAACGCGCACTGCGCGTGGTGTCGGGCCTGCCTGTGGTGCGGGGCGAAGCAGCCATAGTCGAAGTCGAAAAAGTGACCGATCGTCGGCTGCTCGGTCACGTGGTACGAATAACCGATCAGCGACCCCGCGTCCTCGAGGTCCAGGCAGCGGGTGCCGTCGAGGTAAGGAGAGCGACAGGCGGTGATCGATACCGTCAGCGCGACATGCTCTCCCTTCGCAGCGGTGAACCTGATCGTCCACGGGTTCCCGTTCTTGCCCGGGATGACATTCGCGTGGCTGTACGTGCCAGCGCTGGTGCCGGCCGTCGTCGCCGGCGCCATCACAGCGCACCCGACCAGCACCGCGACCGCGAGCAGAAGGAACCGGACGCTCGGCGGCCCGGCGGGTCCCGAGCCCCATCCCCCGTGCCGACTGAACTGGACACCAGCCCGGATCATGTGCTTGGAAGGTTTGCCGATGGGCTGCGCGTTGTCATGAGGGATCGTCCCTCAACTTTTCGCGCGGTACGTTTCCACGATGAGCGGTCTGCTCGAGCGTGGCCGGGAACTTGACAGCATCGCCGGGTTGCTGGCTGGTTGCGTTGCCGGCGAGGGCGGGATGCTGTTGATCGAGGGGCCGGCCGGGATCGGTAAGACAGCGCTGCTGCGGTCCGCGCGCATGAGCGCGCGTGACGCAGGGATCGGCGTGTTGGCGGCGCGTGGCGGGGAGTTCGAGCGCGAGTTTGCGTACGCCGTGGTTCGTCAGCTGTTCGAGCCGGCGCTCGCTGCGCTGGAGGAGCTGGAGCGCGGTGAGTTGTTCGCAGGCGCGGCGGGACTGGCCGGGCCGGTGCTCGGCTCTGACCCTGCGCCGACACCGGCGCCGGTTGAGGAGCAGGCGTTCGCGGTCGTGCACGGCCTGTATTGGTTGACGGCGAACCTGGCACGCCGCGGCCCGGTGCTGCTGGTCGTCGACGATGTGCATTGGTGCGATCGGCCGTCGCTGCGTTTCGTGCTCTACCTCGCGCGACGGCTCGAGGGACTCCCAGTCGCAATCGTGCTGGCCACGCGGCCGCGAGAGCCGGGAGCCGAGTCGGAGCTGCTCGCACAGATCGCCGCCGAGCCTGTCGCCCGTGTACTGGCGCCCTCCGCGCTGACTGTCGGCGCAGTCGGCGAGCTGATTCGGACCAGCCTCGGCAGTCCGGACGAGCGGTTCGTGCTCGCGTGCCACCACGCCGCGGGAGGCAATCCGTTCCTCACGCGCGAGCTGCTCGGCGCGCTCGCGCGCGACGAGATCTCTCCGTCCGCGGCCTCGGCGGCCAGCGTCAGCGAGCTCGGGCCGCGCACGGTGCGGCACGCGATCGTGCTGCGGCTCACGCGGCTGCCGGAATCGGCGGGCCGGTTGGCGCAGGCGGTCGCGGTGCTCGGCGGCCGGGCGCATCTGCGCCACGCGGCGATGCTGGCGGGGTTGGACGAGCGGGCCGCCTCGGAGGCTGCTGACGGACTGGCGGCGGTCGAGGTCATGAAGTCCGAGCTGCCGTTGGAGTTCGTCCACCCGATCGTGCGGGCCGCCGTCTATGACGATCTCGCACCCGCCGCGCGGTCGCTGGCGCACGCGCGTGCCGCGCGGATGCTCGCGACCGAGCGCGCCGATCCCGAGCAGATCGCGGCGCAGTTGCTTGAGTGCGAGCCCCTCGGTGAAGCATGGGCGGTGCAGCAGCTGCGGATCGCAGCTTCCACGTCGCTTGCGCGGGGCGCCCCGGAGACCACGCGAGCGTATCTCGAGCGAGCGCTCGCGGAGACGCCAGGATCGCCGGATCGTGCGCCGCTGCTGTACGAGCTCGGTCGGGTCGAGGCGTTGGCGCGCGACCCGCGTGCCGCCGCGCACCTGCAGGAGTCGCTGCGGCTGAGTGAGGAGCCGAACATCCGCGCGAGAATCGCCGACCAGCTGTTCGGTTTGCTGTTGTTCGCCGGGCAGTGGGACGCCGCGCTGGAACTCGTCGACTCCACGCTGGGCGAGCTCGGCGACGGCGATCCCGACGCGGCGACGCGGTTGGAGACGATGCGCGCTGCGATGGCAGGCGTCGACCCGCGGCTCGTGGCGCGTGTCGACGGCGATCACGCGCGACTCAAGATGCTCGCGAGGCGGGGCGGCTCGGCGTCACGACCACTGTCGGTACTGCTCGGCGTGCTCGCCGCGTGGCGTATCGACGAGATCGATCAGACCGCCGGACTCGTCGAGCGCGGGCTCGACGGCGGTCGCCTGCTCGCAGAGGAAGACGCCGAAGCGTGGCTCCCGCAAGCGCTGACTGCATTGATCGCGGTCGATCAGCTCGACCGGGCACAGCAACTGGCGGACGTGATCCTCAGCGATGGGTCAAGCCGGGGATCTGTGTTCAGGGTTTCTGCGGGATCGTCGTTCCGCGGCTGGGTGCACGCGCAGCGCGGCGCGCTCCGCGACGCGGAGGCCGACCTTCGGTTCGGGTTCGGACTCGCGGTTGAGCACGGGCTGACCTTCGCGCTGCCATCGATCTTCAGACATGCGATCGACGTCATACCGGAGCGACCAGGGCTCTCCGACATCGCTGCGCTGGTCGAGCAGGCCGAGCTGTCACCCACGTTCGAGGCCACGGCTCAGGGGGCGCAGTTACTCGATGTCCGCTCCCGGTTGCGGCTGCTGCGGGGCGACCTGCCCGCGGCGATCGCCGATCTGCGCCGCTGCGGCGAGATCCTCGACGCGGTCCACTTCACCAATCCGATCATGTCGTCGTGGCGCTCGATGCTCGCGCTTGCGCTGCGCGCAAGTGATCCGGACGAAGCAGCGCGGCTGGTCGCCGAGGAGCTTGATCTGGCCCGCGCCACGACGCTGCCGCGACCCCTCGGGGTCGCGCTGCGCGCCGCGGGCCTCCTCGCGGGCGGCGAGCGCGGAATCGAGCTCCTGCGCGCGGCGGTCGCGACGCTAAGTCGCTCCCCGAGCCGGCTCGAACAGGCGCGCGCACTGACCGATCTCGGCGGCACGTTGCGGCGCGACGGCCGCCGCGCCGACGCGCGGGTGCCGCTGTCCGAGGGCCTCCAGCTCGCCCGCCGTTGCGGTGCCCGGCGCCTCGCCGAGCGAGCCGAGCGAGAGCTGCGAGCGGCCGGGGCGAAGCCCCGCCGACTCGCGTTCAGCGGTGCTGAGTCGCTCACCGCCTCCGAGCTCCGCATCGCCGAGATGGCCGCGGGCGGGCTGACCAACCAGCAAGTCGCCGAAGCGCTGTTCGTGACCGCCAAGACGGTCGAGAACCACCTCGGCCGTGTCTACCAGAAGCTCGGGATCCACTCACGCGACGCGATCGCGGACGCGCTTCGCGACGTCGGCATGCGGTCGGCAGACCCTGCGACCTCGGTGGCCGAGTAGCGCGCTACCGAAAAGATGAGGGACGATCCCTCACGACAACATGACGCCGACGGGAAACACTGCGGTGCGTGCCCGATCACGAGCGTCGCACGCGGACGGTAACCCTCGAGGTCGACCCCAGTAGCGATCCGATCCGCGGGATCGCGCGCGACGAACTTGGGGTGGAGCGTGCCTTCCGCGGCTGGGTCGGGCTCGCAGCAGCGCTTGAGCAAACGTTCGACCTTCGCGGCGAGCATCCCGCCGCCGGGCGGCGGGACAAGGATCCGCGCCAGTGAAGGTGCTCCGCCGCAGCGTCCGCGGATCGTCTGCGCTCGTCGCAGCAGCGGCATCGGCGGCAGTGTTCGCGGCATCCGCACCGGCGGCCGTGTATTGCGTGGATATGGCGTCGGCCGCCGGGTGTGATCACGTCGAGAGCCCGGGCGGCACCGCGGGTCTGGCGGCGGCGTTCGCGGCGGCCAACGGGGACGCGGCGGCGGACACGATCGAGGTCGGCGCGGGGGTGTACACCGGGCCGTTCGCCGCAACCGCCGGCGGCGGTTCGCTGACGGTGATCGGGGCGGGTTCGACCGGCGCGGCGGTGACCACGCTGACCGTCACCGTCGACAGTCAGACGGTGCTGGCGCTCGCCGTCGCGGGCTCGAGCGTCAGCCATGTCCATCTCGAGCTCCCGAACCAGACGGGCGACACCGCGCTTGACCTGAACGGCGCGGCCAGCGACGTGCTGATCGACGACCCGTCGGGCAGCACGCAGGCGATCGGCGTCGATGTGAACCATCCGGACAGCTTCAGCGGCACGATCAGACTCGGCGACGGAACCTCGTCGACCGGGATCAACAGGACCGCGAACGGGTCCGGGGCCGAGAGCGTCAGCGACTCGACGATCTCCGCCATCGAGGGCATATCCGCCACGAGCGGCAACTGGGCGATCGACCACTCCAAGGTGGCCGCGCTCAACTATGGCGTCCAGGCCGCGACCGGTAACAACGGCACCGGGACACCAGCGATCGTCGCGATCGACGACTCGCTGATTCGCGTCACCACGACCGACATCTCGACCTGTGGCGCGATCGTTCCCTGCTTCGCGCTGGGGGTGTCAGGAAGCAGCACGATCACCGGCGATCGTGTGACGGTCGTCGGCGCCGACCAGCAGATCGCCGGGGCGTGGGCACTCGGCGCGATCTCGGGAGAGACCGCGAAGATCAACCTGAACTCCACCGTTGTGAGCGGCTTCACCCCGGCGCTGAAGTGCTCGCAGAGCAACGGTGGCACGGCCACGCTCACCGCCGACTACAGCGATTTCGCGACACCTGTCGCGACCGCCGGCGGCTGCGCAGCCCCGCCGACCGCACACAACACCTCAGCGCCGCCGGACTTCGTCACCGGCGGGTTCCAGCTCAAGTGGGACTCGCCGCTGATCGACGCCAGCGATCCGCACGCGGCGTTCGTGCCCCACCCAACCGATCTCGACGGCAACCCACGCGTAGTCGACGGCAACGGCGACGGTGCCGCGGTCCTCGACATCGGGGCGTTCGAGTACCAGCGACGCGCGCCGTCGGTCACGGCCCAAAGCGTCGCACAAGCCCCGATCGGCGCCAACACACCGTTCGCCGTCAAGCAGGCCTCCGACCCCGATCCCGGCGACACGCTCACGTTCTCATGGAGCTTCGACGACGGCGGTAGCGCCACCGGCACCCAGGTCACGCACGTCTTCGCGACCCCCGGACCGCACACCGGGACTGTGACCGCGACCGACCCGACCGGCCTGACGGCCACGTCGACGGCGACTGTCGTGATCCTCACCCGGCCAACCCGCACGACAACTACACCGACACCCCGGATCAGTGACCTCCGGCAAACGCACACTCGCTGGCGCGAAGGTTCGAAGCTCGCCCGGCTCGGGCGTAGGAGCCGCAAGCCGCCGGTCGGGACGACGTTCTCGTTCGCGCTCAATACCTCGGCCGCCCTGAAGCTGATCTTCACCCGATCGGCGAGCGGGCGCCGGGTGGGCAAGAAATGCGATGCGCCGTCGCACGCAAACCGCCGGAAGCACGCGTGCAACCGCACGATCACGAGCGGAACCGTCACATTCCAGGAGGCCGGAGTCGGCATGGTCAAAATCACCTTCCAGGGACGCCTTTCGCAACACAAGAAGCTCCGGCCCGGCCGCTACAAGCTCACCATCGCCGCCACCAACGCCGTCGGTAGGACAACCTCGCATGCGCTCACATTCTTGATCATCGTGGATTAGAGCGGGTCGATCCTGCAATCGGTGCCGTTCGCTCAAGGTTCGCTCAGCGGACTCCGCATCGCGTGGTCACATGGCTCGCCCAATCCAGCGGCGACAGTCCGATTCTCAGCGTTGGGTAAGCAAAAGCTCAGTTCTGCTCTCTGGCAATGCGGAAGTAGTGCCGCCTCGCAGCTGCGGTTCGTCGAGGCTGTTTCACAAAGCCGTTCCGTCTGGGCCGTTTAACACAATTTCTGTATGGCGCAGAACTTCGTTGAGAGTCGGCGTGAGCAGGGGTTTTTGCTGCCACCGGACGTGAGGGATTGGCTTGGGGCGGATCATCGTGGCTTGGTTCGTGATCGATGCGGTCGAGCAGATGGATCTGTCGGGGTTCTATGCCGCGTATCGGGCTGACGGTCACGGCCGGGCGGCGTATGAGCCGTCGCTGATGGTGGATCTTGTTCGCGTTCGCGACTGGTGTGCGGTCCTCGCGCGCGATCGAGCGTCACTGCCGGGAGCATGTTGCGTTTCGGGTGATTACCGGGAACTTGGTTCCTGATCATGTGACGGTGGCGCGGTTCATCTGCCGTCACGGGCGGGCGCTGTCGGCGCTGTTCACCGAGGTGTTGAAGTTGTGCCACCAGGCGGGGTTGGTCAAGTCGGGGGTGGTGTCGATCGATGGCACCCGGATCGCGGGTAGCGCCAACCCGGATGTGAACATGGCGTTCGAGCAGATCGCGTTGGAGATCGTGGCCCAGACCAAGGCGACCGACGAGGCCGAGGATCAGGAGCTCGGTGAGGCGCGCGGTGATGAGCTCCCCGAGGGGCTGCGCACCCCGGAGGGCCGGCGCAAATTCTTGCGTCGGGCGCGGCAGGCCCTTCGCCGCGATGAGGAGGGCGAGCCTCCCGAGCGGATCGAGGAACCCGACGCGGAGCCCGAGACCGAGGAGTCCGACGCGGAGCCCGACGTGGAGGCCGGGACCGAGGAGCCGGAGCGCACGCCGACCCCGGAGTTCGAGTTCGACGCGGAGCGGATCACCGACGCGGGTGGTGGTCGACGCCGGTGGCTGTCTGAGGCCAAGCGCCAGCTCGAGCAGCATCGCTGGGAGAGCCCGGATCCGATCGTTCGCTCCCGCGTGTAGCGGCTGCTGTTGGCGCTCGGGCGGCTGGAGGCCAATCTGTCGGCCGAGTGCGCGGCAACGAGGCGTACGAGGCCTACCGCAGGCAGGGGCGGATGCGGGACGGCCGGCGGTTCGGTCGCCGGGCGGATCCGTATCAGCCGCCTGAGGTTCCCGAGGGCAAGGTGAACGTGACCGACCCGGACTCGCGTCCGATCCCGGTCGGGTTCGGACGGCCACCGACGATACGCCAAACGAAAACAAACCGTGGAGCCGCTCTACGGTGACACAAACACAACAGAGGGTTCATCCGCTTTCACCGCCGAGGCAGAGTGAAGGCGCGCACCGAGTTCAGGTTACTGATGATGACCCACAACCTCACCAAGGCCTACAGGCACCGAATAGCCACCACGGCGGCCTGAACGGGCCCCCACCCGGTGACAACGGCCTTCACCGTGGGCACGTCACCAACGGCCTACCCACCACCGAGCCGCCACGGCCAAGCCCGAGCACCTTTGAGAAACAGCCTCCGTCCGCATCAGCAGAGATTCTTCGTGCGCTCGGAGCTGCTTCGTCGCCTACGAACGCAGTAGCCGCCCTAGCAGCGTGCTCGGCGGTACCGCATCGACCGCCAGCGGAAGCCTCGCACGAGACACGTGCGTGTTGCCGGCAGCGGAAGCGCAGCCTTGCAGACCACGACCGACCTAATAGGGTCGCCGTCGTTGGTCAGCCAATGGGAGTCCACCAGATCGGGGCTGAGGCATCGTTGAAGCGTTCGGTATCGTCGCTGCGATCGCGGTCGCCGCTAGACGATTGCGCTGACAGCGCCGGAGTCCATCAGTTCGACGAAAACCCTCAGGTGACCCCCGGAAACCGGCGGGACTCCAGAACCGGGTCGCGGTGCGAAGCAAACGTCGGCAGCGACTGTCGCTCAGTCTGCTGCGACGGTCGGCGGCACGATCTCCTCCAGCACGTGAA
>Ga0335083_10007231_pt1 | contig 13719 bp, 14 predicted proteins | sample Lox_Sample_42_FD_206716 | JGI IMG/M metagenome (GOLD analysis project Ga0335083, IMG submission 206716) | Soil microbial communities from Loxahatchee National Wildlife Refuge, Florida, United States - Lox_Sample_4.2 | ecosystem: Environmental > Terrestrial > Soil > Wetlands | place: USA...
CGTCGCGCCGCTGCGCCTGCAGGCGCGCGAGCGCCGGCAGCGTGAGACGGATCTCGCCGATGCCTTCGTGCGCAAGCAGGATCTCGGTCAGCGCCCCCTGCGGCCAGCCGCGGCCAGGCAGCACGGCGTCGAGCGCGGCGTAGCCCGACGGCAGCGCGGCGGGCTCCGGCGCGACGTCGTCGCCGCGCCAGATCGAAGGGTGCGAGAGCAGCGCTGCGAGAGCGGCGGCGGAAGCCATCTACTTCATCGCTTGCTCACTGCTTCGCCGGCTCGAAATAGCGCGCAAAGACCGGCGCCACGCGCGGATCGCTTTCGATCTTTCCGAGCAGCGCGCTGAACGCCGGACGCGATTCGGCAAGATGCTTGCGCGCCCCCGACCACTTCGACACCACCGCCGCTAAGAGATCGAGCGCGCCCAGCCGCTCGCCGGTGAGGAACGGCCGTGCCGGAAACGCATCCGCGAACATGCCCCACAGGTAATGCAGGCGCTGCGTGGTGCCGGCCTTGATGCGCTTGCGTATCGCCTCGTCGGGGTCGGTCACGAACCGCTCCGGGAAGTCGATGATGCCGATGGCGGCGTAGCAGTTCGCCGCGACGTATACGAGCCCGCGCACGACCTGCGCGCGGCGCGAGGCATCGGAGGGCAGCAGGTCGCTCGCGGGATACGCAAGGCCGAGGTGGATCAGGATCGCGGCGCTCTCCGTCATCACCGTGCCGTCGGGCAGGACGAGCGTGGGAATCTGCGCGAGCGGATTGACGCGCGAAAGCTCGTCGAGGCCGGCGCCGGGCTCCCACGACGCCGCATCCACGTTGCGGAACTCGACGCCGGCGAGCGTGAGCGCCGCGTCCACCGCAGCGGCGCCGGAGCCTTTCGTGCCGTACAGCACGTAGCCCGGCATTTCAGCTCTCCTGCATCATCTTCGCCATGCGGCGGTCGATTTCCTCGGCGGACACGTCCTCCACGTGCGTGGCGATGGTCCAGATGTGGCCGAAGGGATCGACGAGTGTGCCGCTGCGATCGCCGTAGAACTGGTTCACCACCGGCCGCTGCTGGGTGGCGCCCGCCGCGAGCGCCTGGCGGAAGATGCGGTCGACGTCCTCCACGTAGATCATGAGGCTCACCGGCGTGCCGCCGAAGGCTTTGGGGCTGCGGTACTCTTCCTGCGCGTCGGCCATCATGACCGGCGAGTCGCCGATCCTGATCTCGGCGTGCGCGACCTTGCCGTCGGGCAGCGGCAGGCGCAGGAGCTCCTCGGCTTCGAACGCGTGCTTGTAGAAATCGATCGCTTTCGCCGCGCCCTCGACGATGAGGTAAGGCGTCACGGAGTGGTAACCGGCGGGAATGGGAGCTACGGCCATAACGATTTCTCCTGAAAAAGGGGCCGGGCATCCGCGGCCTTCTCGAAAGACCGCAGACGCCCGGAAAGACTCAGGCAGAGGGGAAGGGGCTTTCTACTGCAGTGCCGCGTCGCATGATCGATTGCCTCACGCGCCGTGGGAAAACAACTCGACCGGATTGCCGGACGGATCCTCGAGCAGCAGCTGGCGGCCACCCGGGCCGGTCACGACGTCGCTTCGCATGCGCACGCCGCTTTCGCGCAGCGCCGCGACCTTTGCCTCGAAGTCGGGCACTTCGAGCACGAGGCGGTTCCAGCCGCCGGGCGCAGGCTGCGCGCCGTCGGGCATCGGCCTTGCGGCCGACGTGCCCGGGCCGGACAGCCATAACGTGAGATCGCCGTGGCTGACGATCGCGAACGGGGGTCCCCAGCGCTGCACGAGCGCGAAGCCCAGCTTGCCGACGTAGAAGTCGAGCGCGGCGTCGACGTCGTGGACGAGGTAGCGGACGGTGGCCATGAGCTGGGTTAGGGCCTGCTGGCCGGCTCTAAAGCGAGCGGCTCGGCCGGATGACGCCGACGGCCACACCTTCGATGGCGAACGACGTCCTTGCCGGGTCGACCGCGATGGGCGCGAACGCGGCGTTCTCCGCCATCAGCGTGATTTCGCGCCCGCGACGTTTCAGGCGTTTGACGGTCACCTCCTCGCCGAGCCGCGCCACCACGATCTGGCCGCTGCGAGCCTCGTCGGTCTTGTGCACGACGAGCAGATCGCCGTCGAGGATGCCCGCGTCCTGCATGCTCGCGCCCTTGACGCGCAGGAGGTAATCGGCGCGCGGGGTGAAAAGCGACGCGTCGATTCTGTATTGCGCCTCGATGTGCTCGGCGGCGAGGATGGGACTGCCCGCGGCCACGCGGCCCACGAGCGGCAGCGAGCCTTGCACGGGCAAGCCGGGGATGTCGCGCAGGCGCAGGCCGCGCGCGGCGCCGGGCGTCAACTCGAGCGCGCCCTTGCGCGCGAGCGCCTGCAGATGATCTTCCGCCGAGCTCGCCGTCGAGAAGCCCAGGCCCGCGGCGATCTCCGCGCGCGTGGGCGGCATGCCGGTGGCCTCCATGTGGCCACGGATCCAGTCGAGGATCTGCTGCTGCCGCGCGGTGAGCCGCGGCGGCTCGGCGGAGCGCGAAAGGGCCGGAAGCGGCGGGGGAGACATTTCGCCCACGATACCGTATGGATGATCGGTACCGTCATTATAGTCGGTACGAAGCGGCCGTCAAGCGACTCGTCAACTGGCCGTTCGGCCTAGGCGTTTGGTGCAGTGGACCAGGGCCCGCAAACAGGCCCTAGCCACTTCGCGGAGGAATCTATGCGCATGCTCATCGGCTGCGTAGTGCTCGCCCTCGCGCCCGCCGTCCCGGCGCTCGAGTCGCAAAACCTCGCCAACCCGGCGATCGACAGCGCCGGCTACCTGCGCCTCGCCAACGAGGCCGCGCAGCATCGGGAGGCGCATCGCGTCTCCGAGGCGGAATTCATCCGCCTCGCGAAGCAGCCGGGCACGGTGGTCCTCGACGCGCGCAGCCGCGTCAAGTACGACGCGCTGCACGTGCGCGGCGCCGTCAACTTGAGCTTCCCCGACCTCACGGTGGAGAGCCTGGCCGCGACCGTGCCCGACAAGAGCACCGTCATCCTCATCTACTGCAACAACAACTTCCGCGATGCGCCCGACCCATTCCCGAGCAAGCTGCCGCCGGCCGCGCTGAACCTCGCGACCTACACGACGCTGTACACCTACGGGTATCGCAACGTGTACGAACTGGGGCCGCTGCTCGAGGTCGCGACCACCCGCATCGAGTTCGAGCCGAGGCTGCGCTGACGGTCGAACGCGCGGCTTGCGGCGGCCCGCGCGTTCGACGACCATTACGTGGTTGCCCTCGCGGGACCCACGTAAGGTCGCCTCATGGCTGCTCCCACGCCCGAACCTGCCGTCGCTCTCGTCGCGTCCGAGGCGCCGCTTCGCGCAAGGAAGACCGGTTATCCGGCGCCCTTCGCCGCTCGCGTCGCCGGACGCGACAAGCGGCCGCTCGGCGATTTCTTCGGCCTCACCAACTTCGGCGTCAACCTGACGCGCCTCGCGCCCGGCGCGGTGTCGTCGCTTCGTCATGCGCACACGAAGCAGGACGAGTTCGTGTACGTATTGGCGGGGCACCCCGTGCTCGTCACCGACGGCGGGGAGACCGAGCTGCATCCCGGCATGTGCGCGGGGTTCGCCGCCGGAACGGGCGACGCGCATCAGCTCGTCAATCCCGGTCCCGATGTCGTGGAGTTCCTGGAGATCGGCGACCGCACGCCCGGTGACGCCGTCGTGTATCCGGACGACGATCTCGCCGCTGTGCTCGGCGCGGATGGGCACTGGCGCTACCTGCGCAAGGACGGCACCGCCTATTGAACTTCCCCGCCGTAGGGCGTGCCTATGCACAAGGCGCGCCCCGCATGTTAACGTTGCGACAACCATTCAAGCCGGCGTGGCGCAGAATGGGCCGACGATGAAGAAGGTTGCCCTGTACAGCAGCTCTAACCGGGCGCGCAGGACCGCGCGCGAGACGGAGGCATCCGCTGAAAGCGCGCAAGCTCCCGGCGAGGCCTCACCGCCTGCAAGCGCCAAGCCGCCCGGCCGCGCGCGTTCTTTCTACCGCAGGTTCGAGCGGCCGCTCCTGGTGGTCGGGGGGGCGCTGTTCGCCGTCGCCCTGGTGCTGACCTACGCGAAGACGCGGCCTGCGCCGTACGAGCTCACGCAGAAGGACATCGACTCCGCGGTACTGCACACGCTCGAGAACACGAACCTGCCGTCGATGGCGACCAAGGCCGTGGCCGCGATCGCACCGTCGGTCGTGCGCGTCATGGGCTACAGCCCGGACAACGGCGGCGACGAGGACAAGGCGAAGGGCGACAACAAGGGCAAGAGCGACGACAAGGCGGCGGGCAACGTCCCCGACAAGGGCAAGACCGCGAAGGACAAGGAGCGCGCCGCAGCGAAGGACAAGAGCGCGCGCAATGACGGCGGCAAGCAAAAGGCGCCCGAAGGCGCGAAGGGCGGCAAGGACAACGAGAAGGACAAGGACCCCGCGGCCGACAAGGACGACAAGGAGAAGGCGGCCGAACGCAACGGCGGCTTCCCCGGCTATCGCAGCACCGGCGTCGGCACCGGCGTGGTCATCGTCGACAACGGCACGATCCTCACCAACCTGCACGTCGTGCTGGGCGCCGAGAAGATCAAGGTGCGGTTCTTCGACGGCATGGAGTCGGAGGCGACGGTGATCGGCGTGCGCCCCGAGCACGACCTCGCGGTGCTGAAGGCGAAGGCGGTACCCGACGACATGGTCTCGGCCACGCTGCGCTCGACCGCCGACCTGCAGGTCGGCGACGAGGTCGTGGCCGTGGGCTTTCCCTTCGGCATCGGGCCGTCGGCCTCCGCGGGCATCGTGTCGGGCCTCAAGCGCGAGTACCACTCGCCCGAAGGCAAGCGAGTGCTGACCAATCTCATCCAGTTCGACGCCGCGGCGAACCCCGGCAACTCCGGCGGTCCGCTCGTGACGGCGGACGGCGAGGTGGTCGGCATCGTCACCGGCATCCTCAACCCCACGAACCAGCGCGTTTTCATCGGCATCGGCTTCGCGGTACCGATCGAGAACGCCGCAGCCGCGGTGGGCATGTCGCCCTTCTGATCGTCAACTCACTTTTGGGATCACCTCGAAGCATGGACATCCGTGACGCCGACGGCGCCGAAGTCGCGACCCTGATGGAGCGCATCCTCTACGAGGTCAAGAAGATCGTGGTCGGGCAGGATCATTTTCTCGAGCGCGTGCTCGTGGCGATCCTCGCCCAGGGTCACCTCCTCGTCGAGGGCGTGCCGGGCCTCGCCAAGACGCTGACCGTCAAGACGCTCGCGCGTGCCGTGCACGGCACGTTCAAGCGCATCCAGTTCACGCCGGACCTCGTGCCCGCCGACCTCGTGGGTACCCGCATCTACAACCAGAAGACGGGCGACTTCGCCACGTCGCTCGGCCCGGTGTTCACCCACCTCCTGCTCGCCGACGAGATCAATCGCGCGCCGGCCAAGGTGCAGAGCGCGCTGCTCGAGGTGATGCAGGAGTACCAGGTCACCATCGCCGGCGACACGCACTTCGTGCCGCAGCCGTTCCTCGTCATGGCCACCCAGAACCCGATCGAGACCGAAGGCACGTACCCCCTGCCCGAAGCCCAGGTCGACCGCTTCATGATGAAGGTGCTGGTGGGCTACCCGAACGAAGAAGAGGAGTTCGTCATCGTCCAGCGCGTCACCGGCGAGCCGATCGACGTCGCGGCGGTGGCCACCACCGATCAGCTCGCCGCATTGCAACGCGAATGCCGGCGCGTCTACGTCGATCCCAACCTCATCAACTACGCCGTGCGCGTGGTCGCCGCCACGCGCGACCCGGACCGCTTCGGCCTCAAGGACTTCAGCAAGTACCTCACCTTCGGCGCGAGCCCGCGCGCGACGATCCACATGATCGAGGGCGCGAAGGCGCTCGCGTTCCTGCGCGGGCGCACCTACGTCCTGCCCGAGGACGTCACCGACATCGTGCCGGACGTGATGCGGCACCGGCTGGTCCTGTCGTACGAGGCGCTGGCGGAAGGGCAGACGCCCGACATGCTAGTGCGCAAGGTCATGCAGCACATCCGCGCGCCGGAGAAGCCGCTCGAAACGCATGTCCGTGTCGCCAACGCCTGAGGGCGTCCTGCGCAGGCTCGAGTGGACGGTCATCCGCCGTCTCGACGGCCTGCTGCACGGCGACTACCGCACGCTCTTCCGCGGCTACGGCCTCGATTTGGCCGACTTGCGCGAGTACCAGCTTCACGACGACGTCCGCCACATCGACTGGAACGTCACGGCGCGCATGCAGACGCCCTACGTTCGCGAGTTCAACGAGGAGCGCGAGGTCGCCGCGTGGTTCCTGCTCGACTTGAGTCCGTCGGTCGACTTCGGATCGGAGAAGATCCGCAAGCGCGCGGTGTCGGGCGAGTTCGTCACCGTGCTGGCGCGCCTGCTGACCCGGCACGGCAACCGCGTGGGCGCGCTGTTCTACGGCGGCGATGTCGACACCATGATCCCCACGCGCAGCGGCCGCCGCCACGTGCTGCACATCCTGCACGAGATCCTGACCCGGCCGGAGGTGGCGCAGTCGGAGCCGACTGACCTGAACGTGCTGCTGCGTACTGGCTACGACGTCATCAAGCGCCGCTCGCTGGTGTTCATCGTGTCCGATTTCATCAGTCGCCCGGGCTGGGCCAAGACGCTCGCGCACCTCGCGCGCCGCCACGAGGTGATCGCCGTCCGCCTCTACGACCCGCTCGAGCAGGAGCTGCCGGACCTCGGCCTGCTCGTCATCCAGGACGCCGAGACCGGCGAGCAGGTGTTCGTGGACACGCACGACCGCGCCTTCCGCCGTCGCTTCGCCGAGCTCGCCGCGAAGCGCGAGGAGGAGTTGCGAGCCGCATTTCGCAACGCAGGCGTGGACGCGCTGGAGCTCGCCACCGACGACGATCTCGTCGATGCGATCATGCGCTTCGCCGATCTGCGCAAGCGGCGCAGCCAGCTCGCGGCGGGCGGCGGCATGCCGCAGCACATGATTCGCGCCCAGTGAAATGGGTCCGCTGACCTTTCTGTGGCCGGAATTCCTGTGGCTCCTGCTCGCGGTGCCGCTGCTCGTCCTCGCGTACTGGGGGCTCCTGCGCCGCAAGAAGAAGCTCGCCGTCCGCTACGCGAGCCTTTCGATGGTGAAGGACGCGATGAGCGCCGGGCAGCGGTTGCGGCGCCACGTCCCGCCGGCGCTGTTCCTGCTCGCGCTCACCCTCATGATCGTCGCGATCGCGCGTCCGCAGGCGGTGATGATGCTGCCTTCGCAGCACGACACGATCATCCTCGCCATGGACGTTTCGGGCAGCATGCGCGCCGCCGACGTCGAGCCGAACCGGCTCGCCGCCGCGCAGGCTGCGGCGCGCGCGTTCGTCAACGACTTGCCCATGCACACGCGCGTGGGCGTGGTGTCGTTCGCGGGGACCGCCGCAGTCGTGCAGCCTCCCACCCGCAACCGCGAGGACATCGTCGCCGCGATCGACCGCTTCCAGCTCCAGCGCGGCACCGCGGTGGGCAGCGGCATCCTCGTCTCGCTCAAGATGATCTTCCCGGATGCCGAGTTCGACCTGCGCTCGTGGAACCCGCGCCTCGACCAGAAGTCCGCGCCGATCGACCGCGTACAGAAGCGCGGCGAAAAGGAGGAGCCCAAGGTCGTGCCGCCGGGCTCGTACACGGCGGCGGCGATCATCCTCCTCACCGACGGCCAGACGACGGCGGGGCCGGACCCCATCGAGTCGGCGCGCATGGCGGCCGAGCGCGGCGTTCGCGTGTTCACGGTCGGCATCGGCACCGAGAAGGGCGAGATGATCGGCGCCGAAGGATGGTCGATGCGCGTGCGCCTCGACGAGGCGTCGCTCAAGCAGATCGCCAACGTCACGCAGGGCGAGTACTTCTACGCCGGCACGGCGACCGACCTCAAGAAGGTGTACGAGGGACTCAACTCCAAGCTCGTGTTCGAGCAGCGGCAGAGCGAAATCACCGCGCTGTTCGCCGCGGCCGCGGCGCTCTTCGCCGTTCTGGCCGCAGTGCTGTCGATGCTATGGTACGGCCGCATCATGTGACCCGGCACGGACGCGGTTAGGCCGCCGGCCGCTGCGCATCGGGCACGATCAGCGCGACGGCAAGGCCTCCGCCTTCGCGGTTGTGCAGCGTGATCCTGCCGCCGTGCGCCTCGGCGATCTCGCGGGCGAGCGCGAGCCCGAGGCCGCTGCCGGTGCGCTTGGTCGAGTAGAAGGGAACGAGCGCGTTCGCCATCACGGTATCGGTCATGCCCTGGCCGCGGTCGACGACCTCGACGACCGAGGCGCCCGTCATGCGCCGCACCGCGAGCCCGACGTCGGCGGCGGCGGACCCTGATTCGTGCGCGTTCTTGAGCAGATTGAAAAGCGCCTGCTCCATCTGAGCGACGTCGATCGTCACGGGCTCCTCGGGCAGCGTGCCGCGCACGCTGAAGGCGATCTGCGCCGAAAGCCCAGCGATGAATGCGGCCCACGTCGTGGTTTCTAGACGCGGCGCCGGAAGCTTCGCGAATCGCGCGTAGCCCTCGATGAAGCCCTGCAGATGGCGCGTGCGGTCGGCAATGATCGAGAGGATCTCGGGCAGGCGCTCGGGCTGGCCGCGGCGGATGAGCTCCGCGCCGGAGTTCGCAAGCGAGCCCACCGGCGCAAGCGAATTGTTGAGCTCGTGGCTCACCACGCGGATGACCTTCTTCCAGGTCTGGACCTCCTGCCGGCGCAGCTCGGCGGTGAGATGGCGCAGCAGCATGAGCTCGTGGCGGCGGCCGTTGAGGCTGAAGCCGCGCCGCGCGAGGTGGTAGATCTCATCCTCGTCGCCGCCTTCGCGCACCACGGTGAACAGGCCGTCGCCGCCGCGGCCGAGCGCTTCGCGCAACGACTCGGAGGCCTTCCTCACGATCTCGTCCACGCTATGACCCTCGAGCCTGCGCCCCTCGTTGAGCAGCTGTCGCGCCGCGAGATTGGCGAACACGATGGGGCCGCGCTCGGCGACGAGCAGCATCGCCACGGGCGTGTTCTGCACCATTGTGTCGAGCAGGAGCTCGCGCTGCACGAGGTCGAGGCGCTGCTCGCGCAGTACGCGGCCGAGGTCGTTGTGCGCGGCGACCAGGTCGCCCAGCTCGTCGTCGCGCGCCCAGCGCAAGCCGAAGGCGTAGTCGCCGTCGCGGTAGCTGATCGCCGTACCGGCGAGCGCACGGAAGATCGCGAGCATCGGCCGCAGTGCCGTGCGCACCGCGATCACGCCGAGCGGAAGCATGACGGCCAGCGTAAGCGCGGCCACGGCGAGGCGGTCGTCGGGAAGCAGACGGTCGAGGACGAGCGCGACGGCGACGGCGGCCGCCACCAGCGTGCCGACGATTGCCGACCATCGCGCCGCGAGCGAGATGCGCGAGCGCGGCGCGACCATTGCGGCTAGCCGTGGTTCCTCGTTACGCCGAGGCGCTCCATGCGCCGGTACAGCGCCTGGCGGCTCAACCCCAGGTCGGCCGCCGCCTGTGCGATCACGCCCGAGGCTCGCGCGAGCGCCTGCTCGATCGCCGCCTTGTCGAGCGCGGGCTCGGCCTCGGTGCGCGTCGCGGCGGGAAGGCCCAAGTCGGAGGCGCGAAGCTCGCCACCCGTCGCGAGCAGGCTCGCGCGCTGCATCACGTTCTTCAGCTCGCGCACGTTGCCCGGCCACGCGTGGCTCAGGAGCGCCGCCTGCGCGGAAGGATGCAACCTCTTGCCGGGGGCGGCGAAGTGCTCCGCGAGCGGGAGGATGTCGTCGGGCCGCTCCGCGAGCGGCGGCAGCGCGAGCTCGATCACGTTGAGGCGATAGTACAAGTCCTGGCGGAACGCGCCGGAGCGGATCATCGCAGGAAGGTCGGCGTTCGTGGCGCTGATGATGCGCACCTTCACCTGCCGCTCGCGATTGGATCCCAGGCGCTGGAAGCGCCCGGTCTCGAGCACGCGCAAGAGCTTCATCTGCCCCGCCTGCGGCAAGTTGCCGATCTCGTCGAGGAACAGCGTGCCGCCGTCCGCGGCTTCGAACTTGCCTTCGCGCGGCTGCGTCGCGCCGGTGTACGCGCCGGCTTCCGACCCGAAGAGCTCCGTCTCGATCAGCTCGGCCGGCATGGCGCCGCAATTGAGCGTCACGAAGGGCCCGTCGCGAACGCTCGAGTTAACCTGGATGATCTCGGCGATGCGCTCCTTGCCCGCGCCGTTCGGCCCGGTGATCAGGACCGGCAGGTCCGAGCGCGCGACGTGGCACGCCATCTGAAGCACGCGCTCGGTCGCCGCGTCGCGCCAGACGAGGTGGCGCAGGTCGAACCTGTCCTCCAGCTCGCGCTTGTGGCGGCGCTCGCGCTGCAGGCGCTGCGTGAGTGCGCGGTTCGCCTGCCCGAGCTCGATCAGGTTCGCAACGCTCGCGATGAGGCGTTGGTCGTCCCACGGCTTCGCGAGATAGTCGGCGGCGCCGGCCTTGATGAGCTCGACCGCGGCGTCGAGCGACGTCCACGCCGTCAGGAGGATGACGGGCAGGTCGGGATGGCGCTCGCGGATGCGACCGAAGAGCGCTACGCCCTCGGCGCCCGATGTCGTGTCGGCGGCGAAGTTCATGTCCTGGATGACGAGGTCGATCGGCGTACGCGCGAGCGCGCCCAAACCTTCGTCGGGCGAGGCGGCACTCACGACGTCGATGTCGTGCAGCGACAGGAGCACCTCGATCGCCATCGCGATCGAGCGGTTGTCGTCGATGACGAGGACGGCGGGCATCGTGGAGGACTATTTTACGGGCTAAACGCTGCGCGTCGCGGTCGCCGGCGGAATGCCCGCCGCGCGCCACGCGGGGCCGCACACGGCGACGACGCCGAGTCCCCACAACGCGACCGCGCCGATCCCCAGGTAGGCGACCGGCAGCTTCGGCAGCTCGAGGAGGCTCACGAGGAGCTGGTTGAGCGCGATCGCCAGCGCCACGCCCGCGATCACGCCGGCGGTCGTCACCAGCAGGTTCTCGGTCACGAAATAGCGGACGATGTCGGCACGGCGCGCGCCGAGCGCCCGCCGCACGCCGATCTGTTTGCGCCGCTGCGCCACGCGCAGCATCGTCATGCCGACGATCCCGCTCGCCGTCACGAGAAGCAGCAGCGCGCTCACGCTGACCAGCATCCATGCGAGCGCGCGCTCGTTGCGGTAGCGGTTGGCGCGGTCCTCCTCGACGCTGCGCGTCGTGATCACGCGCGGCGTGATCGACACGTTGCGTAGCGCCGTCTCGGCGTCGGCCATGAGGCGGTCGCGCTGCCCCGGCTCGGCGCGCACGGCGAACTTCGGATAGGCCAAGTCCATCGCAAGGGGCAGGATGGCGGAGTACTCGCCGCGCCGCGTGGACTCGGCGATGGCCGATTGCAGGCGGTCGACCACGCCGACGATGCGCATCTCCACTGCATCGTCGCCCGTGCCGTAGAAGATCGACTTGCCGACGGCGCTCGTCCCGGGATACAGGTCGTCGGCGAGCGCCTTGGTCAGGACGACCGCCTTCGGAAACTTGGCCGTCGGCGAATCGCCCTCGGCATCGAAGTCGACCATGTCGCCGTCCTCGATGTCGCGGCCTTCGAGCAGGTGGAGCCCGAGCGTCTTGATCGCACCGGGGGGGGCGAAGTAGATCGAGACGAGCGCGCTCTCGCGTGCTTGCCTGCGATCGAGCGCGAAGCCGCTGTTCGAGCCCGAACGCGACATCGGCATCTGGCTGATCCACGTAACCGACGCGGTGCCGGGCAGCGCCCGCAGGACCTCGACGTCCTTTCTCTGCTGCGCGAGCGCATCGTCGTGCGTGGCCTTCGTTACCGGCCGCGCGGTCAGCGTGAACACGTCGCGCTCCTGCGCGATGCCCGAGGGCCGCGCCGACGACGCATGGCGAAGGTTGACGATGTAGAGGGCGTTGGCGAGGATCGCCAGGCTCAGCGCGACCTGGATCGCGACCAGCAGCGGCGCGGTCTTGCTGCGCAACAGCACGGAAAGGATCGGGCGGACTTCCATGGCGGTCCTCATTGCGACTTGAGCTGCAGCGCCGGCGTCACCTGGCACGCGCGCCACGTGGGAAGGAGCCCGGCGAGCAGGCTCGCGACGAGCGCGAGCACGAAGGTGAGTGCGAGCATCGCCCAATCCATCTGGGTGACGACGGAAAGCGACTTGGCTTGCCGGCCGATGAGGGCGAGGCTCACGAGCGTCAGGCCGAGGCCGACGACGCCGCCCGCGAGGCCCACGACGCCCGCCTCGACCAGGAACTGGCGGAAGATCGCGCCCTGCGTCGCGCCGAGCGCGCGCCGCACGCCGACCTCGGGCGCGCGCGCCGAGAACTTGGCGAGCAGCAGGCCCGTCGTGTTGACGAGGCACAGGACGAGGAAGCCGAACGACAGCCATGCCGCGAGCCGCGCATCGTTGCTGACCACGTTCATGTAGCGCATCCACTCCATGACGTCGAACAGCAGCGGCGGGGCCTGCCGCGGCAGGCGCCCGAGACGGCGCTGCTCGGCCACGTAGTTGTCGAGATAGCCCGCGAGCGCGCCGCGGTCGGCCGTCGACTTCGCCTGGAACCAGAACTGGATCCACGTGCACTCGGAGTCGAGGAAGCCGCGGTAGCCGGGCGCGCGGTTGTCGTCGTGGCAGCTCGTGCTCGCGTTGTTGTAGAGCTCGAGATCGGTGGCGGTCGCGAACGGCACGTAGATGTCGTCCTCGCCGCTCAGCGCGCCGCCCGTGCTGTTCACGAGGCGCGTGTAGCGCGGCACCGGCGCCCAGCGGTCGAGCACGCCGACCACGCGAAAGCTCTGGCCGAACAGGCGCACGTCCTTGCCCACCGGATCCTCGCCGCCGAACAGCTTCTCGCTCTTGTTCCGGCTCAGCACGACCACGCGCGCGCGGGCCGCGTCCTCGGCGCGCGACCACGCGTTGCCGCGGAGGAACGGCACTTCGAACATCGTGAAGTAGTCGCTGTCCACGGCGAGGCCGTTCACCTGCTCGACGGGAAGGTCGGGGCGTGCGCTTTCGATGGCGCCGGTCACGTCGTACACCGCGGTCCTGAACTCGCCTTGGCCCGAGCGCTGGAAGTTGGCGGCGTCGCGGTAGGAGAGCTGCCTGTCCTCGGGGGGCGATCCGGGCACGAAGCTCTTGGCCGGACCGTTGTCAACGAGCGGCACGAAGAGGCGGTCGCTCTTGTGCGGAATCGGGTCGCCCGACATGATGTGCACGATCGTCAGGGTCGAGATGCTCGCCGCCACACCGACCGCGAGTGTGAGCACCATGAGGCCGGTGAGAATCGGGCTGCGCCGAAGGTTGCGCACGCCGAGCATGAGGTAGTAGCGGAGCATCGCGATCCTCACATGACGGATTGGCGGGACTCGCTCGCGCGCGGCTCGACCAGCGACGGCATCTTGCGCACGAGGTCGCTGACCTGGCCGTCGATGATGTGCACGTTGCGCTGCGCGCGCACGGCGAGCTCGGGATCGTGCGTGACCATGAGGATGGTCGTGCCGCGAGCGTTGATCTCCTCCAGGAGCTCCATCACGCTGCGCGCCATCTGGCTGTCCAGGTTGCCGGTCGGCACGTCGGCGAGGAGCATTCGCGGCGACCCGGCGAGCGCGCGCGCGATCGCCACCCGCTGCTGCTGGCCGCCCGAGAGCTCGGCCGGGTAGTGCCGCATACGGGAGGCGAGCCCGACCTGGCCGAGCG
>Ga0335083_10007232_pt1 | contig 13718 bp, 10 predicted proteins | sample Lox_Sample_42_FD_206716 | JGI IMG/M metagenome (GOLD analysis project Ga0335083, IMG submission 206716) | Soil microbial communities from Loxahatchee National Wildlife Refuge, Florida, United States - Lox_Sample_4.2 | ecosystem: Environmental > Terrestrial > Soil > Wetlands | place: USA...
GAGCTGCAGCACGTACTGCACCGCACTGCGGATCTGTGCCGGTGTGAGTCGCCCTGTGAGTCCGAACGCCGGCATTTCCGTGACGTTGCGCGAGCGGCTCTCGCCGGAGCGGATGCCGTACAGGAGCGTGCGTTCGATGTCGTAGATGCCGCCGTTGCCATACATCCAGACGCGATCCGCGAGATCGGGCGCGCCGAGCGTACTGTTGCCGTGCAGATCGGCGCCGTGGCAACTCGCGCAGTGCTGCGCATACAGCGGCTTGGCTTCCGCAACGGCGAAGCGGATCAGCGCCGGGTCCGCGGCGATGGTTTCGGCCGAAGCGCGCAGCAGCCGTTGCTCCAGGCGCAGGTGGCGCGCGTGGAAAAAGACGAAGCCCGCAACACCCAGCGCCAGCTGCGCGCAGCACGCCATGATCAGTACGGCGCGCCCGCGGCCATCCCTCATCTTGGTAGCGGAAATGTCGGTTTCAGACGCTGCGGGCATGAATGACGGCGCGTATCCGTTCCAATATAGTAGCGAATCAGCTTAATACAGTTTTTCGCGGGTAGGTATGAACTCCACGGCAGCGGTCTGGCCGCGCTCACATCGACTGGTCCGGCGCCTGGTCGCGTTGTACGCGGCGTTCACGCTGGCAGCCGGTGCGCTGCTGTGCGTGACGCTGCTGCCTTCCGCCGTGCTGCCGCAGGCGCATGCGCTGGCGAATGAGCTGATCGCCGGCGGACTGGGTGGCCTGGTGCTGGCTTCGCTCCTGCTCGCGCTGTGCGCATTGCTGGCGGTGCTGGCGCTGACCTGGACGCGCCATCAGTACGCGATGCTCCCCGAATCGCAGCGCGCCGCGCTGGCGGCGACCGCGGTGCGTCGCTGGTCGCTCGGCGACCCGGGCTTCGCCGCGCGCCAGGGCCAGGCGCTGATCCTGCCGGTGGGAGCCGCGCTGGTGTGGGCGTGCAGCTGGCTGCTGTGGCCGCGGGGGGGCGCCGCGCAGGATTCCACCGCGGCGAACATCGCCGCGGCGTTCGTGTTCGCGCTGGCGTTCGTGTCGCTGGTCGCCGAACGCGTGATGCACGAATTTCCCGAGCCGCAGTTGCCCGAAGCCCCGGGACTGCGGCGCGTGCTGCTGCTGACCACGCTGGTGCTGCTCGCGGCGGCGTGCGTGGAGCTCGGCCGCGGTGCGGCGCTGGCGTGGGTGCGCTGGCCGGCCTATGTGCTGGCGTGCATCCCGGGGAGCGTCGCCGTCGAGATGGCGCTGCGCGCGCTGGCACGCACCTTCCTGCCGCCGCCCAGCGCTGCCGCGGCCAAGGCCGCCACCGACAGCATCCTGGCCAGCATCATCACCGGCGGCCCGCGCGCGCCGGGCACCCTGCTGCGCACGCACCTCGGCCTGGACTTCACGCGCAGCTGGGCCTTGTCGTTCCTCGGCAAGGCCATCCTGCCCGCGCTGTTCGGCACCGCGCTGTTCTGCTGGATGCTCAGCGGCCTGAAACTCATCGACCTCGGACAGCGCGGCATCTACGAGCGGTTCGGCGCACCGGTGGCGGTGATGGGTCCGGGCCTGCACCTGCTGCTGCCGTGGCCGCTGGGCCGCATGCGCGCGGTGGAATTCGGCACCATCCATTCGGTGGCCATCGGCGTCGACCAGGCGGACAGCGAGGCCGGCGAAAAAGTGGATGCGGAAGCGACGCCACCGGCCAGCCTCAACCGGCTGTGGGAGAGCTCGCATCCCGGCCAGGCGGATTATCTGGTGCCGAGCGCGGGCACCGGCCCACAGGGTTTCCAGAGCGTGAGCACCGAGATCAGCGTGCTGTACCGGGTGGGGCTCACCGATGCCGCAGCCCTGCAGTCCGTGTACACGGTGGCCGATCCCGAAGCGTTCATCAAGGAAGCCGCCAGCCGGCTGGTGCTGCGCTATTTCAATTCGCGCACGCTCGACGCCGTGCTGGGCGCGAAACGCGAGAACGTCGCCGGCTCGCTGCGCGATGCGCTCGCCGCCGACGTCGACGCCAGCAAGGCCGGCATCGAGATCATTTCGGTGCTCATCGAGGAGATCCATCCGCCCGCGGGCGCAGCCGCCGCCTACCACGCCGTGCAGGCGGCCGAGATCAACGCCAACGCCAGCATCGCCAACGAACAGGGCCGCGCCAAACGCAGCGCGGGCGTGGCGCAGCAGGAGGCACACCAGCTGACCACCGCCGCCGCGGCGATGAGCGCGGAGACGTTGCACACGGCGCAGGCCGAGGCGTTCCGTTTCGAAGCCGATCGCCGCGCTTACGGCGAAGGCGGCCAGGCGTTCCTGCTGGAGCGGCACATCGCGGGCCTCAGGGCCGCCCTGGTGCAGACGCCGCTCACGCTGATCGACCACCGGCTGGGCAATTCGCAGGGACCGATCATCGACCTGCGCACCGTATCGAGCGGCAGCGCGGCCACGACCGGCACGACGACACCAGGCAACGGCAGCGCTGCCGCCGGTAGTGCTGCCAGCGCGGCGGGCAGCACGGCCGCCAACCAGAACCTGTCACTCACGCCGCCGGTCGAAACCGGCGACTGACCCTTTCCATCGAGATCACCGCCATGTTCGGACATCACCCCCATCACGACGACCACGACGATCACGATGATCATGACCACGATGATCACGACGACCTTTTCACGCCGACGCTGCGCATCGGCATCGCGGCGCTGATCCTGCTGGCCGCGATCGCCGCGGCCTGCATCGTGATGGTCCCGGCGGGTGAAGCCGGTGTGATCACGCGCTTCGGCAATCCGACGCGCGTGGTCACCGAGCCCGGCCTGGCGTGGAAGCTGCCGGTGCCGTTCGAGAATTCGATCCCGATCGACCTGCGGCTGCGCACCACGTCCACCGGCCTGCAGGACGTCGGCACCCGCGACGGCCTGCGCGTGCTGGTGCAGGCTTATGTGGCGTGGCAGGTGCCAGCCGATCCGGTGCGCGTGCGCCAGTTCCTGCGCTCGGTGCGCAACCAGCCGGATGAAGCCGCGCGCCAGCTGCGCAGCTTCGTGAGCGCCGCGTTGCACATCACCTCCAGCAACTTCAACCTCGCCGACCTGGTCAACATCGACGCCAGCAAGGTGCGGCTCGACGCCTTCGAGCAGCAGCTGCGCGAGCAGGTCGCGCCGCGCATGCTGGAAGTGTATGGCATCGACATCCGCCAGGTGGGCGTGGAGCGCATGACGCTGCCGGACGAGACGCTCGCGGCCACCGTGGCCCGCATGCGCGCCGAACGCGAGACCGTCGCCGCCGAGCGCACCGCGGAAGGCCTGCGCCAGGCGTCGGCGATCCGCGCCGACGCCGACCGCGATGCGCGCGAAGTGGTGGCCACCGCGCGCGAACAGGCGGCGAAGACCGAAGCCGGCGCGCAGCAGGCGGCCGCCCGCATCTATGGTGCCGCCTATCGCGGCGATCCGGGCCTCTACACCACCCTGCGCTCGCTCGATGCCATCAGCCAGGTGGTGAACAAGAACACCAGCATCGTGCTGCGCACCGACGCCGCGCCGTTCCGCGTGCTGGTCGATGGCCCCACTGGCTCGGCCCAGGCCGCCGGCAGCAAGGCGAAGACCACGCCGTGAGCGATGTGACCGACAGACTGGGGTCCAATGGCGCGCCGGTGCCCTCCGGACCGCCACCGCCTGCGCCGCCCGGTCCGATCGCACAGTCCGTCGCCATCGGCTTCCGGACCATTTACGTCGCCGCACTGCTGCTCATGCTGCTGTGGCTGACGAGCAATGTGCGCGAGATCGCCTCCGACAGCCAGGCCGTGGTGCTGCGCTTCGGCCGCATCGTGCGCGCGCAGCAGTCGGGCCTGCTGATTGCCTGGCCGCGCCCCATCGAACAGGTGCAGCTGCTGCCCGGGCCGGAGCGGCAGCTCAGCCAGGACGTCGCCGTGCTGCCGCCGGAGAGCGAGAAGGCGCAGGCCGTGATCGGCACTCCTGCCGCCGCGGGCGCCGAGGGCACCCAGTCGATGCCGCAGAACGTAGCGGCCTATCTCACCGGCGACGGCAACGTGGTGCTGCTCAATGCGACGCTCATCTACCGCATCAACGATCCGATCGCGTACGCGCTGGCGCAGAGCCACGTCGCGGCGGGCCTGAATCGCCTGTTCCGCGCCACCACCGTGCACGTCACCGCGGGTCGCAATCTCGGCAACTTCCTGGTGGTGCAGGCGAGCACCGACGCCGACAACAACCAGGCCGTGATGGCGTTGCGCACCGAGGTGCGCGATGCGCTGTTGCAGAGCATGAACGCGCGGCTGCAGGAGCTGGCCGCCGCGGGCGCCGCGCTGGGCGTGGAGATCGAGCGCATCGACATGACGGCCTGGCTGCCGCCGGAAGCCAAGAGCGCCTTCGACGCGGTGCTGGTGGCAAGCCAGGCCGCCGAGCGTGGCGTGGCCATGGCGCGCACCGACGCCGAACGTCGCCGACAGCAGGCCGAGCGCGAGCGCGACCAGTTGCTGAGTTCGGCACAGGCCACGGCGGCGGAACTGCTCAGCAACGCCCATGTCAACACGGCGGGCATCCTCGCGCTCGAGCACGAGGAGACGCCACAGACGCGCAGCAGCCTGCTGCTGCGCGAATACCGGCTCGGTGTGGCCAACATCATGAACCGCGTCGGCTCGGTGTCGCTGATCGACCCGCAGAGCGGCGTGCGTTTCGTGCTACCAGGAAAACAGAAATGAGCGCAGTCCCGGACGAGATCGTCGCCGACCAGGTGGCCGCGGCCGCAGCCGCACCGCAGCCGCGCCCCGGCCAGCTGCTGGATCGCGCCGAACGCGTGGTGTTGGGCCTGCGCCTGTCGCTGGCGCTGGCGGCGCTGTGCCTGCTGGTGATCGCGGGCGTCATGCGCCTGTTCCTGCCCGCGCAGCGCGGCATCGCCGAGCTGGTCGCGGGGGCGGCGGCGGCGCTGGTGGCGGTGCCGGTGTTCGTCGAAGCCTGGGGGAGCCTCAGGCATCCGAGCCTGCACGGCATCACCGACCGGCTCGTGGCGCTGGCGCTGATCGCGGCCTGGGCCACCGGCGATCTGATGACCGCGGCCTTCCTGCCCATCATCATGACCATCGGCCACGTGCTCGAAGAGCGCAGCATGCTCGGCTCGCACGAAGCCGTGCGCGCGCTGGGCCGGCTGACCGAAGTCGACAACCGTCGCCTGCTGCCCAATGGCAACTTCGAGATGGTGCCCAGCAAGGAACTGCGCGTCGGCGATCTCATCGAGCTGCGCGCGGGCGATCGCGTGCCCGCCGACGGCGTCGTGCGCCATGGCTCCTCGAGCCTGGACCTCGCCTCGCTCACCGGCGAATCGGTGCCGGTGGAAGTGGGCGAAGGCTCGCAGGCCATCGCCGGCGCCATGAACCTGGACGGCCTGCTGCGCGTGGAGCTCACGCGCGTCGGCCAGGACAGCACGCTCGGCCGCATCATCCTGCTGATGCGCGAAGCGGAGAACGCCAAGCCGCCGGTGACGCGCCTGCTGGATCGCTACGCCGGGCAGTACATGGCGCTGGTGCTGCTGGTCGCCGCCGGCATCTGGCTCATGACGGGGAATGTGGCCGCGATGCTCGCGGTGCTGGTGGCCTCCTGCCCGTGCGCGCTGGTGCTCGCGGCGCCCGCGACTGCGGTGGCGGCGATCGCGGTGGCTGCGCGTCACGGCATCCTCATCAAGGGCTCCGCCTTCCTCGAACACCTGGCGGACGTGTCGTCCGTGGTGTTCGACAAGACCGGCACCATCACCACCGGCGAACTGCGCCTGGCCGAAGCGCGGCCCATGCCCGGCGTCGACGTCGCCATGCTCAAGAGACTCGGCGCGAGCCTCGGCGCCGGGAGCAATCACCCGCTGAGCCGCGCCGCGGCGGCGGCCGTGCCCAAGCAGGAGCGGCTGGCGCTGGAAGAAGTGCGCGAGATGGGCGGCTTCGGCGTGACCGGCTTGCACAACGGCAGCGTGGTCGCGCTGGGCCGCGTCGACCTGTTCGAACGGCTGGGCGTCGCCGCGCCGCCTGCGCCGGTGCACAACGGACCGATCGCGGGTGTCAGCCGCGATGGCCAGTTCCTCGGCTGGCTGCTGTTCTTCGACCAGCTGCGCGCCAGCTCCGAAGCGGCGGTGCGCGACCTCAAGGGCCTGGGGATCGAGCACATGGTGCTGCTCACCGGCGATCGAAAGGCGGTGGCCAACCAGGTGGCCGGCGAGATCGGCATCAACGACGTGTGCGCCGAGATGCTGCCTGAGCAGAAGATGGATCGCGTGATGCGCGAAATCCAGGCCGGCCGCCGTCCGATGGTGGTGGGCGATGGCATCAACGACTCGCTGGCGCTGCGCGCCGGCGCGGTGGGCGTGGCCATGGGCGCGCAGGGGGCCGATGTGGCCCTCGCCTCCGCCGACCTCGCGCTCATGACCAACGACCTGCGCCGGCTCGGCACCTGCATCCGCCTCAGCCGCCGCTGCCGCCGCACGATCTATGTCAACGTCGCCATCGGCCTCGGCTTCACGTTCGCGCTGACGGTGCTGGCCGGCGCCGGCATGCTCGGCCTGGAAGCGCCCATCATCGCGGCACTGCTGCACAACGTGAGCACTTTCCTCGGCCTCGGTAACGCGGGCCGGCTGCTGCTGTTCGACGAGACACATCCCGGCGCCGCGACGCCGTCGGCCTCGTAAATCCTGTCGCGGCGGATGATCCGGGCCGTGGCGCGCTACTTGCCGCCGCTCTCCGCGGCCGGCGGCGGCGAGCCGCACAGGCCCGGCGTCGCGGGCAGCGCGTAGCCATCCGGCAGGATCAGCTTCGACAAGGCGCCGACCTTCTTGCCTTCGCGATGCGGCGCGAACTTCACGCTGACCTTGTCGCCCACCGCCACCACATCGCGCTTCCAGCGCTTGTCCATGCCCATGGCCTGCACCGGCGACATGAACTCGAAGCCCCAGGCGTCGGCGGAGCCATCGGCGTTGGCGACATCGATCCACAGCCAGGAATGCGGGTATACCCACTCCAGCTTGCGCACGGTGCCGCTCACCGTCTGGCATTTGGTGAAATCGAACATGCCGCCGGAGTGATGCGCCTGCGCGGTGGCGCTGCCGAGCACGGTCAGGGCGAGCACCGCGCAGAATCTGCTGAGGTTTTTCATGTTTGCGATCCGTGTGCCGTTCAGTTGGGAGGAGGCGTCAGGTTGGCGTCATCGCCGGAACCGCGGGTGGTGGTCGCGCACTGCGGCTCGGGCAGGTCGTAGTCGATGCGCTCGAGCGTGCGCGTCGACTTGTAGGGCCGCGTGTAGATCTCCGGATCGGAAATCTCGCTGTCGATCTGGATGTGGTCCTTGTCCTTCATCGTGAAGCGTTCGACGTAGTGCGTATGCAGGGTGGGATGCAGCGTGCCGTTCTTGAGCAGATCTCCTTTGGGGAAGCCCACGGTGTCCACCACCAGCGTCTTGCCTTCCCAGTGGCCGATGGAGTCGCCCTCGTAGCTGTCCTCCAGCGTCTCGAGGCTGGCGTGCTGGCGCCCGTCGGTGTGGATGCGGCGGATCTCGCCGTTCTCGGTGATCATGGTCACGCGGCCCGGCGAGAACAGCCATTCCAGGGCGATCCGGTGCAGCATCACGCCCGGCACGCCGGCCGGCAGGCACTGCGCCAGGTTCTCCTTCAGCTCGCCGCTGTGCGGCTTCATCATGTCCGCGCGCAGCGCCAGGTATTTCGGCGTGAAGGGCACGAGGCCACCATCGTTGACGCGCGTCTCGGTGCTCGCGAATTCGTGGTCGTGCACGGTGATCGCCCAGGTGCCCGACCAGTCGGGTAGCCTGGCGATCGACGCCCAGCTGTCGCCCTGCGGTGATTTGTCGGTCCCCGCAGCCTGTGCCGCAGCCACGCCGCCGAGCAGCAGACCCAGCACTGCCAGCCGATGATTTCCCACTTTCTACCCCCCGCCGGAATGCCGGCCTGGCCGTTCACAATGTCTGCACATTTGTTCATGGATCTGAACAATTTCTATTAGCAGAATCCGGTGCCTATTCTGCCTGCGCGGACCGGGAAACAACAGCCCTGCGATCGCAGTCCGCGGGCGTGGGCGCTATTCCCCGGCCCCGACCGCCACCCACGCCAGATCGGCATTGGAGACCGACTCCACCTTGAACCCCTTGGCGCTGGCCATCATGCGTGTCAGCGCCTGCCCCATGGGCATAGCGGGCGCGCGCTGGCCCGGTTTGAGTTTGTGGAAGCGGACCGGGTTGATGCGCGCCACCACGTAGTTGCGCAGGTACGGGGATTTGAATCCCCTGGCCGTGAGCGCGGCGATGATGCGCTTCACTTCCACGTCGATGGCCGCCAGTCGCGCCGCGAAACCCTCGCGCTCGCGCAGGCTCGCCGGCAGCGTGCGGTCGCTGAAGCGATCCACCTTGCGCAGCAGCGGGCTGTACGCGCCACCCGCGAAGCGCGCGTTCTGCTCGTACAGCAACCCGAGCGTGATCAGCTCGGCGGCCTCGAATTGGGCCGCATACGCCGACTCCCGTGCTCCCGGCTCGCGCCGCGCGAGGCTGCGCGCCATGCGGATCACTTCCAGGCTGCGATCCTTGAGGTTGTGCGCCTTTTCGGTGTTGAGCGCGAGGATGCGGTAGGCCAGCTGCTCGTCCGGCGACACCAGCGCCGTGATCTGCCTGAGGCCGAGCGCCTTCCCTGCCGCCAGCCGGTGGCGGCCGTTGGGCGTCCACAGACCGCCGTCCTGGCCGCGCACCACGATCAGCGGATCGAGGAACGCACCCGCCTCATCGATCTTGGTCGCGAGCCGCCTGGCGTGCGTGGGCGAGAGATCGCGCTGGAACGGCGTCGGTTGCACCGACTTCAGTGGCAGCGTCGCCAGCAGCAGCGCATGGCCGCCCAGCGGATCGCGATAGCCGCCGAGCACGGCGCCGCCCGCCGCTTCGATCAGCCTGCGCAGCGCCTGCAGCTCCGCGTGGTCACTGGCGAGCGCGATCTCGCCGGCTTCGAGACCGCGCGCCGCACCGGAAGGTTTCAGCCGTTTGCGACTGGCGGTGCTGCGGGCGCGCCTGGGGCGAGCGGGTGCCTTGGTCTTTTTTGCCTTTGCCATGGGCCGGGAGTTTAATCCCTCGCCTCCGACAGGTTGGCGCGCCCGGACGGATTCGAACCGCCGAGCACCTGGTTCGAAGCTGGCTCAGATCATCAGAGGTGGAATTTCGCGCAAACCAGACTGTTTGGATTCAATGAGTTACAAATCGCGTCACCGGGCCACCGTTGCAGATTGGCACCACAGAGCCTAACCAAGCATCACTGAGTCCCGCAAAAGTACCGCAACCATCTGGTCTCCTTCGCCGTTGCATCAGTCGCCGATGAGCTGTTGCTCAACTCGCTGTCGAGCGTTGCCGTCTCTGACGCTCTTCCCGATCGCAATCGGGATTGCGATGCGCATTCGGGTTCCATCCCCTGGAATTCTCCAGCCATATCGAATGGCCGACACGGCAGATCAATATCCCGGCAATGAATGAGGCTAGCAAGAACTGGAAGTCGAAGTTCCAGTAAAGGCTTTGCGATTCGCGCGCGGCAATGCCGACGAGACCGCAGCTGCGAGCATCAGCAGTGTCGATGCCAACCCAAGAAACTCTCCGTAGCCGCCCAGTCTTTGCCGCAGATAGCCGGATATCGCCGGGCCGGCAGCGCCGCCGAGCAGAAATAGCGCGTACAGAAGGCCAAATGCGCGTGCGTACAAGTTGCCTGGCAGGTAGCGGCTGGTCAGAAATGCCAGCAGGTCCACTTCGGCGCCGATGCCTAGGCCAAGTCCGATGGCGCCCGCCACTGCGTAGCCCTGGCCGAGCAGCGCGAATCCTGCCGGCACGGTCGCCACCGCAAGGAACAGGGCCGCGGTCACGACACCCGGAGCCAATCGGTCGAGCAGTCGGCCGATCAGCAGTCTGGAAAAGACCGCGGACACGCCGATCCACCCGGCCACGGCGCCCGCCTCTGCCGGCCGCAAGCCCCAATCCGTGAGCATCGGTACGAAATGCACGACCATGCCGAACACGGCCACGGACACCAGGAAAAATGTCGAGGCGAGCTGCAGGAACAAAGGATTGCGCAGCACGTCGCGCAGCGAACCACCAGCCAGGCGTTCCGGCCGTACCTCCTCTGTCGCTCGCGGCAAGAGCCATGCGGTGATCGGCAATGCGCACAGAACCGCTCCGCTCAGTGCGTAGTAACCCGAACGCCACCCATGAACCGCGATGAACGGGTTGAGCAGCCGGGGAATGAGCAAGGCGCCGAGCCCGGTGCCCGCCAGCGCAATGCCGAGCGCCAGGCCGCGATGCCTGCTGTACGCCGCAACGATCATGCGCGTGTAGGGCAACGGCCCGGAGCCGATGGTCAGCAACGACAGCAGGAACGAGCACAGCAGGAAGCTGGCGACACCCTGGGTGACTCGCCCCATGGCCGCAAAGGACAGCGCCAGCATCAGCATCGATGCCAAGGCGACGCGCCGGCTGCCAAACCGATCCACCAGCGGCCCGACGCATGGCGATGCCAGCGCAGCAGCTGCCGTTCCCACCAGCGCCCCCAGCGAGGCGGCGCCGCGCCCCCAGCCGAATTCGCCGGCCATTGGCCCGATGAACAGTCCCAGGGAATAGAAGTATGTTGAGCTCACGCCAGCGCAGATGCCCAGCGTGCAACCCGCCAGCAACCATCCGCCACGCCTGAATTCACCGGCCGTGTTCACGCCGCATCCAGAATCGCAACCGCGCGTATCCATCCCGCCCCTGAGCGCTCGATCTTGACCGGGAAGCAGGCCACGGTAAAACCAAAGGGCGGCAGGCTGGCCAGATTGTGCAGCTTCTCCATTTGATAGTAGGGCAGTTCACGTCCCGCCTTGTGCCCCTCCCAGATGATCGAAGGATCCAGCGACTCCGCGTAGCGCTGCGCCGTGAACGAGAATGGCGCATCCCACGACCACGCGTCAGTTCCGACCACCTGCACTCCCTGCTCGCACAGGTACAGCGTCGCTTCGCGGCCGATGCCGCAGCCGCTCTCCACGAAATTCGGGCCGCCGTAAGCGCCGGCGGCTCCCGTATTCACCAGCACAATGTCGAAGGGCTGCAGTTCATGGCCAATGCGGCGCAGTTCCTGCTGCACATCCGCCGCAGTCGCCACGTAGCCGTCGGCGAAATGACGGAAGTCCAGCTTCACGCCGGGCCGCCAGAAAAGATCCAGCGGGGCCTCGTCGATCGTCGGTGCGCGCTGCCGCCCATGGTCGGTGGTTGAATGGTAATGCCACGGTGCATCCATATGGGTGCCGCTGTGCGCCGTGAGCTGCAGCTCTTCAACAGCCCAGCCCTCACCGTCCGGAAGATCCTCGGCCCTGAGACCCGGAAAGAACGGCAGCATCTGTTGGGCTCCCGCCTGGTGATCGAAGTAGCGAATCTTTGGTCGCAGGGGTTCCGGATCGGTGACCACCGTCGCGCTGATCGGCATTGAAAGATCGACGAAGACGGGACGCTTCATAACGTGTGACGCTGCGGCACGTGCGGCGCGTGAATTCGCGTCCGAAGACTGCCTATGTTCTCGATCTCCAGCAGCACGTCATCGTCGTGCTGGAGAAAGCGGCCCAACTCGAGCCCGCAACCCATGCCGACCGTGCCGGACCCGAGGATTTCGCCCGGATGGAGCGTTTCCGATCGGCTCACGTGCTCGATGATGTCCGCGAAGGACCAGTGCATCGCGCCGCTGTTGCCCTCGCTCCAGGTCTCGTCGTTGACGAGCGCGCGCATCGACAGCGACGGCTGCGGCCCCACTTCGTCCTGGGTCACGATGACCGGCCCGAGCACATTCGAGCCGTCAAAATCCTTGCCTTTGGCGGGTCCGAACGGCCCCTGCATTTCCTTGAACTGCAGGTCGCGCGCGGTCAGATCGTTGTAGATGCAATAGCCGAAGATGTGTTCGTGAGCACTGGCTGCCGCAATATCCGCACCGCGCGCGCCTATGACGCAGGCCAATTCCAGTTCGTAGTCGATCAGAACGGAATCGGTGGGCCAGTGAACCGTCTGGTCCGGTCCCGTCACCGCGAATCGATTGCCTTTGTAGTAAAGCGGCTGGTCATACCAGATGGACGGTACCGGCGCGGATTCCGGTGCCGTTCCGGACACCGGCGAACCCCGCCGCAGCTTCGCCACCTGCCGACCGGCATTGCGCATGTGCTCTTCAAAGGCCACGAAATCGCGCAACTGCATCGGCTGTGGCAGGGGCGCAAGCCACTGCACCGTCGCGGGATCGATCGTTTCCACGGCGCCTTGCGCCAGCTGGCGCACCCGCTCCAGTGCGCCCGCACCCAACGCGATCAACAACTGCATCGACTGGCAGGCCGGGTCGGCGCTGCGCCGGGAAAGGTCCACGATACCTCCGTCCGGCGCCAGCGCTCCGAGGCGCTCCTTGCCTTCGGTTGCGAAACTCAGCAGCTTCACAGCGCTCAAAGCCGCGCAGTGAGAGTGACGCCAACGATTCGCGGTTCGTTGAAAGTGGCAATCGGAAAGCCGTTGTAGGGTGCGATCTGCGTGATGTGCCGCTCATTGAGCAGGTTGCGGGCGAACAGCGCCAGTTCCCAATGCCGGCCATTGGGCGCGTAGCCAGCCCGCGCATCGATGTCATGCCAGGTAGAAACGTAGTAGGCGTTGCTGTCCTGGTTGGTCTCGGAGAAGTAAACCCCGGACTGGAAGCGCCACGCGGCCGACAGATCGAGCGTGCCGCCCGACATCACCCAGCGATAGTCGGGCGCGACGCGCAACTGCCAGCGCGGTGCGCGCGACAGACTGTTGCCGGCGACATCCTCCTGGGTCAGCGTGATCGACTGTCCGAACACGATCGAGCCGATAGTGCTCGGCAGAGCTGCCAGCGTACCCTGCGTGATCTGTGCATCGAGGTAAGCGCCGCTCAGCGCGAGCGTCAGATTCCTGACCGGCGCGATGTCCGCTTCGAGCTCAACGCCCTTGGTCTGCGCCTTGGGCACATTCACGACCGCCACGCCCCCGGTGTATACCGGCTGGCGGATCTGCAGGTTCGTATAGTTGGCCAGATAGACATCTGCGTTCAACCGCAGATGGTTGCCGAACAGTTCGTTCTTGCTGCCGATTTCGTAGGAGTCGATGGTCTCGGACTGCGACTGCAGCGGATTGGTGGGATCCGTGGGCGTGCCCACATTGCCGAAGGTGTTGAACCCGCCGCTGTTGAAACCGCGGGCATAGCTTGCATACAGGAGCGACGCCTCCACGGGCTTGAAGTTCAACACCGCGCGCGGCGAGAAATTGCGGTAGTTCTGCGTGCAATCCACGCCGGACGCCGGGCAGCTGGCCTGCGCCAGCACCGGACCCGCGAGCACCGTCGGCGTGATCGTCTCTACGAGCTGTGCGATGGCCGCGTCCTTCTGCTCGTAGCTGTAGCGTCCGCCGGCGGTGAGCGACCAGCGGGGGCTCAGGCGGTAGGTCAGGTCGGCGAAGACCGCATAGGCATTGACCGTCTGCGTGCCTGAGAACAGCGCGTCGGTGCCCGACACCGCGCCGGCGAAAATCGGTCCCTGTGCGCCGAACCCGGTTGCCACCGGCGGACCCGCCTGGTAATTGACGATGTCGATCACGTCGTCGTTGTACTGGTGGTAGTAGAAGAGTCCGGTGGTCCATTGCAGGGCCGCGTCCGTGTCGCTCGAAGCCAGACGCAGCTCCTCTGACAGGCTTCGGGTCCGCTGCGTCGAGGT
>Ga0335083_10007233_pt1 | contig 13715 bp, 11 predicted proteins | sample Lox_Sample_42_FD_206716 | JGI IMG/M metagenome (GOLD analysis project Ga0335083, IMG submission 206716) | Soil microbial communities from Loxahatchee National Wildlife Refuge, Florida, United States - Lox_Sample_4.2 | ecosystem: Environmental > Terrestrial > Soil > Wetlands | place: USA...
GCGTGGAATTCCCATCTCGCCGAGGGTTCGAATCGCGTATTCGAAATTGCGGATGTCCGGCTTGTAGGAGCCGATCTCCTCGGCGGTGAGGACGCGATCGAATTCGACGCCGAGCTTCACTTTGCTCTTCGCGAAAGAGGCACGATCGACGTTCGAGAGAATGACGAGCTTGTGATGTCGCTTCAGGTACTGCAGCGCCGCCGCGCTGTCGGGAAAGGCGGGCCAGCGGCCGACGGAACCGCCGAACTCCGTCGCCTCCGCCTCCGTCACCGTCACCCCCCAGCGCCGGCCGAGCGCGCGAAGCGCATCGCCGAGCACGGCGGGATAGAGCTTGCGCGGTGAAGCCTCCTCGATCGGCGATTCCTCCGCGGCAAAGGCCGTGAGGATTTCATCGTCACTCTGCTTCAGCCCATGTTTCCTCGCCCAGGGCCTGAGTTCCGCGAGGAGTCCGCTCTCCCAGTCGATGAGCGTGCCGTAGCAGTCGAAGGTTAGTGCTTCGAAATCGGCGAAATTCACGGGTCCTCTCCCCCAGTAATCCGGTTGGCGGCACCATCCTTGCATGTATCATGGCCTCTGGGGCGCTATCGCACAATGCAAAGGGGGAATTCCACATGGCACTCTGCTCGATTTTTTTGCGCGCGGCTCGTTTCTGCGGCCTAGGCGCGATAGCGCTGGCCGCGATCGCCTCGGCCTCGGCCCAGACGCCCAACCCGCCGCCGCCGGAGCCGGTCAAGTCCACGCTCGATGAGGCACTGATGGCGTCATCTGCACCGGGCAAGCCCGGAAAGGTGCTGCTGCTGCCGGCGACGATGGAGACGACGCAGTGGGGCTGGTACAACAATGCGCAGCCGCCGGTCCTGCACGTGAACTCGGGCGACACCGTGGTCATGGAGACCATGATGCACTCCCACAATCAGGTGGTCCCCGGCGTCTCCATCGACAAGATCAAGAAACTCCGCACCGATTTTCCTGGCCGCGGCCCGCACACGATCACGGGTCCGATCTATGTCGAAGGCGCGGAGCCCGGCGACGTCCTCAAGATCCATTTCGATCGGATCGTGCCGCGTGCCTACGCCACGAACTTTAACGTCCCCGGAATGTTCGGGCAGTTCCCGGATCGCTTTCCCGATGGGCAGGTCAAGTATTTCTTTCTCGATCTCGACAAGAAGCAGCTGGAATTTGCGCCGGGGATCGTCGTCCCGCTGAAGCCGTTCCCGGGCACGATCGGCGTCGCGCGCGCCGAGCCCGGTCCTTACAGCACCGTCCCGCCTGGACCGTTCGGCGGCAACATCGACATCAACGAGATGGTCGAGGGGACGACGCTCTACCTGCCGGTCTTCGTCAAGGGCGGGCTCCTTTGGTCCGGCGATTCTCATGCGGGTCAAGGCAATGGCGAGATCAATCTCACGGCGATCGAGACCGCCTTCAAAGAGCTTCGCATCACCATTACCGTCCTCAAGAGCGTGCAGCTCGCCTGGCCGCGCATCGAAACACCGACGCACTGGATCACGCTCGGCTACGATCGCGACTTCAACAAGGCCTGGGATCTGCTGCAGGCGGAGACCGTGAAATACCTCGTGGAGAGCCGCAAGCTCTCCGCCGAGGCAGCCAAGAAGGAGATGGTCGCGAGTTGGGATTGCCGCATCTCCGAGGTCGTAGACGTGCTCTTCGGCACCTATTGCATGACCTCGAAGGGCCACGGCACGCCGGCGATGGCGCTTCCGAAGACCGACAGCGCAAAATACCTCGTCACCTATGCCAAGAACGTCGATCTCAAAAAGGCGATGGACGAGGCCTCCTATGCGATGATCGAGAAGCTGCAGAAGGAGCGCAATCTGACCCGGCTCGACGCCTACGCGCTCGCGAGCATGACCATGGATTGCCGTCTCGGCCGACCCTCCGGGGCCGAGAAGGAAGTCCATTGCATGGTGCCAAAGAGCCTCTGGGTTGCGAACAAGTAGCGATGCGGCGTGGGCGCGCTCTCTTTCTTTCGTTCCTCGCGGCAATCGTCGTCTGGAGCGTGCCCGCGAGTGCAAAGGGGCTGCGGATCGTCGCCACCACCAGCGACCTCCGCAGCCTCGCCGCAGCGATCGCCGGCGATCTCGCGACGGTCGAGAGCATCGTCCCGCCCGGCGCCGATCCCGAGGCCTTCGAGCCGAGGCCGAGCGATCTCTTGAAGCTTCGCGGCGCCGATCTACTGGTCGAGGTCGGTATCGGCTATGACCACTGGATCGACCGGCTCGTGCTCGAGCTGGCCGATCCCCGGCTCGTGCGCGGCGGAGCGGCTGCGGTCGATTGCTCCGTCGGCATCCCGCTGCTCGAGGTGCGCGGGCGGAGCCCCTTGCCCGCAATGCAGGATGGCCACGCACATGGTCAGGCCAATCCGCATTACTGGCTCGACCCCGCCAACGCCGAGACGATCACTGCGGCGATCGTCGACGGGATCGCGCGCGTCGCGCCGGAGGCGCATGCCCAGGCGGTCGCGAACCGCGAGCGGTTTCTCGCACAGCTCCACGCGAAGCTCGCGGATTGGGAGCGAAAGCTCGCATCCCTCGAGGGCGCGCCGTTCATCGCCTATCACAATAGCTGGCCCTACTTTGCGCGCCGCTTCCGGCTGCAGATCACGGATTTCATCGAGCCGCGCGAGGGCGTCTCGCCGAGCGCCTCGCGCCTCGCCACGTTGATCGCGAAGGCGAAGCAGATCGGCGTGCGCGCGGTGCTCCACGAACCCTACGAGCCGGAGGACGCCTCGCGGCTCGTCGCAGCGCGCGCGGGAATTCCGGTCGTGCCGATGGCGACCAGTGTCGGCTCGCGCCCGGGCGTTGAGGACTATATCGGCCTTTTCGATTACGACGTGGCCATACTCGTCCAGGCCCTATCGGCACCCACGCAATAGCATCCTCGATGCAGGACATCGTCGCTTTTCTCGCGTTGCCCTTCGCGGCCTCCGTCGCCTTCGTTGGAATTCACGCCTATCTGGGTCTCCATGTCCTGAGGCGCGGGATCGTCTTCGCCGATCTCGCACTGGCGCAGCTCTCCGCGCTCGGAGCGACCGTCGCCTTCGCCGCAGGGCATGCACCCACGAGCGTCGAGGGTCTGGGCTACACGCTGCTCTTCACGGGGCTCGGCGCGGTGCTGCTGACGGCGAGCCGGAGCTTCGCGCGTGCAATGAGCCAGGAATCCTTCATTGGAATCCTCTATGTCGTCGCAACCGCCGCCACGATCGTGCTGGTGGACCGGTCGCCGCTCGGCGCCGAGCACGTCAAGAAGATCCTTATCGGCAATATTCTGACGGTGAGCGCAAGCGACCTCCTGAAATTCGTCCTTGTCTACGGCGCGATCGGTATCGTGCACATTGCGATCCGGAGGCCGCTCCTCGCGCTCTCGCAGGAGGGTGGGACCGTAGGCCTACCTGCATGGCAAGTCGCGGTCTGGGATCTCGTCTTTTATTTGTCCTTTGGCGTCGTCGTTACGAGCTCCGTCGCGGCGGCCGGGGTGCTGCTGGTGTTCTGCTTCCTCATCATCCCCGCGGTGATCGGCATGCTTTTCACGCAGCGCATCGGACCCGCGCTGCTGATCGGCTGGGGTGCGGGGATTCTCGCGAGTGCCGCGGGCCTGCTCGGCTCGTTCCTCCTGGATCTGCCGACCGGCGCCGCCATGGTCCTGACCTTCGCGCTCGCGCTCGCTGTCGCCGGTGCGGTGCGTCTCTTCGTCGTCGCGTCGGCCCGCGAGCTTCTCCGTCGCCTTGGCGGTGCGGCACGGCTCCTCGGCTGCGTCTTCTGCGGAACGGCCATCCTCGGCGCTCTCTGGCTCCTCGCGGCGCCGCATGAGGATCAGCCCGTTGCCGCCGCACTCGAATGGATCGCCGGCACCGGCTTCAGCCCGTTTCTGGGCGATGACGAGCGCACGATATACGACGACGCGCGCGAGGAGGCCGAACGTCTCGCGGCAGAGCTCGAGGCGCTCAACGCGCGCGAGCGCGACTCCCGCTGGCAGGGACGCGAGCTTAGCGACGACGAGGTCCGCCGCGTCGGCTCCTATCAGCAGACCTTCAACGAGATGGCGCGCGGCGAGCTCTTTGTGCTGGAGACGCTCCGCGGCAAGGCGCGCGAGCGCGAGCGCTGGCTCGCGGGATTGCCGGCGTTGGGGCTGGCCGGCGGGGGGCTGTTCCTGCTGCTGCGCAAGCGTCGAACGGCGGCGGAATCGTGCGGCAGCGACGCGGGGTCGATCCTCCTCTAGCGTTACATTTCCGATGGCAATCTTCCGTCGCGGGTGTACTTTGCCTCGCGCAAGACCATTGAGGAACACGCGGTTAATGGCAGCCTTCACGACACGGCCGGAGCTCCGCGGCACTTTCGGAGCCGTCGCTTCTACCCATTGGCTCGCATCCGCCTCCGCCATGAGCATCCTCGAGCGCGGCGGCAATGCCTTCGATGCCGCGGTCGCTGCGGGGTTCGTCCTGCAGGTCGTGGAGCCGCATCTCAATGGACCCGGCGGCGATGTGCCGATCCTGGTTTGGTCGGAAAAACACGGGAAAGTCGAGGCAATCTGCGGCCAGGGCGTGGCGCCTGCTGGCGCCACCATCACCGAATTCCGCCGTCTCGGCCTCGATCTCGTGCCAGGAACCGGCCTTCTTCCCGCAGTCGTGCCCGGCTCCTTCGGCGCCTGGCTCAAGCTACTTTTGGAATATGGCACGATGCGGGTCGAGGACGTGCTCGCGCCCGCCATCCACTACGCCGGCGGCGGCTATCCCGCGGTGGCGCGGATTCCGGCTGCGATCGAGACCGTGCGCGCGATCTTCGAGACGGAATGGCCGACGTCCGCTGCGATCTACCTTCCGAACGGCCGCGTTCCCAAGGCGGGGCAGCTCTTCCGCAACCCCGTTCTCGCGCGCACCTATGGCCGCCTCGTCGAATCCGCAAAAGCCGCGGGCGCCGACCGCGAGGCGCAGATCGAGGGGGCGCGCCGTGCCTGGTATGAGGGCTTCGTCGCGGAGGCCGTCGACCGCTTCTATCGGACGCAGGAATTGATGGATGCGTCCGGCCGGCGGCATCGCGGGTTCCTCACCGGCGAGGACATGGCCCGCTGGCGCGCAACCGTCGAGACGCCGCTCGCCTACGATTACCACGGCTATACCGTCTACAAATGCGGCCCCTGGACCCAGGGTCCGTTCTTCCTGCAGCAGCTCGCGATGCTGAAGGGGATCGATCTCGCCAACATGGATCCGCTCGGGTTCGAGTTCATCCATAGCGTCGTCGAATGCGCCAAGCTTGGCTTCGCAGATCGCGAGGCCTGGTACGGCGATCCCGATTTCGTGGACGTGCCGCTCAAGGCACTCCTCTCCGATGGCTACACGGCGGAGCGCCGCGCGCTCATCGGTGGAGAGGCCTCACTGGAGTTGCGGCCGGGCTCGCCCGATGGGCGCACGCCCCGCCTGCCGCAGCTCGTTCTGCGCGGGACGGGCGGGCTCGGGCTTGCGGCGGGAGCAGGCGAGCCCACGATGGCGCACGCTGGCGTTGGCGAGCCCACGGTCGCGCGCGAGAGCGACCGCCGCGCCACCGCCGGCGACACCTGTCACGTCGACGTGATCGACCGCTGGGGCAATATGATCGCGGCGACGCCGAGCGGCGGCTGGCTGCAGAGCTCTCCGGTCGTGCCTGAGCTCGGTTTCGGAATTACCACCCGCGGACAGATGTTCTGGCTCGAGGAAGGGCTCGCCACGAGTCTCGCGCCGGGCAAGCGGCCACGCACGACGCTCTCGCCCTCCTTTGTCGCGAAGGGCGGCGAGCCCTACATGGCTTTCGGCACCCCCGGAGGCGATCAGCAGGATCAATGGTCGCTGATCTTCTTCCTGCGCCACGTGCATCACGGCATGAACCTGCAGGAGTCGATCGACGCGCCCTCCTTCCATTCCGAGCACATGCCGAGCTCCTTCTGGCCGCGCGAGGCGAAGCCAGGCGTGCTCGTGCTCGAGGGGCGCACCCCCGAGGCGACTGTCGCTGGCTTGAAGGCGCGCGGGCACAAGGTGCAGGTGGGCGAGGATTGGTCTGAAGGGCGGCTCAACGCCTGCGCCGTCGAGCGCACGGAGTCCGGTACCATCGTTAAGGCCGCGGCAAATCCGCGGGGGATGCAAGGCTACGCCGTCGCGCGCTGAGACGCGCGGTGGGAGAGCTAAAAGCCGGTCGAAATGGCCATATAAAGGGAGGGTAAGATGAGATTGGCGCGATTTGGTGCGTGCGGAGTGATTATCGCGGTCTTCGGAGCGATGATGTCGGCGGTGCCCGCCGATGCTGCCTCGCTCACGGTGAAGTCCAATTCCATCAAGAGCGGCCACGCCATCCCCAGCAAGTATGCTTTCTGCGCGCCTGCGGCGCAGGGACACATAAGCGGCGGCGGCAACGTAAATCCACAGGTCACCTGGTCCAAGGGCCCGAAGGGCACCAAGTCATACGCGCTCATCGTCACCGACCCTGATGTGCCCAGCGTCCTTACGGACTTCAACAAGGAAGGCAAGACGCTTCCGGTCAATATGAAGCGCGTCGCCTTTTATCACTGGGTCCTCGTGGACATTCCCGGCGAGGTCACCGAGATCGGCGAGGGTGTCGATTCCAACGCCCAGGTCCCCCGCGGCAAGCCGCCCGGACCCGCCAAACCTGGCGTGCGCGGCATCAATGACTACACCGGCTTCTTCGCGAGCGATGCCCAGATGAAGGGCAATTACGGCGGCTACGATGGACCCTGCCCGCCCTGGAACGATTTGCGCGTGCACCATTATCACTTCACGGTTTATGCGCTCAACGTCACGAGCCTCAACCTCACCGGCAATTTCACCGGACCCGACGCACTAAAGGCGATGAAGGGTCATGTGCTTGCGAAGGGTGAGCTGGTCGGCGAGTACTCGCTGTACCCGCCGGTGGCGGCGAAGCTCAAGAAATAACTCAAGGGGCGGCGCGCGCGGCGGACTGGCTGGGATCTCGGCACGGGCCTTGCTTGGCATAGAGACGGAGGCGGCGAGCTGACCCCATGACCTGGTCGATCATTGCGCGGGATTCCTCGAGCGGTGCCTTCGGGGTCGCCGTAACCACGAAGTTCTTCGCCGTGGGGGCGCTCTGCCCCCATGCGCGGAGCGAGGTCGGGGCGCTCGCGACCCAGGCCTTGATCAATCCGACATTCGGCCCGCGCGGCATCGCGCTGATGGCCGAGGGCGTTGCGCCGGAACATGCTATCGCGACACTGCTCGCGGATGATCTCGGCCGTGAGACCCGGCAGATCCATCTGCTCGATGCCGAGGGGCGCGGCGCCGCGCATACCGGCAAGGACTGCATAGACTGGTGCGGCCACCTGCTCCGGCGCGGCTATTCCGTCGCGGGCAACATGCTCGCGGGGCCGCGGGTGATCGAGGATACCGCTTCTGCCTACGAGATGGGCGCGCATCTGCCTTTCGCCGAGCGCCTCCTCGCGGCGCTCGATGCGGGGCAGGCCGCGGGCGGCGACAAGCGCGGCAAGCAGTCGGCGGCGCTCAAGATCCATGCGGGCGAGGAGTATCCGTGGCTCGACATCCGCGCGGACGACCATGCCGAGCCGCTCGCGGAGCTACGTCGGCTCTACGAGGAGGCGCGGCGGATGTATCTGGTCTTCGCGCAATTCCTGCCTACGGCGCGAAACCCCTCCGGCATCTACGATCGCACCGTCATCAACGCCGAGGTCTTGCGGGTGCAGGAGGCGCTTCGGGGATGAGCCGAGGGTGACGCTCGCCGCCGCCAAGACCCTGCACGCCGCGACCGCGTCCCCGACGGCGCGCCCGCTGCTCGACGTGCGCGACCTCCGCACGCATTTCGCAACCGACACCGGCGAGTTCCGCGCCGTCGACGGCGTGAGCTTCAGCCTCGCGCCGGGACGCACGCTCGGCATCGTCGGGGAGTCCGGCTGCGGCAAGAGCGTGACCGCGCTCTCGATCATGGGTCTTATCCCGCGGCCACCGGGGCGCATCGCGGGCGGCGAGATCCTCTTTGAGGGGACAGACCTCCTCAAGCTCTCGCCCGCGGAAATGCGCGAGCGCCGCGGCAATCGGCTCTCGATGATCTTCCAGGAGCCGATGACCTCGCTCAATCCCGCCTTCACGGTGGGCGAGCAGATCGTCGAGGGCATCCTGCGCCACCGCGACGTCACGAAGCAGCAGGCGAAGGAGCATGCGATCGAGATGTTGCGACGCGTGCGGATTTCGTCTCCCGAGCGCCGCTTCGAGGAGTATCCGCACAAGCTCTCCGGTGGCATGCGCCAGCGCGCGATGATCGCGATGGCGCTCGCCTGCGATCCAAGACTCCTGATTGCGGACGAGCCCACCACGGCGCTCGACGTAACGATCCAGGCGCAGATCCTCGACCTCATGCGCCAGCTCCGCGACGAGACCCAGGCCGCGATCATCATGATCACGCACGACCTCGGGGTCATCGCGGAGATCGCGCACGAGGTGATCGTCATGTATGCCGGACGCATCGTCGAGCGCGCGGGAGTCGGCTCGCTCTTCCGGGAGCCACAGCATCCCTACACGATCGGGCTTCTGGGCTCGATCCCGAAGCTCACGACGGAGCAGCCGCGCCTCACCACGATCGAAGGCGTGGTGCCGAACCCGATGGCAATGCCGCAGGGGTGCCGTTTCCATCCGCGCTGCCCCTTCGCCACCGACGAGTGCCGTAGCGCCGAGCCTGCGCTTACGGAGGTGCGGCCCGGGCACCTCGCGGCCTGCTGGCGCGCGCCGCTCGAGGAGGACGGCCTCTGATGGCGGTGCTTCCGAACGGGCGGGGAAGCCCGCCGATCCTCGAGGTCGAGCATCTCGTGAAGCATTTCGCGGTGCGCCGTGGCTTCTTCGGACGGAAGATCGGCGCGGTGAAGGCCGTCGACGACATCGGCTTCGCCGTATCGCCTGGCGAGACGCTCGCGCTCGTCGGGGAGTCCGGCTGCGGCAAATCGACGACGGGTCGCCTCGTGCTGCGTCTCCTAGAGCCGACCGCGGGCGTCGTGCGCTTCGGCGGACGCAACATCTTCGAGCTCGCGCCCAGCGAGGTACGCGGCTTGCGCCGCGCCATGCAGATCGTCTTCCAGGACCCCTACGCTTCGCTCAATCCCCGCATGACCGTGGGACAGATCGTGGGGGAGCCGCTGAGCCTGCATGGGCTCGCGGAAGGCGCGGGGCTCAAGGCGCGGGTCGAGGAGCTCCTCGGCTTCGTCGGGCTCTCGCCGCATCACGCGCGGCGCTATCCGCACGAATTCTCCGGCGGCCAGCGCCAGCGCATCGGCATCGCACGCGCGCTCGCGGTCGAGCCCAAGCTCATCGTCTGCGACGAGCCCGTCTCCGCGCTTGACGTCTCGATCCAGGCACAGGTGATCAATCTGTTGCAGGACCTGCAGCGCCGTTTCGGTCTCGCTTACATCTTCATTGCGCACGATCTCGCGGTGGTAAAGCACATCGCGGACCGCGTCGCCGTCATGTATCTCGGCAAAATCGTGGAGCTCGCGGAGAAGCGCACGCTCTTCAGCGCGCCCCGCCACCCCTATACCCAGGCGCTCCTCTCCGCGATCCCCGTGCCGGAGCCGGCGCTGAAGCGCGAGCGGACGCTGCTGCAAGGCGACGTGCCGAGCCCGATGGCGCCGCCGCCGGGCTGCCGCTTCCAGACCCGCTGCCCCTTCGCGCGCGAGCGTTGCCGAAGAGAGGAGCCGCTCCTCGAGGATGCGGCGCAGGGACAGCGCGTCGCCTGCCATTTCTGGCGCGAGATCGAGCCGCCGCCGCGCCTCCTGCCGCCGCCCGAGGCGGAGGCCGCGAGCCCGCGGCTTCGGCGCTTGCAGGGGTTTTTCTCGAAGCGTACGGCCGCCGAGCGCGCTCACGAGGGAGTGTGACGCAACGGGTTTGTGGTCTTGCTATGATGGTCGTCAATGCGAGCGCCGGCCAAGACCGGGCTCAGAACGAGGGGAGAGCTCAATGAAGGGTATCAAGCTTGCCGTATTCGCGGGCGCCATGCTGGCGGCGAGCGCCGGTATCGCCAGCGCCGAGAGCACGCTCAAGATCGGCCTCGCCGAGGACCCGGACATACTGGATCCGACAATTGCGCGCACTTTCGTGGGCCGCATCGTCTTCGCCTCCATTTGCGACAAGCTCTTCGACATCACGCCGGACCTGAAGATCGTGGGCCAGCTCGCGACCGACTACAAATGGGTCGACGACAACAAGGGTCTCGTGATCTCGCTTCGGACGGGCGTTCAATTCCAGGACGGCGAGCCCATGAACGCGGCGGCGGTGAAAGCCAGCCTGCAGCGGCACCTGACGATGCAGGGCTCGACGCGCAAGGGCGAGATCGCTTCCGTGCAGAGCATCGACGTCGTTGACGATCATACGGTGAAGCTCACGCTTTCGGCGCCGTTCTCGCCGCTCCTCGCCGCTCTCGCGGACCGCGCCGGCATGATCCTCTCGCCGAAGGCGGCCGAAGCGCTCGGAGACAAGTTCGGCACCGCGCCCGTCTGCGCCGGCCCCTACAAGTTTGTGGAACGCGTGGCCCAGGACCGCATCGTCGTGCAGAAATTCGACAACTACTGGGACAAGGGCAAGATCCACGTCGACAAGATCGTGTTCCAGCCGATCCCCGACAATTCCGTGCGCGTGGCGAACCTGCGCTCTGGCGGCCTCGACTTCATCGAGCGCGTGGCGCCGACCGACGTGCCGCAGATCAGGGGCGACAGTAAGCTCAAGGTCACGACGATCGGCGAGATCGGCTACCAGGGCATCACCGTGAACGTCGACAACGGCCCGCAATCGAAGAACCCGCTGGGCCAGGACGCGCGCGTCCGGCAGGCGCTCGATTTGTCGATCGACCGCGCCGCGATCAATCAGGCGCTCTTCAACGGCGAGTACATTCCCGGCAATCAGTGGGTCAATCCCAGTAACCCCTACTATGTGAAGAGCCTCCCCGTGCCGAAGCGCGACATCGCCAAGGCCAAGGCGCTGCTCAAGGAAGCGGGCGTCGAGCACCCGAGCTTCACGCTGATGGTGCCGAACAACACCGAGGCGCAGCAGGTCGGGCAGATCATCCAGTCGATGGCGGCGGAAGCGGGCTTCGACATCAAGCTGCAGGCGACGGAGTTCGCCTCGGCCCTCAAGCTCGCGACGGAGGGCTCGATGCAGGCGTTCCAGATCGGTTGGAGCGGGCGCGTCGATCCCGACGGCAACCTCTACAATTTCGTGGCCTGCGGAGCGCCGCTCAACGATGGCCACTACTGCAACGCCGAGGTGGACAAAGAGCTGAAGGCCGCGCGTGCGATCGACGATCCCGCCGAGCGGCTCAAGCATTACACGGCTGCGGCGCAAATCCTGCTGAAGGAATTGCCGATCATCTACATCTACCACCGGCAATGGATTTACGCCTACAGCACCAAGGTCGAGGGCTTCACGCCCTATCCGGACGGCCTCATCCGTCCCCAGGGCCTGATGGTGAAGTAGCCGCTGTTGGCGCCAAGTGTCTCTGCCGGATGATAACGGCTCTCCAGCTTCCTCTCCTCGAGGGGGAGGGGGAGCCGTGGCGAAGATCCGACAATGCTGACTTATCTGATCCGACGGATCGCGATCATCATCCCGACGCTGTTCTTCGTCTCGATTATCATCTTCGGACTGCAGCAACTGTTGCCCGGCGATCCCGCGCTGGCGCTCGCGGGCGAGGAGCGGGATCCGCAGGTAATCGCGTTCCTCCGCCACAAGTATCATCTCGACGAGCCGCTCCCGGTCCGCTACGGGCTCTGGCTCGGGGGCGTGCTGCGCGGAGACCTCGGCGAATCCGTTCGCATCAATAAGCCCGTCCTCGATCTCGTGCTCGAGAAGCTGCCGGTGACGGCGGAGCTCGCGGGGATGGCGATCCTCATCGCACTCCTCATCGGCATTCCCGCAGGCGTCATCTCCGCGGTGAAGAACGGGACGATCATCGACTACGGCGCCAATATTTTTGCGCTCTGGGGACTATCCACGCCCAATTTCTGGCTGGGATTTCTGTTGATCCTGCTGTTCTCCGTCGATCTCGGCGTGCTTCCGGCCTCGGGCTTCGTTCCACCGGGAGAGGATCTCGGCAAGAACCTCGCGACGCTCGTCATGCCCGCCTTCGTGCTCGGGAACGCCATTGCCGCCGTGATGATGCGCCACACCCGGAGCGCCATGCTGCAAGTGCTGAGCGCCGACTACGTCCGCACGGCGCGCGCGAAGGGCCTGGATGAGCGCACGGTCGTGCTGAAGCACGGCCTCAGGAACGCGCTCATCCCCGTGGTGACGCTGGGCGCGCTCGAGTTCGGACAGCTCCTCTCGGGCGCGGTGCTGACGGAGCAGGTCTTCACCATCCCCGGCTTCGGCAAGCTCATCGTCGATGCCGTCTTCAACCGGGATTACGCGGTGGTGCAGGGGGTCGTGCTCTGCACCGCGACCGCCTACATCGTGCTCAACCTCTGCGCCGATATCGCCTACTTCCTCGTCAACCCGCGGCTCCGCGCATGACCGCCGTCCCCGTCGAAGCCGCAGCCGCCGCCCCGGAGCTTCCGGACGATCGGCCGTGGCGGCGTGCGCTGCGCCGTCTCGTGCGCCGTCGCGGCGCCATGGTCGGGCTCTCGATCGTGCTGTTCTTCGTGCTGATCGCGATTTTCGCGCCCTATGTCGCGCCCTACAGCCCGATCGCCACGGATTGGGGCGCGGTGCGTAAGGCGCCGAACCTCGCGCATTGGCTCGGCACCGACGAAATCGGCCGCGACGTGCTCTCACGCGTCATCTTCGGCGCGCGCGCCTCGCTGATGGCGGGTGTGGTCTCGGTGCTGATTTCCCTGAGCATCGGTGTGCCGCTCGGGCTTCTCTCGGGCTATGTCGGTGGCTTCCTCGACGGTCTCCTCATGCGGATCGTCGATGCCATGCTCGCCTGTCCCTTCCTCATCCTCGCGATCGCGCTCGCGGCCTTCCTAGGTCCCAATCTCACCAACGCCATGATCGCGATCGGCATCTCCGCCATGCCCGCTTTCGTGCGCCTGACGCGCGCGCAAACCCTCGCGACGAAGGTCGAGGACTACGTCGAGGCCGCGAAGGCCGTGGGCAATCCGCATTACCGGATCGTGCTGAGACACATCCTCCCGAACATCCTCGCTCCCATCATGGTGCAGGCGACGCTCGCGATCGCCGCAGCGATCATCGCGGAGGCAAGCCTCTCCTTCCTGGGCTTGGGTCAGCAGCCGCCGAGCCCGAGCTGGGGCAGCATGCTCAACACCGCCAAGAATTTCCTCTCGCAGGCGCCGTGGATGGCCTGGTGGCCGGGCGCGGCGATCTTCGTCGTCGTGCTCTCCTTCAACCTGCTCGGCGACGGCCTCCGCGACGCGCTGGATCCCAAGCACAAATAGCGGGGTCGCCTCACTTCACCCCGTGCGAGCGCGAGTAGGCGCTCGGCTTTGGCGGGTGCCAGCCCGCCAGCGCGCCTTCGCGCGGACGATAGATCTCGACCTTGAGCGGGTAGCACTTGGCGGCGTCGCTCGAATGGCTCGAGCCGCAATCGCCGCCGGGGCACGCCGAGAGCGCGCCCAGGAGATCGATCTCCGCGAAGAATTCGATGAAATCGCCGGGACGCACGGGGCTCGCCTTCATGAAATACTGATGCGTGTCGCGCGTATAGCCCGTGCACATGAAGACGTTCATGACGTCGTGCACGTGC
>Ga0335083_10007234_pt1 | contig 13715 bp, 19 predicted proteins | sample Lox_Sample_42_FD_206716 | JGI IMG/M metagenome (GOLD analysis project Ga0335083, IMG submission 206716) | Soil microbial communities from Loxahatchee National Wildlife Refuge, Florida, United States - Lox_Sample_4.2 | ecosystem: Environmental > Terrestrial > Soil > Wetlands | place: USA...
CGACAGCTTTCGCAAGCGCGACGCCGAGGCCGACGTCAAGGCCCGCCGCAAGCCCGGCGGATCATGACGCCGGCAAGTCCAGATTCACGCGGATCGCGGTGAGCGCCAACAAGGGGACCGCTCCTACGCCAAGTTTGATGCGCGAGGTGGGGGACAAGTTCAGCGCCGGTCGCAGGTTGAGCGGAGAGGTCTTTCGGGCCACCGGCGAGCCCGTGCCACCTCGCCCTGGTTCGGGGGCCGGCGGTAGTGGCGGTGGGAAAGGGCCAGGTCGATGAGCGCCCAGGAGCCCGACGAGCCAGAGGAGCGACTTCGCCCCCGAATCGGCCGGCGGCGGCGTGAACCGGATCGTCTGCCGTCGCCCGGGGTGCATTTCGTCGGCTCGCGCGAAGGGCCGCCCGTCCGGCTCGGGTGGCGATTTACACGCCGCCGGAAAGTAGTCGCCGATGCGTGATCAAGAGCCGCTACGTGACGGTCGGAAAAGGGGGCCTCGCAGGGATGAAGCGGCATCTCGCCTATCTGGAGCGCGATGGCGTCGAACGGGACGGCTCGCCGGGGCGTCTCTATGGAGCCGACGAGGGGTTCGATCGAGATGCCTGTCGTGCCCCTCTGCCCGGCGAGCAACGGCAATTTCGATTCATCGTTTCGCCGGAAGATGGAGACGAGCTCGACCTCACAGAATTCGCCCGCCGGCTGATGAGCCAGGTCGAGAACGACCTCGGACGGCGGCTGATCTGGGCTGCCGTAAATCACCACAACACCGCTAACCCTCACGTCCATATCGATGTCCGAGGCGTCGACGTCGATGGTCACGATGTCCGAATCGAGTCCGACTACATCAAGCACCACATGCGCTGGCGGGCGCAGGAAATTGTCACGCGCGAGCTCGGACCCAGGACGGACCTCGAATATTCCAGGGCCCGCGAGGAAGACATTCGGGCCGAGCGCGTCACCGTGCTCGATCGATTTCTCAGCGAACACATTCAGCCCGACGGGACGGTAACCCTCAAGCGGCTGCTCTCTCGACCTGGACCGGAGGGGCGGAATTGCGTCGCGCGGCTTCAGCACCTGAAGAAGCTCAAGCTGGCGGTCGAGGAGCGGCCTGGAATCTGGCGTTCCGCCGACGGCTGGAAGGAATCGCTCGCCCGTCTCGGCCAAGAGAACGACCGAATCGAACGGCTGTACCCGATGGTCGGTGAGAAAGCGGCCGACTATCAACTCGTCGATCCGAAACTGCCCGTGTCCACCTTCGAGGCCGTCGTGATCTGCAAGGGCCTCCACGACGAGCTGTCGGGCCAGATGTTCGTAGCAGCCGAGGCAGCCGACGACCGGGGATATTACATCCCGCTTCGACCGGAGGTCGCGGAGAGCCTGCGACAGGGCGACAGGATCCGGGTCGGATTCACGACGGAGAAGTGGCTGAAGCCGGCCGATGAGATCATCGCCCGGGTCGCCCGAGAAAATGGTGGTGTCTACGACCCGGGGCAGCATCAGCGGGACCTCGAAAATCTCTCCGGCAGGAGACCCGCAGAGGCCGCTCCGTCGCCGGCCGACCTCGTGACGGCAAACGTTCGCCAGCTCGAGCGGCTCGTGGCGTATGGGCTGGCCAGCCCGTTGCCGGATGGCCGGTGGCGCGTCCCTTCCGATCTCGTTCCCCAGTTGGAGTCGAGGGAACGGACGCACCCTCGGCAGCTCCTCAAAATCGACAGGGCATTGCGACCACAGACGGAGCCTGCGGCGCGGGCCGTCAGTGACCTCGAAAAGGAGCGGGTGGCGCTCGGCCAGGCGGCTGGCCAGCGCCTCGGGCTCCCCTTCGTGGCCACCCCGCACCGATTCAGCGGACAGCTGGTTCCCGGGCCGTCGGGATCGTCCGGGACCGAATACGTCCAGGTCATCGACTATCGGCATCGCCAGCTCGCCCTGGTTCCAAAACCCAAGGATGCCGATCTGCTGCGGGGAAAGGTCGTGACGCTCTCGCGTGGCCCGGCAGGCCGTCTTTCGATTCGACGCAGTCCGGAGATTTCCCGCTGAGCCGTGCAGCTAACACGGAACGGCACCCACCCAGAAAGGAGCGCACCGATGGAAAGCACGAAGAAGAGAGTTGGCCGACCCAAGTCCGAGCCCCGCACTGGACCGCTGGTCCTCGAAGCGGCTCAAAAGCGGGAGACGATCCTCACCGAGGTCTCCGCGGACACCGGCCAGGAGCTGACCGCCTACGCCGCGTGGGTGAGGGATTCGGCAGAAGCGAAAATGACGCCCGCCGAAGCCCTGTCCAAGACGATCGACTTCGCGGTCCGCGACCTGCTCTCCCGAGACAAGTGCTGGCAGGCGTACAAGCGAACGGGCGGTCGGGCAGTAGGGACAGGAGAAACGGCGCAGTCCATGCCGTCGACTCCCATCGGAACATCCTCGCCGAGGCCAGGTCGTTCCTGAAGTGGTGCGCGGGGAAGAAATGGATCGTCCGCAATCCGCTCGACGAGGTGGAGGGCGTGGGCAAGCGGCGGCACGGCAAGGAGCAGCTCCGCATCGACGAGGCGCGGCGGTGGCAGGGGAAGGCGATCGAGTACGCGGAGCGCGGTGAGGCGGGTGCGGTGGCGGCGATGATGTGCCTGGTGATGGGGATGCGGTGCTCGGAGGTGGTCAGCCGGATCGTTCGCGATCTGGATGACGAGGGGAGGCTGCTCTGGATCCCGGACTCGAAGACGCTGGCGGGTCGGAGAAAGCTGCAGGTGCCGGACTTCCTGCAGCCGTACCTCATCCGACTAGCGAAGGACCGGGACCCGCAGGCGGGTCTATTGGGGGAGCACTGGCGGGACTGGCCGCGCAAGTGGGTGCAGCGGATCTGCAAGGCGGCGAAGGTCCCTCTGGTGACCGCTCACGCCATGCGGGGTCTGCACGGCACCCTCGCGGTCGATAGCGGGATCACCTCACACGCGGTAGCGGCGGCGCTCGGTCACGAGTCGTTCAAGACGACGGCCGAGAGCTACGCCCAGCGTGACGCGGTGGCGGGCGCCCAGCAGAAACGGGTGCTCGGGGTGCTGGCCGGCGGGAAGATCGCCTCCTAAGCGGCCCTCAGCGGGGAGCAATCGTTCCCCAATCGTTCCCTAGAGGGACTTTCGAGCGAATACCAAAACGAATTCCCGAATGAATTCGTGGAGCTGAACGGGATCGAACCGTCGGCCTCCTGAGTGCGATTTCGCCGACGGTCTCGCAGCCCTTTAGTTTCAACGCATTGGGCACAACGCAGGTCGCAGCCGACACACGAAACGCATACAATCGGACCGCGCAAGGGACCAGATGAGGACCAGCGGCGCCACAAAGCCGGAGAACCGAGCCTCAGAACAGGGCGATAACAGGCTCGCCGTGAATGCGCGGGAACGCGCAGGCGGGGCGTTTGCGGTGCCGGTCGGCCCGGCGGTCCAGCCGACCGACGAACGCGTGGTGACGGCCCCAGCGGTGCGGCCCGACAACGTGTTGGTGCTAAGCGCCGCCAGCCCGACGGAACTGGTTGAACTGGTCGAACAACTCGCCGACTCGGTCTGGCCGCCGAGGGAGAACATCGACCGCATGATCCGGAGCATCCGAGGCGAGCCGGAGCCGTGGGAGGCGCATGCCGGCCGGCGGCCACGCCGACCATGGATGCGAGACACGAAACGCTACGACCCGAGCCGAGAACCTGGCGACCGCTACGTGGTCCTCCACAGGCGCGAGTGGCGTCTCACGCCGACCAAAGCCTACGAACGGATCAGCCCTTTGCCGATATCGGTCCTGGTTGACGTGCTCGTCGACGCTCTCCGCGCACCCGGCCAGCCGACCGACCTCGAACTGCACCGAGCGCCAACCCCGGCCATGGTGAACTTGATCATTGAGGTGCGCCGGACGAAAGCCAGATTGACCGACGCGTTCGAGAACGAGGCCAAGCGCTTTAACCCCGACGGGACGGAGCAGCACAGGCGCCGATTCTGCCAAAAGCTGATCGGTATCGCCGAGCGCGAGCTGGGCATCGACCAGGCGGCCAGGAAGGCGGCCGCGCGCCGGCGACGCATGCCGGCCCCGCAGGCCCGCGCCAGGCAACGACAGCGAGATGGGATCGCCGCTTGGGCGCGCGCAAACGTGGTCAAGGACGCCGGCTCGACGTTGCTGAAGTCGGACCTGACCGACCGGTTGATCCCGTGGTGGCGGGAGAGCTGCGACGACGTGCCCGAGCCGAGCGCGAAGATGCTGGCTGCGGTGTTCGGCAAGCCGATCCAGAGGGGCAAGGACCACGTCCGCGTGTTCGTCGGGCTGAAGCTCCGGCCGTAGCCCTTCGCCGGAGTACGTGCCGGGACGCAGAGATCAGGCCGACTTCTTGTGACCCGAGAACGGCGCCAGCACGGCCGTGACGACCAACACGACGAAGACGTAGGCCCACCGGGGCATCCAGTCCGGCTTTCGTCGCTGCTCGCGCTGAGCCTGCAGCAACTTCGCGCCGTCCGCAGGTGAGAGCTCACCGTCCGCGACCTGATCGAAGATGCGCGTCGTGTCCATGTCGCTCGCCCCCGCGATCAAGTTAAGCACGGTATGCCTTTTTTCGCGTGGTGTGGCAACACCGTCCAGGCCAGCATGGCGACGTATGGCTTTAGGGCGACATGTAAGTCGTTGAAACAATTGTCGAAGTGCTACTTTCTCGAGCTGTCGACGCAAACGACCGCGACGGTGTCGTATCCCAACCGAACGGGAATGGCCAGGACGCTCCAGTACGGCTTCCCCGGCGGCGTCTCGGGATAGTCGTCGTAGACATCGCCCGTCACCATGATGTCGCCCGATTTGAGCGCGTTCCACGCCAGTGAGGTCATCTTGGACTGGCGGCTCAGCGGCTCGCGATGCTCCTGGTTTCTCGCGACGACCACCATCTCGTCGCCGTCCTCGATGAGCAGGTTCGCGAAGATCGCGGTTCCCTTGCGGTCAGCGCGGTGCGCTCTGACGTAGGCCACGACGAGTTGGAGCGCGTCCTGTTGAAATTCCGCGATCTCGTTTGGCGACATGGACGCGGCTCGCATCATCTTCTGGACGAGCCTATGGTGCAGCAGCTTACGGGCGTCGTAGTCGTACCTGACCAGCTTCATGTTCGCGGGGGCGCCCTCGCGCCACTTGGTGAACAGCCTCGACGCTCCGTGCGCGAGGAAGTAGAGGACTGCGAACTTCTTGCCGATCACGATCATCGGCCAGACGGTGAGGGCAACGTTTACGAATGCGTCGACGGCCCAGCTCCACATTCCCGTGGAGTGGAGTTGGAAGTTTAGCCAATGGCCCAGTACCACTGCGCGACGGGTGAGGCCGCGTGTACGGGTTCGGGGTGCGACCTTCAGGATGCCGGGGGCGTTCTGGCTCACCGTGGGGGCGCCGAGAGGCTATCACGCCGTTCGTTGACCTGTTCTGAATCAGCAATCGCGCCGCGGGGCCGTCAACAGTTTTATTTGCCCTCCTTCGCTCTCTAACTCCGCACCCCGGGTCCCGCGCAAGTCGGCGACTCCGGGAGAAGCGGATCCGATCCGTGCGCCAACGGGAGGGCACGCGGATCGCTGGGGTTACAACGGTCCTCATGCGATGCACGAAGACCACTTCCTCGTACGGCTTGCAGGGGGCCGCCGACGTCCTGCGCCTCGCTAGGAGCGAGTCGTGAGTCTGGAGATCGCCCCCGAGACTGCGGGATCGGATACCCCTCTCCTGACCCCCCTGGACGTCGGGAAGAGGCTCAACGTCTCCCGCTCGATGGCGTACACGTTGATCAAGCGCGGCGAGTTAAAGGCCGTCTACGTGGGCCGCCTCCCGCGTGTCGAGGCATCAGAGCTGGCTCGCTACATCGAGGCGCGCCGGTCGTGACCGCAGCCGCCCCCGCCGTCGCGGCGCGCTGGCCTGCCGTGCCGGGGGACCGATCTTGAGCGCCGAGCTGATCTACCGCCGGGTACCGGTCGGCATCTGGACGGCGCTGGCCGGTCTCTCGGACGCGGCGGTCGTTCTCCTGATGCGGCTGCGCACGGGGCCCGAGACCTGCTCGATCCCCGGCCTGGTCGTTGCCGGGCGGGCCGGTCTTGCCGAGGCCCTGGGGTGGCCCGTTCGGCGCCTCGACGCCGCCGCGCGCGAGCTGGAGGGTCCTGGCCTCATCCGGGTCGACTGGACCGCGCGCACGATCTGGCTGCCGGCCGCGATCGTCGAGACGCCGCCGGCGAACCCCAACATGGTGGCCGGCTGGCGGTCGGCATGGGCGCAGGTCCCGCCGTCCCCCCTGCGCGATCAGGTCAGGCGGGAGCTGTGGACGAACGTGGCCGGCCGCGGTGACACCTATCGGCAGGCGCTGGTCGCCGCGATCGGGGAAGCGCCCGTGCAACCATCCGGGGAATCCTTTCCCGAACCGTCACCCCCAACCATCCGTGGAACCGTTTCCCGAACCGTTGGGGAAATAGGATCTGGATCAGGAGTAGGAAAGGGAAAGGGAGGAGGAGGGGGATCTGGAGCCGCCCCCACCGCCGAAATTGCTTCGCAGGAACAGAAGCCGGATCCCGTAGAGGTAGCTCTAGCAGCAATCCGAACCGTTCGAGATCGGCGGGTCAAGAACTACCCCGAGGTCACCACCGCGGAACCGGACACGGACGTCGCGGAGCTGCGGGCGACCTTGCGAAAGCTCTCGCCCGAGGACCTGCGGCGAGCCCCCAAAGCGGCCTGGCTATTCTACCAGCGGTCGGGACGCACCCGAGACGATGCGTTCTGGTCGCGGGGGCGCTGGAGCTTGCACCTGCTGGCGTCCCAGGGCATCGAGGCGTGCCTGCCAGACGTGAGGTCGAGAGTCGAGATCGGGATCGACGGCTGGCCCGGCGATGGGTACGTCGACGATGACGTCAATCGGGCCGTGCGCGAGCTGGCGCGAAAGGCGGACGCGCTGTGACGCCGCACGCTCTCATCGCCGCTTGCCGCGCCGCCGGGGTGGAGCTGGAGCCGGATGGCGACCTGATCCTGCTCGACCCGCCGGGCAAGCTGCCCGACGACCTTCGAACGGCGGTCAAGGCAGCCAAGCCGCTCGTGCTGCGCCTGCTGCGGGCGCGCGCTGGCCGCTGCAGCGCCTGCGGTGCGCCGGTAGCGGCGCCGCCGGGCTGCATCCCCTTCGCGCGCCGGACCTCGGCCGGCGACTTGCTACACGGCGTGTGCTGGCTGATGTCCTACGCGGCCGAGCCGGTCCCCGCGCTCGCGCGTCAAGACGGCCCTGACGACCAGCCGCGAGGTGCAGCGTGAACCGGTCCAGGGCGCTGCTGGTCTGTGCTGCCTGCGACGCCGTGGTCGTCCCCGGCGCCGTCTGCGCCGAGCTCGCCCACGCGCACGGCGGGCGTCAGCGGGCGGTGCTGCCGGCCCAGCCGTCGAAGATCCCCCGCGCGCGCCGCGGACGCCGGGCGGCGTCGGCTGGAGGTCGATCGTGACTCGGCGTTCCTGGCCAGGGGAGCCCGTCGAGGCCCTCGCGGCGGCGACAGCGGAGGACGACTTCGCCGAGCTGTACGCGCCCATCGCCAGGGCCGAAGCCGAGCTGTTCGCCAGCTTGTACCCCGAGCCGGAACCGCCCCGCCGACGCCCTCCGGGCGACCCGGAAATCCTGGCCTTGAAGGCGGCCGAGCGGGCGCGCCGCCGTGGCCGCCGGTGTCCGGTTTCTGGAGGTCGTTCATGAGCAGCGACGCGGTTCTGTCCCCCGTCGAGGTCAGGTTGATCGGCGCGATGGTCGACGCGCCGGGCGCCACGAGGGCGGACCTAGCCGCCAGGGTCAAGATCAGCGAGCGCCACGTGCGCCGCCTGTTGGCGAGGGAACCGGTGCGCCAGGCCCTGGACGAGGCCGCGCGCGCCGGCGTCCGCGAGGCGGCGGCCGTGCTCGGCAGGGGCGCGGTCCGCGCCGCCTCCGTGCTGGTCCAGATGGTGGACGGCACGATTCCGCCGACGAATTCGCGCGTGAGCGCTTGCCGGGTGGCGTTGGAGGCGCTCGTCGCGCTGAGCGAGTTCGCCTCACTCGAGCAGCGAATCGGCGAGCTGGAACGCGCTTGGAGCCAGAGCCGGCACGGGGGGCTGCCGTCGTGAGGCGGTTGACGCGGTTGTTCGGGCGCGCGAAGCGTGTGCCGAAGGCACCACCGACCCCACCGGTCGACGAGAAGGGCGTGCCGATCTTCCTGACCAGCGGCGAAAAGCGCCAGCGTGTTGCCGGCCTGCTGGCGGCGGCGAGGACTCGGGCCGCTGCCGGTGGTGCGGCCGCCGTGTTGACCGACGCCGAACGCGAGCGGCTGGCGCGCTGCAACGCGCTGCTGGCGATCGTTCGGGAACGCACGACGCGGGCTACCGAGGCCAGGGGAATCGAAGCCGCAGGCGCCGAAAACGGCGGTGCCGGCGAGGACGGTCACACGCGATGAGCACCACCACGACGATCACGGCACAGATCATCGCGTCCGCTGTCAAGAGGTCGGGCGCGACCTCGCTCGACGTGAAACGGGTCGTGTTGGGCCTGCCGGTCGGCAGCGATCGCCAAAAGATCCTCGACGCCCTGGTCGCCGCCGGCGCCGACGCCCACTTCCTGGCGGAGCTGCAGCAGGCCCGCCACGCAGTTCCAGGCCGCATCGGGCTGGGGCCCGCCGGCTCGACCACCAACACCACGAACAGCAACGGAGGAACCTGACCATGCACCGAGTCTTTGTGACCGACGACGTGAACGACCGAAACCGGCACCTGTTTAACCCCTCTGCCACCGACGGCGGCCGCGTGCGGCGCACCAGCGGCGGGGACAGCCGGCGGGGCGTCGGCGACGTGCTCACCGCCGACAACGTCGCAGCGTGGGACCGGCAGCGCGACGAGGAGCGGCAGAAGGATTCCCCCGCACTGGCCGCCTTTCGGAAGCAGCTCGCCGCGGAGCATGCGCGCCTGGCGGCGTCGATCGCGCCCGACGACGAGGACGACCAGAACGAAGACGAAGACGTCGAGGACGAGGCCGGGCACGGGCCGAGCTCTGGCCACAACGCCGTCACCGGCGGGATGACCTCCGAGGAGATCCGAGCGAACGGGCGCAGCAGCACCGGCGATTACCAGCGCAGCGGCGTCAGCGGTCGCGACCGCTACATGGCCGAGAACGCGCGCGCCAGCAGGGCGCATCGGCCCACCGTCGCTGCCGACGCGCACGAAGAACGGGCCGACCTCGACGCCGTCATGCGCGGATCGAGGAAGGATGAACTTGCTACGCTGACGTCGCAGGTCTCGATGCTGATCAGCGGGCTGTCGGGCTGGCTGCAGAAGCTTGCGCCCACCGAGGTAGCCGCGCCCCCCGTCGACTTGGCAAAGCTCGGGACCCCGGCACCGGTCGGCACTGGACCCGGCGAGCGGGTGGCGGCCGTGCGCCGCCTGATGGACCAGGCAATCGAGCTCTTTCACATCGGGCCCGGGGTCGACCGCACGGCGGTCATCCGCGAGGCATCGGCCGAGGATCTGGCCATCCTGAGCTCGCAGGCGCCCGTGTTGGCGCGGATCTTCGGCTGGTGGGCGAGCGATATCGCCGACGCCTTGGCCGCCAGGCAGCGCGGCGGCGCGTGACAGGGGCCCATGGCGACCAGCCACACCCCCGTCAGCCTGTCCGCCGGCTTCCCACGCCAGCGGGGTGGTCAGCCACCTGGTGGCGTGCGCCGGGCCTTCTCCAGCATCGCCACGCGCGCGTACGACGACAGGTCGAGCCCGTCTCTCTCGGCGGCGGCCTCGATCAGCGCCTTCTGCTCGTCGGTCAGTCGCACGCGGATCGAAGCCTCCTTCTTCTCCTCGGGCTTCTTCTTCCGCCGGGCCATCGAGCTACGGAGCCTAGTCACGTGAGGGCCTCCTTTTCAATTTCGGGGCCTCCCGTAGGTCCCCGTAACCATTAGGGTGGCAAGCGAGGGTCTTTTAAGAGTCAATCGGTGGTACAAAAATAAGTGACCCGGCAGCGCGGCAAACGCTCCGGGTCGTGGCCGAACCTGACAGGAGGTCCGACATGTCCAAGCTACCCGGTACCGATCCGAACCCCCAAGCCCACGCCGTCGAAATCGTCGCCGACGGGCTCCGCGTCCTGCGAACCCGCGACGCGGTACCGCTGACCGACGAACAGATCGTCGAGCGCGCCCGCAACATCATCACCGGGCTGCTGGGCGCCTACCACCTCGTGCCTGCTCGACTGACGGAGGTGGTCGAGGGTCTCCGCGAGGCCACAAGCGAGTTCCGGCTGGCCGCAGACGGCGTGCGGCTCATGCTGCAGGCGGAGGCGCGGCGATGAGGCGGCGGGCAGGCCGGAAGGTGGTCACCGCTCGGAGCCTGGGCGGCCGTCGTCGTTCTGGGGCGTGCGCTTGGCGCGACTGCAACGCTGCCGGGTGCTACGAGGTCGGTCACGGGCGCCGCATGTGCTGCATGCATGCGGCCCTGACCTTGTTGGCGAGGGTGATCGGCCAGACGCTGGCGGCCGAGAACAACGCGCGGGGGGTGCGGTGATGGCGTCGGTGTTCCACAGGGGCCCAAAGACGGCTCCGCGCTGGTACGCGCGGTTTAAGGACGTCTCCGGAAGGTGGGTCTCTCGCCGCGTTCGTCAGGAAAGCCGGCGGGATGCGGTCCGGGTCGCCCGAGCGCTCGAAGCGAAGGCAGAACGCCAGCGGCTTGGCCTCGAGGCGCCCGAGCAGGCCGGCGAGCTGGTCGGGCCCCTCATGAAGAAGTGGGCGGCCTCGCTGTCGAACCGGTCGGCCGCCACTGACGTCGGTAGGCTCAACCTGCATGTGCTGCCCGCGTGGCGGGGCGTCCGGGTCGCGGACGTCGACCTGCCGCGGATCATGGCCTGGCTCGACCAGATGGCCGACCAGGGCGAGATCGGGCCGGGCTCGCGGCGTCACTGCCTGGGACTGCTGTCGCGGTTCATGTCGTGGGCGGTGGCTCGCGGGCACGCCCCGCGGAACGCCTGCCGAGACATCCCGGCCGGGAGCAGGCCGAGGCCGATCGCGCCGCCGGCGGAGTCGATCCCGTGGGTGAAGGACGACGACCAGGCGATCGCGATCCTGCGAGCGTTGCCGTCGCCGTTCGACGCTGTGTTCTTCATCGGGAACAGGTCGGGCGCGCGGCTGTCGGAGATCCTGTCCCTGCGACTGTCCGACCTGGACGGGATCGACCAGGGCGTTCTCCGGATCCGCTACGCCGGCGAGGACGGCGCAGGCTGGCTGAAGGAGGCGAAGCACGGGCCCCGGACGAAGTACGCGCCGATCCCGCCGGGTGACGCGCGGGCGGTCCTGGGGCCGATCCTGGACGCCCGCCTCCTGGCCGGCGCCGACCCCGAGGCGTTCGTGTTCGTGGACCAGGACGGCGACCGCATCGACCGGCACGCGGTGACGTTCCGCTGGCGCAAGATGCGGGAGGCGCTCGGCCTGCCCAACGGTCTGAACTTCTACCGGGCGACCCGGCACAGCGCCGCCAGTCGTGCGCAGGCTGCTGGAGCCAGCGCAACCGAGATCGGGGAGGCGCTCGGGCACGCCAGCCCGGGGGTCACTCTTCGCCATTACATGCACGCGGAGAGGCGCCGGTTTTCGTCGATTCTGACTGCCGGTTTGGGGCTGGACGCCGCGTCCGATGCGCAGGTGATTCCGCTGGTCGGTCGCACAGGGGCGACAGACGAGGCGGAGCAGACCAGCGCCGAAAGGGGTGATGCACATGCGGCGTAGCGGGCAGACGACCACGTCGGCGGCCGGCCAGGCGCCGCCACGCCAGGACGGTGACGCGGGTGATGGCGCGCCAGACCACTCTGGGCAGCAGGTACCTGAGGGCCCAGCCGCCAACGACATGGAGGAGGTGGGGGGCATGAACGAGAAGGGTTTGAATGATCGCTTCGATGGGCATACGAGAAGGATTGCGAGCGGGGTTTCAGATCCTCGCGACGGTCTCCCCAGGGACCGCCGTCCCGAGGGCGATCGAGACCGCTCTCCCCGTATAGATAGCGAACGCTCCACTAGTTCCCGGCGGCGTAGGCGGGGGAGGCGGGACTTCGGGACGATCCGGGCCGACGGCACGCCGACCGACCCGCGATTCAGCGCCTGCTGGTGGGAGGGCGGGAAGATCCGCCGGAAGCGCGGCTTTACGTCCCGGACGGACGCCGAGTCGTTCCTGGCGCGCGTCAGAACCGCGCTAGCGGACGGGGTGCTCGAGCAGCACCGCCGGGCCGAGGTTACGCTGGCGGTAGTGGGCGACGAGTGGCTCAAGGCGCACAGCGCCGTCCGGCTGCGGTCGCACGGCGACAACGTCCAGCGGTGGAAGACGCTGGCGGCGTTCTTCGGCCCGACCTGCACCCTGGCCGAGGTAACCCCGACGCGGATCCTGGAGCTGCGGGACCGCCTACGCGACGGGCGCGCGCCGGCGACCGTGAATCGGCACCTGGCCCTGCTGCGTTCGGTGCTCGCATACGCGGTCACCGCGGGCTACATCCAGGCGTCACCCCTGCGCCGGTTCGCCCGCGGCAGCTACCTGCTGCCCGAGCCGAAGGTGCAGCGGGCGCCGCCGCTGGCGTCGAATGACGAAGCCGCGCGGCTACTGGGCACGATCCCGGCCCCCTGGTTCCCGGCCTTCGCGTTCCTGCTGCTGACGGGCGCGCGCCGGGGCGAGGCGGCCGGGCTGACGTGGGCCGACATCGACCTGGCCCGCCGGCTGGTTACGATCCGCCGGTCGTACGAGTCGACGACCAAGTCGGGCCGTCACCGGACCGTGCCGATCAGTGCCGAGCTGGCGGCCATCCTGGCCCGTCACCGAATGCGCAGCGCCAAGCCGACCGAGCTGGTGTTCACCGACCCGGAGACGGGCGGGATGCTACCGGCGACCGGCGACGCGCTGAGCGTGGTCCTGGACGCCGCTTGCACGGCCGCCGGGGTGCCCCGGATGCGGGTCCACGACCTCCGCCACGCGCACGCCTCGCTGTGGCTCATGGCCGGCGGCTCGATCGCCGACGTGCAGCGGAACCTCGGACACAGCACGCCCTTGCTGACCACCGAGGTCTACGGGCACATCGCCGAGGATCACCGGGTGCGGGAAGCCGACGCCCGGCTGGCCCTCAACCTGCCGCAGCCTGGTCCGAAGCTGGTTTCCGACGCGGAGACGGCAGCGAGCGCTGGCGCGACGCCCGACAGGACTACTTGAGCACCACACGGTGGATGCTCGTTCCGCACTACAATCGCCCGCGTGCCTCGGACACCCAGAACGGCTAAACAGCGCGGTCTCAGCAGTGCGATGCGATCTGCCATCTCCCGCTCCGGTTATCTTTTTGAGCAGTCCATCGTGCCCATCGTGGAAGGTTCCGGCTACGTCGCGACTCCCAATCATCGTTACGTTCCTCCTGGCGAAACGGAGCCGCGCGAACTCGACTTGTTCGCGATAAATGGCAGGGCGGTAGACGAGGCCAAGCAACACTGGGTGTTCCCGATCCTGCTCGCCGAATGCAAGAACCTTCAGGCACCGCTGGTTGTCTTCACGCACAAGGACACACGCTCTCGATATCGGGCCGGGGAACCGCTCATTTCGGGAGTACCTCCCTGGATCTCTGCCTCAGCAGGAGATCGCCAGCCGCTTGCGGACCTGTTTGACTGGGATGTCTGGCACCACTACTACCGCGGGGCAAGGGCAGGACGTCAATATTGTGCGGTTACCGAACGCAAGCAGAGTGGCGGGGCGGGAAGTAAGAC
>Ga0335083_10007237_pt1 | contig 13713 bp, 8 predicted proteins | sample Lox_Sample_42_FD_206716 | JGI IMG/M metagenome (GOLD analysis project Ga0335083, IMG submission 206716) | Soil microbial communities from Loxahatchee National Wildlife Refuge, Florida, United States - Lox_Sample_4.2 | ecosystem: Environmental > Terrestrial > Soil > Wetlands | place: USA: Florida...
GCTTTCCCGTCGCCGGGGATCGCGATCGGGCTGGCGGGGGGCGCCGTCAGCAGGTTCCCCGCCTGCAGCGTGGCCATGGTGACGCCGCTGGCGGCCGGCGTGGAGAGGGCGACCGCCTCGAACCCCAACACCACGTCCCAGCGGCCGCCGTGGCAGTCCGTACAGGCGCTCTGGCTCGGGATCTCGAAGCCGTTCCCGTCGGCGTTCACCTCGCCAGTCGTCAGCTCGTCCGCCCGCGAGCCGTCAGACGACCAGCGGTAGGTCGTCAGGTACCAGGCGGAGATCGACCGCTTCCAGACCAGCCGGGTCTCCAGGCGCGCGCCGCCGACGACGAACTCCTTCCAGACCTTGGTTCCGGTCGGGAACGTCCACTCGTCCATGTTGGACGTCTCGATCTGGGCGCCGGGCGGCAGATAGATCCAGCGGGTCTTGGAGGCGCCGTCGCTCCAGAGGTGCAGACCGGGATCGTACTGGCGCACCCCCGCCGCCAGTGCCTTGGTCGCCCAATCGGCGTAAAGACCCGTGCAGCGCAGCTCCGTCGGTTCGCCTGCCGAACCGACGTCGCAATCGGCCGCAGCCCCACCGTCGGGCGCGCCGGCGGCGCCCGCGCCGGCCTGACCGCCCGCGCCGGCCTGACCGCCCGCGCCGGCCTGACCGCTCGCGCCGGCCTGACCGCCCGCGCCGCCGGTGGCCGTCAGGTGGGCGCCGCCGCTGCAAGCAGATCCGGTCAGCCAGAAGGCCGCCAGCACCGCCGCGCAGGTGCGTCGCCGGTCAGTTCGGCCGGACGCGGATGATGTAGCCATTCTGATCGTCAGAGACGAAGAGGCTCCCCAGCGGGCCCACGGCCACCCCGGTCGGGCGCGCGATGCGGGTCTTGCCGTCGCTCTTCTGGAACCCGCCGACGAAGACCGTCCACTGCTTGGTCGGATCCGTCCAGTTGACCGGCGTGGCCGGCGCGTCGCCGCTCATCGGCACGAAGACCACCTGCGGCACCGAGGCGTATGATCCGTCGGAGTTGGTGTGCCACGAGCCGTGCGCCGCCAGGAAGACCCCGCCCTGATACGACGAGGGAAACGCGTAGGCTCCGGTCTGGCCGGTCGGATAGAACGCGGCGCCGATGATCGTCGAGTAAGCCGGCAGCTCGACCAGCGGCGCGACCGTCGAGGCGCAGGACGCGCCCGACTGGTAGGCGGTGTGGTTCTCCTCGCAGGCGGGCCAGCCGTAGTCGGCGACGCCGGAATGGAGGCCGACCGCGTCGAAGAACTCGAAGGGATGGCCGCTCGTCAGATCGTCCTGTCCCGCGCCCCCCGCCCAGAGCGTCCCGGTGGCCGGGTTTTCGGTCAGGGCGATGGCGTTGCGGAAGCGGGTCGCGCGCGTCGTCATGTTCGCGCCCTTCAGATCGAACTGCTGCACCGAGGCGCGGGTCGCGTCGCTCTCGACGCAGGCGTTGCAGGACGACCCGACGCCCGCGTAGAGCGCGCCGCCCGCCACCGTCACCGAGGTGCTGGTGTGGTTGTCGGTGTCGCCCGAGGGCCGGTTGGGGGAGATGCTCCCCCCGCGGACCATGGCGATTGCCGCCCCGCTGGTGGCTGATTGCTGCCCGTCTTTGTAGGCCATTGCATAGATGTTGTGCTGCGAAGAGAGATAGACCGTGCACGACTTGGCGTCGAACGCGATGCCTTGAGCCGAGGATTCGCCGGGCGTCGTGAACACCACCGGCGCGCCGGGCGCCGTCGCCGCGTCCGCGTTGGGGATCAGGTAGGCCGAATTCGCGTTGGTCGCGACCAGCAGATCGCCGTTGGGCAGCGCGACGAGCTGGCGCGCCTTGGAGACCTGGGCGATGTTCGTGAGCGTGAACCCGCTCGGAACCGTCAGGGCGATTGACGGCGGTGTCGGACCGGCGGCGGCCGACGAGTGTACCGAGCCATTGCAGGCACTCGCGGCGGTTGGCGGAGCGCCGGCCGCCCCCCCTTGGGAACCTCCGTGTCCCGCGGCGCCGATTTGACCACCCGCGCCGGCGGCCGTGCCGGCCTGGCCGCCCGAGCTCGGAGTCCCACCGCCTGACCCCGGGGCGCCGCCTGAGCCGGGCGAGCCGCCGGTCCCGATCGCGCCTCCGGTCGCCGAGGCTCCCCCGGACGCCTGCATGGCGCCGCCAGTCCCGGTCGAGCCGCCCGTCCCGCTCGGGCTGCCGCCGTGCTGGGTCGAGCAATCAATGAGCGCGACGCCGATGCCCAATGCAACGAGGCCAATGCGATGTTTCATGGGCCGAGGTTATACCGGTAGGTATGAACGTTGGCGGAAGCGCCCAATTTGTCATTTACGACCGACGTCGTAATACGACCCACGTCGTATTGGCAATGATCCGGGGTGCGAGCTCCCGGTGAGCTCGTTCAGTCGGGCTCGAGCCGGTACGACACGCGTCGTAGCTACGACGGGCGTCGTAATGTAGGTCAACGAATGAATGTTGACGGGCGAGGTGTAAACACGGTCTTGTGGCGCCGTGCTCATCACGAGATCGGCGGCAGCCGGCGTGCTCGTTCTCTGTGTCTCGTGGGCCGGCCCCGCAAGCGCGGCTGGCGATCCGGGAGAGCCGGATCCGGCGGAGAATCCCGGGGCGCACGAGACCATCGTCGTCGGGACCACGCCCGTGCACGGATCGGGTCTGCCGCTGGATCAGGTGCCGGCCAACGTCCGCGTGGGGACGGGCGCCGAGCTGGAGGATCACCACAGCCTGGACGTCTCGTCATACATGGGCGAGACCATGGGGAGCGTTCACATCAACGACGTCCAGAACAACCCGTTGCAGCCGGACCTGCAGTACCGCGGGTTCCTGGCGTCTCCCCTCCTGGGAGCTCCGCAGGGTCTGTCGCTGTACCTGGACGGCGTCAGGCTCAATGAGCCGTTCGGCGACACCATCAACTGGGACCTGATCCCGACCAACGCCATACGTTCGATGAACGTGATGCCCGGATCGAACCCGCTGTTCGGGCTCAACACACTGGGAGGCGCGCTGTCGCTGGAGACCAAGGACGGCTTCTCCGATCCAGGGGTCGACGCGACGGTGCTCTACGGTTCGTGGAACCGCAAGCTGGTGCGGGTGAACGGCGGGATGAGCCGGGGCCGCTTCGGCCTGTTCGCCGCGGCCGAGATCTTCGGCGAGGACGGCTGGCGCCAGCTGTCGCCTTCCAGCTCGCAGAGCGCGTTCGTGTCGGGGGCGTACCGCGGCGAGGACTCCAAGGCCGATCTGACGCTGATGGTGGCGAACACCGACCTGGCCGGCAACGGCGTCTCCCCGATCGAGCTCTTGGCCGTGGACCGCAGCGCCATCTTCACGGCGCCCGACACGACGGCGAACCAGGTCTTCATGGCGACCTTGCGCGGTGAGCGCAAGCTGGCGACTGACATCCGGCTGTCCGGAACCGTTTACGTCCGCACCAACCGGACCAAGACCTCGAACGGCGACCAGCACGACTGGAGCGAGTGCATGGCGACGCCGGGCGCGCTGTGTACCACCGATGACAGTGGGATGGAGACGCCCATCCTCGATTCGTCGGGCCAACCGGTGGCGTTCGACGACGCCTACAACGCCGCAGAGAACCGGACGGACACCCGTCAGACCGGCTACGGGGTCGCGGCCCAGCTGGCCGTGGAGCGGCCCATCCGGGATCGCGAGAACCACCTGTTCGTCGGGATCGAGGCCGATCAGAGCCGGGTGCGCTTCCGTTCGTCGACCACCGTCGGCGAGCTGGACGACGACCGCAACACCATCGACGACGGCTTCCTCGATCCGACCTCGCCGATCGCCGTCGACAGCGTGACGAACGACTTCGGCGTCTACGCCAGCGACACCTTCTCCCCGCTCAGGGACCTTCACCTGGTCGTGTCCGGCCGGTTCAACCTCACGTCGCTGTCGTTGAAGGACCAGCTCGGCGACGACCTGACCGGTGACCACAACTTCAACCACTTCAACCCCGCGGTGGGGTTCAGCTACCAGCCGCGTCGCTGGCTGGGCGGGTACTTCAGCTTCAGCGAGTCGAACCGCGCTCCCACCGCGATCGAGCTGACCTGCGCCAGCCCCGACGATCCCTGTCGCCTGCCGAACGCTTTCGTCTCCGATCCGCCGCTGGCTCAGGTGGTGGCGCGCACGCTGGAGGCAGGCGTCCGCGGCAGCCTGCGCCGCGCGGGGCTGCGGCTCGCCTACGACCTGACGGCATTCCAGACCGTCAACACGAACGACATCCTGTTCATCAGCTCGGGGATGGTCGCCAACCAGGGCTACTTCGCCAACGTCGGTGAGACCCGCCGGCAGGGGATCGAAGCGGACCTGACGGGCAGCCAGCGGGTGGGCAAGGGTTCGCGGATCGAGTGGGGCCTCCACTACACCCTGATCGACGCCAGGTTCGAATCGGCCTTCACGGCGCTCAGCGCCACCCACCCGGACGCGGTCAACGGGTTCATCGACGTTCCGGCCGGCGCACACATTCCATCGATCCCGATGCACATCGGCAAGGTCGCTGCGACGTTCGTGTCGGGTTACGGATTCTCGGTCGGCGTCAACCTGGTGGCCGACAGCAGCCAGTACTACCGCGGCGACGAGGCCAACCTGCTGCCGCAGATTCCCGGGTACGTGATCGTCAACGCCCGGGCCGAGTACCGGATCTGGAAGCCGTTGTCCGTCTTCGCGCTGGTCGACAACATCTTCGACGCGAACTACGCCAGCTTCGGCGTGCTGGGGGACGCGACCGACGTCTTTCCGAACTACATGGACCCGCGCTTTCAGGGTCCAGGCGCCCCGCGGGCCGCCTGGGGCGGCCTGGACCTGCGCTACTGAGACGCCGCCTCAGGCAAAGCTGGCGTGGTAGTCGGCGTCCTCGACCGAACGGCAGTCGCGTGTGGCGTGCAGGTGGTGGGTGGTGTCGAGCATGACGGCCAGCTCGTCGGTCGCGCGCGCGCCGATGCTCCCCTCGTAGGCGCCCGGGTGGGGGCCGTGGATGATGCCGGCCGGGTGGTGCGAGAGGCTGCCCACGCCCACGCCCTTGCGCGAGGTGAAGTTGCCGCCCGCGTAGAAGATCACCTCGTCGCAGCCGACCGACGAGTGCGGATACGGGCAGGGGATGGCCTGCGGGTGGAAGTCCAGCGGCCGCGGCACGAAGCTGCAGACCAGCGCGCCGCGCGTCGCGAACGTGCCGTGCACGGTGGGCGGCAGGTGAGTCAGGCCGACCCGGGGCTGGAAGTTCAGGATGGGGAACGCCCAGGGATAGACCGTCCCGTCCCAGCCGATCACGTCCAGCGGCGCGTGCGGGTAGTGGAAGCCGTGGAAGGCGGCGGCGCGCTTGACCACCAGATCGCGCAGCCCCTCGTCGCGCGGTCCCAGGAACTCCGGCCGCCGGAAGTCGCGGTGGCTGTAGGGCGCGTCCATGCGCAGCTGGCCGGCCTCGTTCCGCCACTGGCGCGGCAGCCACAGGCCCCCGGGGCACTCGATCGAGAACCACGACTGCGGCCGGTCGTTCGGGATGAGGCGGTGGATCAGCCCGCGCGGCACGTAGAGGTAGTCGCGCGGCCCGAACGGCACGTCGCCCAGCGCCGACCGCAGCACGCCGCCCCCCTCGAGCACGAAGTAGAGATCGTCCGCGTCGCCGTTGGCGAAGTAGACCGGGTCGGGCTCGTCGGGGTGCAGGGCCGACAGGACCACGTCGTCGTTGAACAGCAACGGGACGCGCGCGTCCAGCGGCGGCCCGCCGCGCCGGGCGAGCTGCTGGGTCCGATAGTGCCGGCGAGCCAGCGGCCTCGGCTCGTCGTCGCTGCGCGACGGGATCTCCCAGCCGTGCGCGGCCGAGGCGGGCATCGCGACGTGCGGGCGGTCGCGGTGGTACAGGATCGTGAACGGCCCGTCGAAGCCGTCGCGGGTCAGGCACTCTTCGTGATTCAGGTGGCCGTCGGCGTCGCGCAGCACGGTGTGCGGCTTGGCCGGGACCCGCCCGGCTTGCATGCGATCGATCATGGCGCGCCGCGGGTCTGCTCGCGCTCGATGGCCTCGAACAGCGCGCGGAAGTTGCCGGCCCCGAACCCCTGATCGCCCTTGCGCTGGATGATCTCGAAGAAGAACGGCCCGGCTTCGGGATCGTGGTACAGGCCGGCCGCCTCCTTCACGAAGATCTGCAGCATGTAGCGGCGCGGCTCCTGCCCGTCGATCAGGATCTCCAGCTCGCGCAGCAGGTCGACGCTCTCGTCGATCTCGCCGACGCCGATCTGCTTCAGCCGCTCGGGCAGCACGTCGTAGTAGCTGCCCGGCGTCGGCATGAACTCGACGCCGGCCGCGCGCAGTCCGCGCACGGCCGAGACGATGTCCTTCACCGTCAGCGCCGAGTGCTGGATGCCGTCGCCCCGGTTGTCCTCGGCGAAGATGTTGATCTGCGAGTCCTTGAAGAAGGGGCGGAAGGGCTCGTTGTTGGCGAACTTCACGCCCGAGGCCGGGTCCCACATGACGATCGACTTCAGGCCCGAGCCGTGCCCCCCCTGAACCTGCGAGACGTCGCGGGTGTGGAACGCGATCTCCCACATCAGCTGGAAGCCGAGCACGTGCTCCATCCAGAGCAGCGCCGGCTTCATGGTCTGGAAGTTGGCGGTCAGGTGGTCGATGGCGCTGAAGCCGAACCGGTTCCCCGCGGCCGGGGCGGGTGTGCGCGGCACGAACCCCGGGAATAGCTTGGAATAGCCGCGCCGCTCCACGAACCGGAAGGTCGTGTCGCCGAACGGGGTGGTGATCGAGAACATCGCCAGCGTCCCGCCGTCGTCGGAGAAGCGCTGGACGTCAGTGATGAACGTGCCGCCGCGCTGGTCCAGCAGGCGGAAGGCGCGGTCGATCTCCTCGACCTCGAGCACCACGGTGCCCACCCCTTCCGGGTGCTTGCGCAGGTAGCGCCAGGCCCGGCCGCCCTCGCCCAGCGGCTGGTGAATCACGAACAGCGCATCCCCGGCGCGGAACGCCGCCGACCGCTGCCGCCCGTCGCGCTCCAGCTCGGGCCCGCTGGCCCCGAGCTCGACGAAGTCCAGCTTGTCGACGAAGAAGCGGCGCGTCCGCTCCAGGTCATGCACGTAGTAGTGAAGAGCCTCGATCCGTCGGATCCCGAGCGAGGGGCGATCGACCATCTAAAGAGTGTACCGCCAGGAAGGCGGCCTAGACGGTCCGGTGGCGCTGTCGGGCGTGAACCCACTGGCTGCTGAGCGCCGCCGCCGTGGCAACCCCCAGGAAGGCCAGCGCGAACGCCAGGTTCAGCCAGCTGGCCCACATCGGTTGCCCGCCGGACATGCCCGCGATCCAGACCGCCGCCAGGCCCAACCCCAGCACGGCCGGACCCAGCGACCGGCTCGGGTTCGTCTCCGGATCGGGCAGCAGCGCCGCGATGCCGAACGCCAGCACCGCCGCCACCGCGTCGAACCAGAGGATCGTGGCCGCGTGGTTCTGGCTCAGGCCGACCCACCAGAGGATGGCCAGGCCAATCCCCAGAATGAAACAGCTCTTCCGCACCATGGCGACCTCCTGTGTAGGAAGGTGGCCATGCGCACCGGGTCGCGCTACGTCCCGGTGCACATCGAAGCGGTCGGGACCACGCAGGTTCCGGTGGTCCCGGACGTGATCACGCAGCGCGCCGGCGACATGCAACCAGGCCCGAGCATGGTGTCGCAGGGCTGCCCGTCGGCGGCCAGGGGCTGGCAGGTCCCCATGTCGCTGCCCGTGGCCACGCCGGTCGCGGTGGTGCAGGTCCCGGCCACGCACCCGACGCGCGTCCCGTCCGCGAGCTGGCCGCAAGCGGTCCCCGCCGGCGTCGGCCCCGACGCGCCGGCGTCGGACGCGGTGATCCCGCCGTCGGGCCCGGCGGTCGTGCCGCCGTAGCCGACCTGCCGGCAGACCTTGGAGCCGTTGGGCCCGGCGCAGTAGAGCCCGCGGGTGGCGTCGCAGCCGGGCATCGTGCCGCCGCAAGCCACGCCCTCGCGCGTGCCAGCGGTCTCGCAGGTCCCCGTGGTCATCGTCTTGGCGTTGCTCCCCACGCACGAGAGCTCGCGATCGCAGGGGTGGGTCTCGTCGCAGATGCCGTTCGACGTGACGACGGCGGCGCAGGTGCTGGTCCCGGCCAGGCAGCGGTCGCCTCGCAGGCAGGTGCTGCTCGAGCAGTCGTCGTCGGTCTCGGGCGGCGGTCCGCAGGTGCCGCAGGCGCTGTCCTTGGTGCCGTTGCAGAAGCCGCTCTGGCACTGGCCGCTGAACGTGCACGTCGCGCCCGCGGCCAGCGGCCCGGTCGGCGTGCAGGCCTGCGGCGGCTGGTTGTCGAAGAAGTCCATGCACGAGTAGCTGGCGAACGCGACCACGCACATCTCGACGTCGTTGGGGCTGTTCCCGGTCTGCGGAGCCGCCAGCCCGTTCTTGCAGGCCAGCGCCTCGCGCGCGAGGCAGGTCGTCATGTCACCGTAGTTCTCGAGCAGGTTGAATCCCAGGTCGGTCGTCCCGTCCGGGCGGCTGCACTCCGACCGGAGGTTGCAGCGGGCTTGCGCGACGTCGGCGCATGCCTGGTCGCTGGTGACGCCGGTGGTGGCGGTGGTGGCGCCGCTGCTGCAGGCGGCGACCGCGCTCGCCATCACGAGGACGGCCATCGCGGCGCTTGGTTTCATGGCCCGGGATGTTCGGCCGGCCAGGGGACGCCGTCAAAGTGACCAGGCTCACGGCTCGCCTTCGACGGCGAAGCGGGCCGCGTCCTGCCTCTTCAACGTGAGCCCCAGGCCGGGGCGTGCCGGGTCGGGGACCAGCCTGCCGTCCTCGACCGCCGGGACGCCGTCGAAGAGCAACGTCTCGATCCGCTGATGGTCGTGGAAGTACTCGACGTGCCTCACGCGAGGGAGCGCGCAGCCGAGGTGCGCGTGCAGCGCGGGCGCGCAGTGCGCGGACAGCGGCAGCCCGTGGGCGTCGACCAGGGCGTGCGCGGAGACGAACCCGGTGACGCCCCCGCAGCGGGTGGCGTCGGCCTGCAGGACGTCGACGGCGCCCGCGGCCAGCATGCGCCGGAAATAGAACGGCTCGTAGCCGTACTCGCCGGCCGCGACCTCCATCGACCCGCCGACGGCGTCGCGCACCAGGCGCAGCCCGTCCAGATCGTCCGAGCTGACCGGCTCCTCGAACCAGGTGACGCCCGCCTGGGCGAAGCGGCCAGCGAGGGCGACTGCCTGCTTGCGCGCGTAGGCGCCGTTCGCGTCGACTAGCAGCTCGACCCCCTCGCCGATGGCGGCCCGCGCGGCGCGCACGCGGTCCGGGTCCGCGGCGGGCTCGCGCCCCACCTTCATCTTCACCGACCTCATCCCAGCCGCAACCCACCCGCCCAGCTGCTGCTGCAGGCGATCGATCCCATACGACGTGAACCCGCCGCTGCCATAGGCCGTGACGGCGTGGCGCGCCCGCCCGAGCAGCGCCGCCAGCGGCGCCTGCAGCAGGCGGGCCTTCAGATCCCACAGCGCCACGTCGACCGCGGAGATCGCCATCGCCGCCACCCCTGCCCGCCCCAGGTTCCGGACGCGCCCGACCATCCGCGCGTAGAGCGCCGCCGTGTCGAACGCGTCCTGGCCGGTGACGATCGGCGCCAGCGATTCGCGAATCAGCGCCGCGGTCGCGCCGTCGGCGTAGGTGTAGCCGAGGCCGCAGGCGCCGCCGGCTGCCGCCTCGACGACCACGGCGGTGGTGCGATCCCATTCGAACGTCCCGTCCGATTCAGGGGCGTCGGTTGGAATCACGTAGGTTGCGGCCCTGAGGCTGTCGATCGGCGGCATCGTTCGACAAGCTGGATGACGCCGCGCCGGCCACAAGGGGAATCCAGCCTTAGGTTCCGGGTGGAGGTGGCCATGGCGACCACGGTTGGGGAGTTCTTGCTGCGGCGGCTCAGCGCCTGGGGTGTGCGGCGCATCTACGGTTACCCGGGCGACGGCGTGAACGGCATCATCGGCGGCTTCCACAAGGTCGAAGAGCTGGACTTCGTCCAGGTCCGTCACGAAGAGATGGCCGCCTTCATGGCCTGCGCTCACGCGAAGTTCACCGGGCAGGTCGGGGTCTGTCTGGCCACGTCGGGTCCCGGCGCGATCCACCTCCTGAACGGCCTGTACGACGCGCAGCTCGACCATCAGCCCGTGGTCGCCATCGTCGGCCAGCAGGCGCGCGCCTCTCTGGGCGGCGACTACCAGCAAGAGGTCGACCTGGTCTCGCTGTTCAAGGATGTCGCGCACGAGTACGTGCACATGGCGACCACGCCGGCGCAGATCCGACAGCTGGTCGATCGCGCGATGCGCATCGCCGCCGCCGAGCGCACGGTCACCTGCGTGATCGTCCCCAACGACGTGCAAGAGATGGAGGCGGTCGAGTCGCCGCCGCGCAAGCACGGGTCGGTGTTCACCGGCATTGGCTACAGCCCGCCGCGCGTCCTGCCGCGCGACGAGGACCTGAAGCGGGCCGCCGAGGTCCTGAACGCCGGTTCGCGGGTGGCGATGCTGGTGGGGCGGGGGGCACTCGGCGCGGCGGAGGAGGTGGCGCAGACCGCCGACGTGCTGGGGGCGGGGGTGGCCAAGGCGCTGCTGGGCAAGGCAGCGCTGCCGGACGATCTCCCGTGGGTCACCGGATCGCTGGGCCTGCTGGGCACCAAGCCGAGCTGGGAGCTGATGATGGAGTGCGACACCCTGTTCATGATCGGCTCCGGCTTCCCGTACTCCGAGTTCCTGCCGGAGGAGGGCCAGGCGCGCGGCGTGCAGATCGATCTGGCCGCCCGCCGGACCAGCCTGCGCTACCCGATGGAGGTGAACCTGGTCGGCGACAGCGCGTTGACCCTGCGGGCGCTGCTGCCCCTGCTGCAACGCAAGAGCGATCGCTCGTGGCGCAAGAAGATCGAGGCGAGTGTCGCCGACTGGTGGAAGGTGCTGGAGGCGCGCGCCATGCACCCCGCGAAGCCGCTCAACCCCCAGCGCGTCTTCTGGGAGCTGTCGCAACGCCTGCCCGACAACGCCATCCTGACCAGCGACTCCGGTTCGTCCGCCAACTGGTTCGCGCGCGACATCAAGATCCGGCCCGGCATGATGGCGTCGCTGTCCGGGACGCTGGCCACCATGGGACCGGGGCTGCCCTACACCGTGGCCGCCAAGTTCGCCTATCCGGAGCGGGTGGCGGTGGCGATGGTGGGCGACGGCGCGATGCAGATGAACGGCAACAACGTGCTCATCACGGTCTCGAAGTACTGGCGCGAGTGGAAGGATCCCCGCCTGGTGGTGCTGGTGCTGAACAACCGCGACCTGAACCAGGTCACCTGGGAGCAGCGCGCGATGAACGGCGACCCCAAGCTGAACGCCTCGCAGGAGCTGCCCGACTTTCCCTATGCGGGCTACGCCGAGGCGCTGGGGCTGGTGGGCATCCGCGTCGATCAGCCCGACCAGATCGGACCGGCCTGGGACCGGGCGTTCCGCGCCGACCGGCCCGTGGTGGTCGAGGCGATGACCGATCCCGAGGTGCCGCCGCTGCCGCCGCACATCACGTTCAAGCAGGCCAAGTCACTCTCGTCCTCGTTGCTCAAGGGGGACAGCGGGTGGCGCGACATGGTCCGCGAGATCTATCGCGAGATGGTGGCGACCTGGAAGCCGCACAAGGGCTGACGCATGTCCACGACCCGCCCGACCGACGTCGTCCCCATCACGCGCGTGAAGCCGCGCCCAGCGCCGCGGGTCGGCGCGCCCGATCTGGACGCGCTGGCCCAGAAGCTGGCCGCCCAGCTGGACGGCGAGGTGCGGTTCGACGCCGGCAGCCTCGCGCTGTACGCGACCGACGGTTCGAACTACCGGCAGCTGCCGATGGGGGTGGTGATCCCGCGGCACAAGACCGACGTGCTGGCCACCATCGACGTGTGTCGCGAGTTCGGCGCGCCGCTGCTGTCGCGGGGCGGCGGCACCAGCCTGGCGGGGCAGTGCTGCAACTTCGCGGTCGTCATGGACATGTCGAAGTACCTGCACGGCATCCTCGAGCTGGACGCCTCGGGACGGCGGGCGCGCGTGTTGCCCGGGACGGTGCTGGACGTGCTGCGCGGCGCCGCCAACCGCCACGACCTGACGTTCGGGCCCGACCCGTCGACGCACAACCACTGCACGTTGGGCGGAATGATCGGGAACAACTCGTGCGGCGTGCACTCGGTGATGTCCGGGCGCACATCCGAAAATGTGGAGGAGCTGGAGGTCGCGACATACGACGGTCTGGTGATGCGGGCGGGGCCGACACCCCCGGAAGCGCTGGACGCGATCGTGCGGCAGGGGGGGCGGCGCGCCGACATCTACGGTCGGATGAAGGCGCTGATCGATCGCGTCGGGCCGCTGGTCCGCGCGCGCTACCCGAAGATCCCGCGCCGGGTCTCGGGCTACAACCTGGATGAGCTCCTGCCCGAGAACGGGTTCAACGTCGCGCGCGCTCTGGTCGGCAGTGAAGGGACATTGGTCACCGTCCTCGAGGCGACGGTGCGCCTGGTCCCCTGGCCGCGCGCCCGCACGCTGCTGGTCCTGGGCTATCCGGACATCACCGCGGCGGCCGACCACGTCCCGGCAGTCCTGGAAGAGGGGCCGATCGGCCTGGAGGCGATCGATCAGCGCCTCATCGACGACATGCGCAAGAAGGGTCTGCACGATCGCTACCTGGCCTACCTGCCCGACGGCCACGGCTTCCTGATGGCCGAGTTCGGGGGCGACAGCCGGGAAGAAGCGGACGCCAGGGCCCGCGACGCGCTCGCCCGGCTGCAGGGGGCGGCGCCTCGTCCGAACGGCAAGATCTACGACGACCCCGATCAGGAACGAAAGCTCTGGGAGGTGCGGAAGTCGGGCCTGGGCGCGACAGCGCGCATCCCGGGGGCGCCGGACAGCTGGGAAGGGTGGGAAGATTCCGCCGTCCCGCCCCACAGGATGGGCGACTACCTGCGCGAGCTGCGCCCGTTGATGCAAGCGCACGGCTATGGCGGCGCGTTCTACGGACACTTCGGTCAGGGTTGTCTGCACACGCGCATCAACTTCGACCTGACCAGCGCTGCGGGGATAGCCAAGTACCGTAACTTCGTCGAGGAGGCCGCCGATCTGGTGATCCGCCTGGGTGGGTCGCTCTCGGGAGAGCACGGCGACGGGCAGTCGCGCGGGGAGCTGCTGGTGCGCATGTTCGGCCCCGATCTGGTCGCGGCTTTCCGTGAGCTGAAGGCGATCTGGGACCCGGCGGGGCGGATGAACCCCGGCAAGGTCGTGGATCCGTACAAGATCGACCAGAACCTGCGTCTGGGCGCCGACTACCGGGCTCGCGAGGTCGGGACGCACTTCAGCTATCCGGACGACGACGGCGACTTCGCGCGCGCCACGCTCCGGTGCGTCGGCGTCGGCGAGTGCCGGCGCGCGGAAGGCGGCACCATGTGCCCCAGCTTCCGGGCCACGCGCGAGGAGATGCACAGCACGCGCGGGCGGGCGCACCTGCTGTTCGAGATGATGCGCGGCGACCGGCTGGCCGACGGCCAGCTCGAAGGCTGGCGCGATCCACACGTTCACGAATCGCTGGACCTGTGTCTGGCCTGCAAGGGCTGCAAGAATGACTGCCCCCTCAACGTCGACGTCGCGACGTACAAGGCCGAGTTCCTGGCGCACCACTACCAGGGGCGGCTGCGCCCGGCTCCCGCCTAC
>Ga0335083_10007238_pt1 | contig 13713 bp, 9 predicted proteins | sample Lox_Sample_42_FD_206716 | JGI IMG/M metagenome (GOLD analysis project Ga0335083, IMG submission 206716) | Soil microbial communities from Loxahatchee National Wildlife Refuge, Florida, United States - Lox_Sample_4.2 | ecosystem: Environmental > Terrestrial > Soil > Wetlands | place: USA: Florida...
AAAGCGCTGGCCGCAGTCATCCCAATCACCGCGACCAGTGCGCCGGGGATTCGCGGCGTCCACATTTCAAATCCCACAATGACCGCAATCACGGCCAAAGCGATGGAGAGACACATCCAGTTCGTTTCCGGGAAGTGGCTCAACGTGAACCACATTTGCTGGAGGAAACTGTGGCCGCTTTTTTCGAAGCCGAGCACGCCATGCAATTCACCGAGGGCAACCTGGATGCCGACCCCGGACAAAAAGCCGACCAGGACGGTGCGCGACAGGAAGTCCGCAAGAAAACCCAGCCGCAAAATTCTCGCAACGAAAAGCATCCCGGCGGATACCAGGGCGACCAGCCCCGTCAATGCCACGTACCGCGGCGTATTGGGTTCCAATGACAACAAAACAAATCCGCCGGCGATAATCGCTGCCGTGGCGGAATCAGCACTGACAACCAGATGCCGCGAAGATCCGAAAAGGGCGAAGACTAGCATCGGCAATAACATCGTATAGATGCCCGTGATAACCGGGGTACCGATGATTTTGGTGTAGCCCATCACTTCGGGAATACCCAGCGCGGCCAGCGTGATGCCGGCCATGAGTTCCGACGGAAAACGTGAACTATCTATGGGGCGGAGACCTTGAAATAAGGCTTGCAGCGACTGGCCAACGGCTTTTTGATTCATGGCATGGGTCGCACTCATGGCTGGAGTTTAGCTCACGAGTGTCCCCCACCCGCCGGTACAGGTGCGGCTTGATTATTTTTTGATTCCGGTTCTTTGGGGGGATTCTTCCAGCCACCGCCCAGGGCTTTGTAAAGCTGAACGACTGAGATCCATTCGTTAGCCTGCGCCTGGATTTGCGAGACCTGGGCCGGATAAAGTTCTTGCTGCGCTTCCAGCACTTCATAATAGCTGGACTTGCCGTTGAGATAACGCTGGGTGGCAAGGTCAACGGACGAGGCCAATGCCGCGGCTTCCTGTTGATAGTATAGCTGAACCTCGGACAATTTCTCACGGGCAATCAACGCGTCGGAAACTTCCTGGAAGGCGACCAGTACGCTTTGTTGATACGCATCTTTGGCTTCCAGGAAACTGGCTTTTGAGCCTTTATATTGAGCGTATAACTGGCCGCCCTGGAACAACGGCCCGCTCACGGTGGCGCCGGCATTCCACATATTGGCCGCCCCGCCGGTAAACGTGGAGAGTTCGGGACTGGCTTTGCCCAGGAACGCCGTCAGGCCGATGTGGGGAAAGAAATTCGCCAGATTGGCGCCGACGTTCGCGTTGGCGGCAACGAGCGATTGCTCGGCAGCCATGACATCAGGGCGCCGCTGCAGAAGGTCACTGGGCAAACCGGCCGGGATGACCATTTGCGTTTCTGGCTCGTTGGTCAGTGATCCGCGTTCAACCGGGCCAGGATTGTGCCCCAGCAAAATATTGAGTTGATCTTCCGTTTGGGCGATCTGGATTTCGAGTTGCGGAATCAGGGCAGCCGCACCGTTCAAGGCGGCGGCGGCGCGGTCGGTTTCCAGCTTGGAGGCGGCGCCGTTGATGAGACGGTCATTGAAAATGCGATAGCTGCCGGCGTAGGCATTGGTGGCTTCGCGCTGGATTTGCAATTCCTGGTCCAGGTCGAGCAATTGATAATAAGTGGTGGCGACGTCGCTAATCAGGGTGATAGTCACACCCTGCCGGGCTTCGTCCGTGGCGAGATATTGCGCCTCAGCCGCCTGGCTCAAACGCCGGATGCGGCCCCAGAAATCGATTTCCCAGGTGGCATTAAGCATGGCCAGGGCGGAACTTTGCGTGGCGCCGCCCGCGCCAATGGGAGAATTGTAAAGTGAATTGCGTCCGCGCCCGACATCGCCACCGTAACCGACCTGCGGGTAAAGCGGGGAACGGGCGGCCATGGCGTTATAGCGCGCTTCTTCTACCCGGTCGACCGCCTGTTTCAGGTTGTAGTTGTTGGTCAAGGCAATGGTGATGAGATTCTGGAGAATCGGGTCCTGGAAAACGTCCTGCCATTGCATGTCGCCGAGTGAATTGGTCGCGGACGAACCGGCGAAACGGAAATTTCCCGGCGGATTGGTGGCGGGACGATGATAGTTCGGGCCCATGGCGCAGCCCGAGATGAACAACAGAGCGACGGCGAAAGCGCCACCAAGGCAAAGAGCAATGTTTAACGATTTATCCGATTTATTCATGAGTCGATGTTTAATCCTTCGGGCGGCTGCTTAAAATTGTAACTTGCGGGCGCATGATCTAATGGGGCCGAATTGGATTTATGGAATGCTGTTTTTTAATGAGCGATGCCTTTACGGCGGGCAATCCACGGAAGACAGTCGGCTTTTTTTCTTTGATCGCCCGCACCGCCGCTGATGGTTTAGCCTGCGCAGGCGAATGCTTTCCGCCCATTGCCTGCGGGTTGGCTGACCGCGGGTGCAAAGGTTTGCGGGCCGGTTGTTGAATCACAGCCAAATATTCCTTTTCCATTTTAGCCAGGATAGCGCTGGCTTTAATGAATTCGTTCTCGGCATGCCTGACTTGTCTTTGCACAAAGGGACCGACTGATTTGTTCTTTTTAATATCGCGTTTAATGGTTTGCGCCCGCGCCTGCGCCACTGCCAAATCACTTCTCGCCTGGGTCAGTCGCGCCCGGGCCAATAAAATATCGTTAATAAGTTCCAGCGCCCCAGAATGTCGTCGCTGTGTTTTCATAACGGCGTTTTATTATTTCATGACTTGAGATTCGGTGTTTCCCCCGCCGGCCCTGCCCCGGGCTTCGATTCATGTTTCTGCCCGCTTAATTTTTCAACCACGTAAAAGGCGACCGGGATCAGGAAAATCGCGATGAAACTGGAGGCACTCATGCCGAAGATAACGGCGAAGCCCATGACCTGGCGCGAAAGCGCCCCGGCGCCACTGGCTTTGGCGAGCGGCACGCAACCGAGGATGAACGCGAAGCTGGTCATCAGGATGGGGCGTAAACGCAATTTCGCACCTTCGAGGGTGGCGTCAATCAACGGTTTGCCCTGTTCATAATTCATCTTGGCAAATTCGACGATAAGGATGGCGTTCTTCGCGCTCAAGCCGATAAGCATGACCAGCCCGATCTGGGCATAGATATTGTTTTCGTAGTGCCCAACCAGCAAGCCCATAAATGCGCCGAAGACGGCGATGGGGGTACAGAGCAACACGCTGAAAGGCAGGCTCCAGCTTTCATATTGCGCCGCGAGGATCAGGAACACACACAGCAGCGAAAAGCCGAAAATGACCATCGGCGAAACGCCTTCCTGCGCGAGTTTTTCCTGGAAGCTCATGCCCAGGTAATCATAACCCATGCCGGCCGGCATGGTTTCCTTGAAGACTTCTTCCATGGCCTTCATGGCCTGGGCCGAGCTGACTCCCGGTTTGGCCGAAGCATTGATTTGCGCGGCCTGGTAAAGGTTGTAGCGCATGGTAAATTCCGGCCCGATGATTGGCTTTACCATGGTCACAGCAGCAAGCGGAACCATATTACTGGCGTTGTTGAGCACATAGAACTGTCCGAGGTTTTGGGCCTGCGTGCGATAATCGCCTTCCGCCTGGACGTACACCTGCCATTGACGGCCAAAGCGGTTGAAATAATTTACAAACGCGCCACCCATGAAACATTGCATGGTTTCGTAAACATCCTGAAGCCGTACGCCCTGCTGGAGCACCTGGTCCTGGTTCACATTTACGTAGACTTGTGGCACATCCAGCAAAGCCGTGCTAAAAACGCTGGCAAATTCCGGGCGCTTTCGGGCAGCCGCCATAAATTTCTGGAGATTCTGCGCTAGAAATTCCACACCCTGGCCGGAACGGTCTTCCAAAACAAAAGTAACACCACCAGCCGTGCCGACGCCCGGAATGGCCGGAGGCGGGAAAGCAAAGCCGACGGCGCCCGGAATTTTAGAAAATTCACGGTTAATATGTCCCATGATGGCTTTGTATTGTTCATCGGGCGCTTTACGATCACTCCATTCTTTCTCCGCGATAAAAAAGAAGCTGCTGTAGGTATTGTAAACGCCGCTCAACATGCTGTAACCGACCACTGACGAGTAATATTTCAAGCCCGGCGTATGCGCGAGAACGTCCTCGCACTGCCTCACGATGGCGTCGTTGCGCTGGAGCGAAGCGGCATTGGGAAGCTGGATGCCGGCGAAAAAGTAACCCTGGTCTTCGTCCGGCAGAAAGCTCGTAGGAATGGACTTGCCCAACAATCCAGCCAGGCAGATTGCCCCGGCCAGCAGGCACAAGGCGAACGCGCTTTTATGCACGAGGAACCGGCAGACTCCGACGTAGCCATCAGTCGTCTTGCCAAAGCCCTTGTTGAACAGGTCGAAGAATTTTTGGAGCGGCCCTTTGCCCTTCTTTTTCGGGCGCAGCAATAAAGCGGACAGCGCGGGCGACAGGGTGAGCGCGTTGAAGGCTGAAATAATAACGGACACCGCAATGGTCACGGCGAATTGCTGATATAGCCGGCCGGTAATCCCGGGAATAAACGCCGTGGGAATAAACACCGCGGAGAGGATGATCGCAATGGCAATGACCGGGCCGGTGACTTCCTGCATGCCTTTCAAGGCCGCTTCCCTGGGCGACAAGCCATTCTCGATATGGTGCTCCACAATCTCAACGACGACGATGGCGTCGTCGACTACCAGTCCAATCGCGAGCACCAGGCCGAAGAGCGAGAGGGTGTTGATGGAGAAACCGAAAAGCGGGAAGAGACAGAACGTGCCGACGAGTGATACCGGCACAGCAAGCAGCGGAATCAGGGTAGCCCGCCAGCCTTGCAGGAAAATGAACACCACAATAATAACCAGGATGATGGCTTCCACCAGGGTATGTTCGATTTCCTTCATGCCCTCCGTCACGGCGAGCGTGGTGTCCAGCGCGATCACATAATCCAGATCAGGCGGAAAACTCTTCTTCAATTTTTCCATGAGGGCTTTTGCCCCGTTAGCAGCATCAATCGCGTTGGAACCCGGCAATTGGTAAAGAGCGATCAGCGCGCAGGATTTTCCATTCAACCGCGCCAGCATGTTATAGCTTTGCGATCCAAGTTCGACCCGTGCGACGTCTCTTATCCGGACAATGGCCCCGCCAGGCGCAGCCCGCAGGACAATATTTTCAAACTCCGCAGCGGTTTGCAGGCGGCCTTGCGAACGCACGGCATAGGTATATTGCTGGCCCTGCGGCACCGGCTGGCCGCCGATTTGTCCCGCGGGGTTGACCGTGTACTGCTGTTGGATGGCATTGATGATTTCGGGCACGGTGATTCCCATCTGCGCCAGCCGGTCCGGGCGAACCCAGATGCGAATGGCGTACTGTCCCGCGCCGAAAACGGAAACGCTGGCGATGCCCGGCACACGGGTCATGGCATCGTTGATGTTGATGTAGGAATAGTTGGCCAGGAAAATACTGTCGTAGGTGTTGCTCGGCGAATAGAGCCCGAACATGATGAGCGGCGCGGAAGTGGATTTCTGGACGGTCACACCCTGGTTATTGACGGCCGTAGGCAACTGCGAATTGGCCTGGCCCTGGCGCATCTGCGCAAGAATCTGGTCCGTGTTTGGGTCAGTCTTGATATTGAAATCCACCGTCAGCTTCATGGAACCATTATTCGCGTTGAGCGAATACATGTATTCCATGTTATCTACGCCGGACATCTGCTGCTCGATGGGAACAGCCACGGATTGCTGCACGGTGAGCGCGTCGGCTCCCGGATAGGTGGCATTTACCTGGATTTGCGGGTCGGCAATGTTGGGAAATTGCGCAATCGGCAGGCGCGCAATGGAGACAATGCCCATCAACACCATCAGGATGGAAATCACCATCGCGACAATGGGGCGGTTAATAAAAAATTTGGCCATGGCGCGGAATCGGTCTTACGGTGTTTGCTTCGAAGGCAGGGCAGCCGACGCATCGGCAGGGGTCGATCCGGCAGCCACCGGGTTCACGGTAATGCCGTCGCGTACTTTTTGTATCCCCTCCGATACGACACGGTCACCGGCCTTGATATTTCCCGTAATAATCCAATTTTCTCCGACGCGTTCGCCGGCTTTCACCGGGCGGATACTGATTTTGTTGTCCGCATCAACCACTGCCACCAGATACGTGCCTTGCATATCCGTGACCGCCTTTTGCGGGACCAGCAGCGCATTGGTAGCGGTATCAAACAATGCACGCACCGTGACGAACATCCCGGGAAGGAGCAAGGTTTGCGGATTGGAAAATTCCCCACAGACGCGAACCGTGCCGGTCCGCACGTCAACCTGGTTGTTGGCAAATTTAACCCGTCCTTTGACCGGGTAGGTTTCACCGGACAACAAAACCAGTTCCAGCGGCGGGCCTTGATAATCTCCGGTATCCGTACGAAGCATCTTGCCCGCAGCGAGCATTTTCATCTGGATCTGGGTCATCAAATCCTGGGACACAGAAAAATAGACTTTGATGGGATCGGTTTTGACTACCGTCGTGAGCGGCCCGGTAGCGGGGCTTAAAAGGTCGCCAATCTGTGCCTGCGCGAGGCCAGCCACGCCGTCTACGGGGGAAGTAATTCTGCAAAATTGAACATTCAATTGGGCGGCATCGACAGCCGCTTTGGCGGCGAGATTGGCCTGGATGGCATCGTCCAATTCCTGCTGGCTGATAGCCTGAGTTTTAGCCAGCGGGGTATAACGTTGCACGTCCTGCTCGGTCTTGACCATCCTGGCTGTGGCCTCGTCCAAAACCGCCTGATAGGTGCGCGGGTCAATTTGGAAAAGAACATCCCCTGCTTTGACGTATTGACCTTCCCTGTATTCCTGCTTGAGAAGATAGCCGCTGACTTGCGCCGAGATAGTGGCGTCCACATCTCCGGCGAGTGAGCCCACCCATTCACGGTAGATCGGGACATCCTTTTGCTCGACAGAAACCACCTGCACCTCCGGCGGCGGCGCTTCAGCGGCCTGCTGCGGTTTGCTGCAACCCGAAAGAACCGCCAATAAAGCTAATGCTAATGCCTGCGCGGGTCTTCTTAAGTGTGATTTATCGGTCATAGGCTGTTCTGCTTCCATTGCTCTGCTGTCAGTACAAAACAAACTCACCAAACCCCTCAGACGACATAGCTATCGGGAATTGCCTGTTAGCCTGTGGTCTGCCCATTTAATCTTCCAGCTCTGTCCGTGACGTTTACATATAACCATGACAGTCGCAAGAAGTTTTTGGGCTGGCTCAATATTATACTGCATTGTTTTGTTCTTTATTTTTAAACCTGTGTTTCATATTTATCCTGTTATGAGTCCCAGGGCCATTGTGATGCAAGCCATGGAATCGCACATATGAATCACGGGCGCTGGGAGGGGAATTTAATTCAACATCAACCAACAAATCGCCGGAGGTAATATGAAAAAAATCGCACTCACTCTGTTTGTTATTGCTATTGCTTTGGCCAGCACACTGCCGGTCAGGGCGCAGGAAAAACGCGTCAGCCCGCACGAAACCATCAGCGCCCGAATCAGCGGCGACCGGCTCACCCTCACGTACGGCCGCCCTTACATCGTCAAGCCCGGGACGACTGAAGTCCGCAAAGTTTGGGGCAACCTCGTGCCTTACGGTGAACCCTGGCGCCTGGGCGCGGATGAAGCCACCCAACTCGTCACGCAAAAGCCGCTGGAGATCCAGGGCAAAACGATTCCCGCCGGCGCCTATACTCTCTACATGATCCCGCAGGAAAAAGGCACGTCACAACTGGCCTTTAGCACGCAATTGGGCGGCTGGGGAATTCCCGTGGACCAGTCGCATGACCTCGTGCGCGTGGATTTGGAAAAAACTCCGCTGGATAAAACCGTGGACCAATTCACCATGGCGATTGCCAAGGGTGAATCCGGCGGCGGCGAGTTGAAAATGATGTGGGAAAACACACAATTCTCTGTGCCATTTACCGTCCAGAAATAATCATTTCATGTTTTAACCGCGCGACCAGCGCATGAGCATCGATTTTTTATTTGATTCATCAGGCCGGCAGAAACATTTGCCGGCCTGTATTTTAGTCATCGCCGTTTGCCTGCTCGGTTGTCTAACCACTTTCGGCCAGGGCGACGGGGCGTCGTCGTCACAGATTTTGCAAGACCTCGACAGTTTTCGCGAAATGGGGAGCGTGCTTTACGTCGCAGCCCATCCTGACGATGAAAACAACCAGCTAATCGCCTACCTAGCGCGCGGGCGCCATTATCGCACGGCTTACCTTTCCCTTACGCGCGGTGATGGCGGCCAAAATGTGCTCGGCCCGGAATTTGGCAATGAATTGGGTCTCATTCGCACGGAGGAATTGCTCGCGGCGCGGAATGTTGATGGCGGTCGCCAATACTTCTCCCGCGCCCTTGATTTTGGTTTCTCCAAGGATTACAGCGAAACGTTGAGCATTTGGGACCGCGAAGAAGTGCTGTCCGATACCGTGCGCGTCATTCGTGAATTTCGTCCCGACGTCGTCATCACCCGGTTTTCGCTCATCCCTGGCGGCACGCATGGGCACCATACGGCCTCGGCCATGCTGGCTCTTGAGGCGTTCAAAATGGCCGGTGATCCAAATGCATTTCCCGACCAACTCCGCGAACGTCTCACGCCATGGCAACCCAAGCGCATCTTATGGAACACAGGACCATTCCAAAGTAACGATACGAACGGGACGCCGCTCATCCGCATCAATACTGGCGGGACGAATTCCACGTCCGGGGAATCCTACGCTGAAATCGCTGCGCGCAGCCGCTCCATGCACAAGACCCAGGGCTTTGGCAATTTTACCGGCTTTCGCGGCAGCAGCGGCCCAAGGTACGAATCCTTTGAACTCCTCGCCGGATCGCCCGCCGCCCAGGACATCCTGGACGGCGTGAACACAACGTGGTCGCGTGTACCGGGCGGTACGCCCATTGGCGAATGGACCGGTGACGTCATCGCGAAATTTAATCCGCAAGATCCCGCCGCGAGTGTCCCTGCCCTGCTGAAAATCAAAAAGCTCCTGGCTGGCCTGGCCAAAGACGATCCCATCGTGGACGAAAAACGCCAACAGTTGGACCGCATCATCCAGGATTGTCTCGGTCTCAGCGTTGAAACAACTATTCCTCAAGCCGAAGTCGTACCCGGTGAAACGCTTAACCTGCGTTTAAATGCCGCAATCAAAGCCAATATTGTCCCCGTCCGCTGGGTCGCAGCGCGGTATCCGTCAATCAAAGCCAAGTTGGCCGTGGAGGCGAATCTTTCTCCAAACACGCCGGTAAGCCGTGATTCCGTTGAAACCCTGCCAGCGAACACACCCATCAGCCAGCCGTATTGGTTGCGGGAACCGCAATCGCCCGGCATGTTCCGTGTGGCGGATCCAGGTCTGATTGGCCGGCCGGAAAATCCTCCGGTCTTCCCGATTGAACAGGTCTTCAACGTGGATGGGCAGACGTTAATCGTTCCGGACCAGCCGGTGCAGTTGAACGCTGACCGGGCTAAAGGCGAACCCAGCCAACTGGAAGTCATTTCACCGGTGACACTCAGCCAGGCGTCTGATGTCGAATTGTTCGCTCCCGACGCCAAGCGTCCAATGACCGTAACAGTTACCGCCGCCCGGCCGGAAGTCTCAGGCACCTTGCGTCTTAGCGCACCTTCGAGCTGGCAGGTTTCACCCGCGACACAATCATTTCATCTTGCCGCGACTGGAGACCAAGCGCAATTTACATTCACCGTGACCGCTCCCTCGCAACCCGCGACGGCCAGCATCACTGCGGAAGCGGAAATTGACGGGCGGCGTTACGACAACGGGCGCGTGGTCATCAATTATTCGCACATCCCGCTGTTAGTGTTGCAACCACGCGCTGATTGCAAGGCCGTTTGTTTGAACTTAAATGTTAACGCGCACAACATCGGTTATTTGCCTGGAGCCGGCGATAACGTGGCCCAAAGCCTTACAGACATGGGCTGTAAGGTAACCACCCTCACCGGAGCGGACCTGACTCCGGAACGATTGAAAGCATTCGATGCCGTGGTGATTGGCGTTCGCGCATTCAACGTGCGCACTGACCTGGGCATAAATTTGCCGGGATTGTTCGCTTACGTTCATGACGGTGGCAATGTTATCGAGCAATACAATCGTCCGGGTCGCGACCTCAAAACCGACCAACTCGCTCCCTACAGCCTGAATATTTCCAGTGACCGCGTTACGGATCCGTCCGCGCCGGTGACGCTCCTCGTACCGGACCATGCGGCACTGAACACACCCAACAAAATCACGAGCGCTGATTTCGATGGCTGGGTCCAGGAGCGCGGGACTTATTATCCTGATGAATGGGACGCGCATTGGACACCAATACTGGCGTGCAGTGATGCCGGCGAAGCGCCGCTCAAGGGCGGCCTGCTCATCGCGCAGTACGGGAAAGGATATTTTGTTTATAGCGGGCTGGTATTTTTCCGGCAACTGCCTGCGGGTGTTCCGGGCTCCTATCGTTTGTTTGCTAATTTAATCTCCCTCGGAAAATGAAACCTCCGGATGATGACCAGGACGAATTGACCGGACTACCGGGATTGCGTACCTGGCGCAGTGTATACCTTTTTGTTTTTGGTTGTTTTGTTTTGTCGGTGGTACTGCTGCTCGCGCTGACGGTCATCTATTCATGAATCCCCTCGATTTCGCCGTCCTGATCATCAGCATGCTTGCCATTGCCGCTTACGGCATGTGGCATACGCGGCGTCATCGGGACTTGAAACATTATTTGCGGGGCGACGAAACGGTCGGCTGGATGACGATTGGCATTTCCGTGGCCGCTACGCAGGCCAGCGCCATCACTTTTATTTCCACGCCGGGCCAGGGATATCAAAGCGGACTCGACTTCGTGCAAAATTATTTTGGGATGCCATTGGCGCTGATCCTTGTCGCCGCCGTCTTCCTGCCGCTTTACCGGCGCCTAAATGTTTACACTGCCTACGAATTTTTAGGCAGTCGGTTTGATACCAAAACACGCCTGCTCGGTGCGGGTTTATTCCTCGTGCAACGAGGCCTGGCCGCCGGCATCACCATTTATGCGCCAGCTATTATCCTTTCCACCGCCCTGGGCTGGCGGCTGGACTTGACCATCCTCTTCAGCGGCTTGCTCGTCATTATCTATACTGTCGCCGGAGGCAGCCAGGCGGTCACTCTCACGCAGAAATATCAAATGACTATCATCTTCGGCGGCATGGTGGCGGCCTTTGCCATTTTATTGATTAAACTCCCGGCCAACCTCGGTGACGCCTTCACCGTGGCGGGCGGTTTCAAAAAATTGAATGCGGTTAATTTCTCTTTTGATCCACAGCGGCGCTATACCTTCTGGACCGGGCTGCTCGGGGGCCTGTTTCTTTCCCTGTCCTATTTCGGCACCGACCAATCGCAGGTGCAACGCTATATCTCCGGCTCCTCCCTGCGTGAGAGCCGGTTGGGGCTGATGTTCAATGCCGTGTTCAAAATTCCCATGCAGTTTTTTATCCTGTTGCTCGGCGTCATGGTGTTTGTCTTTTATCAATTCGAACCGGCGCCGTTTTATTTTAACCAGTCCGCCTGGAACCAGGCTGTCCAGCATGACCCTGATGGCAAACTTCAGGGCCTCGCAAAAGAGTTCGATGAGACTCACGCACAGAAAGAACAATTTATCCATCAATGGCTCGATGCCAAACACGACGGCAATCAGGCAGCAGAAACGGCAGCGCAGGCACAGGCGCTGTCCGCGCTGGATCGTGGCAACGATTTGCGCGATGAGGCCGGGAAAATCATGGAAGCCAATGATCCAGGCGTGAAAAGCAACGACGCAGATTATGTCTTTATCTCGTTTATTCTTGGCCAACTCCCCCACGGTTTGATTGGACTGCTCATCGCGGCATTTTTTGCGGCGGCACTTCAATCCAAGTCCGCCGAATTGAATGCGTTAGGCTCGACCACTACGGTTGATTTCTATCGCCACATGGTTAAGCGTGATGCCAGCGACGCGCATTACGTCACCGCTTCCAAGTGGTTCACCCTGCTCTGGGGACTGGTGGCGCTGGGCTTTGCGCTGTTTGCTCATCTGCAGGAAAATTTAATTCAGGCCATCAACATTGTCGGATCGGTTTTTTACGGAGTAGTATTGGCTCTTTTTCTAATCGCGTTTTTTCTCAAACACGTGGGAGGCACGGCTGTTTTTTGGGCGGCTCTGGCATCACAAGTTATGGTGTTAATTCTCTATCATTATCTCCACATCAGCTACCTTTGGTATAACTTTATTGGCCCTGCAGCTTGTATATTGTTGAGCCTGGTGATTCAGGCGGCCTTGGGGCCAACCGACAAAACCAAGCAGGAATGGACTGCCACATGAATTCGGCGCCCATCATTTGTTTTGGCCAGCAACCAAGCGGATTTTTTCCGAAACGTTTTCTCGTCGCCAAAATCCAGACCGCGCGCCGGTTGCAAAAAGAAATCGGCGGCGAAATCGTCTTTTTCTTCCACGACAGCGACCACGACCCGCGCGAAACCCGCACGACCCTACGCCATCGCAAAACCAATGAACTGGCGCAATTGAATTTTGCCTTCACCAATCGCCTTCAACGGAAGTTCTCGCCGCTGCATCTCAAGCGCATTCCGGGTGACTGGCAGGAAAAGACGCTGCTGCAACTGCCCAATTATGTGGACCGCCCATTGATTGAGATTTTTCGAAAAATCACTGCTGCCAATGTCGCTGATTTTTGCCTCGAAATGTATCACGCCATGGGTTTGCTTGAGGGAATTCGAGTTGTGCGATCGAGCGACCCGGCGCTTCGTCGCGCGGCGCAGGATATACCGGAATTTTTTGTGGACGTTCCGTTTGAAGGCGAAGTTGTGCGCGCCCGTTTTCTCAAAGGTGCGTTCCAGCTTCACGAAGGGGGAGATTCTTACATCAATGTGCCGGCCACAAACTTCAGCAAGGAACACATCAGCCCGACGCGCGACAGCCGGCTGCTCTGGATGCAGTCCGCGGTAAATTGCACGCATTACATTGCCGGGGCCGGCGAAAAAGCCTATCTTCGACAGGAAGAAACGCCCAACATTGTCTTTGTGAATCGCGAAACCATCGAGGACCCCAATGAAGCCTTCACCGAAATCCCGTCCTGAACTGGCGCCGCTGCTGGCCTTTGGCGCGCATCCCGACGATATCGAATTCGGATGCGGTGGCGTTATCGCCAAAGAAACTCAAGCCGGTCGCGCGGCGCATTTCGTCGTCTGCTCGCGCGGGGAATCTGCGTCCCATGGCAAACCTGCCCAGCGAATCCTCGAAGCGAATCGTTCTGCGAAGTTATTAGGAGCGTCGCTTGAATTTGTAGAACTGGATGGTGACGCGCATTTGGAAGTCCGCGCGGTTCACGCGATCAAATTGGCCGGCGTGATTCGCCGACTGCAACCCGGCGTCGTGCTGGCGCCAAGCCTGGCGGAAAACCAGCACCCTGACCATTGGCGGCTGGGACAGTTGGTGCGCGATGCCTGTCGCCTTGCGCATTACGGCGGAATCCAGGAATTGCGCAAGGCACCGGCCCATGTGATTGACCAATTATTTTATTACGCCGTCACCGCGGAAGCTGAACCGCCGGATATCACACCCATTTTGATTGATGTCTCATCGCCGGATGTTCTCCAGGCCTGGACGTCCGCCATGGAAGCGCATGTTACGCAAGTCTCCGCGCGCAATTATGTGGAGCTGCA
>Ga0335083_10007239_pt1 | contig 13713 bp, 8 predicted proteins | sample Lox_Sample_42_FD_206716 | JGI IMG/M metagenome (GOLD analysis project Ga0335083, IMG submission 206716) | Soil microbial communities from Loxahatchee National Wildlife Refuge, Florida, United States - Lox_Sample_4.2 | ecosystem: Environmental > Terrestrial > Soil > Wetlands | place: USA: Florida...
TCGATCCGGTCATGTACCACGGCCTGTGGCGCAGTCCCTTCGTGGCACTCGCGCCGATGTTTGCTCCCATTCCGGGAATCTCGCTGTTTCCCTGGCAGGTTCTGCTGATTGTGCTCGCGCCCTTCTGTCTTGCCAGCTCGACTGGCGAGCGGCGGCATTCTCTCGAGATGGACCGGGCAATTTTTGTCAGCATGACTTGCATCGCAGTGACATTTCTGTGGGGCATGGCACGCGGCGGATCCGCTTATTTCGCCTATTACCAGATCTGGCGATTCCTGGCTGCGTTGCTTATTGGGTACATGCTGATGTCGGGTCTGCGCAGCGCGCAGGATCTCGCCAACCTCGGAAAAGTGCTGATACTCGCGGCGTTGATCCGGGCAACGCTCTGCGTTTATTTCTACTGGGCGTATATTGCCGGCAAGATATATCCTGCGCCTGAATACGTTACGAACCACGATGACTCCGTGCTGTGGGTCGTGGCAATCCTGATCGTGTTGGTCTGGGCCTGCGTCAAGCGCGACAAGGCCGCGGGTATTACGGCGGCCCTGGTCACGCCCTTTCTGTTGTACGCGATGATACTGAACACCCGGCGCATCGCCTGGGTGGAGCTTGGGCTGGCAGTACCCCTGTTCTATTTCCTGATCGGCGCCGGGCCGTTGCGAAGCCGGATCAACAAGTGGCTGATCAGGGTGGCGCCTTTTGGGCTTATCTATTTCGTGGTGGGTTTGAACAGCGACAGCGCGGTGTTTGCACCGGTTCACGCGTTGGCGACCGCGGGAAGCAACTACGATCCGTCGTCTCTCACACGGCAGGAGGAGGCCCGCAATCTGCTCCATACGCTGGTCGATATCGGGAACCCGATCCTCGGGACGGGCTGGGGCCGCCCGTACGACAAACTGGAGAGTTACTGGTCGAACTACAACGCGGAATGGATTCTCACCTTATACACGCCGCATAACGCCATTCTGGGCCTGGCGGCCTTCGCCGGGCTTGTGGGGATTGTCGGTATTTGGGGAGTCGTGCCGACGGCGGCCTACCTCGCTGCGCGAGGCTTCAGGGGCTCCGCCGAGCCAGTGCCCCGCGCTGCCGCGATGGTCGCGCTCGGAGCGCTCGTTGCCTATAGTGCCCACTGCTACGGCGACATCGGCTTGCAGTCCTTCCAGGTCTCCCTGATCTTCGGTGCGACTCTTGCGACCGCGGGCAAAGTTGCGCTATGGGGTCAGGAGCTTCCCTCGGAGCGGAGCGTGACCGCACGGGCTGGGGGCGCTGTCCGTCCGGCGCCGGATGATCGGCCGACGCGCCGACCGGGTGGCGGGGGCTGGCGCCGGCTCAAACCACCGAGAGCTGATCTCGTCGCGAACCGCGATCGAGCGCCGGCGCGGCGCCATTCGCGTTAGAGGCCCAAGACGGCAATGTGTGGAATCGCCGGTGCCGTAGGCAACCTTGCGCCTTCGTCTCTCGACACAGCGCCGAACCGTAACGCGGTCAGCGCCTGCGTGGACCGCATCAGCGCTGCGCAGCGTCATCGCGGACCCGACGGCGCCGGATCCTGGGCGACTGAACGCGGTGAGGTGGTGTTCGGCCACCGCCGCCTCGCGATCATCGACCTGAGCGAAGCCGGTGCTCAGCCGATGGTGGACACCTCGTCTGGGTGTGTGATCACGTTTAACGGAGAGATCTACAACTTCAGAGACATCAGACGCGAGCTCGAGGCGGCAGGCGAGGAATTCCGCTCGTCCTCGGATACGGAAGTGATTCTCAAGGCCTATGCGCGGTGGGGGCTGGGCGTCGTGCCTCGGCTGCGCGGCATCTTTGCGATGGCGATCTGGGATCCGCGTGCACGTGCAGTGCACCTGATACGCGATCACCTCGGCATCAAGCCGCTTTACTGGACCCGAGTGCAGCACAGCTCGCTTGGCGGGGAGATGCTGCTGTTCGCATCCGAAGTGCGGGCGCTGCTTGCGAGCGGTGTCGTTGCCCGCCGCCTGGATCCGACGGCTGTGGCATCCTACCTGTCCCAGGGCTTTGTGGTCGGGCCTGCGACCATCGTCGAGGGTATCGAGCTGCTGCCGGCGGCAGGCATCCTGACGATCGCTCCTGGGCGCCGGGCGCAGGATGCCGGCAACAACAGGTACACATTGGGATGTTACTGGCGGCCCCCCGCGTCCGGCACGCAGCGCACGACCGAGGACGAGCTGCGCCATGAGCTGGCGAATACGGTGCGGATGCAGCTGGTCTCGGACGCGCCGCTCGGAATCTTCCTCTCGGGTGGGATTGACTCGAGCGCTGTCGCGGCGCTTGCCAGCGACGCCCAGCCGGGCGCGGTGCACACCTTCACCATCGGTTTCGAGGAAACCGGCCTCGACGAGTCGCAGTATGCGGCTCGCGTTGCGCTGGCGATCGGCAGCCGCCATACCAATGTGAAACTGCGCGAAGAGGATTTCCTGCGGCAGCTTCCGGACGCCCTCAAGGCGATCGATCAGCCCACGTTTGATGCTCTCAATACTTACTTCGTCAGCCGGGCGGCACGCGAGGCTGGAATGACAGTAGCGCTCGCCGGAACGGGGGGTGACGAGCTATTCGGTGGCTACCCGAGCTTCGCGGAGCTCCCGAGGATGCTGCGCGCCGGAGCGTGGGTGCCCTGGCCGCTCGATAGCGCCATTGGCGGTGCTTATCGCGCTGGCGCCGCTCTCTATTGGAGGGTGCTGGGGCAGGCACCGCCGCAAACGCGCTGGGGGAAGATCGCCGACGTGGCGAGCGGCGGCGGCGATCTGCTGCGCCTCTACCAGACCTCCTATGCCTTGTTCACGCGCGAGGCCCAGTCGCGCCTCGCCTCCAGCCGCGTTCGCGCAGCGCAGGGATCTCAGGACTTCGGTCTGCCCGCCGAGGTTGCGCACGCCTGGCGCGACAGGATCGAGGACAGCGAGATTCTCCACGCGATCTCGCTGCTCGAGTTGTCGAGCTTCGTGGGTGAACGGCTGCTGCGCGACACGGACGCCGCGAGCATGGCCGTCTCGCTCGAGGCGCGTGTGCCGCTGTTGGATTGGGCTCTGTGCGAGAAGGTGGCCGGCCTCGATCCGGCCCGACGATTCTTGCCCCTTGGCAAGAAGCGGCTTTTGCGAGACCTCGCGCTCAAGCGGATCGACGCGGCCATATTCGACCGGCCCAAGTCCGGCTTCGTGCTGCCAATTGGTGAATGGGCAAAGCGGCGACTTCAGCCGGAGATGGAGCGCGTGCTGTCCGATACGCCGTTGGTCGGCAGAGCCGGCCTGGACCCCGAAAGCGTACGAACGTTGTGGAAGTCCTACGTGGCGGGCAGGCCGGGCCTGTACTGGTCGCGCGTCTGGTCACTCTACGCGCTGCTCTCGTGGTGTCAGAACCACGACGTGACCCTCGCCGCATGAACGAGCGGCTGAACGTGCTGGTCGTCTCGCCGATGGCCCCGAGCCCGCCCCGTTTCGGCGCGCAGGCGCGCACTCATGGCCTGCTGAGCAACCTCGCGAAGAACCACGATGTGACGGCGGTCGTGCTGCATGACGACGACGCGACACCCGGCACGAGCGGGCCGGCAATGCGCGCCTATTGCCGCGCGGTTACGTTCGTGCGTAACCCGCACGGCGTTACCGGATGGCGGCGTCGCGCCCTGCAGGTGCGCTCGTGGTTCTCCCGGCGCAGCTACCAGCACCACCTGTTCGCGGTACCTGCATTGCAGGAGACGCTCGACCGGCTGCTGGGCAGCCAGCGCTTCGACGTGGTTTTCGTGAATCTGCCCTATCTCGGACACTATCGCGTGCGGCGCGCGCCGTTCGGCAGCGCGGTCCCTGCGGTCGTGATCGACTCGCATGATATTGGTTACGATCTCGCGCGCCAGGTCGCAAGGAGCTCTGCACCCCTGGGGCAGCGTCTGCACGCGCGCTTCAACTGGCGAAAGCTTGCGCGCGAAGAGCTCGCCGTTTACAACGCCGCCGACGGGGTATGTGTTTGCAGCACGGCCGACCAGAAGCGGCTCGCGGCCGACGCTCCGTCCGCCAGCACCGTCGTCATTCCAAACGCGGCAGACGTTGAGGGCCTGCAACCGCGCCCGGGGGATGTCCCCCCGGACGGACGCACCGTGCTTTTCTTCGGTCTGCTCGCGACGGTACCGAATGTCGATGGGGTCGTGTACTTCCTGCGCGAGATCTGGCCGCGGATTGCCGCTTCCCGCCCGGACGCGCGCTTCGTCATAGTTGGGGCTGATCCTGCGCCAGCGATACGCGCGCACGCCGGCCCCGGTGTAACCATTGTCGGGCCGGTCGACGACCTGCAGCCGTACTTGGCAGGGGCGGCGGTCGTCGTGGTGCCGCTGCGGCTTGGCAGCGGCACACGCCTCAAGATACTTGAGGCCTGGGCGATGGCGCGGCCGGTGGTATCAACCGCGCTCGGTGCCGAAGGACTCGAAGCCGTGTCAGGCCGTCACCTGTTGATCGCTGACGACGCGGCCGACTTTGCGAGCGCGGTGCTGCGCGTCCTCAGCGACCCGAGTCTCGGGGATGCGCTCGGCCGCGCTGGGCGTGGGCTCGTGATCGAGCGCTATTCCTGGCGTGGCGCGGCGGCGGCCCTCGAGGCTTTCTTCCGCCTAGTGCTTACCCGCAGGGGTGCAGCACCATGAGAGCTGCGCTGATCGGAGCCGGCCAGATCGCCCGCCAGCACCTGAGCTGCCTGAAGACGCTTCCGGCGGTGCAGATTGCCGGAGTCTGCGACCTCTCTCCGGCGGTCGCGGAGAGCATCGCGGAGCGCTACGGTGTACCGGCGTGGTTCACCGACCACACCGCCATGTTGCGGGAGGTAAAGCCCGACGTCGTGCATGTCACGACCCCACCCACGTCGCACTTTCGCCTGGCGATGGACGCGCTACAGGCAGGCGCGCACGTCCTGGTCGAGAAGCCCGCCACCGCGACGCTCGCCGAGCTCGAGGAGCTACTGCGCTATGCCGCCGGGCAGCAACTAGTCCTCACCGAGGACTACAACTATGTCTTCAACCATGCGACGCGCGAAATCGCCCGCTGGGTCGAGACCGGGCAGCTCGGTGCGGTGGTCCACGTTGAAGTGATGATGGCGCTCAACCTTTTCGGACCCGGCGGATTTGCCGATCCGAACGCCCGCCATCCAGCGCTCACGCTCGCCGGGGGGGCACTCGCCGATTTTCTGCCGCATCTCGCGTCTCTCGCCCACCGGTTCATAGGCGCCCATACGCGGGCGCATGCGATCTGGACCAAGCGCCGCGCGTCGATCCTCCCGTACGACGAGTTACACGCCGTGATCGAGGGCGCGCACGCCACCGCGACGCTCGGCTTCAGCGCGACCGCGCAGCCGGATGCGTTCTGGCTGCGGGTATTCGGTGAGCGCGCGCAGGCCAGCACGAACCTCTTCGAGACGCGTCTTACCTTCGAACGGCTGCGCGACGGACCGAAGCCGCTGCAGCCGCTGCTCAACGGCCTGGAGGAGGCGCGCGCAGTGCGCCGGGCGGCCATCGGTACGCTCATGCGTAAGTTCAAGCCCGGCCCGGGCACATACGACGGAATGTGGCATCTCATCTCCGGGACCTATACGGCCTTGGCGCAGCGCACGCCGGTTCCGGTTCCGGTTGAGCACGTACTGGAGGTCAATCGCATGGTCGAGGCGCTAAAGCCGCGAGAGGCAGAATCATGAGGGCTCTGGTAACCGGCGCCAACGGATTCCTCGGTCGGCGCGTGGTGGCGGCCCTGCTGGCGCAGGGACACTCGGTACGCGCGCTCGTGCGTCCCGCCACGTCAGTGGAGGAGATCGGCTGGCCCGCATCCGTCGAGGTCGTTCGCGGGGACCTGCGCTCGGCACGCGAGCTCGCGCCGGCGTTCGACAACGTGGACGTACTCGTTCACCTCGCCGCGGCGGTGACAGGTGGCGAGGACGCGATGTTTGCCTCGACGGTGAGCGGTACGGAGCGGCTACTGACCGCGATGGCGGGCGCCGCCTGCCGGCGAATCGTTCTGGCAAGCAGCTTCGCGGTCTACGACTGGAGCTCGATCCGAGGAACGCTGGATGAGAGTTCGCCCATCGAGAGTGGGGCGGATCTCTATCGCCGCGACGGCTACACGATCGCGAAGTCCTGGCAGGAACGTGTCACGCGCCGATTTGCAGCGGAGCATGGTTGGGATCTCACTGTGCTGCGCCCGGGCTTCATCTGGGGGCGCGACCACGGTTATCTGGCGGCCTGCGGGCAACAGATCGGCCGCCTGCACGTCGTGATAGGGCCGTTTTCGCACCTGCCGCTGACGCACGTCGATAACTGTGCCGATCTGTTTGCACGCGCGGCAGCCGATCCCCGCGCTGCCGGCCAGACGTTCAACGTCGTCGACGGACCCGGTGAGCGCATCTGGAGTTACCTCGGCAACCATCTGAAGCGCTCTGGTGAGGCTGGTTTCCGGGTGCCGGTGCCCTACACGCTCGTCTATGGCATCGTGAGCCTCGCATTCGCGACCGTCTTTAAGCGCAATGAGAAGCTGCCGCACGTGCTCGTGCCCTGCCGTTTCGAGTCGCGGCTGAAGCCGCTGCGCTACACAAACCGACGCGCGGCGGAGCTGCTCGACTGGCACCCGCCGTTCGACTATGCCGAGTGCCTGCGACGCAGCTACAGCTAGCTAGTCGCTAGGCTTGCTCTGCGGCGCAAGGCTGAATGTGATCAGGTCGTGACCGGCCACCACCGCGATCACCTGGCGGACTCCGATTCGAAAGGTCATGGGTGGCGCACTGATGTGCGCTCCCGTATTGAACGACCACAGCTCCTTGCCGTTCGAGGCGTCCAATGCGTACAGACGCGTGCCGTCGGAACCGAACAGCAGTCCCCCCGCTGTAGCGAGCAATCCTCCGCGCGGCGCGCTGGTGGCAGTGGCGTTCTTGCGCTCCCAGCGCACAGTGGCGGTGACCGGATCGATCGCTCTCACGAAGTCCGTGGCCGGATCGGTGAACGAGTAAGTCCCGCCAATGTACATCCGCCCGGGCTTTGAGCCGCCTTCGTCCTTGGCAAAGAAAAGCGCGCCGGCTTCCTCGACGTTGACGTAGTAGAGGCCGGTGGATGGGCTGTAGGCGGAAGGCCACCAGTTGGTGGCGCCGTTTGCACTCGGGTAGATATACGCGCCCTGTGCGTCCGGCGTGGAGTTTGGCGCACGAATCGGCCGCCCGACGGGTGAGAGACCGACTGCCCAGGTCTGCCTGGCGAATGGCGCGGCGCGCACAAAGCGACCCGTGCGCCTATCCAGCACGTAAAAGAAGCCGCCGCGGTTGGCGACGGCCAGCAGCCGCGCGCTGTGTCCATTTTCTTCCAGATCGATCAGGGATGGCGTCTGGATGGAGTCCCAGTCGTGATCGTCTCCTGGCAGGAACTGGAAATGCCACACCAGCTTGCCGGTAGCTGGATTGAGAGCCAGCAGACAATTCGCGTACAGATTGTCGCCCGGACGCAGCGCCGCGTTGAAGTCCGGTGCTGCCGTGGCCACGCCCCAGTACAGCAGGCCGAGAGCTGGATCGTATGCGCCGGTTCCCCAGGTCGCCGCCCCGCCGGTTTTCCAGGAATCTCCGCCCCAGGTCTTGCGCGCCGGGTCGTCCGGCTCGGGAATCGTGTTGAAGCGCCAACGCAGTGTCCCCGTGGCCGCGTCGTAGGCGCTGATGAACCCACGAATGGGGAATTCCGAGCCGGCAACCCCGGTGATCACCACATCACCGACCGGCAACGGTGCCGAGGTGATGCTATAACCAATCTTGTAGTCGGCGACGCTTTGATCCCAGACCATCTGTCCGGTGGTTGCATCGAGCGCCACCAGGTGTGCGTCAAGGGTTCCGAAGTAGACGCGCCGGCCCAGCACGGCGACGCCCCGGTTCGTGGCCACACAGCACACATGAAAGTCCGGTGGGACCGAACGCGTGAATTGCCAGACTCGCGCGCCCGAGTCTGCGTCGAGCGCGATTACCGTGCCAGGAGGCACCGTTACGTAGAGATAGCGCCCCGATACGATCGGACCAGACTCGTTCGGAGCGTCGCTGGCAGGCAGCTGGTAAACCCACTGAACCGACAGCCCGGAGACGTTGCTGGTATTGATCTCGGCATCACGCGAGAAGCGCTTGCCATCGTAGGACCCTCCGGGCAGCAGCCATTCACCGAGTGCGCCCGAGGATTCCACCAGCCTCGCGGCGGTTACCTCAGGAGCCGCGCCCAGCGTTATCGCATCAGGACCTGCAGCGCCGGTTCTGGTGGCGCCGCTGCTACCGAGCTGCCGCAAATAGGCGATCACGCGCCAGATGTCGCTCCGGCTGATCAGCCCGCCGGCCATGGGCGTACCAGGCACCCCGCGAGTGGCGGTCCGGTAGATCGCCCAGTCGCTGTCGCCGTGCTGCAATGGACGCCCCACGAGCGCCGGAGCGAGGCCGCCTCCGGCCCCGGCTCCATGACACTTGGCGCAGTTCGACGCAAACAGCTCGCGACCGCGCCCGCGATCCGCGGCTGTCTGGTACGGATCCAGGATGGTGGAGTAAGGATCGCCCCAGCGTGCCAGATGACGAAGCTCAAAGCCCGAGCCCGGACGCGCGATATCGCCGAGATCTGCCCAGGTTACATCGTTGAGTAACCCGGTGAGCTTGCGAGCGACGACGATTGCGCGCCAGCGATATTCCGGCACGGCCGCAAGCGTCAGCACCAGGACGCCGAGCACGGCGAGGGATGCGGCCTTTGCGAGCGAGAGCTTCACCAACGCAATAATGGCATCGCGCGCGGCCGATTGCGCGTTTTGATCGGTTGACTATCGTGCGCGAGGTGCGCAGCGCGACGGCTGTCTAGTACGCGCGATCGTCCCGCACGACGAGCATGACAGTGCGCAGCAGGATCTTCAGGTCGAGCCACGGCGACCAGCTGTTCAGGTAGTCGATATCGAACTTCACGCGGGCACTCATCTTCTCGACCGTGTCCGTCTCCCCGCGCAGGCCATTGACCTGCGCCCAGCCGGTGATGCCAGGGCGCACCTTGTGACGGATCATGTAGCCGCTGATCAATTTGCGGTACATCTCGTTGTGCGCGATGGCGTGCGGCCGCGGTCCCACGAGGCTCATCTTGCCCTGCAGCACGTTGAGCAGCTGCGGGAGCTCGTCGAGCGAGGTACGCCGCAAGAACTTTCCGAGGCCGGTGATGCGCACGTCATCGCGTGTCGCCTGGGTCACGACGGCGCCGTCCTCGCATACCGTCATGCTGCGGAACTTGTAGACGTTAATCAGCTCGCCGTTGAGCCCATAGCGGCGCTGTCGGAACAGGACAGGACCGCGCGAGGTGATTTTCACGGCGAGGGCGATCCCCGCCATCAGCGGCGCCGCGATCAGCAGGGCAAGGCCCGTCAGGACGATGTCCATGGTGCGCTTGAGAACCGCATCCATGCCGTGGAAGGGCGTGTCGCACACCGAAATCGCTGGCATGCCGTTGAGATCGACGAGGCGGCCCTGGATCATGTCGAAGGCGAACACGTCGGGCAGGAAGTAGATGGAGGCCGTCGTATCGCGCAGTTCGCTGATCATCACGCCGATGCGCGGCACGTTGCTGAGCGGCAAGGCGATGTAGATGGCCGTCACACCGTGCGTGCGCGCATAGCTCGCGATGTCCTTGCAGTGTCCAGCCAGCTTGTCTGGATCGATCACCTGCGAGACGCGGTCGGCACTGCGGAAATCGAAGAAACCGAGGAAGCCCTTTTGCGGCAGGCGTCGGAACAGCTCGAAGCCCACGTTATTGGCGCCCACGATGATGTAACGCGGTCCGTGGTGAGCCGCCAGCATGGTATGCGCGCGCAGCCGCAGCCCGTGCGCTGCGAGCAGCGCGACCGGGGTTGCTACGAACCAGGTTACCGTGACAAGCCGCGAGAAGGTCGCACTGACTTTGAAGGCAAATGCGAGGAACAGCAGGATCGCGATCACCAGTGCCCACTCGGCCACGATGCGCGAGTAGGTCGTGTACAGCCGTGACCCGGGAAGACCGCTATGGCGCGGCGAGCGCGTAAAGATCGGGCTGGCGATGAGAAAGGTCAGCAGGCCCACGCCGAGCGTCGCATCGTTAAGCGGCTGGCCGTAGGCCAGCGTGCAGACAAAGAGCGAGATCGCCGCCACAAGCGGGTCCAGCTGCTTGAGCAGGGCAAGCGCTGCAGGCTCGACACTGCCTAATCGCCACCGCTTGGTGGTGCTCGAACGAGTGACGGAGTCGTTTACCGACTCAGAAGACGCTGCCACGGACTGGAACCCCTTCCTTTTTGGTTTTTAGAGCGTGGACATTCTGAATTTCTTAAGTGGGCATTATGCGCCCCGGACTATGACGCCATGACTGCGCGCCCGCCTCAGCCGCCACCGGATGCCAAAAGTGTGACCGGTTTCGCACATCTGGGCCCTGCAGAGACTGCCAGTCTCGTTGGCGGGGCGCAACATAGCAAATTCTGGCGCCATTCTCAGGCTTTTCAAGTTGATAGCTACTTGGCCCGCCCGCGACATTATGTGAAAGCCCACAGCGACCTGCTGACTGATATGCACTGAGACGGGGCAGCCCGGTTAGGGGATGCTCTTCAGACTCGCGACCTCACCGTAAACGCTCTCGTATTGCGCATCGACCGCTCGGCGATAGCTTTCCGTTGCCCTGCCGATATGGCTCTTCAGCCTTGCGCTATCGCCTTCCAGCTGCGCGAAGCGGTCTGCCAGATCAGCGCTCGTCAGACCTTCGAGAGACAGGCAATACCGCTCCAAGCCGAGATCGGCGAGCAAGGCGGTGACTTTCGGCAGATCCGAGAGTGCGATGACGGGCTTGTTCAGCAACAGGGCAAGCACAAGGTTATGAAATCTCGGTGAGATCACCGCATCGGTCTCTCGAAGTTGCGCAAGCAGCTCGTTCACCGTGGGCACCGGGTCCGAGAGCAACCCCGGAGCCGTGGCGGAGGCGCCGCGCGCCTTGAGGAGCGCGATCAGATCTTCACGCACCCGCGTATCGTATTGCGCGTCGCCGATGATGAGCCGCACGGTATGGCCCTGTGCCTGTAATGCGGTGACGAAATCCGCCATTACGCCGAGATAGTCGTGGTAGCTCCGCGCGTCAGCAGTGTCGAGCGGCGCAGCGTAGTCCTTCAATCCCAGGCCGACGATACGCGTGAGCCCTGTCCCGGTGCGCGCCTCAGCCAGGTGCGCGCGCGACAGGCCGAACACGAGGTCCGGGCAGACGGGATCTTGTTCGCCGTCGAAGCCGATCGCTGCGAGCCGGCGCTTCGAATCGACATCACGGTAGCTGCGGTAGTGCGCAAGACCGAGGCTTCGCCTGATGAACCAGCAGCCGAGCCGGTAGCGAAAGGGACCCGCTCCGACGCTCAGGTACACGACCCGCTTGCCGCACAGCCTCGCGAGCAAGGTCAGCTTGAACATGTCGTAGGGCCAGCCGAATGCTCCGCATGAACCGTCTGTAACGATACCTGTCCCCGGAACGAGGAATAAGTCGCTGCGTGCCATGATTCGCAGCATTTGGTACCAGTGTGCGAACTCGCGTGGCACACGCCTGAACAGGATGCGGCCGACCCGCGCCACTACGGCACGCCGGCTCGTGCGCGCCGCCGGGCTTCCCACATCGGTCGGTCGCGCGCTCAGACCCGACCAGGACCAGTCGGAATCGCGCGACATCGCAGCCGCCGCCTCGATGCCGTGGCGAGTGCGAACGTCGTGCAGACGCAAAGCAGCTGCACACCTGGCAACCGCCGCGCCGTCTCCTCGATGGCGGTCTGCAGGGTGACTTCGTTACCCAGGTTGCCCGCACCGAAATTTCCGTAGAAGACGATTCTCGCTGGTCGCATTCGTTACTCGTATTCGACTTCTATCCCCGATCTGTGACAGGGCTCTCACTTTGCCGGCGGATTGCGTCCATTGGGGTCCTGAGCGGCGTGATTATGTCGGCCATCCGATGGCTGAGATCGTACGCGCAATGCTATGATTTCACTGGATTAAAACGATGCGGTGGCGGTACTATGGCCGCCAGGGGATAAAGCCCGCACGCTGCTCCGATCCGCGCTGAATAATACCAGCGTCGCGATGCTCTGCTGTGATTCGGCCCGACCATAAAGAACGGATTCCAAACAAAGCCACATGAAGATTCTCATCACCGGTACTGAAGGCTATATCGGCTCGCGTCTCGCGCCATTGCTGGTGGCGGCGGGCCACGAGGTTCGTGGACTCGACACCGGGTTTTATCGCGAGGGCACACTGTACGTGGACCCGAAGCGCATGCCGATCGTGCCTTTCACGCGCCTGCTCGATCTGCGTCATGCGGAGGCGAAAGACTTCGAGGGTATCGATGCCGTCGTGCACCTCGCGGAGCTCTCCAACGACCCGCTGGGACAGAACAACCCGGAGGTCACCTACAAGATCAATCACGAGGGATCGGTGCACCTCGCGAATCTCGCGCGCGCCGCGGGTGTGCGGCGCTTCGTGTACGCCTCCTCGTGCAGCGTCTACGGTCTTGGCAGCGGCGAGTTCCTGAGCGAAGAGAGTCCGGTCAATCCGCAGACGGCCTACGCGGTGTGCAAGACGCTCGTCGAGCGGGACGTGCGCCCGATGGCGAGCCAGAACTTCTGCGTGACGTTCCTGCGCAACGCGACCGCTTTCGGTCCCTCGCCGCGCATGCGCTTCGACATCGTGATCAACGATCTGTGCGCGCTCGCCTGGACCAAGAAGCACATCGCGATGACGAGCGACGGCAGTCCCTGGCGCCCGGTGGTGCACATCGAGGACATCTGCGCGGCGATCCGCTGCTCGCTCGAGGCGCCCGCCGAAGCCGTCAACGGCGAGATCTTCAACGTCGGACGCAACTCCGAGAACTACCGCATCCGCGAGATCGCCCAGCAGGTCGCGGAAGTATTCGTCGGCTGCGAGGTGTCGACCGGACCGGCGGCCGCGGACAACCGCAGCTATCGCGTGTCATTCGACAAGATCGCCACGAAGCTCCCCGGCTTCGTGTGCCGCTGGAGCGCGCGCCAGGGAATCCAGGAGCTGCACGACCTGTTCCAGCGCATCGAATTCAACAAGGAGACCTACGAGTTTCGCGCGTTCACACGGCTGAAGGAGCTCAAGTACCTGCAGCGCACCGGTCAGATTGACGGCAATTTCTTCTGGCGCTGACACAGGGAATGGTCGCATGAAAGTCGTGCTGTTCTGCGGGGGGCTCGGGACGCGGCTGCGGGAGCATTCGGATACCGTGCCGAAGTCGCTGGTCAACATCGGCACCCGGCCCATCATCTGGCACCTGATGCGCTACTACGCGCATTTCGGCCACAGGGACTTCATCCTCGCCCTCGGTTACCGCGGCGACATGATTCGGGAGTATTTCCTCAACTACAACGAGGCGCTGTCGAACGATTTCACCCTCAGCGACCGCGGCCGCAACATCGAGCTGCACGGCCACGACTGGGACGACTGGCGCATCACCTTCGTCGATACCGGCCTGCACAGCAACATCGGGCAGCGTCTGCTGCGCGTGCGCAAGTATCTCGAGGGCGAGCCGATGTTCCTCGCCAACTACAGCGACGGCCTGGCTGACATCCCGCTCGATCGGGAGCTGGCCGAGTTTGCGCGCGGCGACGCGATCGCGACCTTCGCGGCGGTGTCGAATTCCCAGTCGTTTCACGCCTTGCGGCTCGGCGCGAACGG
>Ga0335083_10007240_pt1 | contig 13711 bp, 8 predicted proteins | sample Lox_Sample_42_FD_206716 | JGI IMG/M metagenome (GOLD analysis project Ga0335083, IMG submission 206716) | Soil microbial communities from Loxahatchee National Wildlife Refuge, Florida, United States - Lox_Sample_4.2 | ecosystem: Environmental > Terrestrial > Soil > Wetlands | place: USA: Florida...
AAGCCGAGATGGGGCAGCATATCGGCACCGGCCTGGCGCAGATCATCGCGGAGGAGCTGGAGGTCAGCTGGGACGACGTCCGCCTGGAGACGCCGCTCGAGAGCGTGCAGAACTTCGCGATCTATGGGCTCGCTTACACGGTGAACAGTGGAAGTGTGACCACCGAATTCGATCGTCTCGCGCGCGCCGGCGCAGCCGGACGCATTGCGCTGGTCGAGGCAGGCGCGAAAGTGCTGGGCGCAAAAGAGGGCGATTGCTACGCGCAAATGAGCCGTGTGATCGACAAGGCTTCCGGTCATTCGGTCACGTACGGCGAAATCCTGCAGAAGACCGCCATCGACCGTAAGTTCTCCTATCCGGACGATTTCAGGAAGATCCCGCTCAAACCCCCGAGCAGCTACAAGATCATAGGTCAATCCGTTCCCGCGCTGGACATTCCAGCGAAGACCAACGGCAAAGCCAAATACGGTCTCGACGTATTCTTGCCCAACATGTGCTACGCGTCGCTGGTAGTGCCCCGCTCCCGTTATGGCGCGAAGGTGACCGGCATCGACGACTCGCAAGCGAAGAAGATTCCCGGCTACATCAAGGCGGTCAAGATCGACGATTCGATGGGCAAATGCACCGGCTGGGTCGTGGCGGTGGCTGAGAAGTTTCCGGCCGCGGTCCAGGCAGCCAAAGCGCTCAAGATCAATTGGGACCCGGGGCCATACGGCAAGGTCAGCAACAACAATCTGCTCGAAGAATTCAGCGCGATGCAGCAGAACGCTGCGGAGAGCGCCGCGTGGGTTCTCGAAGGCGACGTCGATCAGGCCATCGCCGGCGCCGACAAGGTGCTGGAGATGGACTACACCACCGACATGGTGGTGCACGCCACCATGGAACCGCTGAATTGCACGGTCCAGTACGTCAACGACGAGTGGCATGTGCACGTCGGGACGCAAGGTGCGTCTTTTGCGCGCATGACCCTGACCGCCTACTTGTCCAAAGTGCTGAAGAAGAAGCCGGAGGATCTCAAGATCTTCATTCACGAGTACCTGGTGGGCGGTGGCTTCGGAGGCAAACAGGACTACGACGAGATCCTTGCCGCGGCGTGGTGCGCCAAGGAAGTCGGGCGGCCGGTGAAGTTGATCCAGACGCGCGAGTCCAACTTCGCCACCAGCTTCCCACGGACGCTCACCTATCATCGGCTCAAAGCGGCTCTGAAAGATGGCAAGCTCGCCGGCATGAACCAGGACATCGTGTGCGGCTGGATGGGTCCACGCTTTTCCGTTGGCAAGAAGTACGGCTCCGACTGGTTACAGCTGGATTCCTGGGACGCAAAGAAAGTGGACATCGATCAGTGGTCCATCGGCGGCAGCGATCACTGGTACTACGTTCCCAATCATCGCGTACGCGCATGGGACAGCGACCGCACCACTTGGGCGGTGCAGGCCTCGGCGCTGCGCACAGTGTCCAACTCCTACAATATGTTCGTCGTCGAGTCGTTCATGGACGAGGTGGCGCATGCCCTCGGCCGCGATCCAGTCGAGTTCCGCTTGTCGATCCTCAACGGCAAAGGAAGCAGTCGCGGCATCCCGAACACCGGTTACCCTCCGGGCACCGCGTCCGACTACTACATGGACCAGCTCTGGATCTCGTTGCCGTGGCCGAAAGACGGGTCGTGGCCTGCATACGAGTCGGCGACGGTGGGCGGTGCGCTGCGACTGGCGAACTGCCTGCGCGTCGCAGCGGGCAAGGCGGGCTGGGGTACGCGCCAGCTGCCGCCGAATACCGGCATGGGTTGCGCGGTATCTTCTGCCGAAGAGCGCCAGAGCCCGACCTGGGTCGCTGGTGTGGCGGAGGTGACCGTCGATCCTTCGACCGGCGACGTGAAGATCAACCGGATCACCATCGCGATGGACATGGGCATTGCAGTCAACCCGAGGAACATCGAGGCCCAGGTCCGCGGGTCCGCACTATGGGGTGCGAGCCAAGCTCTGTACGAAAAGCTCACGGTGAAAAACGGCGCATTCGAACAGAGCAACTTCCATCAATACCGCACGATCCGGCTCGCTGAGGTTCCGCCAATCGACGTCGAGCTCATCCCGTCCGGTCATCATCCGAGCGGGGTCGGGGAACCGGCTTCGACTGTCGTCGCACCCGCCATCGCGAACGCGATCTACAACGCGGTGGGCGCGAGGGTGCGGCACATGCCGATATCACCGGATGCCATCCTGGAAGAGATCAAACAAAAGGGATAGCGGCAGCAGTCGGCTGGCGCGACCGCGATGAGCCCGCGACGTGAGCGCGCCGGTTCGGTAAATCAAGACCCCGGGAGAGCGCAATGCTCTCCCGGATTCTGCTGACTCCGCACGGGGCGAGGAGATGTACGACGACGCGCTATCGCTCAGCGCCGCCGAGCTGATCACGCACTACCGCGCGAAGCAATTGTCTCCGGTAGAAGTTACGCGCGCCGCGTGTGAGCGCATCCGCAAGCTGGACCCGATCTACAACGCCTTCGTCCTGGTGGACGAGGAACGCGCCATGGTCGACGCACGAGCCTCTGAGGCGCGCTGGATGCATGGAAAGCCGGTCGGCCTGGTCGACGGTGTGCCGGCCACCGTCAAGGACTTGATCCTCACGCGCGGCTGGCCAACGCTACGCGGCTCGCGCACCATCGATCCGCGCCAGGAATGGAGCGAGGACGGTCCGCCGGTCGCTCGCCTGCGGGAACAGGGAGCCGTTTTTCTGGGAAAGACCACTACGCCGGAGTTCGGCTGGAAGGGCGTGACCGACAGTCCGCTGACCGGTGTCACCGTCAATCCTTGGGACACGCGTCTCACGCCCGGCGGTAGCAGCGGTGGCGCGGCCGTCGCTGCAGCCCTTGGAATGGGCACCTTGCATGTCGCCACCGACGGTGGCGGCTCGATCCGCATCCCGTCCGGCTTTTGCGGCTTGTTCGGCTTCAAGCCCACCTTCGGGATCGTGCCGGTGCATCCGCATTCGCCGTCGGGCACCCTGTGGCACCAAGGACCGATCTCGCGCACGGTATCCGATGCCGCGATCGTGATGACTGTGATCGCGCGGTTCGACGCGCGCGACTGGTACCAGGCGCCGCCGCTCGGGATCGATTTTCGCGATACGCTCGAGGCCGGCATCAAAGGGCTGCGCATCGGCTACAGCCGTACGCTCGGCTATGCGCGGGTCGATCCGGAAGTGGCGGCGCTCGTGGACCGCGGCGCTCACAGGCTTGCTGCGCTCGGTGCCGTAGTCGAGGAGCTCGATCTGGAGCTCGAAGACCCGATCGCCATCATGCAGCCCCTCTGGTCGGTCGCGCTGGCGCTGGCTGTCGCGCCCATCGCCAGTGAGAGACGCGCCCTGATGGATCCGTCTCTGCTGGTCCTGGCGGAGGCGGGTACACGATTGAGCGCCCTCGAATATCGACGGCTGGAAAAGGAACGCGAGGGCCTTGCGCAACGCATGCAACAGGTGCACGCGACCTACGACCTGCTCCTGACGCCCCAACTGGCAGTTACCGCTTTCGCAGCTGGCCACGAAGTGCCGCCAGACGGGCGCATGTCCCGCTGGTGGGAGTGGTCGCCCTTCACGTATGCCTTCAACCTGTCGCAGCAACCGGCGGCGACGGTTCCCTGCGGCTTCACCGCCGCGGGGTTGCCAGTCGCGCTGCAGCTGGTCGGGAGGAAATTCAACGACGCCAGCGTGCTGCGTGCAGCGCGCGCCTACGAAGCTGCCCATCCCTTCATCATGCCGGCTGCGGCGACAGCGCATGCGGCGCGGCGCAACAGCAGCGGCATCTGAAGCTCAGATAAATCCGGAGGTCGTAGCCACTCGCGATCGCGGCGCTGAAGCCGATGCGCCGACGCCTCGCCTCGCGCAGCAACGCTGCGAAAGGATCGCAGGGCGTTCGCATCGCTCGCCGGGGGATGAGTTACTTCGTCTCCGGGGCTGACCGTTGCGCAAGCTGCTGCTTGTGCTGATCGATCTCGGTGCGCAGCTCCGCAGTCGAGCGTTTTTCCCAAGGTTTGCCGTCGGTCATCAGCTTGAAGAACAGCGGGATGAAAAAGATCGCGAGGAACGTCGCCGCGAGCATTCCGCCCATGACCCCCGTGCCGACTGCATGACGCGCACCCGCGCCCGCGCCGGTCGAAATCGCGAGCGGCAGCACGCCGAGAATGAATGCGAGCGAGGTCATCAGAATCGGTCGGAAGCGCAGACGCGCTGCCTCCAAAGCTGCGGCGGAAGTGGAGAGTCCCTCATGATGCTTGAGCACCGCGTATTCCACGATCAGGATCGCGTTCTTCGCCGCCAATCCAAGCAGGGTGACCAGGCCGATCTGAAAGTAAACATCGTTGGTCAGGCCGCGCAACCAAACTGCAGCGAGCGCACCAAAGGTTCCGAACGGCAGCGCCAGGAGCACGGACAACGGCAACGACCATTTCTCGTACTGCGCAGCGAGGATCAAGAACACCATCACCGCCGCCAGCCCCAGTGCCAGGCCGGAGGTGCCGGCCGAACGTTTCTCCTGGAACGACGCGCCGCCCCAGTCGTAGCTGAAATCGGGCGGCAGCACTTCCTTGGCGACGCGCTCCACGGCCGCGATCGCCTGACCGGAGGACACCCCTGGCGCGCCCTGGCCCAGCAGTTTTACTGCCAGGAGATTATTGAAGCGATCGAGCGAGTCGGGCCCCGACGCGTAATGCACCGAGGCGAGCGATTTGAGCGGGATCATCTCGCCCTTTTCGGAGCGGACATAGATATCGCCGATCGCCTCCGGGCTATTGCGGAAGCTAGGTTCGGCCGACATCAACACCTGCCAGGTACGGCCGAACTTGTTGAAGTCGTTGACGTAATAGGTCCCAAGCGTGGCGGCCACGGAGTTGTACAGTTGATCGATGGGGACTCCGAGTGCCTTTGCCTTTTCGCGATCGACGTCAACGCGCAGCTGCGGTACGTTGGGACGCCAGAGTGTCTGCACGTAGCCGCCGCCTCCGCCGAGCATCGGATCCTGGTTGGCACGCGCGAGGAACTGGCCCAGCACTTGCGCCAGCCGCTGCGCACCGCCTTCCCCCCGGTTCTGGATGTAGAACTCGAAGCCGCCCGCGTTGCCCAGACCGAAGATGGGCGGCGGCGCGAACGCGAGCACCAGCGCTTCCTTGATCCCGGCCGTTTTCATGAAGAATTCACCGACCAGCGCATGGGTATCGACGCCCGGGCGGTCGTCCCAGTGCTTCTGGCTGGCGAAGATCGTCGCCGCGCTGTTGCGGAAGCCGCCGCCGAGAAAGTCCATGCCGGTGAACGCGACCGAAAACTGATTGGCAGGATTCGACAGCATCGCCTCCTGAACCTTGCTGACCACCTTGTCCGTTCGCTGCAGCGTCGCACCGTCGGGCAGGAACACGGCACCGATGTAGTAACCCTGATCCTCGTCCGGCACCAGGCTCCCCGGGGTGATGCGCCACAAGAACAGCGTGAGTGCCACCATACCGGCGAACAGCACCATGGCGATGCCGCCGCGCCGCAGGACAAAGCCCACACCATCTGCATAGCGTCCGGTGACACGGGCGAACCAGTTGTTGAACCAGCGGAAGAAGCGGCCGGGCGGGCGGTGGCCGCGCTGGAGCATGATCGCGCTCAAGGTCGGGGTCAGCGTCAGCGCCACGATGGCGGAGATCACCACGGCGATGGAGATGGTTACCGAGAACTGCCGGTACAGTTCGCCTGTCAGTCCGCCGAGAAACGCGATCGGCACGAACACCGCGCACAACGTCAGCGCAATGGCGATAACCGGGCCGGTCACCTCCTGCATGGCCTGAATCGCAGCCTCGTGCGCGGGCTTGTGCTCCTCGCGCATGATGCGCTCGACGTTTTCGAGAACGACGATGGCATCATCGACGACGATCCCGATGGACAGGACCATGCCGAACAGCGTGAGCGTATTGATCGAATAACCGAGCACGAACAAACCAGCGAAGGTACCCAGCAGCGACACCGGAACTGCTGCAAACGGAATCAGCGTCGCGCGCCAGCTCTGCAGGAAGACGAACACCACTATGAATACGAGCGCCATCGCCTCCAGCAGAGTCTTCGCGACCTCGCGGATCGAGACCTTGACGAAACGCGTGGTGTCGTAGACGTTGGCGTAGGTGAGTCCCTCGGGGAAACGCTCGGACAGCTGTTTCATCACCGCATTGCAGTTTTCGGCAACAGCCAGCGCATTGGCCCCCGGCTGCAGGAAGATGCCGACCAGCGTGGACTGCTTGCCGTTGACGCGCCCTATGAACTCGTAGTCCTTGGAGGCGAGCTCGATGCGCGCAACGTCCTTCAGGCGCACTGCGGAGCCATCCGGATTGGAGCGCACGATGATCGCTTCGAACTCCTTTACGTCCGCCAGTCTGCCTTTGGTCGTGATGGTGTAGACCAGCTCCTGCTGCGGCCCGATCGGCGTCTGTCCTACCTTACCCGCCGCGAACTGCGCGTTCTGCTCGTTCACCGCGCGAATCAGATCACCCGGCGTGAGCTTGAGCTGCGTCATGCGGTCGGGCCTGACCCAGATGCGCATGGCGTAATCCTTGGCGCCGAAGATCTGTACGTTGGTGGTGCCCGGTACCCGCTTGAGGGAATCGAGCACGTTGAGCGTCACGTAGTTGCTGGTGTACAGATCGTCGAAGCGGCCATCCGGCGAAAAAAACGCGTAGACCATCAAGAATGCAGACGAGCCCTTCTCCACCGTCACGCCCTGCCGCCGCACCTCTTCGGGCAACCGCGCTTCTGCCTGCTTGACGCGGTTGTTGACGTTGAGCGCCGCCTGGTCGGCGTTTGAGCCGATCTCGAACGTCACCTGGATCTGAACCACACCGTTGGAGCCGGAGTTCGAAGACATGAAGATCATGTTTTCGATGCCGTTGATCTGATTCTCCAGGGGCGCCGCCACAGTCTGCTCGACGGTCTCGGCGGAGGCACCGGGATAGACCGCCTGCACCGTTACGACCGGGGGTGCGATCTCGGGATACTGTGCGATAGGCAACGTGCGCATCGCCGCAAGCCCGGCGAGCACGATAAAGATGGAGAGGACCGCTGCGAAAATCGGCCGGTCGATGAAGAAACGAGAAAACATACCCTCACCTCGATCCTCTCCGCTGCCGGAGAAGACCCGTCGTTGGATGGCGTTACTGCTGTTTTGCGGCGGACTGACCTGCCGGAGGCGGCGGAGCGTCGGGCTTGGCTTCCGCCATCTTCACCGGTGAGCCTGGCCTCGCCTTCATCACGCCGTCCACGATCACGTGGTCGCCGGGATTGAGACCCGAGGTGATGATCCAATCTGCGCCGGCCCACTCGCCGACTTCGACTGGGCGTGGCTCGACGATACCCTTCGCGTTCACCGTCATGATGATCTTGCCGGTCGGTCCTTCCAGCACGGCCCGCTGCGGTACAGCCAAGGCGTTCATGTAAGTCGCCCCCGCCAGCGCCACGCGTACGAATTGTCCCGGCCTCAGGCTCTGATCGGAGTTGGGCAAGACTGCACGGGCTTCGCTGGTGCCGGTTTCGGGATTGATACGCACGTCGCTGAAGTCGACGCGGCCGGGCCGCGCGTATGTCGTCCCGTCGGACAGTTTGACGGTGACGGTGAAACGCCCGTCCTTGGGCAGGCGCAACCGTCCGGCGGCGGATTCGCGCTGGAGCTTGAGGTTCTCCGATTCCGAGATGCTGAAGATGACGTGGATCGGGTCGACCTGCGAGATCGTGGTGAGCAGCGTCTGCTGCGCTTCGACCAGGCTGCCCTCCGATTTCAGCGCACGGCTCGTCACACCGCTGATAGGCGCCTCGACTCGGGTGTAGGCCAGATCTAGCTTGGCCTGCCGAAGCGCGGCCTCCGCCGATTTCACTCCCGCGGCGGCAACCTCTTTCGCCGACAAAGCATCGTCGAAGGCCTTCCGGCTGACCATCCCCTGCTCGTACAGCGGCTGGAGGCGTTCGATGTCGCGTGCGGCTTGCGCTTCCTTCGCCTGGGCGCTTGCGAGGTCCGCGTCGACGCGCGCTACGGTGGCCTGGAACGGCGCCGGATCGATGGTGAACAGGCTGCGTCCGGCCTGAACCGCGCTACCTTCCTTGTAGTTCCAGCGTTGCAGGATGCCGGTCACGCGCGGACGTACCTCGACCTCCCGTACGCCCGCGGTCTGGCCCACCTGCTCGAAGGTGGCAGCGATGTCGCGCGGTTCCACGGTGACTACGTTGACTTCGGGCGGCGGCATCTCGCCTGTCTGCTGGGCTGACGGTTTGCCGCAGCCCGCCATCACGACGACGCTCAGTGCGGCGAGGGCGGCTGCCGCTCTTGCGCTAGGGGAAAAGTTCGAACGCATTTTCGCTCTGCTCACTAGTAGGTCCGCGGTGTCCCCGTAATCGAGCTGGCTGGCTCGAGGAGGAAGGGACCGGTTGGAAAGCCGCGTCGCCGCGATGCGGCGGGCGCTCAACGGTCCGCACCGACCAAGTTCGACAAGCCGGCAGTTTACATACATCCACGAATGTATGTAAAGTCGCGTTATTTGATACCACGAGCCCGTGCACGCACCCACGCGGTGCTGCGTTGTAAGAGCACGGCGAGGAGGAGAGCGATGGCCAGACGAACCAAGGAAGAGGCTCAGGAGACGCGCAACCGGATCCTGGACACGGCCGAAGAGGTGTTCCGCGAGCAGGGCGTTAGCAGCACCTCGCTTGCCGACATTGCAGATGCGGCGGGTGTCACGCGCGGTGCCATCTACTGGCATTTTCGCAACAAGGGCGATCTGTTCGCGGCCATGCTCGATCGCGTGGCGCTGCCAATGGAGGAGATGATCCGCCGCGCCGCGGACGCGTCGACGGAAGACCCGCTATCCAGCTTGCGTGCGTGCTGTGTCCATGTGCTGCGCCAGGCCGTGGACGACCTGCGTTGCCGCCGCGTCTTCGAGATCCTGGCGCGCAAATGCGAGTATGTGGACGAGCTGCACAGCCTCTCGCAGCGAATCCTGCAGTGCCGCGCCGAGGGGCTCGAGATGATGGAGAAGGCTCTTCGCAACGCCGTGCGCCGCGGTCAGCTGTCTCGCCATGTGAATGCCCGGCGCGCAGCGGTTGGTCTGCACGCTTATGTGGACGGGCTGATCTACGACTGGTTGCTCGACCCTGGCTATTTTGCCCTAGGCAGAGAGGCGGAGGCGCTGGTGGATCAATATCTCGATGGCCTCAGGGCGGCGGCGTTGCCGCACCCGGCTTCGGTGCCGCGTTCGACGGGCGCGTCGGGTCTCCCCGCGACCTCACCGATGAGCGCCCGACGCGGCTGAATCGGCCAATCCGCTGCAGCTCGAATCGCAGTGGTCACGTGCCCGCCTTCCAGCTCTGGTATACCGCGGAGAGGTGCTCGATGGCCGCTTGTCTACGCAATCTGAACTGCTCTCGATATTCATCGAGCGGTAACAATCGATAGCCCTGCTTCGGATTAGGCGCGTCTACGGCGAGCTCGTCATGATCCGGCAGGCATCGGCGCGGGGCGAGCTCCTGGGACGACCTGAGATCCTTGGGGTAGGCCGAGTACCAGCGCCACCACTGTCCGCTGATGAGGCGTCCCGACCAGTACTTGGACGCTTCTAACGCCGATTGTTGGCAGCCAGGCAGCCCCATCCCGGTGAAATCGTATTGCAGCCAGTCGGCAGGTAGCGGGGTGTTCGAATCGTATAGCGGCAGTTTCTGCGCGACCAGTCTGTCCTTCATGATGTAGCCATACACCGTGTGCGCGTAGAAATCGGCGATCGCGTGTCCCGCCAGGCCGAGTTCGTTCACGCTCCTGGCCGCCAGCCGCTGCTCCACGCGCTTCCAGCTTTCGTCGATGTACGCGAAGTCGAAGTGGTCGCGAGGGTCGTAGCTGAGGACATCGACGTCCACCCGCAGACTGACCGATTTGACCGCTTGCAGCTCGAGCGTCGACATGCCCGAGAACGCCGCGTCGAAGATATCGAAGTGAACGCCGGCAGCGAAGCTCGGATCGAACTCAGCCCAGAAATTGCGTTGCCGCGCCTCGAGATATCTGTCGAATGCTTCCGCGGCCTGGCGCTCCGGGCTGCGCACGCGCCATAGATGGCTGGTGTTGAAGACAAAGTGCGGCACGTATTCGAGGTCGAATGGATGTTCCAGCATCTGGCGACGCAAGACGGTATAGTCTCGGCTGTTGTGTTTGCCGCGAACCTTGCTCATCGGCTCCAGAATCTCCCAGGCGCCGCTCTCGCGCAGATACATGACCCAGGCGTGATCCCAGGACTTCGGGTTTACCGGATCCGTGCGGTCGATGATTCGACCGAGCGCGACTCGAATGCAGTAGGGACTGATCCCCGACGCCGCGAGCAGTGCCGCAAGCACGAACGCCAGATCCTCGCAGTCGCCCCCCTTGCGGGCCAGCGTCTCCTCCGGAAACAGCCACTGATCGAAGCTTCTGCTCGATGCGATGTAGTCGAGATTTCGCAGCCCTGTCGCCACAACTTGGACGCGAAAGTCGAAGTTCCCGGCGCCGCGCTTCAGGAAGCGAAGCTGGTCTTTCTCCGGCAGCTTGCCAATAAGCGCTTGCAGCCAGCTTCTGACGACGGCGTTGTCCTCAATCGACAGAAATTCCCGAATATCGATGGGGTAACGCGTAGTCCTGGAGTTGGGGACACGTCTCGCCGCGGGAATGGTCGAGCTGTGAACGATCTCGTCGCCGCTCCAATTCCACTTCTGGTAAGGCCGCACCGCATTCGCCTGCATGCACACGGTGGTGACTTCCCCTGTTCGTCTGCTGCCCGCTCAAGAGCAGCCGGTCGCAAGGCTGACGCCTTTGCAAGCTGCGGGCGATCCTGAAAGATCGACGGTCAGGTCTTGGGCGGCATGCGGGCGTTGTGCACTTGCACCAGACGCCACTCACCGCCCTGCTTGATGTAGATCGCGCTGTAGCGAAGATCGAACTTGGCTGCCGTGCCCTTGTTGACCAAATCCACATGCACGAGACCGATGGCTACCATGACGTCGCCGACCTGCCGTACTTTGATGTCCTCCCCATCGAAGCGAGAGATCTTCAGGTCGCCGGAGGCAAAACTCCGCACCACTGCGGATTTGGTATCGGGCATCCCGTTCGAGTGGATATAGACCAGGTCGTCCGCAAAGATCCTGTCCAGCGCCGCGACGTCGCTGTTCACATAAGCCGTGAAGCGCTCCTGTTCGAGCTTCTCGATATCGTCGGCGGCATCGGCAAAGACCTCGCCGGCGGCCAGCAGCAATACCGTGTAGAAAAGCAACCGCAGAGCAAGTCGAACGTGCATGATTTTCTCCTGTTGGTGGTCGAACCCGGCTGCGCGGTGCGTCTGACGAGCGTGCCCAGGCGTTGTCGGGGTCACGGCAGACTCGCGGTTGACTGCGGGTGGGTCAATTATGGAGGACATCGTGGCCGAATGGAACGACAGGCGGCCTGTAATCTCGAGTCCCGGAAAATCCTGTCGCGGGAGCGGTGCGCTCCTCGCTCGGCTCCGGTTCGAGCCTCATGCACCGCTTGCTGGCAATGCTCCGCATATCCAACTTGGACGGACTAGCCGAAAAATAGCCAAACCTTCGAAGAGGAGAACAGCATGAAAGTGAAAAGCATCGAAACGCTCGCTTGCGATGCAGGCTGGCGCAATTACCATTTCGTCAAACTCACGACCGATACAGGCATCGCAGGCTGGAGCGAGTTCGACGAGGGGTTCGGCGCGCCGGGCGTAGGCACCGTCATCGAACGACTCGCCCCGCGCGTGATAGGACAGTCGGTGAGCGATCACGAACGCATCTACGCAGAGCTCTACTCCTCGACTCGGCCGGCCGCCGGAGGCATCGTCGCGCTGGCCATGGGCGCGATCGAAAACGCGCTGCTCGACGCCAAGGCGAAGGGATTAGGGCTGCCGGTCTACGAGCTACTCGGCGGCAAGATCCGCGATCGCATCCGGGTTTACTGGTCTCACTGCGCCACGTGGAGGATCAATCATCCGACCCACTACTCGCCGGCGATTACCGATCTCGATGGCGTCAAAGCCATCGGGCGCGAGGTACGTGAGAAAGGATTCGGAGCGCTGAAGACCAATATTTTCGTTTATGACGCGAACCAGAAGAATGTTCGTGGCTGGCGACCTGGATTCGGTGTTCCGTTCTTACCCGAGATTAACGTCGAGCGCGAGGTGATCAAGAACCTCGTCATGCATCTTGAAGCGCTGCGTGACGGCGGTGGACCGAATATGGACATCCTGCTCGATCTCAACTTCAACGCCAAGACGGAAGGCTATCTCAAGATCCTGCGCGCTATTTCTCACCTGGACATGTTCTGGGTCGAGATCGACAGCTACAGTCCCGAGGCGCTCGGTTACATTCGTCGGCAAAGCCCGCACCCGATCAGCTCTTGCGAGACCCTGTTGGGCCTGCGCGAGTTCCTTCCGTATCTCCGCGAGCAGGCAATGGATGTGGCCATCATCGACACGCCGTGGAACGGCGTATGGCAATCGCTGAAGATCGCCGCATCCGCCGAAGCCCATGAAGTCAACGTCGCGCCACACAACTTTTACGGTCATCTATGCACGATGATGAACGCACACTTTGCGGCCGCCGTGCCCAACCTGCGGATCATGGAGACCGACATCGATCGCATTGGATGGGACCACGAGCTGTTCACGCATATCCCGGAGTTCGTGAATGGATATCTGGTGTTGCCGGATCGGCCGGGTTGGGGAACAGAACCGAACGAGCAGGCGATTCGCGCGCATCCGCCGAAGGGACAAGGTGGGTTGCTTAACTATGGGCGAAAGGTCTGATCTACGGCCGGCGTGCGAACGGGGAATGAGCAGGCAGTCGGAGCGAGTCCGACGTCGAATGGGAGTCTGTTGCCAACCTCGCTTCCCTCGCATACGCTGGCGCCGTATGCACGTTGCATCGCACACGAAAGGAACACCATGGAAGCATTTCCGAAAGACATCTTCACCGAACCGGAACCAGATCCGCACACCCTTCGGAATCTGGGCCCCCTCACGCCGCTTGCCGGTATCTGGGAAGGCGCGCGAGGCCTGGATGTCCACCCGGCGGTGGAAGGCACCGAAAAGAACGCATTCATCGAACGCATCGAGTTGCAGCCAATCGATGCGCAGACCAACGGCCCCCAGCTCTACTACGGCTTGCGCTATCACACCCGCATCGTCAAGCCGAATGACGTGGAGACGTTTCACGACCAGGTCGGCTACTGGCTGTGGGAGCCGGGCACCGGGACTCTCGTGCAAACGCTCGCGATACCGCGGGGCCAGATCGCAATGGCGATCGGCAAGGCGAGCCCGGACGCGAAGAGCTTCGAGCTGGTCGCGCAGCGCGGCTCCGAGGTAAACGGCATTTGCTCGAACCCGTTCCTGGAGTACGCGTTTCAAACACTCGAATACCGGATCCGGGTGACCATCAATTCCGATGGGACCTGGTCCTATGAGCTCGACACGATCCTGCTCGTACGCGATCGGCCCCCTCCGTTCCATCACACGGACCGGAACACGTTGCACAGGATCGGTGTGCCCACTCCGAACCCGACGGCGCTGGCGGCTTCGTAAAGGCCCCCTCCATCTGAGGGATTAGCATCGCGCGGGGTGTTCCCTTGCTGCGACTGCGTTCTCCGAAACCGACCATTCGATTGATGTGGTCGTGTCTGCACCGAGACGCA
>Ga0335083_10007241_pt1 | contig 13711 bp, 13 predicted proteins | sample Lox_Sample_42_FD_206716 | JGI IMG/M metagenome (GOLD analysis project Ga0335083, IMG submission 206716) | Soil microbial communities from Loxahatchee National Wildlife Refuge, Florida, United States - Lox_Sample_4.2 | ecosystem: Environmental > Terrestrial > Soil > Wetlands | place: USA...
AAAGGCAATTGCCAGCGGCGTTGCCTGCAGTATGAGAATCGCTGAGGTACGCATCGCCTGCAGCGCTGAAAGCGCGTGATTGCGATCCTGAAGCGCGATCAGTGTGGCCGTCAGGCACGCCATCACGACAACCATGTACAACGCGGTAGGGATGGTTTGCGAATATAGGAAGTTGGTGATGATGAGAAAAAAGCCCAAGCAGACCGCAACCGTGGCGTCCCGCATGCCCTTGACCTCCAGAACTTTGAGTCCGAGCATGATGGCCAGCAGCGCAACTGCGGCGTCACGTCCGAGTCGAGGGCCATAGGTCAGCACGACCCCTCCCGTGCCGAGTACCGTGAGTGGGATCAGTAGCCATTTTCCTGGAAGCCCGGTGCCCCGCCAGCTCAGCCACCCCCGAAACAACAGCATGGCCGCGACTACTACAGAAATCCAGACCGGCATCCGCGCTACGTGAGGGGCGAGGACGGCGAGCAGGACTGCGAGCATCGCGTAGACTTCAACGCTCCGTAGCGGCGTGCTGCTGACGTGTTTGGTCATTGCCGGAAAAGCGCTAGCGCGGTGAGACAGCGCGTTTGGTGAGCCGGTCCCGAGCCCGGCGCGATCACGGTCGAATGCAGGCGCAGTCCGTAGGAATTCCCTGCGCGGCTCGCTTCCAGCACCCAGCGCGCGAGGCGCGAGAGCCTCGCCTCCACGCCGAAGTCACTCGGCACAACGTCCCAGTCAAGCCAAAGCTCGCCGGCCGCCAGCCCGGTGAATTGCTTTGTCATCAGAGGCTCGCCGCGCGCAGCCGCTTTCCACGCCACGTGGCGTAGGGAATCGCCGTGCTGGTATTCGCGCAGGCCGGCGAAGTCGTCTTGGCCATGCCCGGTCTCCAAGCCGTTGGAGTCCCCTGCACGAGGTGCCGGCAGCGGGACCTGGCCCGATTCCGGCCGCGGATAGACCAGACAGTGCATGTCCAATTCGACATTCGACCAAGCCTGGAAGAGGCCCAGCGGGAAGGTCGTAAACACCCGCAGTCGTCCGAGCCGGAGTTGCCCGCGCTGCCCGGCCGGGATGCGGATCTGAACGACAGTTGTCTGACCAACACCAACATCAATGAAGGAAGGCTGCTGCCCCGGCGAGACGAGCCCAATCGAGCGCCTTGTCACTGTGCCCGGATCGGTCAACAGGATCGGAAACAGAGCTTGATCGCCTGCGAATACGGGTTCGGGCCGTCCGGGGCTGAGTTGGAGTCGCACCATATTGCGGAACGTATGCAGCATCGAAACGACCGCGAGTCCGCTGGTAAGAAAGGTGAGTACGTAGCCGAGACCGAGGTTGTAGTTGATGCAGCCGAGCAACATGACCAGAGCAGTAGCTCCGAACAGGACGCCGGCGCGAGTGGGGAGGATATAGATCCGTCGCTGAGCGAGCGTGACCGGTCCCGCTTCGAGCCCGATCCGCCGAGAGCGCTGCCAGATCGGCAGCCGCTCGGTCGGCGCTGACCCCGCGCGGCCCACGGGTTTCAGGGCACAGCGACTTCGGCCACGAGGCGGCGAGCCATTTCGGCGCTGTCCCTGGCCTGCTGACCGGATGCCTGCAGACGGTGACCGACGACACTGGGCAGCACTGCTTGCACATCCTCCGGCAGCACGTGAGTCCGTCCGTCCAGCAACGCCCAGGCGCGCGCGGCGTGCAGCAGATTCAAACCGGCACGCGGACTCAAACCTGTGACGAACTCCGGAGATTGGCGCGTGTGAGCAATGATGGCCTGAAGGTAGTCATACAGAGCGGGCGCGGCAAACACGGCGCGCACCGAGTGTTGCAAGGCCAGCAACTCGTCAGCCGTCAGGCAGCGCTTGAGTTCGCTCATCATGTCGCGTCTGTCGCGTCCCTCCAGAAGTGAGCGTTCAGCGCGCATGTCAGGATAGCCTAGCCGCAGACACATGAGAAAACGGTCGAGCTGTGATTCGGGAAGCGGAAAAGTTCCAACCTGATACGAAGGGTTCTGCGTCGCGATCACGAAAAACGGTTCCGGGAGTTCGCGCGTTTCGCCCTCAGTCGTGACCTGATGTTCCTCCATTGCCTCCAGCAGCGCGCTTTGCGCCTTGGGCGTGGCGCGATTGACTTCGTCGGCCAGGATCATCGATGCGAAGATCGGGCCGGGATGAAACTTGAATGTCTCGGCCTGGCGATCGAATATCGAAACCCCGATGATGTCGGCCGGCAGCAGATCGCTTGTGAACTGGATGCGCTGAAAACGCAGTCCAAGCGAGTTTGCGAGCGCATGCGCCAGAGTAGTCTTCCCGACTCCAGGGAGATCTTCGATCAGCAGGTGCCCGCGAGCGAGGAGGCAGGCGAGGGTCAGACGAATCTGTGTTTCTTTCCCTAGGATGATGCCGCTCACCTGCTCGACGACTTGATGCAGTCCCTCGAAGCCACTCGTGAAGCGTACGTCGCTGGGTCCGGGCGGTAACACAGGATGTTGCGGCAGGTAGCGTCGAGCGCTTCGGTCTGCTGCCACCAAGCGCGCTGCGAGGGAGTCCCGATGCATAGATATGCCTGTTCGACTAGATAACTTTTATCGCCCGTCGCAGGAGGGCATCCTCCGGCGCCGGAACAATCTCGAAGCCCAGCGAGCCCATCAGCCCGAGCATGGGCGCGTTGGTCGCCAAGATCTCACCCCAGATGCGCCCGATCCCGACCGCTCTTGCCGCACGCATCAGTTCGCACAGCAGCCGGGTGCCGACGCCGCGGTTCTGCCATTCGTCGGCCACCGCGAGGGCGAACTCGGCACCGGTGCGATCGGGATCCGCCACACAGCGGGCTACTCCGATGAGCCGAGCGTCGGCGTTGTCCCCGAAGACCGCGACCAGCGCTAGCTCGCGCTCGAAGTCTGGATGCGTAAACCGATACAACATGTCCGGCGTCAACTCGCGAAGGGTGTTCATGAAGCGGAAATAGCGCGAGGCGGGCGATAGTGCACGCACGAATGCCTGTTCGCGCTCGGTGTCTTCAGGCCCGATCGGCCGAATCATGATGTCGGTTCCATCGCGCAAACGTGCGCGCACGGGGTAGAGCGCGCGGGCGCGAGATGAACTGACGGTCGACGAATGGCCGGGATTGCCGGGTACGACGTCCATCGAGAGGTGAGGCACGACATATGCCGCAGCTTAAACTCTCGATATCATAGCTCAGCGCGCACAACGCACGAAGCATGCCACCGGTCCTTTTCATCCTATGCAAACCGCCTACATTACTCATCGAGATTGCCTCCTCCACGACATGGGGCGACATCACCCCGAATGTCCGGAACGTCTTCACGCCATTACAGACGCTCTCATCGCTTCCGGAACGCTGACCTGTCTGGTCGAACACGATGCGCCCTTCGCGACACGCGAGCAGTTGATTCGCGTGCATGATTCCGACTACGTGGACTCTGTCGAGGCGTCTGCGCCAGCGACGGGAATCGTGCACCTTGATCCTGACACTGCCATGAACGCTCGCTCGTATCCGGCGGCACTGCGTGCTGCCGGTGCTGTGGTGCTCGCGACGGACCTGGTGATGGAAGGCAAGGCGGCGAGCGCTTTCTGCTCCGTTCGCCCGCCCGGCCACCACGCCGAGCGTCGCCGCGCTATGGGCTTCTGCTTTTTCAACAACGTCGCGGTGGGAGCGGCGCACGCAATGAGCCGACACGGCCTGCACCGCGTAGCGGTGGTCGACTTCGATGTTCATCATGGCAATGGCACCGAGGATATCTTCCGCCATGATCGGCGGGTGCTCATGGTGTCTACGTTCCAGCATCCGTTTTATCCGTACAGTGGCATTGACGGCCGATCCGAGCTGATGGTCAATGTGCCGCTCCCAGCCTACACCGATGGCGCCGGGTTCAGACGGGCCGTCGAGTCCTTCTGGCTGCCCGCGCTGCACCAATTTCGTCCGGAGGCGATCTACATCTCGGCAGGTTTCGATGCCCATCGCGAGGATGACATGGCCTCTCTGGGCCTAGTCGAAGCGGACTATGCCTGGGTAACCGGACAAATCCGAGACGTGGCCGACCAGCACGCGATGGGTCGCATCATCTCCGTCCTGGAAGGGGGCTACAATTTGTCCGCGCTCGGCCGAAGTGTCGCCAGCCACATCAAGGTTCTGGCTGGAATCTGAGAGCAGTTAGTCAGACTTCCGGCCCGAGCAGGAGCGCTGCGCCGACTCGACGATCCTCCGACAGGAGGATGTTGTAGGTTCTGCACGCGGCATGGGTATCCATGACTTCGAACGCGGTTCCGGCCCCGTACAGACCGCGGGTCGTCGACGAATTCGGGAAGCGTAGCCGCGTGCCAGTCCCGAGAATCAGGATTTCCAGCGACAGTTCGGCAAGCCTCGAGAACACCGACTCGGTCAGGTCGTCGAAGACCGCGGGCTCCCAATCCAGAATGCGGTCCGGCAGCACAATGAGGCTCCTGTCGTAGCGTTCGCCATTAATGGCGACGTAGCCGCTGCCGTAACCTGAGAACAGGTTGCGTCCTTCCGCGCGGGCGAGATGCAGCTTCATGCTGGAGATTTGCTGGGGGCAGGGGTGTCCGGTAACATTGTACCTTTTGCATCAAAACCTTAACTTTAGTTCGAGAGACAGTCGCCTGTTGGAGTGGAGAGTCGATGGAGCAGTTCCCGCGCATTAAACGCTTGCCGCCGTACGTCTTTAACATCACCGCAGAGCTCAAGGCCGCTGCTCGGCAACGGGGCGAGGATGTCATCGACTTCGGCATGGGTAATCCCGACCAGCCTACTCCCAGGCACATCGTCGACAAGCTGATCGAAACCGCACAGCGCAGCGATACCCACCGGTATTCTGTGTCGAAAGGTATTCGTCGCCTCCGCAAGGCCATTTGCAACTGGTACGCATGGCGGTACCAAGTGGAATTCGACTCCGATCGCGAGGCGATCGTGACGATCGGCTCCAAGGAAGGGATCGCGCATCTTGCTCTGGCCACCCTATCCTCTGGCGACATCGTCCTGGTGCCGAACCCGAGCTATCCTATTCACATCTACGGGCCTGTCATTGCGGGCGCCGATATTCGTCATGTGCCGATGCTGCCGGGCGTGGATTTCTTCGACGAATTGACCAAGGCGATCACGGATTCCTACCCGAAGCCCAAGATGCTCATCCTCAACTTCCCAAGCAACCCCACCACTCAATGCGTCGAGTTCTCGTTCTTCGAGCGCATAGTCGCGCTGGCGAGGGAGCACGGCATTTACGTCGTCCACGACTTCGCCTATGCGGACATCGTCTTCGACGGGTATCGTGCGCCCTCGATTATGCAGGTGCCGGGCGCGAAGGAAGTCGCGGTCGAATTCTTCACCTTGTCCAAAAGCTACAACATGGCTGGTTGGAGGGTTGGGTTCATGGTCGGCAACCCAGACCTGGTTGCAGCGCTGGGGCGAATAAAGAGTTACCACGACTACGGTACCTTCACGCCCATCCAGGTCGCTTCCATAGTGGCGCTCGAAGGACCGCAGGAATGCGTTGAACAGATCCAAACGACGTACCAGAAGCGACGCGATGTGCTGTGCAATGGGTTGAATGGGCTCGGCTGGCAAGTCAATGTCCCGAAAGCGACTATGTACGTCTGGGCGCCGATCCCGGAGGCCTATCGTGAAATGGGTTCCCTCGAATTCGCGAAGAAGCTGCTGGCTGACGCCCGGGTTGCAGTCTCGCCCGGTATCGGCTTCGGCCAGTACGGGGACGATCATGTTCGCTTCAGCATGATCGAAAACGAAGCACGCACCCGGCAGGCAATCCGAGGCATCCGCGACATGTTCCGCCGGGATGGACTGCTGAAGGTCGCCGCGGCCGGTTGAAGCAATAGATGGATATCATCCGCGTGACCGATGAAAACGGTCGATTGGTTGAACCGGACTGGCTCGGACGGGCGGAAGCCGTGCACCGACAGCTGCGCCCGCACCTGCCCGAGGACTACAAGGGCAAGATGCAGGCGATATTCGAGTCCGGGGGCGAGATGTGCATAGCCGTTGCTGAACGTCGTGTCGTCGGCATCGCAGTATTTCGCAGCTTCGAAAACACTCATGCCGGGCATAAGTTCTACGTAGACGACCTTGTCACTGACGAGGCGGCGCGTTCGACAGGTGTCGGGCACGCATTGCTGGCGTATCTTGAAAAGCTGGCTCGCGATCGGGGTTGCAGCGGGCTGGAACTGGACTCCGGCACCCATCGCAAGCGGGCGCACAAGTTCTACTTTCGCGAGGGCTTTGTCATCTCGTCCTTCGCGTTCCGCAAAGAATTCGAATGAAACCCATCAACGTCGGCCTACTGGGGATCGGAACGGTAGGCGGCGGCACTTTCGCCGTCCTGCGTCGCAATCAGGAAGAGATCACACGTCGCGCGGGACGGGCGATCACGCTCAAGGTCGTCGCGGATCAAGATCTGGAGCGAGCGAAGCGCATCGTCGGGAACGCTGCCGAGGTCGTTGCCGACGCTTCTTCCGTAGTCCGCGACCCCAATATCGATATCGTGGTCGAGTTGATCGGCGGCACCAAGATCGCGAAAGATCTGATCATGCAAGCGATCGATCACGGCAAGCACGTCGTCACCGCAAACAAGGCGTTGTTGGCTGTGCATGGCACAGAGATTTTCTACGCAGCGCAGAAGAAAGGGGTGATGGTCGCGTTCGAGGCAGCCGTCGCCGGCGGGGTTCCTATCATCAAGGCGCTCCGCGAAGGGCTGACCGCCAACCGCATCGAATGGATCGCCGGGATCGTGAATGGGACCAGCAATTTCATCCTTTCCGAGATGCGCGACAAGGGCGCCAGCTTCGAGGATGTGCTCAAGCAGGCGCAGCAGCGCGGGTACGCGGAGGCCGACCCGACATTCGACATCGAGGGTATCGACGCCGCTCACAAGCTGACCATTATTTCCGCCATCTCCTTCGGTATCCCCATGCAATTCAGCAAAGCGTACACCGAGGGTATCTCGAAGCTCACGCGACAGGACATCCGCTACGCCGAGGAACTGGGTTATCGGATCAAGCTGCTCGGTATCACGCGGCGCACGCCTGAAGGCATAGAGTTGCGCGTACACCCGACTTTGATCCCCGCCCGGAGATTGATCGCCAACGTCGAGGGCGTGATGAATGCGGTGCTGGTCAAAGGCGATGCTGTGGGGCAGACGTTGTACTACGGAGCCGGCGCCGGAGCGGAACCGACGGCCTCTGCGGTGGTAGCAGATCTTGTCGACGTTACGCGGATGCATACCGCGGATCCGGAGAACCGCGTGCCGCACCTGGCGTTTCAGCCAGACGCGCTCTCCGACACCCCCATCCTTCCTATGGAGGAGGTAGAGACGGCGTACTACCTCAGACTGCGGGTATTGGACCGCCCCGGCGTTCTCGCCGACATCACGCGCATTCTTGCCGATCTGACGATCTCCATAGATGCAATGGTGCAGAAGGAGCCTGGCGAGGGCGAGGAGCAGGTAGACATCATCATGCTCACGCACTTGACGGTGGAAAAGAACGTCAACGCAGCCATCGACCGCATCGAGCAGCTGCCGGTCAACGTGGGGAAAGTTACGCGGATTCGACTGGAGGAGTTAGGCGCATGAGCTACCGGGGCAGACTCGGCGTCGCGCTTCGATCCCCGTGCCGTCTTTGAGCGAAGCGGCAAAGTAGTGCTTTACGTCAGCACGAGGGGCGGGATGCCGCCTCAACGCTTTTCTCAGGTCCTGCTCGAAGGATTGGCGCCAGACGGCGGTCTGGTAGTGCCTGAGAGCTATCCGCAGATCTCAAACCGTGAGTTAGCGAATTGGCGGGAACTTCCCTACGCCAGGCTGGCCTTCGAAATTCTCCGTCAGTACGCAGACGACATTCCCGAGGTCGCCCTCAAGGCGATGCTGGAGCGTACCTATACTGCGCAGGCCTTTCGCAACGCGGACATCACGCCGACCAAAACGTTGCAGCCAGGAGTGCATTTGCTGGGGCTCTCCTATGGGCCGACGCTCGCATTCAAGGACCTGGCTATGCAACTGCTGGGCAATCTGTTCGAGTACCTCTTAGACAAGACCGGCAGCGAACTCAATATCCTCGGCGCGACATCGGGGGATACAGGCTCGGCAGCCGAGCACGCGATGCGCGGCAAACGCGGTCTGCGCGTCTTCATGCTTTCCCCGCATGGAAGGATGAGCCCGTTCCAGACCGCGCAGATGTATTCACTGCAAGATCCGAATATATTCAACATCGCCATCCGCGGCGTGTTCGACGACTGCCAGGACATCGTCAAGGCAGTCAGCAGCGACGCGCCGTTCAAGGTGCGATTGCATATCGGGACAGTCAACTCCATCAACTGGGCGCGGGTCGTCGCACAGGTGGTCTACTATTTCAAGGGGTATTTCGCCGTCGCCGAGGATGTTGGGCAACCGGTGTCGTTCGCGGTGCCGTCAGGCAATTTCGGCAACATCTTTGCCGGCCACATCGCCCGGCAGATGGGCCTTCCGATACGCCATCTTATTCTGGCCACTAACGAAAACGACGTACTGGACGAGTTCTTCCGGACCGGGCGCTACCGCGTGCGCGCGGCAAGCGAAGTCAGGCATACCTCCAGTCCCTCGATGGACATCTCCAAGGCGTCGAACTTCGAGCGTTTCATCTACGACCTGTCCGGGAACAATCCGGCAGCAACCGTCGACCTGTGGCGCAGAGTAGACCAGGCCGGGGGCTTCGATCTCGCAGCGACACCGTATTGGCAGCGGCTGTCTCGCTACGGTTTCGTATCCGGTTCCAGCACCCACGCTGACCGTCTCGAAATCATTCGACGTGTTTATCGCGACAGCGGCATCATTGTCGATACGCACACAGCCGACGGGCTCAAGGTTGGCTTGGAACACCGCGAATCCGACGTACCGCTGGTGTGCCTGGAGACGGCGCTGCCCGTGAAGTTCGCAGCCAGCATTCGCGAGGCGCTCGGGCGAGAACCTGAGGTGCCAGTCGGGTTCGAGGGCCTGGAGAGCAGGCAGCAGCGAGTAGAGGTGATGGACCCCAACGTCGAAGCGGTGAAGCGTTTCATCGCCCGACACAGCGAGGAGCATCGCTAATGGCGGTATCAGAGAAGGGCACCGGATACGATGACGCGCGCGAATTTTGGGATCATCGCTATGGCGCGCCCGAATACATCTTTGGCACCAAACCTAACGTGTTCCTGGCTACTCAGGAAAGTCGATTCAAGCGGGGAGATCGAGTATTGGACGTCGGCTGCGGCGAAGGCCGAAACAGCGTTTGGCTCGCAGGGCTGGGTTGCGATGTGACAGGACTCGATGTTTCTCCGCTCGCCCTAGACAAGGCGAGACGGTTGGCTACCGCGCAAGGCGTCGCAGTTCACTACGTGGAAACCGATATCCGCGAATGGGCGTGGGACCCCGGTTGCTTTGACGCGCTGGTTTGCGTCTTTATCCAGTTCGCCGAACCGGAGCAGCGAGCGCGTCTCTTCGATGGATTCGCGACCACCCTAAAGCCCGGCGGGCTGTTGGTGATGCAAGGCTACACACCCAAGCAGATAGAGTTCCGCACGGGAGGCCCGCCGCGCGCCGACCACATGTACACGACCGAGTTACTGCGCAACGCCTTTGCCGGCATGGAGATTCTTCACCTAAGAGAGCACGAAGAGGTCCTGGCTGAGGGCATCAAGCACGTGGGCCGCTCTGCCCTCATCGACTTGGTGGCGCGTAAGCCCTGAGGGGCCGTTAGCCCGCCAACGCTGCTGTGAGCTGGTCAAGGCGGCTCAGCGAGCGGTACGGCGCATAGCCCAGTTCGTCAGGCTGCGTACCCGCGCGATTGATCCAAAAAGTGCGCAAGCCAAACGACGTCGCGCCGGCCGCATCCCAGTAATTGGACGAGACGAACGCTATGCGTTCGGCTTTTGTCGCAAGCCGATCGATCGCCAATTGATAGATCGTCGGATGCGGTTTATAGATCTGCAGCGCATCGACGCTGAGGACGGCATCGAAGAACGACCCTAGGCCGGCGTTGTGCACCATGTCATCCAGCATTCCGGGCGAGCCGTTGGACAGGATGGCGAGCCTGCGACCGCGCAGAGCGTCCAGCACCGCCGGCACGTCCGCGTAAGGCTCCAGGCGCCGGTACTCGTCCATCAGCGATTGGGCTTGGCCATGGAGAAGCCCCAAATCCAGACTCCTGCAGGCGTAGCCAAGAGCGGACCTAGTAATGGACTCGAAGTCTTCGTAGCGGCCCATCAAGCTGCGCAACCAAGTGTATTCCAGCTGCTTGCTGCGCCACAGGCGGGAAAGCGATTCCCCTTGTCCAGGAAAAAACTGCTCACAGCGCTTGATCACCGAATGGACATTGAAAAGCGTCCCGTAGGCGTCGAAGACAACCGCGTGGATGGATTGGTTCATTTGCGTATAGAGGCCTCGCTGCTATGACCCGGCTTGGCGAGGAGCATGACTCCACGCAACACCAGGTGGACGTTTGGGTACGGAACCACAGACCGAGTGTTCCACCAGAGACTGTCGGGCCTATAGACGCTGGTTACGCGTCTTCAGGCTGACGCACGAGACCCGCCAGCCTTTCTCCCGGGAGACCCGCCCATTAGGCTCCGGAGCGATAGTCTTGCAGACCGCCACGGCCGCGTCTGGACCATCCCTGACGAGTTCGGCCTTCAGGGCGGCGCCAAGTTGCTGCATCAACTCCGCCGCGGCCTCGCGCCTGACCGAAAGCAAGCCCTCGGGTTCCTGCGCGGTCGCCGAGGACGCGTTGAGGGCAAGCACAACGAAAACTCCGAATCCGGTGTCACGCCACGTCATGAACGTCTCCTCCCGGGATTCGATAGTGTATAGGCGTTTTTGGAGACCATCTGCACGCGCGCCGGAAGGGTTGTTGAAATGCCCCTGCTGGCCCCAATGTAGTTGCGAGCTAAGGGTTTTCCCGGGAGGACTATCAGGATGCGCTTCGACAAATTCACGACCAAGTTTCAGCAGGCCTTCGCCGACGCGCAGAGCCTCGCGGTGGGGGGCGACAATCCCTATATCGAGCCGCAGCATCTGCTCCTGGCCTTGATAGATCAACAAGACGGCGGTACCGCCTCGATCCTGGCTAAGGCCGGTGTCAACGTCCCGGCGCTGCGCGAAGCGTTGCGTTCCGGTATCGACCGACTACCGAAGGTCGAGGGTCACGGCGGCGAGGTCAACGTTTCCCGGGAGTTGTCGAACCTTCTGAACGTCACCGACAAAGAGGCCCAGAAACGAGGGGACCAGTTCATCGCGTCCGAGCTATTTCTGCTGGCGCTGACTGGTGACAAGGGCGAGACCGGGCGAGTTTTCAAACAGCACGGTGGCAATCGTCAGCACCTTGAGCAGGCCATCCAGGGGGTGCGCGGAGGGCAATCGGTTTCAGACCCGGAAGCCGAAGGCCAGCGGGAGGCGCTCGCGAAGTACACCCTAAATCTGACCGAACGCGCGCGCCAGGGCAAGCTCGACCCGGTAATCGGTCGGGATGACGAGATCCGACGCACCATTCAGATCCTCCAGCGCAGGACAAAGAACAATCCCGTGCTGATTGGCGAGCCGGGCGTTGGCAAGACCGCTATCGTCGAGGGATTGGCTCAGCGCATTGTCGACGGCGAGATCCCGGACACGCTCAGAGACAAACGTTTGCTCGTGTTGGACATAGCGCTGCTCCTCGCCGGCGCCAAGTATCGCGGGGAGTTCGAAGAGCGGCTGAAGTCCGTGCTCAAGGAGATATCGCAGGACGAGGGGCGCACGATCGTCTTCATCGACGAGATCCATACCATGGTAGGAGCTGGCAAAGCCGAGGGCGCAATCGACGCAGGCAACATGCTCAAGCCGGCGCTTGCCCGTGGAGAACTGCATTGCATCGGCGCCACGACCCTGGATGAATATCGCAAGTACATCGAGAAGGATGCTGCCCTCGAACGGCGCTTCCAGAAGGTTCTGGTGGGCGAACCCAGCGTCGAGGACACCATCGCGATCTTGCGTGGCCTTAAAGAAAAGTACGAGGTGCACCACGGCGTGGACATTACCGATCCGGCGATCGTGGCCGCCGCGGAGCTTTCCAATCGCTACATCACCGACCGTTTCTTGCCGGATAAGGCCATCGACTTGATCGATGAAGCCGCGGCTCGCATCAAGATGGAAATCGATTCGAAGCCAGAGGAATTGGACAAGCTCGAGCGCCGCCTGATCCAGCTCAAGATCGAGCGGGAGGCGGTCAAGAAGGAGAAAGATGACGCGTCGCGCAGGCGGCTCGCTCTGCTGGAAGACGAAATTGCAAAGTTGGAGCGCGAATTCGCCGATCTGGAGGAAATCTGGAAGGCCGAAAAGGCCCAAGTGCAAGGTTCTCAGCACATCAAGGAAGAGCTGGATAGGCTCAAGGTCGAAATGGAAGCGGCCAAGCGCAAGGGCGATTGGCAGCGAGTGGCCGAGATTCAGTACGGTCGCGTTCCCCAGCTGGAGTCCCAGCTCAAGAAAGCGGAAACCGCGGAGAATTCGCAACAACACAAGCTGGTCCGCACACAGGTCGGTGCTGAAGAGATAGCCGAGGTCGTATCGCGCGCCACCGGGATTCCCGTTTCCAAGATGATGCAAGGCGAGCGCGAGAAGCTACTGCGCATGGAGGACGTGCTGCACCAGCGTGTCGTCGGTCAAGACGAAGCCGTCCACCTGGTGTCGGATGCCATACGTCGTTCTCGCGCCGGGCTTGCGGATCCCAATCGGCCGTACGGGTCCTTTCTGTTCCTCGGGCCCACTGGTGTTGGGAAGACAGAACTATGCAAAGCGCTGGCTGGATTCCTATTCGATTCCGAGGATCACCTGATCCGGGTCGATATGTCTGAATTCATGGAAAAGCACTCCGTCGCGCGCCTTATCGGTGCGCCTCCTGGGTATGTCGGCTACGAAGAAGGCGGATATCTGACCGAAGCCGTGCGGCGGAAACCGTATTCGGTGATTCTTCTCGACGAAGTGGAGAAAGCGCACCCGGACGTTTTCAACGTGCTGCTGCAGGTGCTCGACGACGGGCGCATGACGGATGGTCAGGGGCGCACTGTCGACTTCAAGAATACAGTGATCGTGATGACTTCGAACCTCGGGTCGCAGATGATCCAGCAGATGGCTGGCAGCGACTATCAGGCGGTCAAGATGGCGGTAATGGCGGAGGTAAAAAACTATTTCCGGCCCGAGTTCATCAACCGAATCGACGAAGTAGTGGTCTTCCATGCGCTGGACGAGAAGAACATTCGGGCCATCGCGAAGATCCAGCTTGGTTTGCTCGAGAAGCGGCTCGCCGGATTGGACATGAAGCTGCAAGTCACCGATGCGGTGCTCGTCGAGTTGGCCAAGGTTGGATTCGATCCGCTCTTTGGGGCACGGCCACTGAAACGAGCCATCCAGTCTTCGATCGAGAATCCGCTGGCAAAAGAAATCCTGGAGGGGCGTTTCGGTCCAAAGGATACGATTGCTGTCGATTACGCCAGCGGTCGATTCGCTTTCACCCGCGGGCACAGCGGAGAGCGGGCGAAGGCCGCTTAGAGCCCAAATAACTCGGTCCGATTTGGCGGGACAGCGGGGACAAGCTCTGCCGCCTTTCTGGGCTATTGCCTGCTCGGATCTTCCAAGAGGGGCGGCGGTCTGGAACCGTGCGGTTGTTTATCGCATAATCCACCGAATTTGCTTTCACCGTCGACGGCA
>Ga0335083_10007242_pt1 | contig 13710 bp, 9 predicted proteins | sample Lox_Sample_42_FD_206716 | JGI IMG/M metagenome (GOLD analysis project Ga0335083, IMG submission 206716) | Soil microbial communities from Loxahatchee National Wildlife Refuge, Florida, United States - Lox_Sample_4.2 | ecosystem: Environmental > Terrestrial > Soil > Wetlands | place: USA: Florida...
GATCGCGCGCGCCGTCGCCGCGGCGCTGGAGGCCGCGCACGAGGGCGGCATCGTCCATCGCGACCTGAAGCCCGGCAACGTCATGCTCACCCAGGGTGGCGACGTCAAGGTGCTCGACTTCGGGCTCGCCAAGGGCGGCGCAGCCGGGAACCCGAGCAGCTCGGGCGCGGACCTCTCGGCCTCGCCCACGATGGCGACGCACGGTGGCACCGTCGCCGGCGTGATCCTCGGCACGGCGGCGTACATGAGCCCCGAGCAGGCGCGCGGCAAGCCCGTCGACCGCCGCGCGGACATCTGGTCGTTCGGCTGCCTCGTGTTCGAGTGCCTGACCGGGCGGCAGGCGTTCGCGGGCGAGACCGTGTCCGACATCGTCGCGAACATCCTGCAGGGCCAGCCGGAGTGGAACGCGCTGCCGGCCAGGACACCCGAGCGGCTGCGCACGCTGCTCCAGCGCTGCCTCGAGAAGGACGCCAAGCGCCGGCTGCGCGACATCGGCGAGGCGCGCATCGAGATCGAGAACCTGATCGTGGCGCGCGAGTCCGCGAGCGGCCCGCGCCCGATGGTCGCCGCGCCGGGCGCCGCGGGTGCGAGCCGGGCGCTCGTCGTCACGCTCGCCGTCATCGTCCTCGTGCTCGCGGGCCTGCTCGCAACGCGGATGTTCGCTCCGGTTCCGCCGGGCGATCCGGTGCGCTTCGAGGTGATGGGACCGCCCCGGCAGGCGGTCGTCGGAGATGCGATGTCGGCGGCGATCTCGCCCGACGGCCACACGATCGCGATGATCGGCGCGGACTCCGCGAACACGAGCCACCTCTGGATCCGCCGGCTCGATTCGCTGACGCCGCGCGAGCTGCCCGGGACCGACAACGTGACGCTGTTCTTCTGGTCGCCCGACAGCCGCTCGGTGGCGTTCTTCGCGGCCGATCAGCGGCTCTCCAAGGTCGCGCTCGCGGGCGGCGACCCCGAGCAGATCTGCGCCGCGAAGTCGGCACGCGGGGGCAGCTGGGGCCGCGACGGCACGATCCTGTTCGCGCCGTTCTCGAACGGCGGGCTCTACCGCGTGCCCTCGAGCGGCGGCGATCCCGTCGAGGTAATGCGACCCGACTCCGCGCACGGCGAGAGCGGCCTGCGCTTTCCGCAGCTGCTCCCCGACGGCAAGCACTTCCTGTTCGCGAGCGTGCCCGCCGGCCCCGACGGCAAGGTCGCGCTCGGCTTCACCTCGCTGGGCAGCAAGGAGCGGCGGACGGTGCTGCGCACCGAGACCGGCGCGGTGTTCGCCGAGCCGAACTGGCTGCTCACGACGCGCAACGGCGCCGTCGTGGCGCAGCACTTCGATCCCGGGAGCGGCCGGCTCTCGGGCGTGCCGATCACGCTCGGCGACGGCGTCACCGCCAGCCAGTTCACCGGCGGCCCGCGCCTGACGGTCTCGCGCACGGGCGTGCTGGCGATGACGACCCGCGTCATCGTGCCGCAGAAGCTCGTCTGGATCGACGGCCAGGGCCACGAGGCCGCGGACCAGCCCCCGCTGGCCGTCGCGTCCTACCTCGGCGTCGAGCTCGCACCGGACGACCATCGGGCGGTGGTCGCCGAGCTGCTCGAGGACTTCACCAACGCCGTGGGGGTCGTCGATCTCGACCGCGGCTCGCTGCTGCGGGTCTCGCAGCCGGGCGAGATCGCCTCCGCCTCCACGTGGTCCCCGGACGGGCATCGCGTGGCCTATCTCGACGAGAGCAGCGAAACGATCGTCATCACCTCGTTGGCGGACGGCTCCAACCACCGTTACCTCGCCGGCGACCACGCCTACAAGCGGCTCGACGGCTGGGCGAAGGACGGCACCCGCCTGCTCTTCGAGCGGCTCGATCCCGCGACCAAGTGGGACGTCTGGTCGTTCGAGCCGGATGGCGACACGGTCCCCAAGCCCTGCGTGCGCCTGCCTTCGAACGACGTCAACGGTCACGTCTCGCCCGATGGCCGCTGGATCGAGTTCGACGGCGACGAGAGTGGCACACCCGAGGTCTATGTCGCCCCGCTGGGCGGACAGGGGCTCAAGTTCCAGGTCACGAACCGCGGCGGGTCGGGCCTGGGATGGTCGCGCGACGGCCGCGAGCTGCTGTTCGCGGACCTGAGCCGGCCCGGGGTGCTCATGAAGGCGCCGGTGCAGGCCGGAGCGGAGTTCGGGCTCGGAACCGCGAGCGTGCTCGCGCACGAACCCACGGACATCACGAACGGTGATTACGACGAGGCGCACCAGCGCTTCCTCGTGCTGCGGCCGGCAGACAAGGCACCGCCGCAGACCATCACGGTGGTGCAGAACTGGACCGCGGCGCTGCGGCGGCCGTGACGCTCCAGGCGGGCAGCCGGCTCGGGCCGTACGAGATCGTCGCGCCGCTCGGCGCGGGCGGAATGGGCGAGGTCTATCGGGCGCGCGACACGCGCCTGGGCCGCGACGTCGCGGTCAAGGTCCTGCCCCGGCACCTCTCGGCGAACCCCGAGGTCCGCGCGCGCTTCGAGCGCGAAGCGCGCACCGTCTCGAGCCTGAACCATCCGCACATCTGCGTGCTCCACGACGTCGGCCGCGCGCCCGGCGAGGCCGGGGCGGGCGACACCGACTTCCTCGTGATGGAGCTGGTCGAGGGCGAGACGCTCGCGGCGCGGCTCGAGCGCGGTCCGCTCCCCGCGGCCGAAACGCTGCGGATCGGCGGGCAGATCGCCGACGCGCTCGATCGGGCGCACCGCGCCGGGGTGATCCACCGCGACTTGAAGCCCGGCAACGTCATGCTCGCGCGCTCCGGCGCCAAGCTCATGGACTTCGGCCTCGCGCGCGGCGCCGTCATGGGCGCGGCGGGCCACGGCCAGACGCACTCGCCGACCGTGGCGGCGCCGCTCACCGCCGAGGGCACCATCGTCGGCACGTTCCAGTACATGGCGCCGGAGCAGCTCGAGGGCAGGGAAGCCGACGCGAGAAGCGACCTGTGGGCGCTGGGCTGCGTGCTCTACGAGATGGCGTCGGGCAAGCGGGCGTTCGAGGGCGCGACGCAGGCGAGCCTGATCTCGGCGATCATGCGCGATCAGCCGCGACCGCTCGCCGAGCTCTCGCCGTTGTCCCCGCCGCCCGCGCTCGACCGGCTCGTGCGCCAGCTGCTGGTCAAGGATCCGGACGAACGGCTGCAGAGCGCGCACGACGTGCGGCTCCAGCTCGCCTCGCTCGCCGAGGGCGCGAGCCCGGGCGCTTCGCCGCTGCCCGCGACGGTCGCGCGCGCACGACGCCCGGGGCGCGAGGGCATCGCCTGGGCGATCGCCGCTCTCGCGGCGCTGCTCGCCGGGATCGGGTGGTGGCGTCCGCACACCGACGAGGCGCCGGCGCTGCACGCCGAGATCCAGGCGCCGCCCGGGACGCGCCTCGCGCTCTCGGGCGACGACGCCGGCCCGCCCACGCTCTCGCCGGACGGCCGCTGGCTCGCGTTCTCGGCGATCGGGCAGGGGAGCGGCGAGCGCCTGTGGCTGCGGAGCATGGACGAGCGCACCGCGCGGCCGCTTCCGGGCACGGATGGCGCCACGTTCCCGTTCTGGTCGCCCGACAGCCGGTCGATCGGATTCTTCACCGGCACCGCGCTGCGGCGCGTGGACGTGGCCGGCGGCGGCGTGCTCACGGTGTGCGCCTGTGACGGGCCGCGCGGCGGCGCTTGGGCGCCCGACGGCACGATTCTCTTCTCGCCCACGTTCGTCTCGGGCCTCATGCGCGTCCCCGCCGCCGGCGGCACGCCCGCGCCGGTCACGACCGTGGACAGCACGCGCGAGGACACGCACCGCTGGCCGCAGCTGCTTCCGGACGGCCGCCACTTCGTCTACCTCGCCGCGCGGCACGACGACGCCGAGCACCACTCCGCGATCTGGTTCGGCTCGCTGGACGGCGGCCGGCCGCGCAAGCTGTTCGACTGCCCGAGCGGCGCGGTGTACGCCTCGGGCTGGCTGCTGTTCGTGCGCGACAGCACGCTCATGGCGCAGCGCTTCGATCCCGGATCGGGAGCCGTCCGCGGCGAGGCCATCCCGACGCGCGAGATCGTCTATCGCGACGGCTCGACGTGGCGCACTCCGGTGACGGCGTCGCGCAACGGCGTGCTCGTCTACGGCGTCGGCGGGGCCGCCCCGTGCCACGTCACCTGGTTCGACCGCTCCGGCCAGGTGGTGCGCACGCTCGGCGAGCCGGGCAACTACTTCAACCTCGCGCTCTCGGTCGACGGCCGGCGGCTCGTCTCCGAGCGTCAGGTCCAGCCCAACGCCGACCTGTGGGTCGAGGATCTCGCGACGGGCGGGATCTCGCGGCTCACCAACAGTCCGGACGACGATTCGACGCCGGTCTGGCTGGCCGACGGCTCGCGCGTGGTCTACGCCACGCGGCCCGCGAACGGCAAGTACGTGCTGCTGATCCGGCGCAGCGACGGCGGGGACGAGCCCACGCTGTTGCGCAGCGAGCAGGCCAACGACCTCATTCCGCTCGCGTGCTCGAGAGACGATCGCTGGCTCTATTTCGGGAGCGGCGATTTCGGCTACACCGGAGTGGGCACCGCGTGGCGGCTCTCGCTGGCGGGGGATCACCGGGTCGAGCGCGTGCTGCCGGCGTCGCTGCCGGTGCAGGACGCCGCGCTCTCGCCCGACGGGCGCTGGCTCGCGTGCGCCGCGATGTCGACGGGGCGGGCCGAGCTGATGGTGATCGCGGCGCCCGGCTCGGATGCGCCTCCCGACACGCTCGCGCGCCGCTGGGTCCTGACCAGCGAAGGCGGCAACAACCCGTGCTGGCGCGCCGACGGCCGCGAGCTCTACTACAACCGGCCGGACGGGACGATCGTGGCGCTGTCGGTGGACGGCTCGGGCGGCGAGTTCCACGTGCGCTCGAGCACGGCGCTGTTCCAGGCGTTCCAGCGCGAAGGCGTGCGGTCGTTCCAGGCGGCGCCCGACGGCCAGCACTTCGCGGTCAGCGTCGTCGGCGACGTGAACGGCGAGGGCTTCGCCGTCGTCACCGGCTGGACGCGCGCCCTGCGGGGCCGCTGACGGCGCACGGCCCGCGGGCGCAATTGGAATTCGGCCGCTGCCTCGGGCACAATCCCCGGCCGCCATCGCAGTGGGGAAGCCCGAGCGGGCGTCGCCGCTCGCGTCGCCCACCCTCCAGAGGAGACGTCCCGTGATCCCGGCCACCGATATCCGCGTCGGCAATCTCATCCTCTACAACGGCAAGCCCTATCGCGTGGCCCAGATGGTGCACCGCACCCCCGGCAACCTCCGTGGCTTCGTGCAGGCGAAGCTCGTCAACATCGAGAACGGCACCAACCAGGAGGTGCGCTTCAGCTCGGAAGAAAAAGTCGAGAAGGCGCAGCTCGACGAGCACTCGTTCCAGTTCAGCTACAGGGCCGGCGACGCGTTCCACTTCATGAACACCGACTCCTACGAGATGATCGAACTGTCGCGGGACGTGCTCGGCGAAGCCGCGGGCTACCTCACCGACGGCATGGTCATCAACGCGAGCTACTGGCAGGGCAAGGTCGTGGGCATCGAGCCGCCGATGTTCGTCGAGCTCGAGGTCAGGGAGACGACGCCCAACATCAAGGGCGCGGCCGTCCAGAACACGAGCAAGCCCGCCGTCCTCGAAACCGGACTCGAGATCAAGGTTCCGCCCTACATCGAACAGGGCAATCGTGTGAAGGTGGACACCCGCACCGGCCAGTTCGTCGAGCGGGTCTAGACCCCGCTCCGGCGGCGCGTCGGGCCCCCGTCGCGCCCGCGCACCGCGCCGGCCATTCCCGCCCGCATCCCGGTCGGCCGAAAAGCGCGGCCGCGCTTCGCCCCGGTGCTAGACTGCGCGCGCGCCGGGGGGCGAACCCGCTCCGCGCGCGCGGGCCATTGCAGTCGACGACGTCGCGTGCGAACCCCTCGCGCGGGCGGCGGAGGGCGCATGCTGTCGGCCGAGTTCATGGTGCGTGCGTTCGTGCTGGCGGCCGGCGCCGCGCTCGGCGCTGCGCTGCTGGCGGGGGCGTCGCGAGCCACCGACGCCGAGGACCGGCTCGGCGTGCCGTTCGCATGGACGAACGCGTTCGCGTTCGGCTACTTCTTCGCGACGGCGATGTTCTACAACGCGCACTCGCTCGCCGGAGCCGAGTCCGCGCTGCGCGCCCAGATCGCCTGCGTCGTCGTCACGGTGGGGCTCGTGCCGTGGTGCTTCGCGCGCATGTCGCGCCTGCCGCTCGCGGCCTACGAGTGGCTCTCGATCGCGGCGTTCGCCGCGGGGCTGCTCGTCGTGAACCAGTTCTCGCCGGCAAGCCTGCGCTTCGACGCCTTCGTCCAGACCGGAGCCCTCCACGCGCCGGGCGGGGCGCTCGTGCCGGTCTTCCGCGGCCATCCCGGGCCCGGCTCGATCGCGCTGCGGGCGTACATGCTGCTGCTGCTGGTCTGGATCGGCCGCCGGGCCTGGGCGATGTGGCGCGCCGGGGAGCGCACGCTGGCGTGGTGGACCGTTGTCAACTCGGCACTGCTCGTGGTCGCGAATGCGATCGGCACGCTCGCGGACATCTATCACCTGCGCGTCGGTTACCTCACCGCGATCCCCGTGCTGATCTCGCTGATCGTCGCGCTGGGCGTCGCGATCGGGATCGCCCGCCGCTCGCGCCGGCGCGAGCTCGCGGCCGCGGATGCCGAGCTGCGCGCGACGAACGCCGCGCTGCAGGACGAGATCCGCGAGCGCACCCGGCTGGAGCGCCGGTTGATCGAGACCCAGCGCATGGAGGCGCTCGGGCGGATGGCCGCCGGCGTCGCTCACGACTTCAACAACGTCATCACCGTGCTGCGCGGTCACGCCGACCTGATCGTCCACGCGACTGGCGCCCAGCCGGGGCTGCGCGCGAGCGCCGAGGAGATCGGCCGCGCCGCGGACAACGCCACGAGCCTCACGCGCCAGCTGCTCGCGTTCGCGCGACAGCAGTCGCTGGCGCCGCGGGCGCTGGATCCCGACCGCGCGCTCGCCGAGCTCGCGAGCATGGTGCGCCCGCTCGTCGGCCACGCCGTCGAGCTCGTGCTCGAACCCGGCGCGCAGGGACGCGCGATCCTCGCGGACCCGACGCAGTTCTCGCAGGTGATCCTGAACCTCGCGGCGAACGCGCGCGACGCGATGCCGGACGGCGGCCGGCTCACGATCGCCACGACGCGGATCGCTGCCGGCGCTCCCGGCGTCTGCGCGTGCGAGGGCGTGCTCGCGGGCGGGCACGTCGGCATGTCGGTCGCCGACACCGGCTCGGGCATGGACGCCGAGACGCTCGCGCGCGCGTTCGAGCCGTTCTACACCACCAAGTCGCCCGAGCGCGGCACGGGGCTCGGGCTCGCCACCGTTCACGGCATCGTGCGCCAGAGCGGTGGCTTCATCGCCGTCTCGAGCCAGCCCGGGGCCGGCACGACGTTCCGCATCTGCTGGCCCGAGGCGCCGCCTCGGGAGCCGCTCGAGCCGCGTCCGTCCTCCGACGCCGTCACGACGGTGTGAGGTCCGCGGTCCGCGCTTGACGCGGCCGCCGCGGCCCGGTCAGTCTCGCGCTCCACGCCCATGCGAACGCCGCCCCGCATCCTGCGCGCCGCACGCGGCGCGCATTCCCGCCCGATCGGCATCGCGCTGCTGCTCACGCTCCTCGTGGGTGGCGCATTTCACCAGCTGCATCACCTGCGCGACCCCGACTGCGACGCCGAGAGCGCGACCGGCACCCACTCGTGCCCGTGCGCGATCCTGCACGGCTACACCAGCCCGGCGGCCTCGTTCCGCGCCCCGGTGCCGAGCGCGGCCGTCGTGTACGTCATCGTCACGCCGTCGCTCCCCGGCGCGCCGGTGCGCCGCGCGTCGCTCCCCGGCGCGCCGGTGCGCCGCGCGTCGCGCATCGCATCGCGCGCGCCTCCGCTCGACTGACGTCCGCGGCGCTCCGCCGCGCCCTCGTCATCGGCCCGAGCTCCCGCGCGATCCTCCCGTCGCGCGCGGCGCGCCTCGCGGCCGCCGGATCCACCCGCCCTCGAATCGCTGGAGGCTCCATGCGCATGAGCCGTTGGTGGCTCGCCGGCCTGCTCGGTGTGCTCGCACTCGCGCCCGGGCCGGCCCGCGCCCAGACGTCGTCGATGTTCTCGAACCTCGCCAACCCCGCCATGGGAATGAACGCCCTCTTCTCCGGTCAGGCCGCGCCCAACCTGAGCGGCGCCTACGGCCTGCACTTCGACGAAGCCGAACTCAGCGTCATCTCGGTCGTCGATCCCTACTGGACGTTCATGGGCAACATCGTCTTCAACGGCGACGGCACCGTGGATCCCGAGGAAGTGTGGGTGCGCAGCACGAACGTGCCCGCGATCCAGATCAAGCTCGGCAAGCTGCGCGGCACGTTCGGCAAGCACGGTCAGCTCCACACCCACGCGTTTCCGTTCATCCAGGCCCCGATCATCATGGCGAACACGATCGGCGAGGAAGGCTTCAAGGATCCCGGGATCGAGGCGTCGTGGCTGACGCCGCTGCCGTGGTTCTCCGAGCTGACCGCGGGCGCATACAGCGCGGCCGATTCCGACGCCGACCATCCGCTCGATCTCGGCTCGACGCGCCACGACAACGTGCCGTTCCTCGGACACTTCAAGAACCAGTTCGACGTGAACGACGCGACGACGCTCGAGGTCGGCCAGTCCATCCTGCAGGGCCGCGGCGTCGACGGTTTCGTGCACGGCTCCTACGGCGCCGACGTGACGTTCCGCAACGTGCCGGCGCGCAGCTCGAACCGCCACGGCTGGATCCTGCAGGGCGAATACCTGCAGAAGGGGTCGAGCTCGAGCGACGGCTACGTGCGCGAGGCGGACGGCGGCTACGCCTCGCTCCAGTACAGGCTCTCGCAGGTCTGGTGGATCGGCGTGCGTGGCGAGCAGGCGCGCAGGAGCGAGGCCGATTTCGTCGTCGACGACACCGGCCTGCCGCTCGCCGCCACCGAGCACCGCGCCTCGGCCAACATCGCGTGGACGCCGTCGGAGTTCTCGTTCATCCGGCTCGAGTACAGCCACGCGACCGCCGACGCCGGCATCCACCCGACCGACGACCGGATCCAGATCCAGATGAGCTACACGATCGGTTACCACCCGGCCCACGCCTACTGAGCGGCGGCCCGACGCTTCGACCCGCCATCGCCCTCACGCACCCCGCCGCAGGAGGATTCATGAAGTCGCTCATCCGCATCGCACTGTTCGCGTGCCTCGGGGCAGGGCTCGCCACCCCGGCGCTCGCGGACCTGAAGGTCGCCACGTCGCTCACCGACCTCGCGTCGGTCGCACAGTTCGTCGGCGGCACGCACGTCACGGCGCAGAGCCTCTGCCGGGGCTTCGAGGACCCGCACTTCGTGCCCGCGAAGCCGAGCCTCATGAAGGCGATTCAGCATGCCGACGTGTTCGTCTCGACCGGCCTGGAGCTCGATGGAGGCTGGCTGCCGCTCGTGCTGCCCGGCAGCCGCAATCCGAGGATCCAGCCCGGGACGCCCGGCTTCGTCGACGCCAGCGAGGGCGTGCACGTGCTCGAGAAACCGACCGGCACGGTGAGCCGCGCCGAGGGCGACATCCATCCGCTCGGCAACCCGCACTACTACCTCGATCCGAAGCAGCTCGAGATCGTCGCCGACCACCTCGCCGAGGTGTTCTCGCGCCTCGACGCGGCGAACGCGGCCGACTACGCCGCGAACGCGAAGAAGTTCGACGAGCGCATGGAGGCCTCGCTCGTGAAGTGGGAGCAGCAGCTCGCGCCCTACAAGGGCATGTCGATCCTGCCGTACCACGCCAACTTCGTGTACTTCGCCGACCGCTTCGGGCTCAAGATCTTCGGCACGGTCGAGCCCAAGCCCGGCATTCCGCCGAGCCCGCACTACATCAACGATCTCGCGGAGTCGATGAAGAAGGCCGGCGTGACCGTGGTGATCTACCAGCCCTACTACAACGCCGACGCCAGCAACGAGGTCGCGAAGCGTGCGGGCGGCGTCGCGCTCGAGCTCGCGAGCGAGGTGGGCGGGATGCCCAACACCGACGACGTGTTCGCCAAGTTCGACACGCTGGTGTCGGCGCTCGCGGGCGCGTTCGCCGGCAGGAGCGGAGGGGCGCGATGAATTTTCTCGCGGTGATGGCGCTGCCGCTGCTCGCCTGCCTGCTGCTCGTGCTCATCCTGCCCGCGCTCGGGCGCCACGTGCTCGCGCGCGGCGTCATCTTCGTCGACCTCGCGCTCGCGCAGATCGCGGCGCTCGGGCAGAGCGTCGCGTTCCTGCTCGGCGCCGAGCCGCATGATCCGAGCATGTACTACTGGTCGTTCGGCTTCACGCTGCTCGGCGCGGCGCTCTTCAGCTTCCTCTGGGACCGCGAGCACTCGGTGCTGCAGGAGGCGTTCATCGGCATCTCGTTCGCGCTCGCGACCGCGGCGACGCTGCTCCTGCTCTCGAACGCGCCGCACGGCGCCGAGCACGTGAGCGGCGCGCTGAGCGGCGAGGCGCTCGGCTGGGTCACCTGGAAGGACATCGGCATCATGGCGGTCATCTACGCCGTGGCCGGGGGCTTCCTGTTCTTCTTCCGCAAGAAGCTCTTCCTGTGCTCCGAGGATCCGAAGAAGGCGCGCGAGATGGGGCTCTCGGTGCGGAAGTGGGACTTCCTCTTCTACGCGGCGTTCGGGCTCGTCGTCACGAGCTCGGTCAAGGTCTCGGGCGTGCTCGCCGTGTTCTCGTTCCTGATCGTGCCGATCGTGTGCGCGACGCTGCTGGGCCGCCGCGGCGGCTCGCGGCTCTACTGGGCGTGGGCGCTGGGCTTCGTCGTCTCGGTCCTGGGCGCGGTCTTCTCGTACCTGCGCGACTGGCCGATGGGGGCGACCATCGTGTGCCTCTTCGGCGTCACGGTGGCGATCGTCTCGCTCACCGTACGCATGAAGTACGTGGAGGGCGGCGACGAGCACGCCGATCCGGCGGTCAAGGACATCGCGCACTGACGCGGCGCGGGGGCGCGGCCGCGGCGATCCCGGGCGGAAACTAGGCCTTCGCCCTCACCCAGTGCACATTGAAGGGCACGTTGCCGAACGCGCCCCAGACGCGGATCCACATCGGCATCATGTTCTCGGGTCCGCGCGCGGTCGTGACGTCGCCGAGGTCCAGGATGTTCGCGTCCGGCCAGCCGAACTGGCGCAGGATGCCTCGCACGACGTCCTTCGCCGCGGCGTCGTTGCCGCTCAGGAAGACGTCGTGGTCGCCCGGCACGAGCTGGGGCGCAACCATGATCCTGCAGTTCATCGTGTTGAGCGATTTGACCACGCGGGCGCGCGGGAACTCGCGCTGGATCTGCTCGGCGAGGCTGTCGCCATCGTGCGCGCCCGAGACGGGCGGCATGCCCTTCGAGAAATCGAGCCGGTTCGCGACGTCGACGAGCACCTTGCCGGCGAGGCTCTCGGCTCCGGTGGAGCGCAGCGCCGCGAGCGTCGCTTCGCCGTGCACGGCGCTGATCACGAGCTCGGCCCACGCCGACACCGCGGCGAACGTGCCCTGGCCCGCGCGCGGTCCCGACTTCGCGACCCACGCGGCCGCCTTCTCGTTGTTCGCGGTGCGCGAACCCATGCGCACCTCGTGTCCGACCTCGACCAGCCGGCTGGCGAGGGTCTCGCCGACGACGCCGGAACCCAGCACCGCGATCTTCATGTCACGCTCCCCCGAACGGATCCGACACTCCGATGAGCTCCCGGGGGGATCGGATTCGTTTCAAGCGTCCGCCCGAGCCTAGGACTCGCCGACGCGGACCAGCTGGAAGAACTCCTCGTTCGTCTTGGTGCGGCTCAGCCGGTCGACGAGCTTGAGCATCGCCTCCTGCGGCTGCATCTGGACGAGGATGCGGCGCAGCGCCTGGAACGTGCCCAGGAGCTGCGGATCGATCAGCTTCTCCTCCTTGCGCGTGCCGCTCTTGGCGATGTCGATCGCCGGGTAGATGCGGCGCTCGGCGAGCTCGCGCGAGAGGAAGATCTCGCTGTTTCCGGTGCCCTTGAACTCCTCGAAGATCACCTGGTCCATGCGCGAGCCGGTATCGACGAGCGCGGTGCCGATGATCGTGAGCGAGCCGCCGTCCTCGATCTTCCGCGCCGCGCCGAAGATCTGCCGCGGCGCCTGCATCGCGTTCGAATCGAGGCCGCCCGACATCGTGCGGCCGCCGTTGCCCGAAGCGGCGTTGTAGGCGCGCGCGAGGCGCGTGATCGAATCGAGCAGCAGCAGCACGTCCTTGCCCTCGATCACCTGCTGCGCGACCACTTCCATCGCGTGTTCCGCGGTCTCGATGTGCTCGGCGATCGTCATGTCGCTCGAGGCCGCGATCACCTCGGCCGGCGTGTTGCGCCGGAAGTCGGTGACCTCCTCGGGCCGCTCGTCGACGAGCAGCGCGTAGATCGCGACGTCGGGATGGTTGTGCGCGACCGAAGCCGCGATCGCCTGGAGCAGGCGCGTCTTGCCGGCCTTGGGCGGCGAGACGACGAGGCAGCGCTGCCCGCGGCCGATGGGCGCGATGAGATCGATGGCGCGCCCGGTGATGCGATCGCCGTAGGGCGGATCGCCCTGCCCGGGCGGCAGCTCGAGCACGAGGCGCTCGGTGGGATCGAGCGCGGCGCCGCGCTGCTGCATGTCCTTCAGGATCTCGAGCCCGCGACGGTGGACTCGTCCGCCGCCGCCGCCGTTACCGCTGCCGCCGCCTCCGCCGCTGCTGCGCCTGCGACGCCGGCCGCGACCGTTCATGTTGGGCTGGCCGTAGCCGCCTCCGCCTCCTCCGCTTTGCTGCTGCGGCATGCTCTGCGGGTTCTGCGGTCTCGGCCCGCGTCCGCGGCGACGACGGCGGCGTCCGCGCTCGCGTCCCGGAATGCCCGGTCCGCCTCCACCACCCGAGTCGCCGGAACCGCCGGATGAACCGCCGGCGCTGGGGTCGTTTGCCCCGTCCGGGGCGTTGGACTCGGGTCCGCCCGAATCGGGCGGCGGGTCGTGCAACATGGGGGATCCTCCAGAAGACGTTTCGAAAGCTGCACCCGGCTCGGTGGGGCGCGGGCCGCGGGGCGCCCGGCGAGGCCGGGTCCAACGACGGCGTGGGTTCATCAATCCTTACTCAGCGGCTCGCATCCTCGAGCTCCGGCACCTGGGACTCGCGCGATCGGGCGCACCATGGCCCTCACAAGGGACCCTTTTCTCCCGCGATCGCCAGCGTGCGCTCGGTGCTTCCCTGCCCGGGAAGTCACTCTCGGGGCTCGCTCGCGATCGCCTTCACCCTGGGCGTGACGTCCGCCCGGCCGGCGCAGCCGACTTCGGCACGGCGGCGGCGAGGTGAAGACCGCGGGAGGAGACGCCCGGCGCCGAAACGCTCAGGCCGCGCTGCTTCGAACTCTCCTCCGTGAAGCGCAGGTTGCAGACGGATTATGACCACGCCCGGGGGCGAATGTAAAGCGCCGAAGATGGGGCCGTATTTCCGGCTCCTTCAGCCGGACCAGGTCGCCTCGGCGATCCCCGCGCGATGGTTGGCGTACCGCGCCATCACGAACAGGAGATCGGCGAGTCGGTTGAGGTACTTGACCACGAGCGTCGAGGCGCCTTCGCGGGCCCCGAGGGCGGTGACGCGCCGCTCCGCGCGCCGGCACACGGTCCGCGCGAGGTGCAGCTGCGCCCCGAGCGGGCTGCCGCC